>Ga0302325_10006640_pt1 | contig 25901 bp, 20 predicted proteins | sample Palsa_T0_2_FD_201948 | JGI IMG/M metagenome (GOLD analysis project Ga0302325, IMG submission 201948) | Peat permafrost microbial communities from Stordalen Mire near Abisko, Sweden - Palsa_T0_2 | ecosystem: Environmental > Terrestrial > Soil > Palsa > Peat permafrost | place: Sweden: Abisko... | reverse complement strand
GGGCCGGTGAGGCCGTAACGTCGGCCGTTGGTGAATGTGGTCGAGACCTCTTCGAACAGAACTTTGGCGCCGTAGCGCATGGTGATATTGCTAACGGAAATCATGCAGCTCTCAATGAATCAGGGATATTCCTATTTTACTTCGATGCGCGAGGACTCGCCGTCCAGGCGGACGCGCTTCGCGGGACTGGCCGTCCAGGCGGGCGCGCTTCGCGGCAGTGAAGAAGCAGCCGTAGCTGTTCCTGGTTACGTCAACCTGCTGAGCAAGATTTTCCCGAGGCGGGCAGTTTCTACGGGTGACGACAGTGCTGCATGGTTCGCTAAGTGATTGAAGGGTCAATGGTTCGCGGTCGGGTATGGGTGGAACGGGGCGTGCTTGCTGACGGGTAAGGATATTTGTTTTTTGGAGGCACGCAATGGAAGAGTCCACTATGCATACTGGGTCTCCGGTGGTGAAGTTTGCCGCGCCGCTCCTGGCCGCGGTAGTGGTTGCTGGAGGCGGCGTGGGCTATGCGGTGCATGAGCATCATGCTGCGCAGGAGCTTGCGGCGCAGAATCAGCAGGTGACGGCGCAGCTGAGCGCGACACAAAGCCAGCTGAATCAGCTGACGGCGAAGGTGAGTGAATTGACGGTTCGCAGCGAGGCCCAGGCGGCGACTCCGCCGGCGGCAGAAGCGGCTCCGGCGCCAGCGACACCCGCGGTGGTGACGGGAACACGGGCTGCGGGGAAGCCTCGCGCGAGCCGGCCGGCGGACCGGCGGCTGACGAAGATGCAGGCGCAGCTGGATGCGCAGGGGAAGGCGATTGACGAGACGCGCGGCGATCTGACGAATACGCGCACGGAACTGACGGGCTCGATTGCGAAAACGCACGACGAATTGGTGGTGCTTGAGAAAAAGGGCGAGCGCAGCTACTTTGAATTCGATCTGCAGAAGTCGAAGGAGTTTACCCACGAGGGTCCGGTGGGCGTGAGTCTGCGGAAGGCGAACCTGAAGCATCAGTACGCTGACCTGGAACTGATGGTGGAGGATCGCGACCTGGTGCAGAAGCATGTGAATCTGGACCAGCCCGTGATGTTCTACCAGCCGGACACCGAGCTGCCGATTCAGGTGGTGATCAGCGACATCACGAAGGATCACATTCACGGGTATGTGAGTGCGCCGAAGTATCGGAAGTCGGAGCTGGCTTCGATGTCGGATGCGGGGGCGAACGGCGCGAATGCGCCGGGAAGTGCGGATGGCATGGTTGGCGATGCTCCAACTGCTGCGCCGCGGAAGAAGCTGACGGTTCCGCAGGACTAGGAACTGCCACGGAGAATTTGTTGCTGATCGGAGTTTCGCTCACCCATGTCTCAACATCGAGACATGGGCCAGCCATTTTCATGCCAGGGAAAGGCCGCTAACCGTTCAGGCAGGACTTCGTGTGAGCCGAGTCGCGGCGAATCAGGCTCTTCGCTATACTTTGCACTTGCGATGAAGATTCTGGTTTGCATCAAGCAGGTGCCGCAGAAGGATGCTCCGCTGCGGCTGAACCCCGAGGGAACGTGGATTCGGGATGACGTCTCGTGGGAGACGAATGAGCCGGACGCGTATGCGCTGGAAGAGGCGCTGCGGCAGAAGGAAAAGCATGGCGGCGAGGTTGCCGTGATCACTGCGGGGCCCGCGCGGTCGCAACAGGTGCTGCGCGAGGCGCTGGCGAAGGGCGCGGATCGGGCGATACATCTGGAGGACGACCGGTTTGCACAGATGGATGCGGCGAACACGGCGCGGGCTCTGGCGGCGGCTATTGAGGCTGAGAATTTCGACCTGATCGTGACCGGATTGCAGTCCGATGATTTTGGCGCGGCGCAGACGGGCGTGCTGCTGGCGGAGATTTTGGGGATTCCGCACGCGACCATCATTATTGGCATTGAGAAGACCGATACCGGGCTGAAGCTGAAGCGGGAGCTGGAGGCGGGACATTATCAGCACATTGAAATGACCATGCCTGCGGTGCTGACGATCCAGAGCGGGATTAACAAGCTGCGGTATGCCACGCTGATCGGCATCAAACAGGCGAAGATGAAGCCGATGCGGAAGGTGGCGTGGGCGGAGGTCGAGGGGAAGCTGTCGACGAGCGTGCAGAAGATTGAGAAGCTGTATGTGCCGGGGAGCCAGAAGAAGACGCGGAAGATTGAGGCTCCGGCAGGCGAGGCGGCGAAGCAGGTGGTGGAGTATTTGAAGAATGAGGCTCGGGTACTGTAGAAGAGCAGGGATTAGAGTTTAGGGATTAGGGATTAGAAAAACCGCGCGAATTTCGCAGATATAATTGTGGGCATTAGAGCTAAGGAGAAGGACGGACGATGGCGAACATGAGCATCCCCGAGTTTGAGCGGAACCTGAACCCGGCGCAGGTGGCTGTGCTGGACAAGCGGCGGCAGTGGGGCCTTGTGTTTCAGGTGATCGCGGGGCAGTTTGGATTTTTCGCGGTGCTGCTGCTGTTGTGGACGGGGCAGGATCTGACTTATTCGCCGGGGTGGGTACATCCGATGTTTTACTTCAACGTGCTGGCGGGCCTGATGGCCGTGATCTTCGGACTGTATGGGACGTATCTGCGGCGCGGGCGCGTGCACGAGTACTGAACTGCAGGCAATAGGCAACAGGGAATAGGGAACAGAAAGGGATGGGGAGCTTCGGCTCCCCTGACTTGTGTATGGCGGATTTGATTCTTGTGGTGGCGGAGCAGCGGGACGGGAAGCTGAATCGCGTCTCGTTTGAGACGGTGGCGGCGGCGCAGGCGATTGCGAAGGAGACCGGCTGGGTGGTGGAAGTGGTGTTGCCTGGGAGCGGCATCGCGGGGCTGGCGCAGGAACTTGCCGGCAAGGCTGTCGGAAAAGTGTATGCGCTCGAGGCCGAGGTTTTGGCGGCGTACACGTCGGACGCTTATGTCCATGCGCTGAAGGCGTTCATTGGGGCGAAGCAGCCGAAGCTGGTGCTGTTTCCGCACACGTACCAAGTTCGAGATTTTGCTCCGCGGCTGGCGCTGGCGCTGGATCGGACGTTGATCTCCGATGCGACGGGTTACAAATACGAAGGCGGGGCGCTGAAGTTTACGCGGCAGATGTTTCAGGGGAAGTTTGCGGCGGATGTTTCGTTTGGCGGGGATACTCCGTGGATGGCGACGGTGCAGATTGGTGCGTTTCGCGGTGATTTTTCTTCCGAAGGGTCCGGTCAGGTTGAAAATGTAACCGCCGCGGTTGCAGATGGTCCGGGGCGGGTTACGCCGCATGAAGTTTTCCAGGAAGCGAAGCAGACGGTCGACTTATCGCAGGCGGAAGTGATTGTGGCGGTGGGGCGCGGGATCAAGGAGCAGAAGAACATGGTGCTGGCGGAGAATTTGGCGGCGGCGTTGGGGGGCGAAGTGGCGGCTTCGCGTCCGATCTGCGACAACGGATGGCTGCCACTGGAGCGGCAGATTGGGTCGTCGGGGCAGACGGTGGCGCCGAAGCTGTATATCGCGCTGGGGGTGAGCGGGGCGATTCAGCACATTGTCGGGATGAAGGGTGCTCGGACGATTGTGGCCATCAATAAGGATCCCGAGGCGCCGATTTTTGAGATTGCGGATGTGGCGGTGGTGGGGGATTTGTTTCAGGTTGTGCCTGCGCTGACGGAGGAGATTAAGAAGGCGAAGGCCTAAAATGGAAAGTTGCATTTCATCTCCAAAGGGAGACGGCATTGACGCGCGCTGAGTTGCAAGATTTGGCACTGCTGAGACTTGAAGAGGCCGATGCGCTATTCAATGCCCAGAAATTCGACGGCTGTGTCTATTTGTGCGGCTACGTCGTTGAGCTCGGTTTGAAGGCGGCGATTTGCAAGACCCTCGACATCGGAGAATATCCAGAATCCAGGCGATATCAAGCATTCAAAGTGCATGATTTTGACGATTTAGTGCTGCTGGCGGGATTGCAAAGTTCCGTCGTCGGCCTCACTGGAGGATTGAGAGTGAATTGGTCCTTCGTTTCGAGGTGGAGCAGCACAATGCGATACACGCCGCGAAATACTTCTGTTCAGTCTGCGGCACTAGACTGGCTTGAGGCATTGAGAGATCCAAATGATGGGGTGCTGACATGGCTTCGGACCAAATGGTAAGCAAAATTAGTGACCTGCTGGCAGAGCTGCAGAGCTTTTCAGATTACCTCGATCAGCATTTTAACGGGGTAATGCTATGTATGGCATATTTGACGGTATCTGCAGCGGATTCGAGTAGCTGGACGTTCTGCGTGTCAGCGGATGAACTGGACGAAAAGTCTGAACGAGCAGCACTCTCGATCATTATCAAGGAGATGGAGGGACACGTAAGCCGAACCGTTCAAAGCATGATCGAAAGGGTTGTAATCCTGAGAGTCTTCGATCCGGATGCGAGCGAGATTTTCTCGACCCTCAAATCCCCTGACGATGCGTATCTGCTGATCGGGCACACCATTTTAGGACGCGAGATCAGGCGTGCGCACGTGTTCATTATCCGTGGCAATATGCAACAGGTTCCCCAGCGTCAGTCAGTGCGGGCATAGGCACCGGGGTAGCGCCCCCACAGTTCATCATCAGCGCGCGAGATCTCGCGATGCCTTAGCAAGCCTGTGCTATACTCGACCATCCCCTCCGTTCCCTATGCTGAAAACCAGCGTTTTACGCAAACCCGATAATCCGGGGTTGGCGGTGGTCCCTCCACTGACGGAGGACGCGCGCCAGGATTTGATTGGGCGATCGGCGCTGCGTAAGGCTAGCTTGCGGCTGCTGCCTCTGATTGGTCTGGGGTACGGCATTGCTTACATGGATCGGGTGAATGTGAGCTTTGCCGCGTTGCAGATGAATCGGCAACTGAAATTTTCTGCGACTGTGTTTGGGATGGGCGCGGGGCTGTTTTTTCTGAGTTATGCGGCTTGCGAGGTTCCGTCGAATCTGCTGCTGATGCGGTTTGGGGCGCGGCGATGGCTGGCGCGGATCATGGTGACGTGGGGCCTGATCTCGATGGCGATGATTTTTGTTCGGACGCCGGTCGAGTTTTGCGTGATGCGGCTGCTGCTCGGCGCGGCGGAGGCTGGATTTTTCCCGGGCGTGATTTTTTATTTGATGCAGTGGTTTCCGGCGGGACAACGGGCGAGGGCGGTGAGCCGTTTTTATATTGCCTGGCCGCTGGCGTCGACGGTGATGGGCGGGCTGGCGGGGTGGCTGATGCATCAGGATGGGCGGATGCATCTGGCGGGGTGGCAATGGTTGCTGCTGGCGGAGGGATTGCCCGCGGTGCTGATGAGCGTGGTGTTTTTGCTGGGGCTGCCGGATAGTCCTGCGAAGGCTGCGTGGCTGACGGAGGATGAGCGAGCCTGGATTCTGCGGAAGCTGATGGAAGAGTCGGAAGCGCGCGGGCATGGGAAACACGGTCTGGCGGAGGCGTTCGGCGACCCGCGGGTGTGGCTGCTGGGAGGGTTTTTCTTTTGCGTACTGCTGGCGTCGTATGGGTATGCGTTTTCGGCTCCGGCGCTGGTGCAGCAGGTGACGGGATTGAGCACGACGCTAGTGGGTTTCATTATTGCGGGGCTGGGCGTGGCGGGCGCGCTGGCGATGCTGGGGAACGGATGGGATTCAGACCGGACCGGCGAGCGGTTCTGGCATATTGTGACGCCGCTGGTGGTGATGGCGGCGGGCTACGTGGCGGTGGGACTGTCGGTGTCTCCGTTGATTGTGTTGCCGGCGCTGGTGCTGGTGGTGGCGGGGAACGCGGCGGTGCAGGGACCGGTTTGGACGATTCCGGCGGAGTTTCTGCAGGGGAAGTCGGCGGCGGCGGGCGTGGCGACGATCAACATGATTGGGATTTTGGGCGGGTTTGTGGGGCCGGCCTGGATGGGCGTTTCGAAGGATGCGACGGGGACCCTACAGCGCGGGCTGCTGACGATTGCGGTGCCGGGGTTGCTGGCGGCGGGGCTGATGGTGATCCTGTGGCGGAAGTGGCCGCCGGGTAGCGTGGCGCTGCGGGCTGAGTTGTAGTGAGCCAGTTGCGCTGTCTCGTGCTTCTCCCATAGAAATGAGGGTCCGGCATTCGTGCGGAAGCGCGGGTGCATCTGAGACTCTGATTCTTATGATTCATTTTCGAAAACCGGTAGAGGGTGTGGAGCGTCCGCAGATGGAGGCGGATGTGGTGATCGTCGGCGGTGGGCCGGCGGGGATGGCGTGCGCGCTGCGGTTGGCGCAGTTGATCGATGCACATAACGAGAAGCATCCTGAGGCGCCGCTTTCGAAAGACGGAATCAACGTGCTGGAGAAGGCGCGCGAGATGGGGCAGCACTGTTTGTCAGGAGCGCTGCTGGATCCGCGGTCGATGCGGGAGTTGTTGCCGGGGTTTGAGAAGGAAGCGCCGCTCGATGCCGAGGTCACGAAGGAGTCAGTGTATTTTTTAACGCGCAAGGGAGAGCACAAACTTCCGATTGTGCCGCCACCGCTGCGGGATCACGGGAACTACGTCATCTCTTTGAATAAGTTTGTGAAGTGGATGGCGCAGAAGGTGGAGGAAGCCGGGATCACCGTGTTCACCGGGTTCGCGGGGTCGGAGGTTTTGTGGGATTCCAACAGCCAGGATGTGGAGACGGCGCGTGTGGTGGGCGTGCTGACCGATGACAAGGGCGTGGACAAGGAGGGAAGGCCGAAGGGGAATTTCGAACCAGGATACGAATTGCGGGCGAAGGTCACCATTCTGGCAGAGGGAACGCGCGGGAGCCTCGCGAAGGAAGTGATTGGGCGGCTGGGGCTCGAGGATCCGGAACACGCGCAGACGTATGGCGTGGGGATCAAGGAACTGTGGGAGATTCCGGCGGGACGGGTGGCGAAGGGCGAGGTGATTTACACGCTCGGATATCCGCTGACGGGCAGGGAGTACGGCGGGGCGTGGGTGTACGGGATTGACGAGACGGAGAGTCGGGGCACGCTGGTGTCCGTCGGGTATGTGACTGGTTTGGATTACCAGGACCCGCGGACCGATCCGCATCATGTGTTCCAGAGCTTCAAGGAGCACCGGCTGGCGCGGCGGATTCTGGAGGGCGGGAAGATGATCCGCTACGGGGCGAAGAGCCTCCCGTATGGCGGGTGGCTGACGATGCCGCGGATTTATGGAAATGCGTGGATGCTGCTGGGGGATTCTGCGAGTTTTTTGAATTCGCAGCGGCTGAAGGGGATCCATCTGGCGATCAAGAGCGGAATGCTGGCGGCGGAGGCGGCGTTCGATGCTCTGGTGGCGGGGGACAGTTCGGCGGACACTCTGCGTTCATACAAGGCGGCGGTGGACCGGAGCTGGATTCGAGAGGAACTGTGGCGAGTACGGAATTTTCATCAGGGGTTCGAGCACGGGATGCTGGAAGGGCTGGTGAAGGCGGGGATCCAGGAGGTGATGGGCGGGGGGAATCTGGGGCCGGACGCGAAGAACCACGCGGGTTACACGCGGATGGAGCCGGTAGACGCGATGGGTCCAGCGGACGAGAAGCGCGTGCAGATGATCGGGAACGCGCCAGGGGACGGGAAGCTGACCGGCGGACAGGTGAGTTTCAGTCGGCTGACGGATGTGTTTTATTCCGGCACGCGGCACGATGAGGATCAGCCGGTGCATCTGGTGGTGGAGGATTTGAATATCTGCAGCGGCCGGTGCACGAAGGAATTTGGGAATCCGTGCCAGTATTTTTGTCCGGCTGCGGTGTACGAGATGGTGGACGTGTCTGACGCGGGGGACGGCGTGTCTGACGCGCGTCAGACAGCGTCAGACAAAATCGACCCCGGTGTCGGACACGATCTCGGACGCCAGGTAAAGAAGGAGTTGCGGATCAATTTCACGAACTGCGTGCACTGCAAGACGTGCGACATCATGGATCCTTACCAGATCATCACCTGGGTACCGCCGGAGGGTGGCGGAGGGCCGAATTACGACGGGATGTAACTAAAGAGGCATCCGGGGTTCTATTTACTGCGGTATCGCGCAGGTGCAAAATTGGTGCACACATAACCAGAAGCGTCATGAATTGCCTTAGCTGCGGAGGAAACGCTCCTGAAGGATCTTCGTTACGGGTTGGCACGGCTCGCGACGGAAAAGGGATGGTTTGCCTATGAGCAGAAGGTCTCTGCAATGCCCGCGGTGTTCGTCAGAAGACGATCTGCGACGCTCGCGTGACCGGTGGTTCGACGTCTTTGCACGGGCGTTGGGACTGAGGGCCTATCGGTGCCGCCAGTGCCGAAAGAGGTTTCATTCGTGGAAGTCTCTACCGGCTCTGTCCCACGAGACCCAGTTGCACCAACCGGGCTGAAGCTGACGGGGATGGGCCGCATCTAATAGAGTAGAGGCTCATGGCGACCGTCCTCGAATCCGTCCAGAATGTAGCTGCCGGGAAAGCCGAGCGGCTGATCGATAAGCACGGGCGGGCGATTACCGATCTGCGGATTTCCGTGACGGATCGCTGCAACTATAAGTGCGTCTATTGCCGGACCGGGAATGAAGGCGCGGTGTATGCAGAGCTGCTGATCGCGGACTATCTGCGCATGGCGCGGGTATTTGTCGGGCTGGGGATCGAGAAGGTTCGGCTGACGGGCGGCGAACCGTTGCTGCGTCGCGGACTGACGGATCTGATTCGTGAGCTGGGCAAGTTGCGGACGCTCGATGGCGGCGCGCTGGATTTGGCGCTCACGACGAATGGGCATCTGCTGGAAGAGATGGCGGAGCGGCTGCGCGACGCGGGGCTGAGCCGGATTACGGTGAGCATGGACGCGGTGGATGCTGAGAAGTTTGTGCGCATCACGCGGGTGCCGGGCAGCTACGAGCGAGTCCTTCGGGGAGTTCGGGCGGCGAAGGCTGCGGGGCTTGCTCCGGTCAAGGTGAACTGCGTGCTGCTGCGCGGGTTCAACGAGGATCAGATTGTAGAGTTCGCGCGATTCTCCCGGGAAGAGGGCGTGATCGTGCGGTTTATCGAATTCATGCCGCTTGAAGAGGGTCGGCTGTGGACCCTGGCGTCAGTGGTTTCGATGAAAGAAATTGTAGAGGCGCTGGGTACGTTTCGGCCGGTGGTGCGAATGGCGCCGAACGCGGCGAGCGAGACGGCGGTGCGGTACACGTTCGATGACGGCGTGGGGGAGATTGGGATTATCGCGCCGGTGACGCAGGCGTTTTGCGGGGCCTGCAGCAGGGTGCGGCTGACGTCGGACGGGAAGATTCGGACATGTTTGTTCTCGCAGAGCGATCACGATTTGTATGGCGTGATGCAACGTGGCGGCAGCGATGAGGATCTGGAGCAGTTTATCCGGCGGACTGTGGAGCAGAAGGAAGCGCGGCACCACATTGGGGAGCCGGGATTTCTGAAGCCGTCGCGGAGCATGGTCCACATCGGCGGTTAGGGACTGGCCGTCCAGGCGGACGCGCTTCGCGCCAAATGCAAAAGCGAACACCAGAGACGGAATAGACAGTTCCGCGAGCCGCGCAACTCGCTCTCTATAATGGACGGCGAATCATGCAATCCAGAAGAACTCCTCTCACTCTTATTAGTTTTGTTGTTCCGGGCATTGTGTTGATTGGCGCATTTGCTGCGCTGAACGCTCGTCCTGTGGCGGAAAGCCCAAACACAACTGAGGCGGCGCGGCTGAATGGGATTGGCGTGGCGCTGATGAATCAGCAGCTGACGGAGAAGGCGGCGGCGAAGTTCGAGGAGGCGCATGCGGCCGATCCGCAGTCGGCGATTCCGGTGCTGAATCGGGGGATCGCGCTGCTGTATTTGCAGAAGTTACCGGAGGCGGAGCAGACGCTGCGGCAGGCGGGGACGATGGCGCCGGAGAATCCGCGGGTTTGGTACAACCTGGGCCTGACGGAGATGGACGAGGCGAATCAGAAGGGCGCAATCGAGGACATACGGAAGGTGGTGGCGATTAATCCGAGCGACGCCGATGCGCATTATTTTGTCGGGTCGCTGGACATGAGCCTGGGCGATCTGAACGGAGCGATTGCCGAGTTTGAGACGGCGCTGAAACTGCAGCCGCGGCATGCTTCAGCGGAGTTTGGTTTGGCGCGGGCTCTGCAACGGGCGGGGCGAACGGATGAGGCGCATGAGCATTTGAAGATTTTCCAGCACTTCACGCAGGAGAAGATTGCGTCGCCGCTGAGCGTGGGGTATGGGGAGCGCGGGCACTACTCGACGATGGAGGAGATGGCTGTGACGGCGGCTCCGGTGGGGGCGATGATCCCGGTGAAATTTGAGGCACGGACGGCCGAGGCTGCTCCTGGGGCTCACAGCCGCGGCATTTCGTTGGTTGGTGGAGGGGCTTGCGTTATCGATTTGTCGGGGCCGGGGTCGCAGGATCTGGTGGTGACGGGCGATGGGGAGCATGCGATTCAGGCGTACCGGAATCTGAAGAACGGGAAATTCGATCTGATTCCTGTGGAGCAGACGGGGCTGGACAAAGCTGGGCAGGGCATCGCGTGCGCGGTGGGGGATTTCGACAACGATGGGTTGCCGGACCTGGCGGTCGCCATGCGGCAGGGTATTTTTCTGTTTCACAACCTGGGCGGCGGGAAGTTCGAAGACGTGACTGCGAAGGTTGGGATCCGGCAGTTGAACAAACCGATGGGGCTCACGTTTGTGGACTTCGATCACGATGGCGATTTGGATTTGTTTGTGACGGGTTCGGACGGGCCTGGATCGGGCTCGAATGTGATGTGGCGGAACGACGGGAACTCGATGTTTACGGAGTGGACGGGTCCAACGGGGCTTGTCGGACAAAGTCCGACACAACAGGCGATTCTGTCGGACATCAACAATGATCGAGCTGTGGACCTGGTGGTGACGGGGGATAAGGGCGCGCCGGTGATTTATTTAAACCAGCGCGAGGGGGCTTTCAAGCGTATGCCGCTGTATGCAGATGACAGCCTGCCGTCGACGCGTGGGGTTGCGGTTTTCGACTTCGATAAAGATGGGTGGATGGATGTTGCGGTGACTCACGCTGGTGCGCCGGGTCTGACGCTGTGGCGGAATGTGGAGGGAAAGAAGTTTGAGCGAGTGGCGCTGCCACTTCCGGCTGGCGTGACCGGCGCTTTGGGCGTGACGTCGATTGATTTCGACAACGATGGTTGGATCGATCTGGCGGCCATTCTGGAGATGGGGAACCGGACGGAGCTTCATGTGTTCCGGAACCTGGGTGCGAAAGGTTTTGAGGACGTGAGCGCGCCGCTGGGGCTGGACAAGATTGGCCTGGATGCTGCCCGCTCGGTGATTGCCGCGGACGTGGACGGGGATGGGGCGACTGATCTGATTGTGACGCAGTGGTACGGGCCGCCGGTGGTGCTCAGGAATATGGGCGGGAGTAGGAATCATTCGCTGCGGATTGCCCTGGCGGGGTTGGCAGACAACAAGACAGCGATTGGGACGAAGGTGGAGGTTTTTGCGGGTGGGCAGTGGCAGAAGTTTGAGGTTGCGGGCGGGTCGGGGTATTTGAGCCAGGGTTCGACGGAGATTGTTGCGGGGCTGGGGCAGACGGAGAGGGTGGATGTGGTGCGGCTGCTGTGGCCGACGGGGGTTCCGCAGGATGAGATTGATATTGATGCGGGTAAGTTGCCGGGCGGGAAGACAGGAAATGGGGAGCTGGCGATCAAGGAGCTGGATCGGCGTGGCAGCTCGTGTCCGACATTGTTTGCGTGGGATGGGAAGCAGTATCAATTCGTGTCGGACGTGATTGGGGCGGCGGTGGTCGGACACTGGGTTTCGCCGGTGGCGACGAACCGGAACGATCCTGACGAGTGGGTGAAGGTGGATGGCGACAAGCTGCGGGCACGCAATGGTCTGCTGAGTTTGCGATTTGGCGAGCCGATGGAGGAGGTCAACTACATTGATCAGCTGCGGCTGGTGGCGGTGGATCATCCAGCGGGAACGGAAGTTTATCCCGACGAGAGATTTTTGAGTGAGCCGCCGTTTGCATCGGGGAAGACGGTGGCCGTGTCGGACACGCGGCCGGTGGCGGGTGCGTGGGATGACAGCGGGCATGACGTGCGGGCGCTGCTGTCCGACAACGATCATCGATATGTGCGGGACTTCACGAATCTGAGCTATGCCGGTTTTGCGAATCTGCACACGCTGACGCTGGATGTGGGGGCGTGGTCACCGGAGCGGCCGTTGCGGCTGTTGATGGACGGGTATATCGAGTACTTCAGCGCGAGCTCGATGTATGCGGCGTGGCAGGCGGGGTTGCAGCCGATTCCGCCGCGGGTGGATGTGCAAATGTCAGACGGTAGTTGGAACCGGATTGTCGAGGACATGGGTTTTCCGGCGGGACTTCCGCGGACGATCATAGTGGATCTGACGGGGAAGCTGCCGGCGGGGGCACGGAAGATTCGGATCACGACGAATCTGCATATTTACTGGGACCGGGTGCGGGTGGCTAACGGGCCCGAGGTCGCGTCGGACGTGCGTCAGACAGAGGCGCCTTTGGCGATGGCGCACCTGACGTTCCGGGGATATCCGAAGCAGGTGGAAGGCGCGACTCCGGGCGATTTGACCTACGACTACCAGCAGATCAGTGCGACGGGGCCGTTTTTGTGGGCGCGCGGAGTTTATACGCGGTATGGGGATGTGACGTCGCTGCTCGAGAGGATCGATAACCGGTATGTGATTTTCGGGACAGGCGAGGAGATCGATGCCGAGTTTGGCGCAGCTTCGCTCCCGGTGCTGCCTGCGGGATGGAAGCGGGACTACTTCTTCTACGCGAATGGCTTTGTGAAGGACATGGACTGGTGGGAGGCTTCGCCGTTCACGGTGGCGCAGATGCCGTTCCACGGGATGAGCCGGTATCCGTATCCCGCGGGTGAGCATTTTCCGGAGACGCTGAGATCGGATCGGTACTGGCTGGAGTGGAACAGCCGGTTTGAGTCGGGGGATCGGCGACAGCGGTGGGAGTTCGATTACCGACCGGCACACGAAGTGCCTGTGCAGTGATTAGCGGATTGATTCTCTCTTCCCCAAACCTCGGCGCCGGCTTATGGGGCAACAAAAGCGCAGCCGGCCCAGGGAAACTCTGATCAAGCCACGAAGAGCTTTTCTGTTGGGGCTGGAACCTTTTCGATTTGATGAAGCTTGTGGCATCGGCTGAAAAGTCAGAGGAAAAGGGGCATGGCCGGAATTTGGAGCGTTCTTTTCCAAAACGGTCCAGAGCAGTACTTCCGGGTGAATCCAGGATGGAAACATATTGACGTTCGTGATGGTCAGCGCGTCTTCTGCTTGCTGTGGGGTGAACCTGGCTTGCGCCGCTTGGGGTGCGTCGCCTTTTCATTTCATTTCATTTTTTTCGCAGGCCCGGGGGCACCAACCTCGCCACCGAAGAGAGGCTGTGAAGACGTGCCTCTCTAAAGCGGCACGTTTATCCGAGATTCGCTATCGAACTTTGATCGCCATGAGGATCACGAGGGCGAGCACGTTCTGCGCGAGCAGGGACAGGGAGAGCCGGATGCGGTCGAGGAATGGGTAGCCGGGAGCGCCTTCTGCGATCTTTGCGCCAAGGCGCCGGTAGAGCGAGAACCACGCATAAGCCAAAGTGATGCCAAGAAAATCAATGAACGCGAGCCAGCCTGGCGAGATGGGGAGGTCGCTGGCGTAGAGCCGGCCGGGGTGATGCAGGATGGCAATCCATCCGAGGATCCAGGGGGAAATCACCAGAGCAGCAGCTTCAACCAGGGCAAGAACCATATAGACACGAGCATGACCTTCAAACTGACCGTGCCAGGGTCCTGAATCGGCGGCAGCGGTAGGCATTGTTATAGTCGTCACGCAAAATGGGATGCGAAATTTTGGTAAGAAGTGGCGCATGCGGAGGGGAAATGCGGCCTTTTACTGCTCTCGGTAGCTGCGCTGGTAGGTCTGAGTGATGCGATCGTGCCAGCCGAGAGAATCCTCGTCGAATACAACCCAGAGAAAACCGAGGCCGAGGGGCAGGGCGGAGAGCAGCAGGGCAGCGATGCGTGCGCGGAGCGCGGAGCGGCTGGGATTGTCGTCATTGAAGGTGCAGAGGGCGATTTTGGCGTAGTGCATGCCTGGGGTTGCATCGGTGAGGGTGAAAAAGAGGAGCTGATAGAGCAGCCACATGGCGAAGAGCGTGACGCAGGCTCCGATGAGGGCGACGCGGCCATGAGGCAGGCTGGTGGTACACAGGATAAAGACCAGGTAGAACAACAAGAACGCGGAGAGGGTGAGGGCGCCGTCGATCAAAGCGGCCACGGCGCGGTCTTCGATCGAGGCGACGTGGAGGCGGTGCTCGTCGACGGTAGCGGAAGAATATTGGGGCTCTGGAATGGGGGCCTCCGTATCCAGCTGGATCGAGCGCCATTCGGGCGGAGCGGACGGGTTGGGCGCAATGGAGGTAGATTCGGGTTCGGGAATCCGGAACTCGGCGGCTTCCGCAGGTGAGTTTGCCACGGGCCGCGGGTCTTCAGCAACGGTTTGAGGGGACGGAGCTGCGTTGGCTGGGCTGGGAGCGAAAGGATCGTCGTGCAGGGGACCCTCGGCGAGCCGCGGCCGCGCTTTGCGTGGCGCCACGAGCTCACGGGGCGACATCAGCAGACGGGTGGGCAGCGGCTGCGCTGGTTCGACGAGGGCTGCTTCCAGCGGATCGGTAAGGTCGGGAACGAGGTCTGTTGGTTCGGCGGAGTGCGGGATGTCGACATGCGCTTCTGGTGGAGTCGAACGAGGCGCGGGCAGCGAATCGGTGCTGACGGAGTAGCGAAGCAGATCGGGCTGGTGGGGCTCTGGGGCGGGCTCCGCAGTGGGGGGCTCGAATTCGATAAGCGGTTGGGCGGGCTGAGCCGGCCGGGTTGCGGGCGCGGCGCTGGTGGCTGGCTCGAACGAATCGACTGCTGGTTTTCCGGCTGCGGCCTGGGCGGCGAGGGTTTCGCGATAGGAGGGGAGCCGGGCGTAGCGTTCCGCGACACGCGCGGCGATCGAGGAGGATGAGAGAGCGTCTTCCATGCCCGGCAGGGGGGGCTGATTGTCGGGGGCGCGGGTTCGATCCCGATGGGCGCGAACGCGGGCAGTTATTTCATCTTTCCATTCCGGCGTCGCCGGGCCAGGATTTTCGGGCGCAGCCTCGGGCGGGACCGAAGGCGGGTTGGAAGTGGAACTGGTCAATGAACCCTCATCCATATTTTGCACGCATTTGTCGTAGAAACTATGTGAATCAAACTGCGTCAGGGAACTTATCGAACTTAATCTGAGGAGAACCCGGAAACCGGATGGAAGGTTGCAGACGATGGGCTCGGTGAGGCCGAGGGCCGGCTGTGAGGGCTTTGCCTGGTGAAACGCCAGCGTTCCGCTTTGCTATGCTGGAGTTGCCGCGCGCAATGAGAATCCGCCTTTTTTGGTGTATGACGCTGTATTTGCTGTTGCAGCCGCGGCTTTGGGCGCAGGCGGTTACCACAGAGCTTCCCCCACCACAGTCATCGCAAAAAGCAACGGCAGCTGGTGTCGACAGTCTGCCCGACGATCCCAGCTTGCAGAGCACGCTTCCTGAGGCGCACGTGGTGCCGCAGCCGGCGCAGGGTGTTCCTGTGAAGCTGGTGGCTCAAACGCAGTCACGCGGGAGCCTCAAGACCAGCAATCTCTACAAGCTGGATGGCGATGTGGTGATTTATTACCGCAACTACATCGTGCATGCGGATTCTGCGACGTACAACGACGGCACGAGCGAGATTGACGCGCAGGGTCACATGATGATCGATGGTGGTCCGGACGATGAGCACTTCGAAGCGGATCACGGGACGATCAATGCGGATGCCGATACCGGGGATTTTTTCGATGTGGTGGGAACGCTGGGGGTGGAGCGGAATCCGCGCGGACGGCTGGTGTTTACGGCACCGAATCCTTTTGCGCTGACGGGGCGCGAGGTGGTGCAGCTGGGGCAGGGGAAGTACAAGGTGATCCACGGGACGATGACGTCGTGCCGATTGCCGAAGCCGGACTGGCGGATTCTGTCGCAGACGATCTCACTGAACAACGGCGTGGCGAAGACGAGCAACGGGTTCTTCGAGATTTTTCATATGCCGGTGATGTACCTGCCGTTTGTGACGCACCCGGTCAACGAAGAGCGGGAGACCGGCATTCTGCTGCCTGTGATTGGCAACAACACGACGAAGGGGTTTCTGCTGGGCGAGGGTGTTTATATGACGCTGGGGCGCAGCGCCGATCTGACCATCGCTTCCCAATACTGGTCCAAACGCGGTTGGGCGCCGAATGGGATGTTCCGGTACCGAGGGGCAGGCGAGGACTTCGCGAATATCCACTTCCACAGTCTGCTGGACAGGGGGTTGCCGCTCTCGAACGGGACCCGCGAGAACCAGGGCGGAATCGATGTGAGCGGGGACGGGCGCTACGATTTTTCGACTCATACGACGGGAGTCGTCGATGGGGAATATCTGAGCTCGTATGTCTACCGGCTGGTGTTCGAGGAAGACTACGCGATCGCGATCAACTCGGAAGTGAAGTCGCAGATTTTTGCGACCCACGAGGATCACGATGTGTGGACGAGCCTGCGGATGAACCGGTATCAGGATTTTCAGAGCGCCAGCGTGGTGGGCGATGAGGTGAGGATTCTGCACCTGCCGGAGATTGACGTGGATTCGGCAGACCGGCGTCTGGGCGGGGCGATGAGTGTTTCGCCGGTTTGGTGGGGATTTAGCGGATCGGCGGGAGCGCTGTCGCGGTACGACTATCCGAGCTTCAGGACGTCGGCGGAGGTGCCGCGCGTGGATTTCTATCCGCGGGTGTCGATGCCGCTGCACTTCGATGGGTGGACATTTCGTCCGAATGCAGCATTTCGGGAGACCTGGTACGGAAAGAGCCAATTCCCCGCGGAGCTGGACCAGATTCCTGTGGTGCGGGGGGCGGGAACGCCGCGGTCGGATGTGGAGGCAGGATTCGATTTCCGGCCACCGGCGCTGGAGCGGGATTTCAGCGAGCCGTGGCTGGCGCATTTGCTGGGTGGCGATGTCCGGCACACCATTGAGCCCGAGGTGGACTATCGATACGTGACGGGGATCAACAATTTTCGACAGATTCTGCGGTTCGATGACACTGATGTGGCGAGCAACACGAACGAACTGGAGTACGGGCTGACGCAGCGCTTGTTTTTAAGGCATCTGCATCCGCATCCGTGCACGGGGGACGAAGCGCTCGGTCCGGATTCGATGTGCGGGGGTGGGACGAGAGACTGGATCACGTGGCGGGTGGCGCAGAAATATTACTTTGAGCCGGACTTCGATCACGCAATCACGCGGGGCACGCCGAATCCGCTGAACACGACGCTGGACTTTACGGGCATCGATTTTCTGACGGAAGCGCGCCACACGACGCCGGTGATTTCACGATTGCGGATGCGGACGACCACGGCCACCGACGTGGAGTGGGATGTGGATTACGACGCGAAGGAAGGAAAGATTACGTCGAGCAACATTTTTGCGGGATACCAGCACGGGTTCTACCGGTTCCAGTTTGGTGACTCGTATGTCAACGTGCCACTGGGTACGACGCCGCTGACGACGGCGAAGACTCCGCCGGGGTCGCCGAACGCGCCGAATCCTTTTAACCAGATTCATATGTCGGCGATATATGGAGGGGCAAACAAACTGGGGCCGAGCTTTGGGCTGAATGCGGCGTACGATCTGGTTCACCAGCAGTTGCAGTACGGGGCAGTGCAGACGCAGTACAACTGGAACTGCTGCGGGCTGGATTTTCAGTACCGGCGATTTTCGCTGGGATCGATTCGCGACGACACGGAATATTTCTACAGTCTGAATTTTGCCGGGTTCTCGAATGTGGGGGATTTGGCGCACAGGATCAGCTTGTTCCAGGAGTGAAGGGAACAGGCAACAGGGAACAGGCAGTCATTCGAACTGCGATAATCGAAGAGCTGACGGATTTTCGTCTGAAGAAGGTGGTTTTCTTGTTTACACGGTTTTTCTCAGTAAGCTGCGCGGTTACGATCGCAGCGGCGTGCTGCGCGGCGCAGCAAAATACTGCCAACACGGCTACGCCCGCGGCAGCGGCGACTCCGGCAGCGGTGGCGACTCCGGCGGCTGCGGTGGCAGTACCGGCACTGGAGCGCAAGATCGAAATTATGATTCGGTCCGAACTGGGCGTGCCGCCACAGTATGAGATTTCGATCGGCTCGCGGCAGAAGAGCGATTTGAATGGATACGACACCATCGCAGTTACTTTTTCTTTGCCCAGCGAGCCGCAGAAGAAGCAGACGGTGGAGTTCCTGCTGTCGAAGGACTCGAGCACTCTGGCGCGGCTCTCGAAATGGGATATTGGTCCTGATCCGGGGACGACGCTGCCGACGGATGGGCGGCCGGTGCGCGGAAACCCGGATGCAAAGGTGACGATCGTCAACTTCGACGACCTCGAGTGTCCTTACTGTGCGCGGATGAACGCGGAGTTTTTCCCGGAGACGCTGGATCGATACAAGGGGCTGGTGAAGTTTGTTTACCTCGATTACCCGCTGGTGGAGATTCATCCGTGGGCGATGCACGCGGCGGTAAACGCGAATTGCCTTGCAGCACAGAACCCCGCAGCGTACTGGAATTACGTGGATTATCTGCACACGCACGGGCAGGATGTGAGCGGTCCGGATAACAATCTGACAAAATCGGCGGCGACGCTGGACAAACTGGCGGACCAGGAGGGGGCGCGCGACCAACTGGATGCGGCGAAGCTGGATGCGTGTCTGGCAAAGCAGGATGACAGCAAGATCGTCGCGGAGATGAGGGCGGCCGATAAGGTTGGCGTGAACGCGACGCCGACGTTTTTTGTCAGCGGCGAGCGGTGGGCGGGTCAGCTGGAGGCTCATCAGCTGTGGATTATGATCGATCGCGCGCTAACGGAGCAGGGAATTGCGCCGCCGGTTCAGGCGCAGCCTGGGACGAGCACACCGTCGGCGCAGAAGCCCGGGAACTGAGCCTATGCAATGCGGGGGATGGGCATTTATTCTGGAGGGTAAGCGCCGCCCCCGATTCGTGGCGCCGCAGTGGGGAGAAATTTTTGACCTCTCAATCGGAAGCATCTCAATCGGAAGTATCCAGCGCGTGGGGCGCTGATTTTTCCAATCGCAAATTCAAGCTCGCGTGGCTTGCCGCAGCACTGGTGTTCTGTGCCGGTTGCCAGAAGGCGCACGACGCGAACACCGTCGCCACGGTAAATGGCAAGGCGATCCAGCGGTCCGAGGTGGAGACGCTGTTTCAGAACAATCTCGGTGAGTCGCACCAGACGCCATCGAAGGTGCAGGCGGAGATCACGCGCCTGAACATCGTGCGCCAGCTGATCGATGAGGAGATCGTGATGCAGCGCGCGGCGAAGCAGAATCTGGTGGCGACGGATGAGGAAGTGTCGGACCGGCTGAATGAGATCAAGGCGCCATTTACGCAGGAAGAATTTCAAAAGCGACTGGACACGCAGCATCTGACACTGGACGATCTGAAGAGGGAGATTCGGCGGAATCGGACGGAAGAGAAGCTGTTCAATAAGGAAATTACGTCGCGGATCAACATCACGGACGGAGACATCTCCAGCTACTACAACGAGCACAAGGCGGACTTCAATCTGATCGAGCCGACTTACCATCTGGCGCAGATTATCGTGACCGCGACGCCGATGCCGCCGCAGCAGGTGGGCAATCTCCAGAACAGCAAGGCGATGAACGACGTGGACGCGAAGCGGAAGATCGAGATGCTGCACAATCGCCTGGAGAGCGGTGAGGACTTCGGCGCACTGGCGATGAATTTCTCTGAGAATCCGAACACGGCGGGCAATGGCGGGGACATGGGAATTGTGACGGAGTCCCAGCTGCGTGGCGATCCCGAAGTCTACGCGGCGATATCGAAACTGAAACTAGGACAAATCACGGACATCCTGCCGGTTTATGGAGCGCCGAACTCGAAGCAGGCGGTGGGCTACGCGATTTATAAGCTCATCGATCGCGAGGTGGCGGGGCAGCGCCAGCAGAGCGATCCGCGGGTGCAGCAGGCAATTCGACAGCAATTACGGGACAGCCGCGAGCAGCTGTTGAAGAATGCGTTTCTCGAAATGCTGCGGGATCAGGCGCGCGTCGAGAACTACTACGCCGAGGAAGTTTTCAGGAATGGGGCGCAGTAGGACTGGCCGTCCAGGCGGACGCGCTTCGCGCAAGTTCCCAATACCGCAGAGCCCTGTGGGCTACTTCCCAAGGGGATGGCTGGGATTGACCTTGCTTTCCGATTTCGTGTTGCGTTCGGCACGGTAGATCAAGAATTTGTCGCCGACTTTCTTGTGGAAGAACATTTCTTTGCGGTCGGCGGAGATGCTGGGAGCTTCGACAAAGCCGACCAGGGGCTGGAGCACTTCGGGCTCACCGAAGGGTTGGCTGGCGGAATGTCGGGTTGCGACCATGATGCGCACGCCGGGTCCTGTGGGACGCTGGCTTGCTCGGGTGAAATAGAGTTCCAGACCATCCGCCGAGATGCAGGGCGCGTATTGGAGTGCGCCGTCGTTGACGTTGTGCATGATTTGGGCGCTGTTGGGGTCGAGGTGAAATGCGCCTTGGCTTTGGACGGCGACGATCAATTCGGATTTCCTCGGCGCTGGTGCGCCAGGAACGATGACGGCTCTTGAGATGTAGAGCGTCTGCCCGTCGGGGCTGATGCTGACATCCATGTTCACTGTGCCTGGGATTTTGGGGCTGATGTCTCCGGGGACGGGATGGACGTTGGTGAGGCCGTCCTGGGTAAAGTCGCCGGTATAGATGGAGTTCATGGTGCGGTCGTAGGTGCGGAGCGTCGTGAAGTAGAAGTGGCCGGAGGCGTCGAGGCTGGCGACGGCGTCGAGAGAGGGCGAGTTGGCGCCGGGGAGTACGCCCAGCGAGCGGAAGGAGCGAGTTCCTTTTCGCCGTGCCCAGTAGAGATTGGTGTCGGTCCTCGGATCGTTGTCGTTATTGAAGAAGAGGTATTGGCCGTTGGGGGAGATGAAGGGTTCCATCGCGCTGCCCTTGTAGCCTTCGATCTCTACGGGTTGGGGATTGATGTAGAGATTAGTCTGCTTCTCCTGTGCGGCATCGATGGGCAGGGGGGATTGATTGTCGGGCTGGAACTGCTGGAGAGCCTGACTGGCCAGGTTGTGGGCGCGGTCGAGCAGGGCTTCGGCCAGGCGGGGATTGCCCGCGTCCAGCGTGGGTTTGACCTGCTGGATGACGGCGAGGATGGGAGAGGGATCACCGCCGCGCGCAGCGACCGTTCTGATCTCGGTTTCAGTTTCGGCGGCCTTCCGGCGCAGGCGATGCTGGGTGTTCCTTTGCGCGATGAGCCAGCCGGTGCAGACGATGCAGGCGGCGAGGAGCAAGACGAACAAGGCGCGAGGAGGTTTCATCGGGCACGATTGTCTAGCGGAAGGGACGGCTGGGGATTATTCCTTTGCCTTCCCTGATGGTATGCAGCTGACCTGCGGCGAGCCCTGCGTAGGTTTCCTTTGCACCACTGGGCCAGAAAATTTCGATGTCGGCGGTGGCCGCGGTGCCGAGACCGAAGTGCAGGCGGGGATCGTTGACGGAGAGATAACTGATCTGGCTGGTGACGGCCTGCGCCTGGACTTTACCGTTGTAATGCACGAGCACGCGTGCACCGATGGCGCTGCGGTTGCTCTTCGTACCTTCGAGCCGAATCTTGATCCAGCGATTGCCGGGTGGCGCGTCATTGCGTAACAGCGACGGTGGCTCATTTCGGTTCATGATGAGCACGTCCATGTCGCCGTCGTTGTCGAAGTCGCCAAAGGCGCAGCCGCGGGATGAATCGCGAGCGGTGATGCCCGGACCGGCTTCTTCTCCCATTTCCGCGAACGTCCCATTTCCCTGATTGCGAAAGAGGAGCCGGGGTGTCCGGCGAGGAAATCGAGTGGGGTAGTTGTTTTCTAGTTCGGGATAGACGGTGCCGCTGACGATGAGGATGTCTGGGTGGCCGTCGTTGTCGAAGTCGACGAGGCCGGTTCCCCAGCAGATGAAGCGACGGTCGACGGCGAGTCCTGTCTGGTTGGAGACGTCGTCGAAGTTGCCCTCGCCGTCATTGCGATAGAGTCCCGTGGCCTGGTTGTAGAAATGCGTGCGCACGATGTCGAGGTGGCCGTCGAGGTTGTAGTCGCCGACGCCGACGCCCATGCCGCTCATGCGCTGGCCTTCGAAGGAGGTTGCGACGCCTCGCAGCAAGGCTTCTTCGCGAAAAGTGCCATCGCGATTATTCATAAGCAGGTAGCTGAACGTGGCGTCGCAGGCGAGGAAGATGTCGGTCCAGCCGTCTTCGTCGACGTCAAGGGCGACAGCGGTAAGTCCATAGGAGCCGGAGAGCGAGGAGACGCCGGATTCATTGGAGACGTCGGTAAAGGTGCCGTCGCCGTTGTTGCGGAATAGATATTGCTTGAGCGCTGGCAGACCTCTTGGTCCGCAGTTGACGGGGACGCCTTCATAGTTGCAGTTGGGAATCTGCATCGAGGGTTTGGGGCCGTGGATGAGGTCGACGTCGAGATAATTGGCGACGAAGAGGTCGAGGAGGCCGTTGCGATTGCGCTCGATGAAGGTGCAGCCGGAGGCGTAGTGGATGCCGGGCTGGAGGAGTCCGGCTTTCTCCGTGACATCGATGAAGGTGCCGTTGCCGTTGTTGTGGTAGAGACGATTCTGGCCATAGCAGGTGACGAAGATGTCGTCGAAGCCATCGTTGTCGTAGTCGCCGACGCAGACGCCCATGGCCCAGACAGCGTCGCCGAGGCCAGCTTTTTCGGTGACGTCGGTAAAGGTGCCGTCGCGATTATTTTTGTAGAGGCGATTACTGGAACCAACCGGAATGCCTTCTAGGCGGCGTCCGCTAAGCATGAAGATGTCGATCCACCCGTCGTTGTCGTAGTCGATGAAGGCGCAACCAGCGCCCATGACTTCGAGGATGTAGGTGGACTTTTCGTTTTCGCCGTAGAAGGTGGGATGGGTGAGGCCCGAGGCTACGCCGACGTCAACGAAGCGGGAAAAGGGAGCGTTGGTGGGCTTTGAATCTGAGGGCGACTGAGCGGCTGCACGCAGAGAGTCGGGCAGGAGCGCGGGGACAACAGCGGCGGGAAGGGCGCGTAGCAGGTGTCGTCGGGTCCAGGAGGTCATCGATTAGTTTTTTGACTGCCCTTGAGCGGTAGCCAGGTCGTGGCTGAGCTGCAGGGCCTGGGTATTTTGCGGTTCGAGGCGAAGGGCGCTGGCGATGGCCTGCTGGGCTTCAGGGAATTTCGATTCCATGCCGAGGGTCGCGGCGAGGCTGATCCAGGCCTGAGTAAAGGCGGGCGCGTCGCTGACCGCCTGGCGAAAATGCTGTTCAGCGACGGCGTAATCACCGCGCTGGGAATTGAGATAGCCGAGCTGATTCTGCGCGAGCGCGATGGTGGGGTCGATGGCGACGACTTGCTCGAGGACGGAACGCTCGCCTTCGGTGTCACTGGCTTTGTCGAGGGCGACGGAAAGCTTGTAGCCGAGCAGAGCGTCGTTTGGAGTTGCGGCGAAGGCTTCGCGGTAGAGCTGCACCGCTCTCTTGGCATCTCCCTTATCGAGAGCGAGGGAGGCTTCGGAAGCTTTGCTGACTGCGAGAGCGTCGGCGTCCTTTTCTTTGACAGCGGTCTGGTAGCGGAGCATCTCCTCGCGTGCGCCGTCCGCATCGCCGAGGGCGCGCAGGACGTTCGCGAGCTCGAAATGCGTCTCGGGATCTTTGTCCCCGAGGGCGATGGCTTGCTCGAGTTGTGGTTTGGCGGTGGCCGGGTCGTGAAGGTGGGAGAGGGTGATGCCGAGGTTCGCGCGCAGGTTGGGTAGATTTGGGTTCAAGGCGGCGGCGGCGGTCAGGTGATCGCGCGCGGCCTGGTAATCGCCGGACTGGCGCTCGAGGACGCCTTCCAGATAGAGCGCGTCAAAGGCGTGCGGGTTTTCTTCGACAGCTTTTTTGCCGAGCGGCATGGCTGGCGCCCAGTCGCCATTGACGACCAGCGTGCGCAGGTAAGCGATCAGCGCCGTGTAGTCGTTCGGATGCAGCCGATAACTTTTCTCCGCAATGCGTTGTGCGTCGAAGGTGCGGGAGACCTTGATGTAGAGGGTGATGAGCGCGTTGGCGAGTTTGACGGAATCAGGGCTGGCGTCGAGGGCTTTGGAGACGGTGTCGACGGCCTGTTCCAGCTGCCCGGCGTGCGCGTAAGCAAGGGCAAGGTCGATGGTAAGGTCCTCATCGCGCTTCACACCCTGGAGCAGTGCAATCTCATCTGCGTAGTCTTCTCTGGCGAGGAGAGACTGACTGAGGCCGTGCAGAGCCATGTCGGAAGAGGGGTCGATCTGAAGGGCAGCGCGCCATTCGGGTTCCGCGTCGCTGGGCCGGGCGAGACGCGCGTCGATGGATGCGAGGAGCAGGTGAGGTTTGAGGATAGTGGAGTCGGCGTGGATGGATCGCTGGAGAGGTGGTATGGCCTGGTCGAAGTCCTTCGACTCGTAAAGGCTGAGACCGAGGAGGTAATTGAGCTGCGCGGAGCCGGGGGCGAGACGGAGTCCTGAACGAAAAGCCTGCTGCGCGCAGATGAACTGCTGGTGGTCACCGAACCAATTACCGAGTTCGATCCAGGTTTGGGCGTCGGGATGGGACTGGAGACGGGCGGCGATGGCTGGAGGCTTTGGGCAGCTCGGAGGTTGCGCGGTTGGGACGGCGCAAAAACCGTCGCGGATCGTCCACGCGAAAAGAACCATCAGCAGGATTGGCAATTGGCGGCTGACGGGTGTGCGGCGAAACGGGGAGAGATTGCGGGAAGCAAACATCGCGCGAGGGTTTTTGTGGATCTCCAGAAGCAACGATACTCAACCGAAAGGTGGAGGGGCAAGGGAATTCCCCGCTCAGTTGGGGAAGGGCTCGTTGGCCTTCACGATGCGAATCTGGTGGTCGGTGAAGTGGAGGTAATCGCCAGGCAGCGTCACTTTCGGCATGTGGCAGCTGACGCAGTTGGAGGTTGCGGTGGGACAGGTCTTCGCCTTGCCGGTGCTTGTGGGACGTGCGGAGGCGGCGTGGCAGGCGAGGCATTTTGAATCGTAGGACGCGTCGTTGCGGATGAGGTCCTTGTGGGGATCGTGACAGGCGATGCAGCTGATGCGCGGGTCAGTGCCATTGAAGCAGCGGCTGTTTGCGAGTCGATAAGGCTGAAAGCGGACGTCGGGGAGTCCGCGCCAGCCATTACGGACGACGGTTTCCCAGGAGCGATGACACTGACCGCAGAAATTGGAGAGGGATTCGGAGGTCATGTCCTGGAGGCGTGGCGGAGTGGTGCTGAAGTCGCCCGCCGCGGCGTCCGAGGCGTGATCGAGAGCGCCCTGATGGCAATGCGCGCAGGTAACGCCGGGGTTGATGGTGTTGAGGGTGAGCTTGTGGGAGGTGACGGCATCGGTAGCGTGACAGCCAAAGCACAGTTTGGTGTCCATGGGAGTGAGCTCGCGGCCCATGGCTTCCTGGAGGGTCTGTGGTGTGAGGCGTTCATCGCCGGTGGTGATGCCGAGTCCATTGGCTGAGGGGTAGAAGCTGACGATGCTCTCGTAGAATTTGCCGTCCTGCTCGAAGAGCCAGGTTTGCGCCTGGGCGCCGAAGCTCCAGTGGATGGGCATGGAGAGGATGCTGGAGCCATCGGTGACTTTGTAGGTGCTCTGGCCGTTGCGAGTTTCCACGGTCCAGGTGTATGCGCACATGTGAAAAGTGAGATTGGGGTGGGCGGCGAGGACCGGGTTGGCGCCAGGCAATTCTACGGCGTGGGCCATAGGCGTTTCTGGTTGTGTGGCCTGACCGCGATGACAACCGGCGCAGCTGTTACCG
>Ga0302325_10006638_pt1 | contig 25902 bp, 19 predicted proteins | sample Palsa_T0_2_FD_201948 | JGI IMG/M metagenome (GOLD analysis project Ga0302325, IMG submission 201948) | Peat permafrost microbial communities from Stordalen Mire near Abisko, Sweden - Palsa_T0_2 | ecosystem: Environmental > Terrestrial > Soil > Palsa > Peat permafrost | place: Sweden: Abisko... | reverse complement strand
CGGATGGGCGGCGTCGCCGATCAGTAGCAGGCCGGGCGCGGTCCATTCGCGGAGCCGATCGCAAACGACGTCGAGCAGGAACGGATGCGCGAGGCCGGTCTTGTTTGCGGCGAGGTAGGTTCTCAGGTCGGGCGAGAGGTGCGGCGCCAGCTCGTCGATCCAGCTCTCGCCCATTCGTTTGATGTCGCCGAAGGTTCCTTTGTCGATCACCCAACCGATCTGCGTGTGCCCTTCGGGCGAAGGATACATGACGAGCAGATGGCCACTGCCTATGTAACCGCGCGCGGTGCGGTTGTCAGGAAACTGGCCGGGGACGTGGCCCCATACGACGTCGAAGGCTTGCATGATGCGGTCTTGCGGGAGGCCGGCACGTTTGCGAATCACCGAAGTGCGGCCATCGCACGCGATGGTGAAGTCGGTGCGAAATTCGCGCGGACCTTCGCGCGTGTCGGCATGCACGCCTATCACGCGATCCTTTTCGTAGATCAAATCGCGCACGGTCACGCCGCGTTCGAGCTTGAAGCTGGGAAATTTCGCGGCCTCGGCGACGATCATTTCGAGCATCGCGGGCTGCGGGACGATTCGCGGATGGACGGGGAGCTTGTCGAGAGGAACGTTGATGATGAGTCGCTCGCCACGAAAGAGCTGGACCATTCCTATGGGCAGGTTCGGCAGGGCGTCGAACTGTTTGCCGAGGCCGGCTTCGTGCAGTGCGGCGATGCCCGACGGCATCAGCGCCTCGCCGCGGAACTCGCGCGAGAAATCGGTCTGGCGTTCGAGCAACGTGACCGGAACGCCACGGCGCGCGAGCATGTAGGCGAGGAGGGCGCCCGCGGGTCCGGCTCCTACGACGATTGCGTTGAGCATCTCAGTCAGACTTCGCGGAAGGTTTGTTCGTCGATCAAGGTTGCGAGACCGTCGCGATAGAGCGACGGTTCGAGCTGGTCGATGATCGCGCGGGCGATTGCGACCTGTTCGGCGGCTAGGCGACGGGTGGCGGCGATGATTTCAGGATCGCGCAGGAGATCGAGCGCGCGCTCGAGCACGGCGCCTTCCATCCTGGTGCCGTTCTGGAACATCGCGCGCAGCTCGGCGCTGCGCTCGACGCCGAGTACGACGGGCAGCGACGGAATGCCGGCGCGCAGATCGGAGCCGACTGGTTTGCCGATTTTTTCTTCCGGCCCGAGGATGTCGAGCAGATCGTCGACCATCTGGAACGCGAGGCCCATCGCGGTGCCGAGTTTGCCCATCGCCTCGATGGTGCGCTTCGGCGCGCGCGCGAGGTCGGAGGCAACGACGCCGCCGGCATAAAAGAGCGACGCGGTTTTGCGATCGCTCACGGCGATGTAGTCCTTGAGCGTGGCGGCCGAGCTGTGGCGGAAGCGGCTCTCCATCACTTCGCCTTCGGTGAGCTGGACGCATGCATTCGCGGCGGTGCGTACGAGATGTTCGTCGAAACGGCCGCATACTTCGAAGGCGCGGCAGAACAGGTAGTCACCGGCGATTAACGACGGGCCGAATCCATAGCGTGCGAAGGCGGACGGCTTGCCGCGACGGAGCAGGCCGCGATCGATGATGTCGTCGTGGAGCAGGGTCGCGGAATGGATCAGCTCGAGTGCGATGGCGGCGTCGATCGGTTCGTCGGCGCGGGCGTCGGCGCCGCCGCATGCGCGATAGACGAGCATGATGAACGTGGGGCGCAGGCGTTTGCCGCCGGCGTCGACGAGGTAGTGGCAGATTTCCGCGATGATCGGTTCTTTCGAGTCGAGCAGCCGCGAGAGTTTGGTCTCGACGGCGGCGAGGTCGGCTTCGACGAGGCGCGAAGGGTTCAACGCTTCGGGCGTCGATGCGGCGGCGAGTTGAGTGGCCTTGGCTCTTTTCACGTTAGGCTTTTTTCAGAACTCATCTTATCGGAATAAATCGGCTTCGGGCGGCCGAATCAATATCTTCGCGCTGCCCTCGAATGGTTCGTATTGATAGCCGCGCACCACGACTGCGGGAATGGCGCCGGCTTTTTCCATGAGCAGGCCGGCGGCGGCGGAGATTTCGTCGGCGATCGCGATGACGGTGTGATGCAACTCGCGGCCGCCGAGGTCGGTGGTACCGCGCAAGTCAAGGACGGGATTCATGCCGGCGATGCCGAGGCAGATTTCGGTGAGGCCGTCGCGCCATGGGCGGCCGAAAGTGTCGGTGATCACGACGGCGACGGTGACGCCCGTACGGCTGCGAATTTCGTCGCGGATGCGGCGGGCGGACGCGTCGGGATCTTCGGGGAGCAGGATGGCGATATCGTCCTCGAGGCTGTTGGATTCGTCGACGCCGGCGTTGGCGCAGACCCATCCCGGGCCGGTCTCGACGATCAGCACGCCGCGATCGTTGCGCACGATTCGGCTGGTCTGGCGCAGGACGATTTCAATTGCGCGCGGATCTTTTTCCCAGCGCCTGGCGTAGGCTTTGGCAAATTCGGAGGGCTCGAAATCCTTGAAGTTCACGATGCGACCTTCGGCCTTCGAGACTACCTTCTGGCATACGACAAGAATATCGCCGGCGGCGAGTTTGACGCCGGTGTGGTCGAGTCCAGCGGCGATCAGCGCGGCGAGATCGTCGCCGGCCTTCACCATCGGGATTCCTTCAATCGCGGTGAGACTTATCGTGCGCATCGCGGCCCCAGAGTATTACACATCAAGCTCTCGCAGAACCACTTCAGCGAGCGCGGCGGCGCGTTCGGGTGTGGACATGATGGTGTCGGTTGCGAGCGCGCGCATGCCGAGGCGCTCGATTGGCTCGACGAAGCGGCGGTCGGCATGGTCGAGGATGAAGAGGCCGACGATGTCGCGATAAAGGCGCGCCACTCCTAGCGGCGAGACTTCCATCCCGAGGCCGCGGAGCATCTTGTCGGCGGGACCTTTGATGGTCTTGCCGCCGACGATGGGACTGATAGCGGCGACGCGCGACTTCACCCCGCGCAGTGCTGCGCGAACGCCGGTCAATTGCAAGATCGGGCCGAGCGAGACGAACGGGTTCGACGGCGCGAGGATGACGGCGGCGGATTTGCGAATCGTCGCGAGGACTGCGGGAGTGGGGCGCGCGGTTGAGATCCCGTGCAGCGCGATCTTCTCGACGACGCCGCGGGCGCGGCCGCGTACGAAATATTCCTGGAATGGAATCGCGGGACGACCGCGCAGTTTCACGAAGGTGCGCACGCTGTCGTCGGACATCGGGAGGATGCACGACTTGACCGCGAACGCGCTGGCGATTTCCGCGGTGATGCGGCTGAGCGACGCGCCCTGGCGCATCCGATCGGTGCGATATAGATGAGTGGCGAGATCGCGATCGCCGAGGCCGAACCACGGCTTGCCATAGAAGCGCTCGAGCGCGGGCAGCACGTTGAACGATTCGCCCTCGAGGCCCCATCCTTGAGCGCCATTTACCGCCTCCGCGAGCGTGTAGGTGACGGTGTCGATATCCGGCGAGACGTGGAGGCCGTAAAAGGTTTCGTCATCGCCGGTATTGACGACTACGGTCAGCCGCGCCGGATCGATGCGTCGAACGAGGCCGCGGATGAACTTAGCCGCACCCACTCCCCCCGCTAGCGTGGTTATCGGCGTGGGCGGGAGGGGTCGCGATAGGGCGCGCGCCATTGGGTGCCTTTTTTCCGTAGAGCTTCTTGTAGAGAGTGGTGCGCTCGACCGCGACGCGGCCCATCTCTCTCGCTTTTTCCTCGAACAGATCGACCGGGATGAACTCACCGGAGTCGCCGCCCGCTTGCGCGGTGATGCTTTCCTCCATCAGGGTGCCCGACAGATCGTTGCATCCGGCCTTGAGCGTGAGCGCGGCGAGATCGATGCCGCACTTGACCCACGAGGTCTGGAGGTTGTCGATCTGGCCGCGCAGGAACAGGCGCGAGAACGCGTACATCTGGAAATCGAGCTGTCCGCGATCAACCGGCGACACGAGGCCCTTGCGATAGAGCATCGTGTTCTGATGGATGAAGCGCAGCGGCACGAACTCGGTGAACCCGTGCGTATCCTTCTGGATCGTGCGCAGCAGGTCGAGATGATTGACGACATGCTGCGGACTCTCGACGTGTCCGTACATGACAGTCGAGGTTGTCGGTACGCCGACCGCATGCGCGGTGGTGATTATCTCGACCCATGCGGCGACGTCGACTTTCTTGTGACTCAGGATTTCGCGCACGCCGTCGTCGAGGATTTCCGCGGCGGTGCCGGGTATCGAGCCGAGCCCGTGCTCCTTGAGCATCGTGATGTATTCCGGATAGTCCATCCGCACGCGCTTGGCGCCGTACATTATTTCCATCGGCGAGAAGGCATGGATGTGAATCTCGGGGAACGCGCGCTTCATCGCGTCGAGCAGATCGCGATACTTGAACGGCGGCATGTCGGGGTTGATACCGCCCTGCATGCAGACCTCGGTCGCACCGCGCGCGACGGCGTCCGCGACTTTGCGCACGATTGTTTCGTCGGAATGATCGTAGGCGTCGGCTTCCCAGCGCTGGCGCTTGAAGCCGCAGAACTGGCATCCCACAAAACAGATGTTGGTGAAGTTGATGTTGCGATTGACGACGTAGGTGACTTCGTTGCCGTTGTCCTCGGCGCGTGCGAGGTCGGCGCACTTGATCGTCGCACGCAGGTCGTCGCCTTGCGAGGTGTAGAGCAGCAGACCTTCTTCGGGCGTCAGCTCTTTTTTCGCGAGAGCATGATCGAGCGCGGCGCGCACAGCAGGGGACGTCTTGGCGAGCAGCGCGTCGACCGGGGTCGCCTCGATTTCGTCGACGTAGTCTCTCCAGTACTGCAGGTTCATGATTGGCCTCCGACGGGTCGATCCCATATCGCGCGCACTTTTGTCGCGACCGCCGGGTCGAGCCATTCATCATTTATGTATTCGTTGTAGATTGCGAGCCTTTCACCGAGCGTGAAACCGGCGCGCGCGCACGCCTCTCCGAGCTTTTCGATATGAGGCCACGGGGCCTCGGGATTCACGTAGTCCTTGCTGAGCGGCGAAATCCCGCCCCAGTCGTTGATGCCGGCGTTGAGGAACAATTCGATCTGACGCGGCGACAGATTCGGCGGCGCCTGCACGTTCATCGCGGGTCCGAGCACGAGCCGCGCAGTCGCGATCGCGCGCGCCATGTCGAAAGCATCAGGCTCCGGCGCGTCGGCCATCGCGATTTCCGGCTTGGCGCGAAAATTCTGAATGATCACTTCCTGGATGTGACCGTGGCGCTCATGCGTGTCGCGAATCGCCGTGATACTCAGCGCGCGTTCGGCCGGAGTCTCGCCGATACCGAGCAGGATTCCGGTCGTGAACGGAATCCGCAACGCGCCGGCGTCGTCGATCATCTTAAGCCGCAGCGCGGGGTCCTTGTCGGGCGCCGCCTGATGAACCCCGCCGCGTGCGCGCAGCCGCGGCGATATACTTTCGAGCATCAGGCCCATGCTCGCGTTGAGCGGACGCAGCGCGCGCATCTCGTCGGAGGTCATAAGGCCGGCATTGGTATGCGGCAGCAGTCCTTCGGCGAGCGCGATTTCGCACGCGCGCCCGACGTATTCAATCGTCGTGCGGACGCCGAGCGTCGCCAGTGTTTCGCGATATTCCTTGAACGCGACCTCCGGCTTGTCGCCGAGGCACATCAGAGCTTCTTTGCATCCGAGCTCGGCGCCGCGCCGGGACCAGAGCGCGATTTCGTCGGGCATCATCGTCCACGCGCCGGGGTCGCCGGGATCTTTGCGGAACGTACAGTACGTGCATCGGTCGCGGCAGAGATTGGTGACCGGCAGAAAGACCTTGCGCGAGTAGGTAACGTCGCGGCCCTTGCCGCGATCGCGAAGTTCAGCGGCAGCGGAGAGCATCGCGTCGAGCTCGCCGTCAGGGCATTCGATCAGTGCGACCGCGTCGGCATCCGTCAGACGCGCACCAGCCAGTGCTCGATCGAGGATCTCGCGAATCGGCGTGCGTTCGCGCGGCGCAGAAGCGAGCGATGAGTGTAGCGACGACATCAATCGCGTTTATAAGCCATCAGGTACGAGGAGGCAACCTAGTTGCAAAAGAAAACTGAGTTTGAGGTCCCCAATTTAGGAACCGCGAAGTTTCTAGAGTCCTGAGAAGTAGATCAGAATCGCGGCAAGGATGGCGCCGATTATGATGATCGGGATGTAGTGGCTCTCTTCGACCTTCGGCCACCATGGGAACCATGGGAACGGGTTGCTCTTCACGATTCAATGCTACTCCTTGGGGATTAGGATGTGCGAGGATTCGGAGGCAAAAACTATGCTGAGCGCTGAGCCGTTGGTTCACACTTACTCGATCGTCGCGCGCGATCCTGAGACCGGGCAGGTTGGGGTTGCCGTGCAGTCGCATTACTTTTCGGCCGGCTCGATCGTTACCTGGGCTGAGGCGGGGGTTGGGGCGGTGGCGACGCAGGCGAGCGCCGATCCTGCGTACGGCAAGCTCGGCCTCGACCTGATGCGTGTGGGCAGGAGCGCGCCTGACGCACTCGCGGGTTTGCTCGCCTCCGATCCGATGCGCGAAGTTCGGCAGGTTGCGATGGTCGATGCGCACGGGCTCGTCGCGGCGCATACGGGTCGAACTACGATTCCGCAAGCCGGGCATATCGTCGGCGACGGATTTTCGGTGCAGGCCAACATGATGCTCAAGGATACCGTGTGGCCTGCGATGGCTGAGGCGTACGTCAGCACCAAGGGTCAGATGGTTGATCGATTTCTTGCGGCGCTTGATGCGGCCGAGGTTGAAGGCGGCGACATTCGCGGGCGGCAGTCGGCCGCGATTCTGATTGTTGCGGGGAAGAGCACCGGGCGGCCTTGGTACGACGCGATCTTCGATCTGCGGGTTGACGATGCGCCCGAGCCGCTTGCCGAGATTCGGCGGCTGGTCGGCGTTCGCCGCGCCTTCATTCATATGCGACTCGGCAACGAGGCGGCTGCGCGCGGCGATCTGGATGCTACCGAGCGGGAGTTCGATCTGGCTGAGCGGCTGGCGGGCGACAACCCTGAGATGAGCTACTGGCATGCAATCGCTCTTCTCGGCCTTGGCAAAATAGAGGACGGCCTTGCGATACTGCGCGAAGTCGGGCGGCGCGATCGCAACTGGATCGAGCTCACGCTGCGGCTGCCGGCGGCCGGGATGGCCATCGACAGTTCGGTCGTGGAGAGGATTAGGAAGCTGCGGGAATGACTGTCGCGTTGGCGACAAAAGGCATTTTGCCCCGCTTGCCTGCAGACGCTAGTGTCAGTTGGATAGGAGACCGGAGTACCCAGATGCCCGAAACCAATGTTGCGCGCGGCGCCGTCGAGCCTGCACCACGCGTCGAGTACGAGCTCGAGCTGTACTACTGGATGAAGTTGATTCGCGCGTTCGAGGAGCGCGTCTCGCGATTGCATCGGCAGAACAAAATCGTGGGCGGCGTCTATTCGGGCGCCGGCCAGGAGGCGATAGTCACGGGCATCTGCGCGCCGTTGCATGATGGGGATTTCGTCGCGCCGCTGCATCGCGACATGGGCGTGTTCCTGATGCGCGGGATCGACCCGGGCCGGCTGATGGCGCAGTTGATGGGCAAGGAGACGGGGCTGTCGCGCGGCAAGGATTCGTTCCTGCATGGCGGCGATTTGGATCATGGCGTTTTCGGATCCACCTCGATGCTTGGTTCGTCGCTGCCGGTGGCGGCCGGCGCGGCACTCAAGTTCAAGATGAAAAAGAATCCCAACGTCGCGGTCGCTTTCTTCGGCGAAGGTGCGGCGTCGCGCGGCGACGTGCATGAGGCGATGAACTTTGCGGGAGTGCATAAGCTGCCGGTCGTATTCGTGTGCGAGAACAACCGCTACGCGTATTCGACGCCGCTCGAAAAGCAGATGGCGATCGAGGACGTCGCGGACCGTGCAGTCGCCTACGGCTTCAAGGGTTACGTGTGCTCGGGCAACGATCTGCTGGCGGTGCTCGAGCTGAGCGAGCGCCTGATTGCGAAAGTGCGCGCGGGCGAGGGTCCGGTGCTGATCGAATGCAAGACGTATCGATATCGCGGGCACAGCGAGCATGACGCTGCGCTGTATCGCGACCAGGAAGAGCTGATCGAATGGCAGAGCCGCGATCCGATTCCGCGGTTCGAGTTTTACCTCGAGAAGAAAGGCCACGACATCAAGCGTATCCGCGAGCAGATCGACGATCGCGCCAACAAGGCAGTGCAGGCGGCGGTGGATTTTGCGGAGAGCAGCCCGCTGCCAGAACCTCAAGAAGCACTTGAGGATATTTACGCGCCGTCGGGCGTCGCGGTTTCGACCAGCTCGTCGGCGAACGGAAATCGCTGAGCCATGGAAGTCACTTACATCAAGGCAATTAATTCGGCGCTGCACGAGGAGATGCGCCGGGACGAAAATGTTTTCGTGATGGGCGAGGACGTCGCGGATTTGGGCGGCGCGTTCAAGGCCACCGAAGGATTGCTCGACGCGTTCGGCGAAGAGCGCGTGATCGACACGCCGATTTCGGAGGCGCTGATCGTCGGCGCGGGAATCGGCGCGGCGGTGCTCGGGATGCGGCCGGTGGTCGAGATGCAGTTCGCGGATTTCATTTCGTGCGCCTTCGATCAGATCGTCAACATGGCGGCGACGCTGCGCTACCGGCATGGCGGGAAGGCCGCGTGTCCGCTGGTGATTCGCGCGCCGTCGGGTGCGGGCGTTCATGGCGCGCTGTTCCATTCGCAGAATCCCGAGGCGTGGTTTACGCGCGTGCCGGGGCTGAAGGTGGTTGCGCCGGGAACTGCGTACGACGCCAAGGGGCTTTTGAAGAGCGCGATTCGCGACGGCAATCCGATCGTGTACTTCGAGCATAAGCGGCTGTACCGCAGTATCAAGGAAGACCTGCCCGAAGGCGACTTCACGGTGCCGATAGGAGTCGCGGAGGTGCGCAAGGAAGGCGGCGACCTTTCGATAATCACGTACGGCGGCACGCTGGGGCAATCGCTCGACGCGGCGCGAATCGTTGAGAAGGAAGACGGGCTGTCGGTCGAGGTGCTCGATTTGCGCACGCTGCTGCCGCTGGATCGCGAGGCGATACTCGCAACCGCGCGCAAGACCGGCAAGGTGCTGGTGGTGCATGAGGATCGATTGACGGGCGGGATCGGCGGCGAGGTCTCGGCGATCATAATGGAGAACGCGTTCGAATATCTCGACGGCCCGGTGCGGCGGGTGGCGGCGAAGGATTCGCACGTCGCGTTCAGTTCGCCACTGGAGGATTTCATCCTGCCGAGCACCAACAAGATCGTGGAAGCGATTCGCAGCCTGGCGGCGTACTGAGATGGCGATCGACGTAACGATGCCGCAGATGGGCGAGAGTGTCGTCGAAGGCACGATTGCGAAATGGCTGGTCAAGGAAGGCGACGTTGTCATCGAGGATCAGCCGCTGGTCGAGATTTCGACCGACAAGGTGGACACCGAGATTCCGTCGCCGGGCGCGGGACGAATCGCGAAGATCGTCGCGGCGGAAGGGCAGACGATTGCGGTTGGTGGAACGATCGCAGTGATCGAGGCGGCCGGCACCGAGGCGGCAGCGGCAAAACTGAAAGTGGTCGCGCCGAAAGCTGCGCCGAAGCCGGAGGCTGCGCCGGTTCGGGTTGAGACTGTTCAGGAAAGACCTGCGCCGAAGATTGCACCCTCGCCGCCGCCCGCGCCGTCGCCGGCGCCCATGCAAGCGGCGGGACCGGGTCTGCGTGAAGCCGAACCTGACGAGGGAGGTCCGCGGCGTTTCTCTCCGGTCGTGCTGAAGATCGCGGCGGAAGAGGGAATCGATCTGAGTCACGTCCGTGGAACGGGAATCGGCGGCCGTGTCAGCAAGCGCGACCTGCAGAACTACCTCGACGCGCTGAGAAAAGGCGGCACGCCGGCTGTGGCCGCGCGGCCGCAGACCAACGGAGTTGCGCAAAGCAGCTCGCGTCCGGCGGCCAGTGCTGCCGCCACGATGCAAGCGCCGGCTCAGTCGGGTCCGGGTTTCAAGCCGCCGGTCTATCAACCGGTCGAAGGCGATATCGTCGAGCCGTTCACGCGCCGGCGCAAGCTTATCGCCGAGCACATGGTGTTCTCGAAGACGCATTCGCCGCATGTCGGCACCGTGGCGGAGGTCGACGTTACGAATGCGATGCGGCTGCGCGCAAAGTATAAAGACGAGTTCGCGCGGCGCGAAGGATTTGCGCTCACGTTCCTGCCGCTGGCGGCGGCGGCGACGGTTCGCGCACTGAAAGAATTTCCGCGGATGAACGCGTCGGTGGTGGGCGACTCGGTGGTAATTCGGCGCGATATCAATCTCGGTATCGCGATGGACACCGACGAGGGCCTGCTGGTCCCGGTAGTCAAGGCGGCCGAGGGCATGTCGGTGGTCGGCATCGCGCGCGCGATCGAAAGTCTGCGGCGCAAAGTCGCGGAGAAGAAGATCACGGCGGACGATCTTGCGGGCGGCAGCTTCACGCTGTCGAACCCCGGGCGCGAGGGGAATCTGTACGGCTTCGCCATCATTAATCAGCCGCAGGTCGGCATCCTGCGGATGGGCGAGGTGAAGAAGCGGCCGGTGGTGGTTGAAGTCGACGGTGCCGACGCGATTGCGATTCGCACCATGATGTACCTGGCGCTGTCGTATGATCATCGCGTGGTTGATGGCGTGCTGGGGAATAGCTTCCTGCATCGAGCCGCGCGAATCCTCGAAGAAGCCGACTTCGAACTGTAGCGGATCGCGCATCCATACCACCTGTAGTGGTTGCGGGCGGATCTGCTGTCTAAGGGTAGCTTCGTTCCGTCAAATTTATTCTCTGCGGGAAGGGTGCGCCGCGCTCTTTTGGGCGAGTCTGGCGAGGGTTTGGCGGTATGAGGCATGTCCACACAGCAGGATTAGCACCCAAAGCCCGGGAGCATAAGGCTGAACTAGTTCATCCCTAGACTCGGAGGCAGAATCGTGAGAGGGAAGGCGGGCACGGCGGGCCGCCCCACTACACGCGGAACCTAACCCCTTCCCGCGCGGGAAGGGGAACCAGATAACTAGAGAAGGTTATGCACAGGTCTCCTTTGCAGGGAGAGGAGACGGATGACGGTCAGGTTGGGTGGGCTGTTTGTTGGGCGCGGAGGTTGTGGATCATGTTTGCTATCTGCGCGCTTAGATCACCGATGGTGCGACTTAGCGCGGCGGCGGCCTGGGTGGTGTCGCCGGCGGTCGATGGCTGGGTCAGGTTTGCTTCGGCGGTGTACAGGATGTTTTTGCCGGTCGAGTCGTAGATGGTCCATCGCGCGGAAAGAGTGGCGAGGCCGTTGCCGTCGGTCTCGAATCTGTAGACGTCTACTTCGACCTGCATATCGATGTGCTCGGTGCTGTACCATGGGAAGATAATTATGCGTCCGGCGCCGGTCTCAACGGTGAGGTCGCGTTCCATTGAATTGGTGAAACCGTTCTGCACCGATTCGCCCCAGCGGTCTTCCTTCGAGAGCTCGAGCCGGTTGGGGGCCGCGCGGGTCACTACTTCCGGGCGATCGAGATACGGCGGGATTTTGATCGGCCCGAGTCCGAGCGTGAAATCGCCGCCGGTAGTATTCGCCGACGGCGTCGACGCGGCGGCGTCTGCCGTCGGCGTCAGGAGATAGAACTTCGAGACGTCTTTTTGCGGGGCGAGAATCGTTCGCGCCATCGCGGAGCATCCCGCAAGCGACATCGCAATCGCGCCCGCCGTACAGATTCGCAGAAGCCGTCTGGTCAAGGTCATCGTTAATCCTGGCTGAAGTCGCGGCCGCGCACGATGGCGCTCGGGTTGCGCTGCAGGTAGTCGGCCAACTCCTTGATCGAGTGCGCGGCGGCGGAGACATCCTGCAGCGTTTGCAGCGCCTGGTAGTTGATGGGTGAGTTCGGCTCAATTGTGGTCTGCACGGTGCCGAGGGTTATTGTCGCCTGCTTCGCTGCGGCGTCGGCCGAGGTCGAGGTCTTCTGCAGGGAGAGCGACAGCGGCGGTATCTGAGCGTTGGCAGTATTGAGAGTCTGCTGCGCGCCGGCCAGGGTGCGGTCGAGTTGTTCGCGGGTCTTCTCGGAATTGTTGACCACCTGTTTCAGCGCGGGCGAGTTCGCGATGTCCTTGATCGACTCGAGCATGTCCGTCATCTGAGTGAACACGGCGTTGAAGTCCACCTTGTCGAGCCTTTCGAAAATTCGCACGGCAACCGCCTGCGCCTGTTCCATGGTGTTTGGAATCGCGGGGATTTCCTGCAGCGGCGAGCCCGGCGGCGCGACCATATGAATCGGCGTAGTCGGATCGATATCGAGCGCGACGTACATCAGGCCGGTGACGAAGCTGTCGGAACCGAGCTGGGCGCGCAATCCTTCGCGGATGAGGTTTGGGACAGTATGCGGGTCACTCAGGTCGATGGCGGCGCCGCCGTGAGAGACGATTTTTTCCTCATCGAGCGAGATCACGACCGGGATGCGGACGTCCGCTTTGAGCTGGCCGTTCTGTTGATTGATATCCTGCTCGAGGCGGAGTCGAATGCGGCTGACCTGGCCAATCTCGACGCCCTTGAATTTGACCGGGGCGCCAACGCGCAGGCCGTTGATGTCGCCGCCGAAGTAGATGACGAACTCATGCGTTTTGGTGAACAGGCTGCCCGAGCCGAAGACCACGATTGCGACCAGGATGAGGCCGATGCCGCCGAGGACGAACGCGCCAACAGTAGCCGGATTGATTCGCTTACCCATGATTCCTCGCTGATTTTTCTTTTTCCGCGTCTTCTCCGCCGCGGGTGAGGAAGGTACGCACCCGGGGATCGGTGCAATGCGCAAGCAGGTCCTTGGGGTCGCCATGCGCGATCATGGTCTTGCTTTCCGCGTCGAGAAAAACGCTGTTGTTGCCGATTGCAAAAATACTGGCCAGCTCGTGCGTGACGACGACCACGGTTGCGCCGAGGTTGTCGCGCAGTTCGAGGATCAGATCGTCGAGCAGGCGCGAGCTTATCGGATCGAGGCCGGCCGAGGGCTCGTCGAAGAAAAGAATTTCCGGGTCCAGTGCGATCGCGCGCGCCAGTCCGGCCCGCTTCTGCATCCCACCGCTTATCTGGCTCGGATAATAACCCTCGAAGCCCTTGAGTCCGACGAGGGCGAGCTTGAGCGAGGCGACCTCGTGAATTTCCTCTTCAGAGAGATCGGTAAATTCACCGAGTGGCAGGCCCACGTTCTCTGCCAGCGTCATCGAGCTCCATAGTGCGCCGCTCTGGTAGAGCACGCCGAAATGCCGCAGCATCTCTTCGCGCTGGAGCAGCTCGCCTTTGGTGAAATTGAAGTTGCCGTACCAGACCTCGCCCTTGGCGGGCTCAATCAAGCCGAGCATGTGGCGCAGCAGGGTGCTTTTGCCGCTGCCGCTGCCGCCCATGATGATGAAGATGTCGCCGTGATTGACGGTGAAGTTGAGGTCGCGCATCAGGACGTAGTTGCCGTAGGCCATGGTCAGATTCTTGACGATGATCGGCGGCGGTCCGTCCTTGGGAAACGCGGTCGCGTGGGCATCTTTGCCGTCGGTGCTCTTGAATGGATGGGTGAGGGACATTTCAGCGCGCTTGAACTCTCAGATTCCCAGCACGTTGAAGATGAAGGCGAACATTCCGCACGCGACGATTACGTAAACGACGCCGGTTACCACCGCCTCAGTTGCCGCGTCGCCGACCGCGGACGAGCTGTTGCCGCATTGGAAGCCGCGCAGGCATCCGGCGACGGCGATGATAATGCCATAGATGGAGGCCTTGAAAACGCCGCCGAGGATATCGCCGAGCGTGACCGCGTGTATGGTTTCGCGAATGTAGGTGCCGAGCGTCACATGGAGCATCGTGACGCCGACGAAGGCGCCGCCGAGTACGCCCATGCAATCCGCGTAAACGCAGAGCAGGGGGATCATGAGGAAGAGAGCGAGCACGCGCGGCAGCACCAGGAATTCCAGCGGCGATACGCCCATGGTGGTGAGCGCGTCGATCTCCTGCGTCACCTTCATCGAGCCGAGTTGGGCGGCGAAGGCTGCTCCGGTGCGGCCGGCCATGATGATCGCGGTCATCATCGCGCCCATGTCGCGGCTCATCGCGATGCCGACGAGGTCGGCGACGTAGATCGCCGCGCCGAATTGCTGCAACTGCACGGCGCCCATGAAGGCGAGGATCACGCCGACCAGGAAGGTGACAAGGGTGACGATGCCGAACGCGGAGGCGCCGCAATCCTGGATGACCATCATCAGGTCGACTCGCCGGAAACGCGCCTTGCCAACGGCCAGCTTGGTGAATGCAATCGCCACTTCGCCGAGGAAGCGCAGGAAATCGTCGAGGCCTTGCGCATACGAAATCGCCTCGCGGCCGAGCTCTTCGATGAAGGAAGTATGGGAGACCTCGGCGCGCGCGCCGGTTTTTTCCGGCACCGCTTCGGCGAGCTGGATCAGGCTGCGGACGCCCTCGGGCAGCGGCGCCCAATCCGCCGGCAGTTTGCGCTTGTGGCAAATCTCGCTGATGCCAATCAGGAAGGTGAGCAGGCCGCTGTCCCAGTCGTGCAGATCGGCGGCGTCGAAAGTCAGCCGGGTGGGTTTCGGTTCCTTGTCGAGTTCCTTCTCGACCGAATCGGGCGAGGGCAGGCCGTGACGAAGATGCCAATCGCCGGCGAGCCGGACGACGAGGGTGGACTTGTCGGCGCGCGCGAACGTGATTTCGTTGTTCCGCTGGGTTTGTTTCTGCGCCTGCATCGCGGTGCTGAACAATAGAGCATGGGCCAATCGCCAGCACAATTCGCTAGCCTTGATGGGTCAACGGGCTTTTTCGCAAGCCACCAGCGCGCGCATCTATTATAATATTTTCGATGAAGGCGATGGTCGTCGAAAAGCCGGCGCCGATCGAGTCGGATCCACTCCACGCGATCGATGCGCCGGTGCCGGAACCGGGGGCGGGCGAGATTCTCGTGCGCATCCACACGTGCGGAGTGTGCCGGACTGATTTGCATGTTGCGGAGGGCGACCTGCCGCCGCACCATCCGCGAATCATTCCGGGGCATGAGGTTGTTGGCGTGGTGGAGAAGCGCGGCGTCGGCACCTCTCGCTTCAAGCAGGGCGAGCGGGTCGGGATCGCATGGCTGCGCGAGACCTGCGGCATCTGCGTCTATTGCCGGCGCAGGCGCGAAAATCTATGTCCCGACGCACGCTTCACCGGCTGGGATCACGACGGCGGCTACTGCGAGTTTGCGGTGGTGCGCGAGGATTTCGCGTACGCGATTCCCGACTCGATCGGCGATGAAGAAGCTGCGCCGTTGTTGTGCGCGGGCATAATAGGATTCCGCGCAATCAAGCGCGCCGACGTGAAGCCGGGCTCGACGGTAGGACTCTACGGCTTCGGCGGATCGGCACATCTCGCGATCCAGGTGCTGCGATACTGGGGATGCAGAGTGTTCGTGATGAGCCGCGGCGGGCCGCATCGGGATCTGGCGAAGGATCTCGGGGCCGAATGGATTGGCAACGCGGAGGATGCGCCGCCAGCGCCGCTCGACGCGGCGATACTTTTTGCGCCGGCGGGAAATCTGGTGAAGCCTGCAATGGAGGCGCTTGACCGCGGCGGGATTCTTGCAGTCGCAGGAATTTATCTAAGTCCGATTCCCGTGCTCGATTACGAAAAAGATCTCTTCTACGAGAAAGAACTTCGCAGCGTGACCGCCAACACGCGCGCCGATGGCGAGGAGTTTTTGAAACTCGCGGGGGAGATCCCGATTCACACCAGCACCGTCGCGTTTGGGCTCGAGGAGGCGAACATGGCGCTGAAGATGCTCAAGCACGATGAGATCAAGGGAGCAGGAGTGCTGCGGATTTGGTGAGTGCCTAGTCCTTGCCGTGCCGCGTCACGGAGCTTTGCGAAATCGAACCGCAGAGGTTAGGAGCGGCGGCAGAATCTTGAATCGCGGGCGTAATAGCCCGCTGTATAAGGACCCTCGCCTTCGTCCTCTCCCTTGCAGGGAGAGGAGACAGAGGGAAGGCGGGCACGGCGGCGCGCCCCACTGACCCCTTCCCGCGCGGGAAGGGGAACCGGATGCGGGGCAAAGCGATGAGGGACTTGTTTGGGGTGCTTGTGTCCGCATTGCACCCGGGATTCTTCGCTTCGCTCCAGAATGACACGAGAAGGACGGAAGGATTTCCTTCCTGGTGTTTTCCCGGAATTAGTTGCCGAGCGGCAGAACAAAAACCGTGTCCGGAAAAGAATCTGGAATTTGGACCCTCACCCGACGCTTCGCATCGGCCTCTCCGTGATAGGGAGAGGCTATTGCCAGGGTTGCCAGAATCTGATTCCTAGCTGGCCCCAATAGGCCAGGTAGCTGGTTAGTCCGACGCAGGCCATCGCGACGAGGAAGGAGTGGATGCGGACGCCGCGGTGGATTGGCGATCGCGAGGTTGTCAGCGTCAGCATCAGGCCGATTACCGAGAAGATCGCGAATGCGATCGTGCCGATGAAATATGTTAGTGACGCGAGGCCCATGCGGGCGAGGTAGATTGGCTCCGAGGTCAGCGCCATTGCGAATGCGGCGATGATGGAAATCGTCGCTAGCAGCGGCAGTACGCGAATGGCGAGATGCTCGACCTTGCCGAAGAAAATTCCGTGCGGAATCCAGATGAGGGCGAAGACGATCGACGACAGCATCGCGGCGATCGCGGCGAGCACGAGCAGCAGACGCGTCATCGGCCATAGCGGACTCGTCTTGACGAAGTATTCCGGCATCGCGCTGACAGGCGGCGCGCTCGCGACCATCACGGTCCTGCCCTTGCTGTCAGTCGTGAAGATCGTCGTCGCCTCTTCGCTTTGATCGGTGCGGAACTGATCGCCGCCGACCGGGATGAGCGCGGTTGGCGGGCCGAAGATCGACCGCAGGTACATCTTGCCGTCCTTGAGGCTGACAAACCGGCCGCCGAGCAGCAGGTCAAGATAGAGCAGCTTCTCCTGCCGCGGCGCCGCGGGCTCGTAGTAGCCGGTCCACTCGGAGGCGCCCGGCGGCATACTCGCGGCCGGTTGCTGATGGGCCGCAGCCGCGTCACGCGTCATGTAGGCATAGAGCAACTGCTCGATGTCGTGCATCGGGCCGCGCGGTGCGGTCCTTGAAAAATCGTTGATCGAGAAAAAATATCCGACGCCCGCCTCTGGAATGTAAACGTAGCGCGACTCGAAGCCGTCGATGCCGCCGTCGTGACCGTGCTGAGTCAGCGGATCCTCGTCGTCATCGTAGTTGCCCAGGCCATAGCCGTCCTTGAGGCCGGCGCGAGCGGCGAGCGAGGTTTCGGGAGTTTCCATCCGCGTGATCGAATCGGGGCTGACGATTTTCACGCCGTCGAGCTGGCCGCGATTCAGCATCATGCGGACGAAGCGCGCCATCTCGTTCGGCGACGATTTGAGATCGCCGGCCGGCCGCAGATAGATCGGGAAGTAGGGCACCGGCGAGCCGTCGTCGTAGCCCTGCGCGAGCGTGTCCTTGACGGCGGGCGTGAGCCGCATGTCGGAGTGCGTCATGCCGAGCGGCCGCAGAATATTTTCCGCCATGTAGTCTTCGAGCGGCATACCGGCAGCCTTCTCTACTATATAGCCGGCCAGGCCGTAGCCCGGATTCGAGTAGGACGTCCGCGTCCCCGGTTGCCATCGCACGTGTTCCGGGCCGCGGAAGTGCGCGAGCGTCCACAGCAGCGGGCGCGGATTGTCGGGCGGCGAGTCGAAGTCGTAGAACTCGGCGAACGACAGATCGTCGAAGCCGGCGGTATGCTCGAGCAGTTGCGCGAGCGTCACCGGATTGGTCGCCGCCCACGGATTCACGACCGGTACTTCCGGCGCGACGTCCGCGATCTTCTCGTCGAGACTGAGCTTGCCGCGCTCGGCGAGCTGCAAGGCAGAGAGAGCGACGAAGCCCTTGGTGATCGAGCCGACGCGGAACATCGTGTCGCCGCTGACGTCGCGATTGGTCGCGACTTCAGCCTTGCCGACGCCGCCGGTCCAGACGACGTGATCTTTGGTAACCAGCGCGATTCCAACGCCGGGCACGTTGTACTTTTTCAGGATGGCCGATAGCGCCGACTTCAGCTCTTCGATATTGGCGGGTGCCGGCGCGGATGCTTGCGGCGCGCTGTTCGAGTTATCGGAGCAAGCCGCGAGAGCCAGCATCGCGAGCGCGCAGGCTATCGGCGCGACGGTGCGGTAACGCAAGTTTAACTTCACTCAAAATGGCCGTCTCATTAGAGTTTGTTGACCCGCCGAGGGGATGCTTGCTAGCCTTCAATCACAACGATCTAACGTATATATCAAGCGCCAGAGGCATCAATGGCATTAACTAAAAGCGGGATCGAATCCGGCGGCGGCGAAGAACTGCTGCTGGGCGATACCGCGGTCCTGACTCGGCTGGACAAGGCGCTCGGATGGGCGCGAAAGTTTTCTATTTTCCCGTATCCCTTCGCGACCGCATGCTGCGCGATGGAATATATGTCGCTCTCGATGAGCCCTTACGACATCGACCGCTTCGGCGCGCTGCTGCCGCGCTTCACTCCGCGCCAGGCAGATCTGCTGATGGTGATTGGCACGGTGACGGTCCGGCAGGGCCCGATTCTGCGGCGCGTTTACGATCAGATGACGGAACCGAAATGGGTAATGGCGTTCGGCGCATGCGCTTCGACCGGCGGCTTTTATGACAACTACGCGACGCTGCCGGGTATCGACAGAATCGTGCCGGTTGACGTATATGTTCCCGGCTGTCCGCCGCGGCCGGAGGGCGTGCTGGACGCGCTGATGGCGCTGCAGCGGAAAATCCAGGGACAGAAACAAAAGCTGATGTCGCTCAGCGAAAAGCATCCCGCCTGAACATTTAACGAGCGCACCGGATTTCAGATGGAACGGATACTGACTCGCTGGCTGGATATCCCGGACCTTCGCAAGCTGAACGTCTACCTCGACAACGGCGGATACAAGGCGTTGCGCAAGGCGCTGTTCGAGATGAAGCCCGAGGATATTATCAACGAGGTCAAGAACTCGAATCTGCGCGGGCGCGGCGGCGCGGCGTTCCCGACCGGCGCGAAGTGGAGCTTCATCCCGAAAGACTCGAAGAAGCCGGTTTACGTTTGCGTCAACGGCGATGAGAGCGAGCCGGGGACGTTTGCGAATCGTTACCAGTTCGAAAACGATCCGCACGGAATCATCGAGGGGATTGTGATCGCGTGCCGTGCGGTCGGATCGCATAACGCGTACGTTTATTTGCGCGGCGAATTCACGGTGCAGCAGCGCAGCATGGACGCGGCGCTGGCCGAGGCGCGCGCTGCGGGCTACGTCGGCAAGAACATCATGGGATCCGGCTACGACGTGGACATCTGGACGCATAAGGGCGCGGGCGCGTACATCTGCGGCGAGGAAAGCGCGCTGCTGGAATCACTCGAAGGCAAGCGCGGCTATCCGCGCAACCGGCCGCCGTTCCCGGCGATCGTCGGCGCGTTTGGATGCCCGACGGTCGTCAACAATATTGAAACATTGTCGAACGTGCCGCACATCCTCAATCGCGGCGCCGACTGGTACAAGGCGATCGGTCCCGAGAAGAGTCCCGGCACGAAGCTGGTTTGCCTGTCGGGCCACGTGAACAAGCCGGGGCTGTACGAGTTGCCGATGGGCACGCCGCTGCGGGAAATAATCTACGACATCGGCGGCGGCATCCTGGGCGGCAAGACGCTCAAGGGGGTGATCCCGGGCGGATCGTCGTTCCCGGTGCTCAACAAGGAAGAGACCGAGCGGGCGATTTTCGATTTCGACTCGATGCGCGCGATTGGATCGGCGATGGGATCGGGCGTGGTCATCGTGATGGACGAAGATACCTGCATGATCGATATGCTGCTGGCGACGGCGCACTTCTATCATCATGAGTCATGCGGGCAATGCACGCCGTGCCGCGAAGGGACCGGCTGGATCGAAAAAATCATGACCGAGATGGAAGCGGGGCAGGGCAAGATCGAACAGCTCGAGCTGCTCAACAATATTTCCGACAACATGGTCGGCAATACGATCTGCGTGCTCGCCGACAGTATCGCGATGCCGGTGAAGAGTTACGTCACCAAGTTTCGCGGCGAATTCGAAGAGCACATCCGGCTCGGGCGCTGCCCGTTCAAGAACAAAAACGGGTCGGCGCAGCAGGCGGCCTGAGAAAATCCGATGCCCAAGCTGACTATCGACGGCAAGGAAGTTGAGGCGGACGCGAGCCTGAATCTGATCAACGCGGCCGAGCAAGTCGGCGTTGAGATCCCTCACTACTGCTACCATCCCGGCTTGTCGATTCCCGGCAACTGCCGCATGTGCCTGGTCGAAGTCGAGAAGGCGCCGAAGCTGCAGATAGCGTGCAACACGCGCGTCGCCGAAGGGATGGTGGTGCACACCAACAGCGCCAAGGCGAAGACCGCGCAGAAGGCGGTGCTCGAGTTCCTGCTGATAAATCATCCGATCGATTGTCCGGTTTGCGATCAGGCCGGCGAGTGCAAGCTGCAAGACTACTACATGGATTACGATCAGGAGCCGTCGCGCTTTCCGCTGCCCGAGAAAAATCGCAAGGGCAAGGCGATCGATATCGGCGCGGGCGTGATGCTCGATCAGGAGCGATGCATCCTGTGTGCGCGATGCACGCGGTTCTTCGACGAAGTAACGAAGACCTCAGAGCTGGCGATATTCGAGCGTGGCGATCATAACCGCATCGACATTTATCCGGGCCAGCCGGTCAACAACAACTACGCGGGCAATATCGTGGACATCTGCCCGGTCGGCGCGCTCACCGAGAAGGAATTCCGCTTCCGCATGCGCGTCTGGTATCTGCATCGCACGGCGTCGGTATGCGGCGGCTGCGAGCGGGGATGTTCGATCGACATTCATCATCATCGCGGACGCATCTACCGCTTCAAGCCGCGCTTCAACCCCGACGTCAACAGCTACTGGATGTGCGACGAGGGGCGCCACAGTTTTCCCGGACTGCAGAACGAGACCCGGCTTACCTCGCCGCTGGTGCAGGCGAAGGATCAGCTCGTGGTCGAGCCGTGGGGAGAAGCGGTCAGGCGCGCGGCGTCGATCATTGCGGACTACAAGCGCACCTTTGGCGGCAATTCGATCGCGGTGGTCGTAGATGCGACCTCGACCAATGAAGAAGCGTTCGCGCTCAAGCAATTCATGAAAACTACGATTGGATCGGAACGAATCGCGATGCTTAGCTGGTCGCCGCCCGGCACCAGTGGCGACGACGAGTTGCTGCTCCGCGCCAATAAGAATCCCAACACGCGCGGCCTCGCGGCACTCGGGATTGCGGGCGACGGATTGGACGGGCTGGCGGCGGCGGTCGCGTCGGGCGAGCTCAAGATGCTGATAACGTTCCGCGCCGACCTGGTTCGCGCGCTGGGCGAACAGGAATTTGTCAGGCGCTTCGGCGCGCTCGACTACATGCTGGTGCTATCCACCGACGCCAACGAAACATGCCAGATGGCAAACCAGGTCTGGCCGATCGCGGCTTATCCGGAAATCGACGGCAGCTTCACGAACTTCAAGGGCCGCGTGCAGCGGATCAAAGAGGCGTTCCCGCCGCCGGGAAACGCAATCGCCGGCGTGGAGGCTATAGCGCGGCTGGGTAAGGCGCTCGATGGCGTCGAACGGCCGCGCTCGGCGGACGCAGTGTTCGCCGCGATGGCATCAGCGGAGCCGGCCTTCAAGGGCATGGCGCTCGCGACGCTCGGCGAGCACGGCGCAGATCTCGCAGCAAGCTGATTTCCGAGCATCTCGGAGAGCGGATCCTCACCGGCGCCGGAAGCGCGCCTTCTGCCTGATACTTGCAGGTAGAGGAGACAGAATGAAGGCGGGCACGGCGGCCCGCCCCACTACACGCGGAACCTAACCGGTTCTCTTCCCGCGGGGGAAGGGGAACCGGATGAGGAGGGAAGGTTAAGCAGAGATCTCCTGGCAGGGAGAGGCAAGGAATTCTTGTGCGCTAGGCTGCGGATGGACGGAAGACGATCTCGACGCTGTCCATGTAGCTCAGCAATTGGCGCGCGATCGTAGTCACCGCGCGATCGTCGCGCATCGCAGCCGCTTCCTCGAGCGAGCGGCCCATCTCGGTCATCGAGTCGAAGCCGTAGCTGCCGCCTTCGCCCTTGATACGATGCCCGAGGCGGCTGATGGCGGGGTAGTCGCGGCGCACGACCGCCTCCAGAATCGTGGCGACCTCGATGCGCTTGTGCGTCAGGAACCCCGGGATCAAGTCGCTCAAGTCCTCGTCCACTTCGATTATTACTGAGTCCTGCATATATCCTCCTTTGGATCGGTAACTTCCGATCGCTTGGTCGTTTCCTTCGAACGTTGTGCTTCGATTACGTCGCAAATCGCCGTGAACAAAGTGGATTTCTTGACCGGCTTGGTGACATGCGCGTCGCATCCCGCCGCTTTGGTACGATGTGCCGCTTCTTCGAGCGCCGACGCTGTGAGCGCTATGATAGGGGTGGGGCGGCGGTTGTTCGCGCATTCCCAGCGGCGAATCCTGCCGGTCGCTTCATAGCCGTCCAGAATAGGCATCTGAATATCCATCAGGACCAGGTCGAACTTGCCGTTAACGAATTTGTCGATCGCCTGTTGGCCGTCCGCGGCCTCTTCGAGCGAGTAGGGGGTTTTTTTAAGATACGCGCGGATCAAGGCGCGATTATCGGGCGAATCGTCGGCCATCAGGATTTCCAGCGGCCGATCGAGTATCGGCGTTGAGATCGAAGCCGGTTGCGCGGCTGCCGGCGGTGCCGGCTTTCCGGCTTGCGGTTTGACGTTTATTCCGTTGCGTGCTCGCGCAATCGCAGCGAACAACTCAGCGCGCCGCACCGGTTTGACAATATAGTTGTCGACCCCGATGGCGCGCAGCCGCGCTATGTCATTGGTCAAGTCGGTGGTCCTGAGCATCATTACGATCCGCGGGCGTCCGAGACTGCCGTACTCCAGCTGTTTTATGATCTCGAAGCCGCCATACCCGGGCATCGTCGCGTCGAGCAGCAGGATGGGCGCGCGCGAATCAGACGAAACGTCGCGGCCAAGCTCGGTCAGCACTTCGGTCCTGGATAAAGCCGGGGTCACCTGCGCCCCCTGGGCGGTGAGCAACTCCGAGACAATCGAGCGATTGTCGCGGTTGTCATCGATCAGCAGGATTCTGAGGTCGCTGAAGTCCGGGTTGCGCGGGCCCGCTAGCGCCGGCCGGCTGGCCGATGTCCCGAATTGCGCCGTGAAGGAAAACCGGCTGCCATTTCCGGGCTCGCTGGCGACTTCGACCTTGCCGTTCATCAGCGCGACCAGTCTCGACACGATCGCGAGTCCAAGCCCGCTGCCGCCGAATTTGCGCGAGGTCGAAGAGTCGGCCTGGGTGAACGGTTGAAACAACAGATGCAGCTTGTCGGGCGATATTCCGATTCCAGTGTCGGTCACGCAGAACTCGAGCCCGATGGAGGCGGCCGAGCTCGAGTGGGGCTCGACCGACACCAGTACCTGTCCGCGGGAGGTGAATTTTATCGCGTTGCCGACCAGGTTGATCAGGACCTGGCCGAGTCGCAGCGGGTCTCCCAGCGCGACCTCGGGGACCGCGGGCGCAAACCGGACCATCAGCTCGAGGCCTTTTTCATGCGCGCGAATCGCCAGCGTCTCGAGCGCCTTCTCGGTTACGTCCCTGGGATCAAATTCGACTGCCTCGAGGCTCAGGCGCCCGCTCTCGACCCGGGCCAGATCAAGGATGCTGTTGATGAGCTCGAGCAGCGCGTAGCCGTTGCTGACGACAGTATTCAGATAGCGCTTCTGCTCGGAATCCAGGCTGGTCTCCATCAGCATATCGGTCATCCCGATAATCGCGTTCATCGGGGTACGGATTTCATGCGACATGATCGACAGGAACTCCGACTTGGCGCGCGACGCTGCCACTGCCGCCTCGCGCGCGGCCACCAGCTCGCGCTGGGTCATTTTCACGTCGGTGATTTCGCGGGCGATGGTCAGGCAGCAGAGCTTGCCCTGGAGCTCGAGTCTGACCGCCGAGAGGAGTTGCGGAGCCTCGGTACCGTCCTTGCGCCGGAAGGTGGTCTCGAGGTTGCGGACTTCGCCGTCGCTCGTGAATTGATTGGCGAAGGCCAGCATTTCGTCGGGATAAATCCACATGTTGAGCTCGGCGAAGTGGTGGCCGATCGCTTCTTCGCGCGTGTAGCCAGTCGCACGGCAGAACTCCTGGTTGACGTCGAGGTAGATACCTTCGATTCCGGTCAGTGTCATGCTGTCGAGGTTGGCGTCGAACAGCCGGCGGAAAGTGTCTTCGCTGGCGCTCAGTGCCTTGACGCTCTCTTCAAGTTTGCGCGAGGCCTCGTGCGCGCCGGTCATGTCGCGGATCATCGTGACCACACAATCCTGGCCTTCGAGATCGACGCGGACCGCGGCTATCAGAGCGGGAATGAGCGAGCCGTCGGGAAGCAGCAGGTCGGCTTCCATGTTACGGACGACGCCGTCGGCCAGCACGCGGGCGCGAAACTCCTGGTGTTGCGCCTCGTTGACCCAGAGCTGCCGCCTGCCGGCCGTCGCTTCGTCGAGATATTTTCTCATGTAGCCGAATTGCTCCAGCTGCTGGTTGAAATCGATATGGCTGCCGTCGGCCAGGCGCGTCACGATGATGGCGTCGAGGGTGGCGTCGAAAATTTTGCGCATCGCCACGTGACTGGCGCGCAGGCTGGTCTCGACGCGTTTTATCTCGGTGATGTCGCGCGTCATCGACATCACGCAGGGCTCGCCGTTGAGCTCGACAATCGAGGCCGAGATGAGATTGGTCTCGATGGTGCCGTCGCGGCGGCGCTGGGTGATCTCCATGTTCTTTACGTGACCGGTCTGGTGGATGAGCTTCACAAATCGCTCGAGCTCGTCCAGGTCCGGCCACATTCCCAGCGTGAGGACGTCGGAGTTGAGCACGTCGTGGCGGGTGTAGCCGGCGACCTGGTAACAATCGTTGACGGCGATGAAACGCCCGTCGGACAGGCTGTTGATCGCGATGTTGTCCGGCGACGCGTCGAACAACTTGCGCAGCATCGTTTCGCTGGACTGCAGCCGCGCGAGATCGAGTTCCCGGGCGGCGGCGATCTCGGAGCGCAGGGCTATCTCGTGCCGGAGCAAACGCTCGTTGGCGGCGAGCGCCGCCAGTTGCTCGGCCAGTTTTCGCCGGAAACGGGACGCATGGATTGAGGCCAATTGCGCAAACAGCGCCGCGCCCAGCACCATCGTCGAGGCGACCGCGATGCGCGGGTCGGGCTCCGCCCTGAACATCGTGTAGCCGAGCAGGCCCAGCACGCCCCATCCTTCGAGCGCCGCCTGCCAGCGGGGACTCCATGGAATCATGGTGCCGGCCGCCAGAAAGAAGAGCAGGTTGGACGCCACCAGCACGTCGAAATGGCCGACGATGACCGCGATGCACGTCATGCACGTGAGAATCGCGGCGCAGGTCGCCAGCGTGAGCCCGCGCCAGTACGGCCGGGCAAACGAGGTCAGCGTGGCCGCGAACGCCAGCAGGCCGACGACAATGCAAAGAATGTGCATCGGGGCGGTGCGCGGGAACTTCAGCGGATTCACGACGCGGTCGAGCAGCGTGTATCCCATCTGAAAAATTATGATCGCGAGCGCGCCCGCGCGCAGGATTGGCGTATCAGATACGAAATCTTCAGGGGCGGGCGCCGCCAGACCGACCGATGCGTCATCCGGCGCCGCTTCGATAGGGTCGGCTGTAGGTGCCGAGCCGCCGGATTCAGTTGAGGCGGCTCTGCGGCGGGGCGCGCTGTGCGCGATGCCGTCGGCGGCGAATGGATCGAGCTCT
>Ga0302325_10006637_pt1 | contig 25903 bp, 20 predicted proteins | sample Palsa_T0_2_FD_201948 | JGI IMG/M metagenome (GOLD analysis project Ga0302325, IMG submission 201948) | Peat permafrost microbial communities from Stordalen Mire near Abisko, Sweden - Palsa_T0_2 | ecosystem: Environmental > Terrestrial > Soil > Palsa > Peat permafrost | place: Sweden: Abisko... | reverse complement strand
GGGCTGGCCGCCCGGCTGCTCGCCGATCACTGGCCCGGCCTGCAGCTGGAAGGGCAGGCCGCCACCGTGCAGGTCATCCTGGCCAGGTTTCCGGCCGCCGCCACCGCGGCGGATGCCGAGCTCGCCACGGTGGCGGCGGCGAACGAGCTGGCGCAGGGGTCGCTGGAGGAGGCGGAGCGCTTTCTGAGGCTGGCGGCGCGGCGATTCGAGGGGCCGGCGTCGATGCCGGCCGGGCGGCGCTGGCAGGCGCAGCTGCTGCTCGGGGTGGTCCGGCTGCTGCTGGCCCGCCAGCGCGGGAATCTCCCGGCGGTCACCGAGGAGGCGCGGCGGCTGCAGGCCCTGACCGAGACCCCGGACGCGGTGCCGGCTGGCCTGGGCGAGGAACTGCGCGCGCTGGCGCTGATCAGCCTCGGCACCACCGAGGTCTGGGCGGCCCAGTTCGAGGAGGCGCAGCGGCACCTGGAGCAGGGCCGGGCGCTGGCGCTCCAGCTCGGGCGGCCGTTTCTTGAGTTCAGCGGTCTGGCGCACCAGGCGGCTATCGAGGGTTTCCGGTCGTCGTATTCTCTGGCGGCGGAGCGTAGTTTGCAGGCGATCGAGCTGGCCGAGCGGCATGGCTGGACCGACGAGCCGGCCGCCGGCGTCGCATACGTGATCCTCGCGATCGTGCTGGCTTGGCGGGGGCGGCTGGACGAGGCAGAGCCCTGGGTCCAGCGCGCCGAGCGCACCGTCAGACCGGAGGCCGAGCCAACCGCGGGGTTGCTGGTCTGCTACGTCCGCGGGCTGCTTGAGCTGGCGCGCGGCCATCACGCCGACGCGCTGATCGCTCTCCGGGCGGCCGAGGGGCTGGCTGGGCTCCTCGCCGCACCGTACTTGCTCGTCAGCCGGGTGCGGGCCTTGCAGCTGCAAGCCATGGTGCGCCTCGGCGACACCGAGGGTGCTGAGCGTGCCCTCGCTGAACTCGGCGAACAAGAGCGCGAACGCGGCCAGGTACGCATGGCCACGGCGGTGCTGCGGCTAGCCCAGGACCGACCGCGCGAGGCCATGAGCGTGCTCGCCCCGGTCCTCGACGGTTCTGCTCCGGTAACTCGTTCGAGCTGGCTGGCGCAGGCTTTCGTGCTGGAGGCAACCGTCCGGGACGCGCTCGGCGACCCGGCCGCCGCCGGTCGCGCCCTGGAACGCGCGCTCGATCTGGTCGAGCCTGACCGCACGCTATCGGCGTTCCTCCTCCATCCTGTCCCGGCTCTCCTCGAGCACCACGCCCGCCAAAGCACCAGACACGCCCCCCTCATCTCCGAGATCCTCAACCTGCTCCCTGGCCCGCAAGGGCCAGGATCCGGGGCCCCGTGGGGCCCCCCAGGGGGGTCTGGGGGGGTGGAATCCCCCCAGAACAGGGGGGGTCTTGGGAGGATGGAATCCCCCCGGCTAACACCTCTCGAGATCCGCGTGCTGCGGTATCTGCCGACGCACTTGTCCACGCCGGAGATCGCCCGCGAGCTGTCCCTGTCGGTGCACACGGTCCGGACGCATGTGCGCCACCTGTTCGCCAAACTCGGCGCGCACGGTCGTGCCGAGGCGGTCGCGCGCGCCCGCGCCCTCGGCCTGGTCGCGCCATCCCCGTCCCTCCGCGCGCCCTGGGGTCTGGCGCGCCCCCAGCCGGCGGCTATGGAGCCATAGGCAGCGGGTGTTGGCCAGCACCGACGGCCGTCACGTCTCCTGGACCTAACAGAAGGGCACACAGCACATGGGCACGACCAAAGACATCCGCGAAGTCAGGGGATGACGTGGCGGCTCAGCAGAGCGCCGGCCGGCCAGATGCGCGGACCGACCAGGCGCCGCCGCACCGGGGCCGGCGGCACCCCGCCGTGCGCTGGATCGCGAATGGCGTGCTGTTCGTGGCGCTGGTCGCGGGCGTGTTCGGCTTGCTGCCGCGACTGGGCGGGCTGACGCACGACGCCGCGGGCCTGCGGCACGCTCGCCCGGCCTTCCTGGTCGCGGCGGTCGTGGCGCAGGCGCTGTCGCTCGGCTGTTACGCCCAGCTCTACCGGCAGGTGCTGGCCGCCCTGGGGGCGCGGATCCGGTTCCGGCTGGCCGCGGACGTTATCCTGGCCACCTTCTTCGTCAGTCACCTCACCCCGTTCGGTTCGGCCACCGGCACACTGGTGAACGCGAGCACGCTGGAGTCCGAGGGCATCGCTGCGACCACCACCGGCGAAGCCATCGCGCTGACCAGCCTGACGTCCACGATCGCCCTGATCGTCCTGTTCGGGGCCGGGTTCGCAGCGACGGCCGGGCGGCACGTCTCGCACCAGTACCTCGTCATCGCGGGCATCGTGATCTTCGGTGTTCTGGCGGCGCTGGCCGCCGTGCTCGCCGTCGGCGCCCACCCTGCCGTGGCCGGCCGGGCCGCGCGCTGGGCCGCGACCATAGCCAAGCACGTCCGGCCGAGCATCGATCCGGACAAGGCGGCCGAGACCAGCCGCCGGCTCGCGTCGCTGGCCCGGTCCGCGCTGACCGGACGGACCTTCGCCAGGAGCTTCGGCTTCGCCTCCGGTGACCTGCTCTTCGACCTGCTCTCCCTCGATCTGGTGTTCCTCGCGCTCAGGTACCAGCCCAGCTTCGGGCCGCTGGCCGTCGCCTACGGGGCGGCGAACATCGCCAGCGCCATCCCGCTGACCCCCGGCGGCCTGGGCGTCATCGAGGTCACGCTGGTGGCCATCACCGTCGGCTTCGGGACGCCGCAGGCCACGGCGGTGCTGGCCGTGCTCGGCTACCGGATCGCGAACTTCTGGCTTCCGCTCATCCCCGGCGCCATCGCCTATATCCGGCTCAGGCTGCGGCCCGATGCCGACGGAAAAAGGAAAGGGAAAGGAGAGCCCGCGGTCAGCAGCAGCAGCAGCAGCAGCGGCGGTGCCGCCGCCGGGGAGTAGCAGGCCCAGCCACCACGATCCATGTCCGGCTCCCAGCTGGGCGAGCCAGCAGCGCGGCCGCCTCGGGACTGGTCATCCGGTCCTCCTCGCCGTACTCCGGTGAATTCAATGGGCCGAACGAGCGGTGGTACTCGCGCACTGCACCAGTGCAGCCCATAGTCCGGGACGCTGGCCAACACCTGACGGCAATGGCGCCATAGCCCAGGGCTTCTGGCGCGGACCGTCCGTCCCCCCAGGCGAAGACTAGGAAATCCCGGGATTCGATCCCGGTACCGAACCGGGCACGTGTCGTACTCGCGGACGCGGGCAGCTTCACCCACGCGGCCGAGCGGATGTTTGTCGCCCAGCCGACCCTGAGCCAGCAGATCCGGCGGGTCGAAGAGATCGTCGGCACCCAGTTGCTGGAGCGCCGCCGTGAAGGCCTGCAGCCCGCCTGCGGGTGGTCATGCCGCCACGGCTACCGGATGCCTTCGCGGTCGAGGCGGCGTCTGCGCTGCGGCGGCGGCGGCGGCCGCGGACGTGGATCTCGTCTGGCTGGAAGCTGCCCTCGACGCCGGGTTCTCGCTCATCGCCCAGCGCCGGGCCGACGCCGCTCTGGGCTGGCTCACCGACCGTCCAGAGGCGCTGCCCGCCCCGCTCGATGCCATGAACCTGGGCGAGTTCGAACCCGATGTGTGGCTTCCCGCGTCGCACGCCGCGGCGCGCCTCGGCACGATCAGTCTCGGCGAGCTGGCGCGGATGGAGGTCATCCACGGCCCGCGCCGCGCGGAGCCGGGCACCTACGATGCCTGGACGCGGATCCTGCGGGCCGTCGATCCGCGCGTTGAGTTCACCGATCCGCCACTCCGGCACTCGCTGCAGATGGACCTCGCCTTCGCCGCGGCCGCGGACCGGCTCACCGCGGTGCTGACCGGCCCCAGCGTCATCACCGGAAGCCAACCCAGGCTGATCCGGCTGCCCCGGCCGATGGTCACCCATGACATGGTCCGGGTCGGGCTCACGGACCATCCGCTGACGGCGACGGCGGCCCTGGTGTGGAACGGCGACCTGCCCCGCCCGCTCCAGCAGGTCCTCTTCGACGCCGCGGACGGCATCGCCCGGCCGGACCCCGCCTGGGCGTCAAGGACCGAGAAGGTTTCAGCGGCCTGGTGATCGCCGCGACGCCGGCGCGCTCGCGTCCTGGAGCCGCCGGCGCAGTTCCGGCTTGGCGATCTTCCCCACGGCGTTCTTCGGCAGCATCTCCTCGATGTGCACCTCACGCGGCACCTTGTAGCGGGCCAGGGACCGGCGGCAGTGCTCGATGAGGTCCTCTGACACCACGTCAAAGCCGGACCGGAGCGTGATGAAGGCCACCGGCTGCTCGCCGAAGACCGGATCGGGCTGCCCGACGACCGCGGCTTCGAGCACGGCGGGGACGGTATAGAGGACGTCCTCGATCTCCTTCGGGTAGATGTTCTCCCCGCCCCGGATGATCAGGTCCTTGACCCGGTCGACCAAGGTCAGATAGCCGTCGTCGTCGAACCGGCCGACATCACCGGTGTGCAGCCAGCCACCGCGCAGGACCTGCGCCGACTCCTGCGGCCTGCCCAGGTAGCCGCGCATGACATTCGGCCCGCGGACGACCACCTCGCCCGCCTGCCCCGCGGGTAGCAACTGATCAGTATCGTCCACCACCCCGACGTCGATGCCCGGCATCGGCACGCCAACGCTGCCCGCCTTGCGGACGCCGTGCAGCGGATTCAGCGTGCAGACCACCGTGCACTCAGACAGCCCATAACCCTCGACCACCGGGACGCCGAACCGTTCCTCGAACTCTCCGATCAGCTGGCGCGGCATCGGCGCGGCGCCGCAGATGACGAAGCGCAGGCTCCGGGTGTCCGGCCGCGCTCCCGGCCGCGACACCAGCAGCGCGTAGATGGTGGGCACCGCCGAGAAGAAGCTGGGCCTGACCTGTTCGACAGTCGTCCAGAAACTGGCCGCATGGAACCGCTCGGCGATGAACGTCGAGCCGCCGGCCAGCAACGGGGACACCACGCTGACCATGATCCCGTTCACGTGGAACAGCGGCCTGACCACGCCCTATGATCTGAGCCGGTGCCTGTTCGACGGCCTCACCAAGGTCTCCGAGCTGGCGTACGGAGAACCGCGGCTCGCGGCGTTGCTGCAGTCCACGGACTGTATCCGGTATTCCACTACCCAGGGCACCAACGCCCTCGTGCAGCGGTCTGGGCCGCAGCTGGGCCTGCTGGTCACCGATCCGACGCTGATCGAGGGCCTGGCGGCCACCCAGGCCGAGGAGGATCTGCTGACCGCGCTGGTCGGCGACCGGTGGGGCGCGATCAGCCTCGACGCCGATGACGAGGCGCTGAGCCGCGAGCTGCTCGCGCGGGTCAACGACCTGTCCGCGCGCGGCGCCAGGCGCCTGGTCATCGCGGTGAGCGGCGCGGACGGTTCGCAGGACGAGGCCCGGCTGAAGGGACTGCTGCTGCGGCTCTACCCCCGCCACCTGCTCGGCGCGGTCCCGCTGCTGTTTTCCTGGGAACTCATCGCCGACCCCGACGACATCCGCCGGACCTGGTCGGGCCTGCTCAACGCGTTCCTGCATCCGGCGATGGAGCGCTTCCTGTTCAACGCCGACCGGCGGCTGCGAGACGCCCGGGCCCGCCAGCCGCTGCGGATCTTCCGCAACGACGGCGCTTCGTCCCGCGTGTCCAAGTCCGCCGCGCTCAAGACGTACAGCTCCGGGCCGCGGGGCGGGCTGGAGGGCACCCGCGCCCTGGCGGCCCATTACGGCCTGCGCCATCTGGTCATGCTCGACGTGGGCGGCACGACAACCGACATCGGCGTGGTCAGCGACGGCGCCATCCACGTCGACCGGCGCGGGACGATCGAGCACGCGCCGAGCTCGCTGGAACTGGCGGCCATCACCAGCTACGGCGTGGGCGGCAGCTCAGTCTTCCGGGTCACCGACGGCAGCCTCCGGGTGGGCCCGGACAGCGTGGGCGCCGCACCAGGGCCGGCCTGCTTCGGTCTCGGCGGTGACCAGCCGACGATCACCGACGTGCTGCTGCTGGCCGGCCTGCTCGACCCAGCGACCTACCTGGGCGGCACGCTGCCCCTGTACCCTGACCGGGGCGCGAAGGTGATCGAGGACAAGATCGCCGGGCCGCTGGGAATCCCGCTTGACGATGCGCTGCGGCAGATGGAGGATGCGCACGCCGCGGCGATCGCTGACGCCCTAGCCGATGCCACCACCGTCACGGGCGACACTGTGCTGGCCGCGTTCGGCGGGGCCGGCCCGATGACCGTCTGCGGGGCGGCCCGCCGCGCCGGAGCGCGCCACGTGCTGATACCCCGCACGGCCGCGGTGTTCAGCGCCTTCGGCATCGGGTTCTCCGACCTGGGCCAGCGCTACGAGCAGCCCCTCCCTGCGGTTGACGACGCCACGATCTCCGAGGTTGCCGAGCGGCTGCTCGCACTCGGGGCCAGGGACATGTTTGCCGAGGGTGTCGACGCGAGCGCGTGCACTCCCCGGTTCAGGCTAACGGTCGGGCACCAGGACGAGGAACGGGTCATCGAGCTCGACGATCTGCACGATGCCACGACCTACCTGACCCCGGGGAGCCGGGCGTCCCTGGAGCTCGTGCTGCTGGCGCCGCTCCCGCATGTCACGCTCGGCCAGGCCGGCGACGTCGGGGCATCCCCGGCGGAGGCCGAGGGGACGCGGGTGCTACGCGATGGCCGCGGCGCGCAGGCGGAGACGCCCGTGTACGCACTGGCGAACCAGCCCCCGGGCGCTCGCGGGGCCGGGCCGGCCGTGATCGAAGGCCCGTTCTTCACCATGCGGGTCCCCGAAGGCTGGCAGTTCGACACCACCGCCGCGGGTGACCTGCGGCTGACAGACAGGGGACAGCGATGAACACGCCGATGCGCATCCCGATGACCGAGTACCTCGAGATCGACCTGGAAACCGAGCGGTGGCGGTGCCGGCGGTGCGCGACATCGGCGGCACGTTCACCGACTGCTTCGTGGCCTGGGACGGCCGCTACATCCAGGCCAAGGCGCTGACCACTCACCACAACCTGTCCCAGGGCTTCAACGAGGCGCTGGATCATGCCTGCACCATCTTGGACTTGCCGCGGGACGGTGTGCTGCGGGAGGTCGACTCGGTCCGCTACGCCACCACGCTCGGCACGAACGCGCTGATCGAGCGCCGGGGACCGCAGGTCGGCGCCGTCGTGACCGCCGGGTTCGAGGCGACGATCCCGCTATCCCGCGGCCGCGGCTACGGGGAAGGCCTGGACGAGCTGGCCAAGAACGACATGTCCAGCGGCACCCGGCCGGACCCGCTGGTCCCGCAAACGCTGATCCGCTCGGTCGCCGAACGCGTCGATTACCGCGGCACCGTCCTGATGGAGCTCCAAGCTGAAGACGTCCGGCAGGCGCTGCGCGAACTCATCGACGCCGGCGCCGAGGCGCTGGTGGTCTGCCTCACCAACGCGATCGAGAACCCGGCGCACGAACTGCGGGTCCAGGAGGTGTTCCTGTCCGAGTACCCGGCGCACCAGCTGGGCGCCATCCCGATGCTGCTCAGCCACCAGCTGTCCGGCCGCAAGGGCGAGTACGTGCGCGCCACCTCCACCATCGTGGACAGCTTCCTGCACGCCACCATGTACCACGCGCTGTCGGATCTGGAGCAGAACCTGCGCGAGCACGGCTATCCCCGGCCGATGCTGATCATCCACAATTCCGGCGGCATGGCCCAGCTGAACTCGAATGACGCGCTGCAGACCATCCACTCCGGGCCGGTGGCCGGCATCTCGGCGAGCGAGCACCTGGCCGCCCAGGCGGGCCTGGGCAACGTGGTGGCCACCGACATGGGCGGCACCAGCTTCGACATCGGCCTGGTCCCGGCCGACGGGGTGAAGCACTACGACTTCATGCCAGTCATCGACCGGTGGCTGGTCAGCGTGCCCATGATCCACCTGGTCACCCTGGGCGCCGGGGGCGGATCCATCGCCAGCTACGATCGGCTGCACCAGTCGGTCAAGGTCGGCCCGCGCAGCGCCGGGTCGGATCCCGGGCCTGCCTGCTACGACCGCGGCGGCCTGCTGCCCACCGTCACCGACGCGGACCTGCTGCTCGGCTACCTCACGCCGGAACGATACGCGGGCGGCCAGATCAAGCTGAACCGCCAGCGGGCCGAGTTCGCCATCGACGAGGAGTTCGGCGACCACCTGGACCTGGACCCCGTCGAGGTCGCCCGGCTGATCAAGGCCGAGGTGGACGAGCAGATGGCCAACGGGCTGGCCAAGGAACTCCGGATCCGCGGCTACCTCCCGGCCGAGTTCACCATGCTCGCCTACGGCGGCAACGGCCCACTGCACTGCTGCGGGATCGCCGCCCACCTCGGCATGGACAAGATCCTCGCGCCGCCGTACAGCTCGGTATTCTCCGCTCTCGGCGCCGGCAACATGCCACAGCTGCACATCCACGAACGCTCGGTCCCGCTGATCCTGTTCGACGCCACCAACCGGGCGATATTTACCGACATCGGTCGCTTCAACGCGATCGTGGCCGAGCTTGAAGCCAAGGGGCGCGCCGACCTGCAGCGGCAGGGACTGTCGGCCGACGCGGTCCGGCACCGGCTCGAACTGGACATGCGATACGGGAACCAGCTAGTGACGATGGCCGTCGTGGCCTCCAAGACGCGCCTGGATTCCATCCGCGACGTCGTCGACCTGATGCGGCTGTTCTCCGACGACTACGGCCGCCGGTTCGGCGAAGGCAGCCAGTCTCCCGAGGCAGGCATCCGGGTCACCGCGCTGCGGGTCGCGTCCTTCGTCCAGGGCGAGACGATCGAGTTCGACGCCACCCCACCGGACGGCCGGACCACGGCTGCACGGCCGGCCGGGTCGCGACAGTGCTTCTTCCCCCGCACCGAGGGCCCGGTGGAAACCGCCGTCTTCGACGAGAACGCGCTTGAGCCGGGGCTGGCCGTGCCCGGCCCGGCCGTCGTCACCACGCCCACCACCACCTACCTGGTCGAACCCGGCTGGCGGATCGAGACCGGCGCGCACGGCGCCATCTGGTTCCTGGCGAACTCGCCAGAAAAAAGGAGTATCAGCGATGACTGACACGGACGCCGCCCAGTTCACCGCGCAGGAGCAGGAATTCCTCGACGCCTTCCTGGCCGAGACGACCCTGTTCCTCGGACCCGACCCGCAGATCATGAACGACCACCGGATGGCCCCGAGAACCGCGGATGAGGACCGGCTGCTGTCCGGCCCGGTCGATGCGAACGACCTGGACCGGGTGCGCAAGCGGCTGGTGGCCGGCCTGGACGAGGCGTTCGAGATGATGGGGCAGACCGGCGCCGCCCCCGGCGCGAAGTGGGGCGACCTGACCAGCGCGGTCTACTCGGCGTCCGGCGATCTGATCCACATCAGCACCGGCGGGGTGCTGGCCTTCGCCTCCGTGCTGCACTATCCGGTGCGGTTCATCAACAAGTACTGGATCAACGACCCGACCGTCGGCGTGCACGACGGCGACGCGTTCATCCACAACGACGCCCGCTACGGCAACATCCACAACACCGACCAGAGCATGATCCTGCCGGTGTTCTACAACGGCGAGCTGATCGCCTGGGTCGCGACGATCATCCACGAGGGGGAGAACGGCGCCAAGGAGCCCGGAGGGATGCCGTCGAGCTCGGAGTCCGCCTATGACGACGGCATTCGGATGAGCCCGTTCAAGATCGTGGAACGCGGCGTGATCCGGCGTGACCTGCTGACCTTCCTGCAGAACTCGGTCCGCGAGCCGAAGCTCCAGTACCACGACCTCAAGGTCAAGCTGTACTCCGCGCTGCGGATCAAGGAGCGCGTACTCGCGCTGGTCGAAGAGGTTGGCCGGGACGCGTTCATCGTCTCGCTGCGCAAGTCGCTGGAGGACATCGAGGCCGAGGCCCGGAGGCGGATCTCGGCGCTGGCGGATGGCACCTACCGGGTCAACTTCTTCTCCGATTCCACTCTCCGGGAGAACGTGCTGCTGAAGTACGCGTGCGCCATCACGGTCAAGGGGGACGAACTGACCGTCGACTGGCGCGGTACGGCGCCGCAGATCATGAATCGGGCCTTCAACTCCACACTCGGCTCGTCGAAGTGCGGGATGAACCAGGCGTTCCTCGGGTTCTTCTGGCCAGACCTGCCGCGGGGGATAAGCGTGATGAACCCGATCGAGGTCCTGACCGACGAGGGCAGCTGTGTCAACCCGGGCCCGGACGCGCCGCTGGGGCAGAGCCTGCAGAGCACCTTCAAGACCTTCGGGGTCACACAGGCCCTGTTCGCCAAGATGCAGTACTCCAACCCTGAGAAGTACGGGTCGGTGATCGCGCCCTGGTTCAACCAGATCAACACATTCTTGTTCGGCGGTGTCACCCAGCACGGCGAGTTCGTCGGCAACGTCTGCGCCGACCTGAACGGCATGGGCGGCGGGGCCCGCGCGCACCGCGACGGCGAACACTCCATGGCGCCGTTCTTCGCCGCCATGGCCGACATCGGCGAGCAGGAGATCATCGAGGACGACGTGCCGTTCCTCCAGCTCATCTCCAAGAAGATCAAGCGCGATGCGCAGGGCTTCGGCAAACACCGCGGCGGAATGGGCTACGAGATCGCCGTAGCCGCCCGGGGCACCCCGCTGTGGGGCTTCGCCACCGTGTCCAGCGGCTCGAAGTTCCCGGCGATCCCCGGCCTGTTCGGCGGATATGGATGCCCGACCTACCCGCTGGCCAAGATCAAGGGCATCAACGTCTTCGAGCAGATGCGGGATGACCCGTCGACCTGGTCGTTCGACTACGAGACGCTGATGAACACCCGGCCCTTCGCCGGCGCCCGCTACTCCACCCATCACATGGGCATGGGCTTCGAGCTCGCCGACGAGGGCGAGGTGTACATGATCTGCCAGGGCGCCGGCGGCGGCTACGGCGACGTGCTCGACCGCGACCCGGAGGCGGTCATGGCCGACGTCGAGGCCGGCTACCTGTCCGGCGAGGCGGCCCGCGAGATCTACTTTGTCGTCAACGACCCCGCCACGCTAGCGGTGGACACCGCCGGGACCGCAGCCGCCCGGGCCGCCGAGCGCCAGGCCCGGCTCCGCCGGGGCAGGCCCTACGCCGAGTTCGTCAAGCTCTGGGTCACCCCGGAGCCGGCGGCGCACCTGCCCTACTACGGCTCGTGGGGCGATGACAACAGCGTCATCCACGCCACCGCCTGGACCACGCACGGACCGGCGCGCGTGGCGGCGCCGGCGAACCAGCTCCCGCAGATCTTCCTGCCCGACCCGAACGTCGTCGCCCTGGCCGCGCAGCAGGCCCGGATCGACGAACTTCAGACGCGCGTGAGCGAGCTCGAGGGTGCACCCGAGACGCCCCTGGTCGAGCCGGGAGGTTCATCGCAGACGCGCCCGGGCGAGTCGGAGGGTCCGGAGGGTTCATGAACCGCCTGCTGGCCAGCCTGGACGTACCGCCCTCGGGACGCGCCCGCCCCGTCTGGTTCGACGCGGCGACCTACGGCCGGGCCCGGCTGCTCGGCGGCGGCGACGTGCCGTGGCCTTCGCCCGCCGAGCTAAGCTCGTTCTTCGGCAAGATCGGCGGAATGTTCCAGTCCGACGCGATCCTGATCGATGTCGCCGACATCCTCGCCCAGCGTGCCGCCGCCGACCAGCAGCTCCGCGCCGCGATGGCCGCACGCAGCCGACCTGGTTATGCCCTGCGGACGCTGCTCGGCGACGAGCAGGCCCGCGGCATCGCGGCGGAGGCGGTACGGGTACTGGCGGCCACGAGCGGGCCCGTCCCGGTGGTGCTGAGCGTGCCCACGCCCGGCCGGTGGCTGGTGGCGGCCGCACAGCGGGCGCAACGAGCCGGGCCCGATCCGGGACCTCCGGACGCGGGCCAGGCGGAGACCGCCGCGATCTACAGTGCCGACTTCCTGCGGATCTTCGCCGGCACCGGCGTCGACGGCCTGCTCCTCGACGAGGGCCGGGTGCCCCCGGGCGAGCTGATCCATCCCGAGGCCTACCGCCCGGTGCTTAACGTCGCCGGTCACTATGAGTGGCCGGTGCTCATCCGGACCGATGCCGCCGCGGCCTGGCCGCACGGTTCTGTCCCCGGTGTCGCCTTCTGGCTCGGCTCGGCCGGGCCGGACGAGCCATCCGGCCGCTGGGGCATTGTGGCACGTCCAGATTTCTGGGACGGCGTCACACCGCCGGCGGAGGCCGACCTCGTGCTCGCCCCTGTCCCGGCCGAGGCTGAGCCCGAAGCCGTCATGAAGCAGGTCAGAGCCCTGGCATGACCGGTTCCGGCCTTCTGACCTCGATCCCTTGCGGGCGGCTCGGGCGGCCTGAGGAGATGGAATGTAGTTGAGACACGAGTCCGCAGGCGACCTACTATCCATGGCTCCGGTGGTGACGTACCATCCAGCGATGGACAGGTCGAGCCCGTCCGCTGCCGAGAGCGCCTCAGCGGTCTCCGCCGCGCTTGATCCGCGCACTGCCGAGGTGTCGGCGGACATTTACGGCCTGATCGTCCGGGAGATCCCGCAGTTGCGCAGCGACAAGCGGGTGCTGGCGTTGCTGGAATCCAGCGTCGCAGAAAACGTCGGCACCATGCTGCACATTCTGCAGCACAGCATCGACCTGGAGAAGGTGCACGCCCCGGCGGCGGCAGAGGAGTACGCCCGTCGGCTAGCGCAGCGCGGCGTCCCCATCGCCGCGCTGCTGCGTGCCTACCGCATCGGGTCGGCCCGTTTCGAGGACTGGTGCCTGAAGGAACTCGGACGGCAGACCGACAACGCGTCGATCGTGAGCGCAGCAGGGCTGCGAATCGCCGGAGTCGTGGCCTCTTACATCGACCAAGTGTCAGAAGAGGTCGTGTCCGCCTACGAATCGGAGAAGGAGAACTGGCTCAGGAACCAGAGCGCGGCCCGCGCGGCGCGCGTCCGCGCCTTGCTAAGAGGCGAGCAGGTGGACGTGAGTTCCTCCGAGGCCATGCTCGGCTACCGGCTCAGGCAACACCACCTCGGCGTAGTGGCCTGGATCACCGGGGGGTCTGGAGGCGGTGATGCGCTCGGGCAGCTAGAACATGTGACTGCTGAGGTAGCGGCCGAAGCCCACTGTGAAGGGAGGCCGATTTTCATCCCGCAGGACGAATTCTCCGCGTGGGCCTGGCTGCCCCTCGGTGCCCGGCACCATATCGCATTGCCGGGGCTCAGCGACAAGGGCATCGGCGTCGCTGACAGGATCCGGTTCGCTTTCGGTGAGCCCGCGCCGGGGTTGCCGGGTTTCCGGCGCACTCATCAGCAGGCGCTGGGCGCCCAGGCGGTCGCGCTGGCGGCCGGACCGTCAGGCCAGCTCGTGACCAGCTTCGGCGAGGTCGCGCCGCTGGCCCTGATGTCGGGCTCGATCGAGTTGCTGCAGGCCTGGGTCACCGAGACGCTGGGGGCGCTGGCCGATGACGACGAGCACAATGCCCGGCTGCGTGACACACTGCGGGTCTTCCTGCAGGAGAACGGCAGCTACAAAACGACAGCCGAACGTCTCATCCTGCACAAGAACACCGTTCAGTACCGAGTGCGCAAAGCCGAGGAGACCCTGCGGCGTCCCATCGGGCCGGACCGCCTGCAGATCGAACTGGCCCTGCTCGCCGCCCAGAGGCTGGGCCATGCGGTACTGCGGCCGGCCGACGAGCCCGCCACGGGCCTGCCCCGGCCCCAGGCGTAGCGTCCGCGGCAATAGTCTGCCGCTAGCTGGCCCGGCTAATCGTGGGGGAACCCCGGCCCCGCAGGCCACGCGCCCCATGTAGTGCATGTCGTCACGGCGAGCCGCCAACTCCGTTACCGGCTAGCAGGTAGCCGGCGCATCCGGGTAGCCGGGGTCCGCGGATGGCTGCTGGCAGCGATGCGACCGGGCCGGGCGCTGCGAGATCGTCAAGGCGGGTGGTGAGGCATTCACCGAGGAGGTGGTGAGATGACGGACACGAGCCCATGGCGCCCGACCGGGGCCGATCGCACGGACTGGCGTGATCACGCCGCCTGCAGCCACCTGGATCCGGACCTGTTCTTCCCGGTCAGTACGTCAGGCGCGTCCCTGACTGACATCGAGGCGGCCAAGCGCGTATGCCGGCGTTGCCCGGTGACGACACCATGCCTACGCTGGGCACTGGACCTCGGGCAGGTTTCCGGTATCTGGGGCGCCACTACCGAGGAAGAACGGCGAGCCCTGCGGCGCGCACCGGTGCCGCGCTGACCGGCTGAACTAGTCCCTGCGGGCTGCACCCAAGACTCTAGCGGGCTGACCGCAGCAGGAAGCAGAAGGAAGGGAACGGTCATGGTAGAGGCGAAAGGCAGCGATGCTCGCGCCGTGGTGGCGGTGATCGGCGCCGGGATCATGGGGTCGGCGATGACCCGGAACCTGGTGGTCGCGGGCGTGAACACGCGAGTGTGGGACAGGTCACCCGCGGCGACCGTTCCGCTGGCCGCCGCGGGCGCGGTCGTGGCGCCGTCGGCGCGGGAGGCGGCGCGGGACGCGGACGTGGTGATCACGATGCTGCCCACCGCCGATGCCGTGGAGTCGGTGATCTTCGACGACGGCGTGGCCGACGCGTTCGCGGACGGATGCGTGTGGGCGCAGATGGGCACGATCGGCGTCGAAGCGACCCGGCGGATCGCCGGCCGGCTGGCCGCGCAGCGGCCTGGTGTGATGTTCGTGGACGCTCCGGTGTCGGGCAGCAAGGGACCGGCCGAACAGGGCCAGCTGCTGATCCTGGCGTCCGGGCCGGCCGCGGCGGCGGGCACAGTGCGCCCGGTGTTCGACATTCTCGGCCGCAAGACGGTGTGGCTGGGTGAGGCCGGCCAGGGCAGCGTGGTGAAGCTGGTCGTCAACGCCTACATGTCCATCCTGATCGAGGGCGTGGCCGAGACCATGGAGCTCGCCGACCGGTTCGGCATCGGTCACCAGCAGCTCGCCGACGTCATCGAGGGTGGCCCGCTGGACGCGCCGATCGCCGACGCCAAGCTGCACAAGATGGACCGGGGTGATTATGCCGCGGAGTTCCCGCTGGAGTGGGCGCTGAAGGACGTGGACCTCGCGATCAGCGCCGCGGGTGGTCAGGCACCGCCGCTGCTGGCCGCGCTCTCTGACCAGTGGCACGCCGCCGTCGCCGCCGGGCACGGCCGCCAGGACATCAGCGCCGCCCGCCTGGCCCTGGCCAGCGGAAGCCCGGCAAGTTAGATCCAGGGCCTTCTCCTCCGTCAGCCGGCCGGAGATCTTCGGCATTCCTGGATCGCGCCGGGCCTGCGACGCTGGCGCCCTGAAGGGCGCTTTCAGCGGCCATTCAGCGATCCGCAAGGTTGCCGGCGCATCGTGTAGTCATGAGGTCTATGCCGGGGGACGGCCCGGGCGCGGTGCGGCTGCTCGTCGTCGAGGACGACCAGACGATCCTGGAGCTGCTCTCCGGATCACTCCGGTTTGCCGGGTTCGACGTGGTGACCGCGGCCAGCGGCGCGGAGGCGCTGCGCGCCGTGGCGGCGTCAAGGCCCGACCTGGTGCTGCTAGACGTGATGATTCCAGACGGCGACGGGTTCGAGGTGGTGCGCCGGATGCGGTCGTCCGGCCCGTCTGTTCCGGTCATCTTCGTGACGGCACGCGACGGTGTCCCGGACCGCGTCGCGGGCCTGGCCCTGGGCGCCGACGACTACGTCACCAAGCCGTTCAGCCTGGACGAGGTGGTGGAACGCATCCGGGCGGTGCTGAGGCGCGCCGGCCGGCCGGCCGCCGCCACCCGGCTGCGCGTGGCTGACCTGGAGCTCGACGAAGAAAGCCACGAAGTCATGCGGGACGGCACCCTCATGGCGCTGACGCCCACCGAGTTCAGGCTGCTGCAGTTCCTGATGCTGAACGCTGGCCGCGTTCTGGGTAAAGGCCAGATACTTGACCATGTTTGGGGTCACAACCCGGCCGGCGCGGGGAATGTGCTGGAGCCTTGCGTCAGCTACCTGCGGCGCAAAATCGACCAGGGTGAGCCACGCCTGATTCACACCATCCGCGGTGTCGGCTATGTCCTGCGGATCCCGCCTCCGTGAGGCCCAGACGTGGCCGCCTGCCGGGCGGAGGGCTCCGCGGGGCTTTTGGGCTCGTCCTCCCGGGGCTGCACAGAGCCCACGCGGAGGCGTCGCTGCGGACCAGGGTGATGGCGGCCGCGGCGATCCTGGTTGCCCTGACCTCGCTGGTATCGGGCTTCCTCGGCACGGCGCTGCTGAACAGTTACCTGTACAGCCGGTCAGACAGCCAGCTCCGCGACTTCGCCGGGGTCGCCAGCAGCATCCTGGAGCGATCGCACGTGCCCGTTGCGCAGAACGGGCAACTGCCCGCCCAGTTCCTGGTCGAGTCGGTCGGCGCCGATGGGAAGATCCTGACCCAGGAGACACCGCCGCACAGCGCGGCCGGCCCGCGGCTGTCGGCGGCACAGCTCAGGAACGACAACAGCCCGTTCACCGTCCCGGCGGCCGGCTCGCCCGGGCAATCCTGGCGGGTACTGGTCGTGCCGCTCTCCGGCGGCCGGCACGCCGTCATCGGGTTCAGCCTAGATGATCTCAGCAGCACCGTTACTCGCCTGGAGATAGCGGACGCACTGGCCGGGGTGGTCGCGATCGCGGTGCTGGCATGCCTGGGGCTGCCGCTCGTGCGGGCCAGCCTGGCACCGCTCGGCCGGATCGAGGCGACGGCCGCGGCGATCGCAGGCGGTGACCTGTCGCGGCGTATCGGCCAGCCGTCGCGCGACACGGAAGTCGGCCGGCTGGCCGATGCCCTGGACACCATGCTCGGCCGGATCCAGGCGGCGTACCAGGCGCGCGCCGACGGCGAGGCGCGTGCGCTCGGTTCCGAAGAACGGATGCGGCAGTTCATCGCTGACGCCAGCCATGAGCTGCGCACGCCGCTGACGTCGGTCAGGGGACTGGCCGAATTCGGCTTGCAGCAGGGCCACGCGGCCAGTCCCGATGAGCTGCTGCGGCTGATGACCCTCATTCAGCACGAGGCTAGCCGGATGGGGCGGCTGGTGGAGGATCTGCTCTTGCTGGCCAAATTCGACACCGACCGTCCCCTGGACCGGCGCCACGCCGACCTGGCCAGCATCGCGGCCCAGGCGGTCCAGGCCGCCCGCATCATCAACCCGGACCGTCCGGTTACCCTGCTGGCCTGCGATCCCGTCATCGTCTACGCCGATACTGAGCGCCTGCGCCAGGTCATCGACAACCTGATCGGCAACGCCACCCAGCACACCCCGGCTGGCTCCGTGGTCACCGTCTCCGTGACCAGTACCACCGGGACCGCGCAGATCACCGTCGCGGACAACGGGCCCGGCATGACCTCGGAGCAGGCCGCGCGCGTTTTCGAGCGCTTCTACCGGACCGACACCGCTCGGAACCGCGCCCGCGGCGGCACCGGGCTCGGCCTGTCGATCGCGGCTTCGCTGGCCGCCGCCCACGGCGGCGACATCACCGTCGACACGAACCCCGGCCAGGGCGCCGCATTCCACCTCCGCCTGCCGCTGGCCGCCAGCGTCGAGAGCGAAACCTGAAGCCCCGTCGTCCTTGGACGCTGGCTACCGCCCCGCATTACCGCTAGCAGGTAGCAAGTCCGGGCGCCTGCCGTAAGGACAAGTGCTGCGGCAATTCGCGATCGTTAACGACAAGCAGCACGGCCGGCCGGGAACGACCGGGAGACGGAAGGATGCGGACTCGTGACTGTCACCGACCGGGCCTGATCCTGGTGGCCTACACCCGGGATCAGCAGCTGCCGGCCGATACCGAGGCGCGCCTGGCCTCGTTCACCGAGCTGGTGGCGACGGCGATCGCGAATGCGGAGAGCCGGTCGGAGCTGGCCGCCTCGCGCCGGCGGATCGTCACCGCGTCGGACGAGGCCCGCCGCCGGATCGAGCGTGACCTGCACGACGGTACCCAGCAGCGGCTCGTCTCACTCGGACTGGCGGCGCGCACCGCCGAGGCCAATGTTCCTGCCGACCGGGGCGACCTGCGAGCTGAGTTGTCCCGGATCGCGGCGGGACTGGCCGACGCGGCGGCCGAACTGCAGGAGGTCTCGCGCGGGATCCACCCGGCGATCTTGTCCGAGCGTGGTCTGGGCCCGGCGCTGCGCACGCTTGCCCGCCGTTGCGCGGTGCCGGTCGACCTTGAGGTCAGGACGGATGCCCGGTTTCCCGAGCCGGTCGAGGTCGCGGCGTACTACGTCGCGTCCGAGGCGCTGGCCAACGCGATGAAGCACGCGCGAGCCTCGCGAGTCGAGATGTCGCTGGCAGCGCTCGATGGCAGCCTGCTGCTGTCGGTCCGCGATGACGGCATTGGCGGGGCTGATCCTGCGCGCGGTTCCGGCCTCGCCGACCGCGTCGAGGCTCTGGGCGGCTCGATCATCGTCGACAGCGCTGCCGGGGCCGGGACGCATATCACGGTGGATCTTCCACTCGAGTACGAGCTGGCTCAGGGTGTCGGCTGACGCAAACTGCGATCTTGCTGCTATTGGTAGCGGAATCACCAGGATCAGGTCTGCACGGCACCTCCGCCGGCGACGTCGAGGTGGCCGTCGTTATTCCAGCTAGCGTGAAGCAACGAACTGTTGGTGGCTGGTAGCGGGCTTGGGGGCTGCCCGCGATGCGCCCAGCACAACCAGCGGCGACGCTTGGCAGATGAACATCAGGCGCCGGCGAATCATCAGGACCATCTGACGAGATGAAGACGGTCACATTGGCGGCGACCGGCTCAGCCGATATCGGCGGCATCACGGTCCAGCCGCCGCAGGGCGTTACCACCCTGACCGTGGTGCTGTCACCCGACGATGAAGGCGTCCTGCCGCAACGCGCTGATCATCAGACAGAACATGACAAAAACGGAAGGACCAGACGATGACTGCCACAGTCGCTGATGTCATGGTGGCAACGCTGAAGGCATCCGGCGTGCGACGGGTGTACGGGCTCCCGGGGGATTCGCTGAACGGGTTCACCGACGCGCTGCGCCGCGACGGCGAGATCACCTGGGAGCATGTCCGGCACGAGGAGGCCGCCGGGTTCGCGGCCGCCGCCGAGGCGGCGCTGACTGGGGAGCTGGCGGTCTGCGCGGGCAGCTGCGGGCCGGGCAACCTGCACCTGATCAACGGGCTGTTCGACGCGAACCGGAGCCGGGTGCCGGTGCTGGCCATCGCGGCGCACATCCCCCGGGAGGAGATCGGCGACGGATACTTCCAGGAGACCCACCCGGAGCGGTTGTTCGTCGAGTGCAGCGTGTACTGCGAGCTGGTCAGCGTCCCGGAGCAGCTTCCTCGTGTGCTGGAGATGAAGGCGGGCGGCATTCCCACCTACGGCACCGATCTGGTCGACCCGGACTTCGTGGGCATCGCGCGGGCCGCCGGGCTGTTCGGCGTGCGGGTCGAGAAGGCCAGCGAACTGGACGACGCGCTGCGCGCGGCGTTCGCCCACGACGGCCCCGCCCTGGTCGACGTCCGCGTCGCCCGGCAGGAACTCTCGCTGCCGCCCGGGCTCACCTACGAGCAGATCAAGGGCTTCACCCTGTACGCGACCAGGACCGTCTTGTCCGGTGAAGGATCAGAACTCATCGAGCTCGCCCGGACCAACCTGCGGGAACTGGACGTCGAGTGACTCCTGCCCCGGGCCCCGTGGCACAGCCCGCACCGGAGCGGTCTATACGGCAGAGCGGTCGCCCGAGGGGGCCGCAGGCCCGCGCCGCCGTCGTGGAATGCGTCGTGCTCGCGGCGGCGTGCCTGATCACCTACTGGCTGGCCACGCACTTGCTGTCCCGCGTGCACTCAGTAGGACGGGATGACGATCTGCTGGGCGGCATGTGGGCCGTGCTCGCGACGATCTTCGTCCTGCGCGACAGCTTCGGCAAGAGCGTGGCCGCCGCGGTCAGCCGGATGGCCGCCACCTCCGTGAGCTTCGTTCTCTGCCTGATCTACCTGGCCTTCCTGCCCTTCCACGCCTGGGCGCTGGCGTTGCTGGTCGGCGCCAGCGCCCTCGCGGTCATGCTGCTGGGCCGGCCCGGTGACGCGGTCACGGCCGGGATCACCACCGCGGTGATCATGGTTGTGGCCGCTGTCAGCCCCCAGCACGCGTGGCAGCAGCCCATCCTCCGTCTGGCGGACACCGTCGTCGGCGTCGCCGTCGGCGCGCTGGGCGCCTGGGCCGGCATGCGGGTCAAGAAGCTCCTGCCGGTTCGATCGGTTCCCGCTGACCGGGCCAAGGTCGAATTACCCGAACGAGCGGTGGTGCGTGGGCCGCGACCAGCCGGTAATCCGTGGAGGTACTGTGAGCCGCCGCCCCAAGGCCTGTAGGCCGGGACCGTGCCTGGCCCGCTGCGGCCGTCGGCTCGGCTTCGACCGCAACCCGCTGCGCCGCCGGACGGACCGGATCGAGGCCGCGATACGGCTGGCCACGGTAATCCTGCTTATAGTGGCCGTGCCCATCGCCGCCATCGCCGTCGGCCGGCAGGCCGACCACCCGGCGCCGCGGCAGGCGCACGCCCAGCAGGCGGCCGATCACGAGGTCACCGCCGTCCTGCTCCTGCGGGCACCGGCGACCGGTGTCCCGGATCCGTACCCCTTCCTGCACATAACCTACGTGCTGGCCCGCTGGAAGCCCCCCGGCCAGGCGCCCCGGTCCGGGCATATCCTGGCCACGGCGGGAGCACCCGCGGGAAGCACGACGACGGTCTGGACCGACGCCTCCGGCGAACCCCACGGCTTTCACCCAAATGGCCAATGCGCCAGGTCAGTGGTGGTGAGCTAGTTTTGGCGCGGGACGGGCCGTAGGGTGTAGAAGAGCTGAACGGCCCTGGGGCAGATCGTCATTCCCGGGGCCATGGTGTTCTGGCCGTCGGCAGGCTCATGCTTGTGCTGGGAGCAGTGCAGGCACGTCAACCGGGAGTCCCACGGCCCGGGACGGGGGGGAGGGCAAGGACGAATGACCACTGCCGGAGGAGCCGTCCAGTATCTGCGGTGGAGGAAGGACGTGGCTGACCACGACTACGCCGCCGCCTCCAGCTACCTCAGTATCCGCTTCGGGGAGAGCCGGGCACACGAGGTGTCGGAGAAGCTGAAGAAGCTCCCGGTCATCCAACGCCGCGCCAACGACATCCTGCGGGCGACCCAGCGCGACCCGCTGCCGCTGTCGGACCCGGGCGTGCTGAGAGACCTGCAGAAGGTGCTGGCCGGCGAGAAGCTGTCTCCGGTTCTCATAGCGGAGGGGGATATCGCAGACGGCTACCACCGTGTCTCCCTCGCCTACGCGCTCGACCCTTTCGCGGACGTGCCGCTCAAGCTTGGCTAAGAAACTGCGCGCCTACCTAGCTCAGTCCGGCGTAAGAGGCGCGGCGGACCAGGCGGACCTTGGCGTTCGGGTGTCCCCGCCAGGTGGCCGCACCGGCGGCCGCGGCGGTCTTGGCCTGCTCCCACCTGAGCCTGGCTAGCTGGCCGGGCGGTGTCTCCAGCTCCTTGACCCAGGCTCGGGTGGCGCGAGCACATGCGTTGCGGCAGGCCCCGAGGTGCCCTCGTGAGGTGCCATCTTGATCTCCTTGACGTCGGATGCATGGTGGGGATGGACATGAGCTGGCGGACTGGCCAGCAGGTCAGCGGGGGCTTCGCCTGCGGGCGATCGCGGCGATCGCGACCAAGCCGAGCGCGACACCCCGGCTAGCGGAACCAGGACGGTGGTTCGGGGGTGGCGGCTCAGCATGCGCTGCCGACGGCAGTCCGGTGGAGCGGCGCGGGCCGGCGGCCGGCGGTGTTCCCTGCTCACCCCCGCCCAGTAGATGCCGACCCTGCAGGGTATACAGCAGGGCGAAGGACGGGACGACCAGGATGACGGCGGCGATGGCCACAACGACCAGGGCCACGAACGTCGCCTGCGTAGCGCCGGCATTGGTCAGCGTTACCGCGGTGCGAGGCAGCAGCACCGGGTACTGGGCCACGCCCCAACCCCAGATGACCGCGGCGACGCCGAGCGCGGCGACGGCCCGTACACCCTTCGTACGGCCGGCGGTGAGCAAGGCGAGGTCCGCCAGGCCGCAGACGCCGGCCAGCACCACCAGCGGCAGCGCCCGGCCGGTGAGACGGTTGAAGAACGCGGGATCGGAGTTCTGCACTTCAAACAGGGCCGCCAGCGAGAGGGCCCCGGCCACGACGGCGGCGCCCTGGGCGCGACGGGTGAAGTAGGCGCGCATGGACCGGTCGCCGCGCCGTCCGGCCTCGACGACCAGGTAGACCGCGGCGAGGTAGCCGCAGGCGGCAACGAACACGAACCCGCTGAGCAGCGCGGTCGGACTGGTCCAGGCGGCCAGGCTCGCGTGGCTGGCGTCGGCCGGGACAGCCCCGGTGGCGATGGCGCCGACCACCGTGCCCATGAAGAACGGGGTCACCAGGGAGGAGAACGCGAACGCCGCGCCGGCCACGCGCTGCAAGCTGACCCGGGTGATCTCCTTGCGGAAGGCGAACCCGGTGCCGCGCAGCACGATCCCACCGACCGCCAGCCAGATCGGCAGCGCCAGCGCGGTCATCACCGAGGCGAAGGCGCGCGGGAACGCGGTCCAGAAGATGACCAAGTCGAACACGAGCCAGACGTGGTTGGCCTCCCAGACGGGGGTAATCGACTCGTCGATCAGGTCGCGTGGCGCCCGGCCGCGGGCGGTGGTGCCGGCCAGCAGGTCCCACAGGCCGCCGCCGAAGTCGGCCCCGCCCAGGACGGCGTACAAGGTTACGGAGGCCAGCAGGATGGCCCCGACGGCGTCGCCCATTATGGCTTCACCTGACTTGCGGGCCGGTCCGCGAGAGCGCTCGGCGGCCCGTAGGGAACGGGATCGTCGTCACGGTCGTCGCGGCGCCAGCGGCGGGACAACATCAGCAAGATCGCAATCGTGGCTGCGCCGATCACCCCGTACACCACGATGACGATGCTCAGGCTGGTGAGGACGCCGCCGTTGGTCGTAGCGGCCTGGGCGGTGGTCTGCAGCCCGTACACCACCCACGGCTGGCGGCCCTCCTCGGTGACCACCCAGCCGCACTCCATGGCCACGATCGCGGCCAGCCCGCTGACCGCCCCCAGCAGCCAGAACAGCAGCGGCCGGGGCCACCGGCGCCGGCGCCACCACGTCCAGGCGGCCCACAGCCCGACCAGCAGCAGGAGGGACCCGAGGCCCACCATGACGTCGAAACTCAGGTGGATCAGCCATACCACCGGTGGCCGGTCGGCCGGGGGGACGCTGTCCCACCCGGTGACCTTGGTACCGGGCCCGAACCCGACCAGCAGTGAGTCCAGGTAAGGGATCTTGATCCCGGCATAGATGTGCCCGTTGACGTAGACCCCGGCTAGCCACTCCGGGACCTGCCGGGAGGTCTGGGTCACGTATTCCATGGCCGCGAACTTGACCGGCTGGTCGTGCGCGATGGCCCGGGCCGCGGTGTCGCCGACGAAGATCTGGAACGGGGTCAGTATCGCGGCCGGGACGAACCCGAGCGCGAACCCGGTGTAGTGGTAGCGGTCGCGGCGGCCGCGCAGGATGCCTACCGCGTACACCGAGGCCACGGCGAAGCCCGCGACCATGTAGGCGGCCAGGACCATGTGCGGCATCTCGTAGATGGCCGAGCGGGGAAAGAACACCTGCCACACGTCGACCGAGGTGATCCGGCCGTTCCGCTCGGTGAACCCGCCTGGGGTGTTCATCCACGCGTTGACCGCGATGACCGAAATCGCCCCGAAGATCCCGCTGACCGCGATCGGCACCCCGCTCCACCAGTGCGCCCAGCCGGGCAGCCGCCGCCAGCCCCACAGGTAGATCCCGGCGAAGATCGCCTCCAGGAAGAAGAACAGCCCCTCCACGCCGAACGGCACCCCCAGCACCGACCCGTACTGGCGCATCAGCCCCGGCCACAGCAGGCCCATCTCAAACGACAGCACCGTGCCGGTGACCGCGCCCACCGCGACCAGCACGCCCATGACCTGCGACCAGCGCCGCGCCAATAGCATCGCGGTCTGGTTTCCCCGCCGGAGCCCGATGAACTCGGCCAGCAGCACGATCGACGGCAGGGCGATGCCGAAACAGGCCAGGATGATATGAAAGCCCAGCGTGGTCGCCATCTGCGCCCGCGCAGGGACGTCCTGCGTGCTCCCCTGCGCGGCCGCGAGCAGCACCATTCCGTTAGCGTGCATCGGACTCACCTGGCCTGGCCGACAGCGTGATCGACATAGTTTCACCTTCCTAGGCGCAGCGCCACTTCCGATCCCGCGTGCTCTTCCAAGCCAGGATCTCGGCGGCTCGGTTGGCTGTCATTGCGGCGAGCACCCCGGTCGGTTACCTGCTAAGCGGTACGCACCGGCGGTGCTTGAGGTCCCGATCGCCCCGACGGTACCCCCGCTGCTGTGATGCCGCGCCCTCGCACAGGGAGGAAGGCCACTATGAAAGCGTAACAAGGCGAGAGCCTGACGGGTTTACTGCTAATAAGGAGTAGACCCAGCAGGACTGAACGGGTACCAGGGATGGCCGAGACAACCAAGAGCGGGACAACGCGCCGCAGCGTACTGGTTTCCTTCGTGGTGAATTGCGCTGAAACGCTCGGGCTGGCGGTGGCGGCCGGGGTGACCGGGGCGGTGGCCCTGCGCGCCCAGACCGCGGCCAATGCCGCCGACGTGGCGGTCCAGGTGTTCTTGCTCATTGGCGTGCTGAGCAGCACCCGGCCCCCGGATCGGACCCATCCGTTCGGGTACGGGCGGGAGCGCTTCTTCTGGTCCTTGCTCGCGGCGCTGGGCATCTTCCTCGGCGGGGGTGTCCTCGGGCTCGACGAAGCGGTCCACGCCGGGCTGCATCCGTCAGCCATTCACTCCTACCTGGTCGCCTACCTGGTGCTGGTCACGACGGTCTTGCTGGATGCGTTCGCTCTGCACGTCGGGTTGCGGCCCGTGCGCGAGCAGGCGGCCGGCCGCGGTGCCTCGCTGCGTGACTACCTGGGCCGGAGCACCGATCCCGCATCGACCACGGTCGTGGTCGCCGGAGGCTGCTCGGTGATCGGCGGCCTCACGGCCACGGCCGGGCTCGTCCTGAGTGAGGTGAGCCGAAGCCAGGTGCCGGACACGGCGGCCAGCGTGCTTATCGGCCTGCTGCTCCTGCTCGCATCGGTGCTCTTGCTGCAAACGAACCGGGATCTTCTGTCCGGGCGCGGCGTTCCGCCGCCCATGCTCCGCGAAATGTCCCAGGTCATCGCCGAACAAGCGGGGGTGGTCGATGTCCCGGACCTGTTCGCGATCGTGGTCGGGCCATCGAGCCTGGTCGTCGACGGCGATGTCACCTTCGCCCACGACCTGGACCTACCGGCGGTGGAACACACGATCCTGCACTGCATCCACGTGCTCCGAGAACGCTGGCCCAAAATCAAGTACGTATACCTCACGCCAGTCGGCAAGCCCCGGCCGACCCGGGCCGCACGATCCGGCGCCCTTGCCGCCGACGGCAAGCAACCCCGCCCGCCCTCACCGCCAGCCTCGAAGTCAAGCACCGACGGCTGATTCCCCCTGCTCGTGGCTTGTACCTGGCGGGGGGATGCACCACTGTCCGTTGGGATAAATGTTCTGCGGTGACGGGGAGCCGCACGGTCAGTACGGTGCCGGCCATGGCCGGGCTGTCCAGGGTCATGGTGCCGCCTACGGCCTCGACCCGGTCGCGCATGCCGACCAGGCCCGAGCCGCGGGTGGTGTCCGCGCCGCCGACGCCATCGTCGCGGACCTGGACGGTCAGCGCGCCATCGACCCGTTCGATGAGGATGTCCACTGCGGATGCCGCTGCGTGCTTGGCGGCGTTGGTGAAGGCCTCGGCGGCGACGTAATACGCGGTCGCTTCGCACGAGCCGGGGAGCCTGCC
>Ga0302325_10006636_pt1 | contig 25906 bp, 22 predicted proteins | sample Palsa_T0_2_FD_201948 | JGI IMG/M metagenome (GOLD analysis project Ga0302325, IMG submission 201948) | Peat permafrost microbial communities from Stordalen Mire near Abisko, Sweden - Palsa_T0_2 | ecosystem: Environmental > Terrestrial > Soil > Palsa > Peat permafrost | place: Sweden: Abisko... | reverse complement strand
GCTATCGGATGGACACCGGCGCCGAAGCTGGAGCACCGCTGGATCGTTCCGCGCCGGACGATCATAGACCTGTTACCGGCCGGTGCTGAACTCCGTCGCAGCGGTTTCATCACTTGGCCCGCGAGTCAGTTCAAGATGAGCCTGGCCGGTTTCGATCACGTGTTCACCAGCGCAGTCGAAGTCAGTCTGCCCGGAGGAATGACGATCCGCGTCGCGCCGCCGATCGTCACGGCCCTTCTGAAGATCATTGCGTGGGTGGATGACTCGTACCGGCGCGCCAAGGATCTCCAGGATATTCGAATCGTTCTGCGCCGCTACGAGCAGGATAGTGATCGGATTTTCTCCGACGCCGTGTTCGATGCGGAACTGTCGGATTTCGAATTCGCGAACGCGTTTCTCCTCGGCCTTGATATGCGGGCGCTGGCGACCGGCGACGATGCCCGATTCGTGGAGCAATTTCTCGGACGCCTTCTTGCTCAGGAAGAAGAGGGTCGGTTCTATGATGAATCAGACTTTGGCATGAAGAGCTTTCGGGGTCAGATCAATGCTTTCAGGAAAGGGTTTACGGGAAGATGACGCCCTCCCGTCTCATTGCGGCGGCTACCCGTATTGCAGCTCGTGCCCCTCGAAGCGATTCTTGCGGTCGAGCGACGCTGTCTGCTGGCGAGACGGCGCAGGTGCCGTAGCATAGAAACGAAGGGCCATGAAACAACCCGAAGCTACCTGCGCCTGCGGCGCGGCGTCAATACCGAGGAGGCGGGCGCACTTGCGTCATTCGCTGAAATCCGGGCTGCATGTCCCGCTCTGCAGAAAGTGCTTGTGCCTGACACGGTTTGGCCTGAGTTCCAGGATTGGTGTACCCACCCGGATGACGTCGCGGAACATCGATCCGTGGTCTGGGAGGCGTATGTGGGCGGTTGTTTAGATCGAGTGACGTCACCAATTCACCAATATCTTCTGGAAGGATGGAGTCCGCTTTGCACAAAGCAATACCGCCAAGACCTTCAAGAGGCGTGGATGCGCAAAAAGCAGCCGCTGGAGCGTCATAAGAAATGGCGGATCTTCTATGGGCACCTCGTCGAGCTTCAATTTGCCGCATGGCTCGAAGAGCAGGGGTACGCGATTAGCGGTCTCGAAGCCACGAACGAAAAATCGCCAGACGTTGAGGCGGTTTCCCCTGCAGGCGTTAGCAGCGCATTTGAGGTTAAGTTTGTCGGTTCCCAGGACGCTGATTTTGAAATGCAACTCAAGAGTCTTGCAGGGCAACCTTCATGTGACACGGTATCGCCATACCAGGCGATCAACTTTCTTGCTTTTCGCGCCTATGAGGCGGCGAAACAGTTGCAAAGATTCCACGCAAACCGAACCGCCGTTCTCGTTATTGATCGGTTGACCTCAGGGAGGTTTGAGCCGCAGCTCAAGGAGGGGTGGATCAATTAGTCGCACCCTCAGTTCGTTTGCGCTGACGGACACTGGAAGGGATTCATAGCCGAACAAAACAAGAAGTATCCCGAACTGCCGGACGATCTCGCTGCAACAATTTGCACGCTGGACGCGATCTGGATTGTCCAGCAGTCATCCGACTTCCAGTTCTGTCGCAAGTACAACATCCGAGTCAGGGGAGAGTTGTGAAGAGCTCACCGAAAGCGGGGCCCCCGCTGGGAATTCGCCCGAAATGGATGCGCGCAAAGCGGCTGCCGACGTAAACGACTCGCACGTGCTGACGGTGGCCTCGTAGGAGCATGATATCGCCAGCCTGTGGCTGAGCTATCGGTTGCTCGATCATTTGCCGCCTCGCTCGTACTTCGCACTGAGGTAGCCTTCGGGTGGCCGTACTTCGCCGATGTCGTAACGATATTGCTGCTTGAGCGCGCGGTAAAGCTTCGGTGCCCGTCGCAGAACACGTGTCGCCAAGATTGGGTCTGACTCACCAGAGAACAGCATCGCCGCCGTCACCAGCGGAAACAATCCAGTTTCGTCTTGCCCGACTTGTTCGGGGCTCAATGGTTGATTGGAGTTTATGCTGTTCATTAGATCAACCCTTCCGCCTGGGCTCTCGCCTTGGCTTCCCTATATGCGCGCATGTCCTTACTAAGCTCGAAAACGAGCCGCTCCAGCACAAGCGCACCCATCGCCAAGTGTTCAATCATGAGCCGTTCGGCTATCGGCGCGATGGTGAGACGCTGGTGCCCATCGCCGATGAGCAGGCTACTATCGGCCGGATTCGGGCTCTGCGGTCTGCTGGAGGCACACTGGACGCAATCGCGGGCACCCTGAACAGCGAAGCGATACCGACGAAGCGCGGATGCAAATGGAACGCGCGCACGGTGCTTAACGTGGTCAACAGCGATCTATTCGAGGCAGCGTAGACGTATGCCGAAGAAACGACCCGTGGGCAGGCCAAAGAGCCGTCCTGCCGACTATCACCAGCGCTCAATCTGGTTGCAGGACGGGTTGCAAGCACGGGTTCTGAAGGCGCTGGTGACACCGGATGGACAGCGATACGAGTTCAGCAGGCTTGTTGCCCACCTGCTAAGACGCTGGCTTGACGCTGGTGCCAAACTGCCGAAGGAATGACGACTGATAGGAGCTATACTTCCAGCATGGACCCTAGGCTATTACCGTCACACTTCAACCCGCCAACACTCGCTCCTCCGAAAGACGCCAGCATGGCTGATACGTTCTACGACCGCCTCGAAAAGCGGGTGGCAGACGCCCAAGGCAAGCTTAAGCCGGGCGAAGTGTTGACGCTGACGTTTCACTCGGGAGCCGAGAGCATCGAAGTGAACGATATCGGCTACCACAATCCAAACCTAATAGTCCTATATGGCAGGGACGGGGTGGGCAACGAATGCCGCGTCCTGGTTCACATGTCCTCAGTTGCGCTGGTATGCAAGACCGTAAAGCTGGCCGACGCGGCATCTAGGAAAATCGGATTCGTTGGGAATGAACAGGATGATGCACACTGATAAGACGAGCGCCAACGTTGAAAGGCGTTCCTCAGCCGCCGAATCAACCGGCTGAATGCCTCTACTCTGCCATCGCAGCCTCGTGGAGCCATCTGCCGCCAGTATTTGACCTGTACCAGCACCAAAATACGTCGTTTCCTTCCTGTGAACATCCAAAATGTACGAGGTTGTAGGCGCTACGGAGCAATGTTTATGCGGGTTGGAAACGTTTCGGCCACCATCTTGGATGGTTGAATGTGGTACATCTCGTACCCGATGGCTTAAAAAAGCCAATGAATCGAGGGGTGCGAACAGCGTTTTGGAAATTGAGCGTGGTTGAAACGTGGTTATCCCTTGGGCGTAGCCCTAGGGTTTAACGGTTTCAGCGATGTCCCAACTACGTTCTTGCAGAGTGTGCAAACGCATTTTAGTCTGGCAGGACAGGGGAAGGCAGTTCCGTTCTCTTTATCCACTTAACAGCTTGATCCCGTGGCCCCTCTATACCGCCGCCGATCTGTGCGTAGAGTTGGCGCTCTTCTGAACATTCATTCAAAATCACTTGGTTGCCTAGAAGGCTCTGTAATTTGTTTGAATAGAGCCATCTCAGATAGTCGTCCCACAATTCCTGTATTCTCACTGGGTTCGCTGACGACTCTAGAGCGGCAACAAAGTCGTCGCGTTCCTTCGCCAGCCGTTTGATACGTTCGCGGTAATCACGCTTGCGCTTCTCGTGCTCCAATTCCAGAGCCACTCGATCATGCTGGCGCTGTTTCGCATCCTCCAACTCAAGGTCTCGTTTTCGCTTGTAGCGCCATGTCAGCGTGGCTATGCCCGCAATGATCGCGGCGGTGATCGTGCTGGCCACAACAGACGCCGCGATATCGACGCCCTTGTTCCAGAGCTTCTGGACGAATGTGGGGTCGGCGAGCATCACGCTTAATGCTACCAGACGGCTGGCGATGCCTTTATTCAAGCCGTTGGACGTACAATTTTTGTGAATCTGCCCGATAGATGCCCGATTAGAGGGGTCGTCTTTTAGGGCTAATTATTGAGGTTAAGTGCTTTGTTTTGTGTATGGTGGGCGCGCGCGGACTCGAACCGCGGACCTCCTGCGTGTGAAGCAGGCGCTCTAACCAACTGAGCTACGCGCCCTGGGCAACTCCTCTATCGATTCTAGACTACTTTCATCGTCTCCGCCATCCCGGCTTCTTCCTGAACGAAGAACGGTATTGCCCACGCCACACGCCGTCCGTTTCAACTCTGTTTAACGGGATTGAGTACGGGCCAGCGGCGGCACTCAATGCACATCCGCTCATGGCTTTCCTTTGGATCGCGATGCTTACGCCCGCGCAAAGGAGTGCGGCAGCCGCAAAATAAACTCCGCACGTGTGGCCTGAAATCCACCGGGCCACGAACTCCAGACCTGCTGACAGGCATGAAACTCTAAAAGCCGTAATCGCGTTGCCGAAGCCCGTCCTGGTACGCTTCTTTTGCTGCCTTTGCCTTCTCTTGGGCGTCCTGTTCCCGGAAGGCGGCATGGTCCCAGCGCTCCCAGGCGGGGAGGGAGTAATCCCCGGTTGCCAGGGCTTCCTCTTCGCGAATGGCGGCGACCCATTGATCGACCGCCGCCTTGTAGGCCTGCTGCAAGCGATCTAATTCCGCAGTGTCGATAGGCATCTTCCCATGCTAGCCGATTGGTAGCCGGGGGAAATGTCAAATTGATGTCAGCCGGGAACACCAACCCGGTACCCCGGCATCCCCTGTATAAGAATTTTGGATTCGACAATCGCGGGCCGCACTATTTAGACTGGAGATATGCGGACCGTCCCGGCAACCGTTTCCGAGGGAGCTTCCCAAGTTGCGCTCCTACACCACATCAGCAGCATTGTCAGTTCCGACCTGAGCCTGGAGAAGATGCTGCAGGCGTTGGTCTCGCTCACACTCGAGACCACGCGTTGCGACGCCTGCCTGGTCTACCTGGTGGACCGCGCCTCCAACGAGGTGGTGCTGCAAGCCTCGCAGCTCCCGCACGCATCTGAGATCGGCAACATCCGGCTCAAAATGGGCGAAGGCATCACCGGATGGGTGGCGCAGCACAGGTCCGTTGTGGCGCTGTCGAACAAGGCTTCCGCGGATGCCCGCTTCAAAACCTTCCAGACGCTGCCGGAGGACACTTTCGACGCCTTCCTATCCGTGCCGCTGGTGAGCGGCGGCGACCTGATCGGCGTTATCAACGTGCACCACCGCGAGTCGCACACGCATTCGCCGGAAGAGGTCGCGCTGGTCAGCTTCATCGGTGAACAGATGGGCGGCGCCATCGCCAAGTGGCGCCTGGAAGAGCGCTCCGAAACCGCGGCGAAGCGCATGGAAGCTTTGGCCGCGGTGGCCCAAACCATCTCCGCCGAAAACTATCTGGACCGCATCCTGCAAGCTATATCGGAAATGGTGGCGGAGACCCTGGATTCGCCGGTCTGTTCCATCATGCTGATCGACGAAGACCGCCGCGAATTGGTGATCTCGGCGGCGCGCTGCTCTTCGCCCGACTATCTACACAAGATGCCGCTGAAGATCGAAGATTCGTTGATCGGCCGGGTGGTGCGCGAGGGCCGCCCCATCACCGTTCCCAACGTGCTCGCCGAGAAACAGTACCGCTATCCGGAACTGGCGCGCAAAACCGGCCTGGCATCGCTGCTCTCCGTGCCTTTGTTGACCCGCGACAAGGTGATCGGCACCATCAATATCTACACCCGAGAGCAGCGCGTTTTTTCCGACGAAGAGGTCGGCTTCGTGAAGGCAGTGGCCGGGCAGGCCGCCATCGCTATCGAGAACGCGCGCCTGATGTCGGAAACGCTGGAGATGAAGCGGACGCTGGAGGCGCGCAAGTTGGTGGAGCGGGCCAAAGGCATCCTGCAGCAGAAGTACAACCTCACCGAAGAAGAGGCTTATTTGCGCTTGCGCAACGAGAGCCGGCGGCTGCGGCGTCCGATGCGGGACTTGGCGGAAGCGGTCATTCTGGCCGACGACCTGCGACGCGTCGGGGAAGGTCCTCCCAGGCCGGGGCGGCCCGCCGCGGAGACACCGCCGCGCGAGGAGCCCGTCGCCGAATAGTCGTGGTGGAGGCACTCGCGTGCCGCCTCGGTAGAGCTGAGATCGCCTGCGGGCGGCACCCGCGAATCAATGCGCTGCTTGCCATCCCGAAGCCAATTGCCCTATACTTGCCTTTTACGATGCCTTTCGCCGCCAGCTCGTTTAGTTGCCGATTCTGGTCCAACCGGAATCGGTAGAATGGCGTGGGATTGAGGCTTATCGTGTTTTTCGAAACCAACCCACTCGCCGGAGTGGGTTTTTTGTTGTGAAGAGGAGTAATCAGACATGATCATCTCCATGCGCCCGCATGCCAGCCGCGAAGAAATCGAACACGTTCGCGAACGAATTGAAGAGTTCGGATACAAGGTCCATTCGATCGAAGGGGAGGAGCGCGTGGTGATCGGCGTGGTGGGTGTGGGCGACGTAACGGCCTGCCTGGAATCGCTCGAAGCCACGCCCGGCGTCGAGCGCGCCGTGCGCATTTCGGCGCCCTACAAGTTCGTCAGCCGCGAGTTCAAGCCGGAGCACACCGTCCTGCGCGTCAACGGTCTGGAGATCGGCGGCGACGAGTTCATCGTCACGGCCGGGCCTTGCTCGGTCGAGTCCGAGCGGCAGATTATGGAGACCGCCGAAGGCGTGGCCGCCGCCGGGGCCCGCATGTTGCGCGGCGGCGCCTTCAAACCGCGCACCTCGCCCTACGATTTCCAGGGCATGGAACTGGAAGGCCTCAAGCTGCTGCGCAAGGCCAAGCAAGCTACGGGGCTGGCCATCGTCACCGAGGTGATGAGCGACAGCGACGTGGGCATGGTGGCCGAATATGCCGACGTGATGCAGGTGGGCGCGCGCAACATGCAGAACTTCGCCCTGCTGAAATCGCTGGGCGGCTGCGGACGCACCGTGCTGCTGAAGCGCGGCATGAGTTCCACCATCAAAGAGCTGCTGATGTCCGCCGAGTACGTAGTGGCCCACGGCAATCCCAACGTGCTGCTGTGCGAGCGCGGCATTCGCACTTTCGAGACCGCCACCCGCAACACCTGCGACATCTCGGCCGTCCCCGTACTGAACGAACTGACGCACCTGCCCGTAATCCTGGACCCCAGCCACGCCGCCGGCAAGCGCAGCCTGGTACCGGCGCTGGCGCGCGCCGCAGTGGCCATTGGGGCCGACGGACTGATCGTGGAAGTGCATCCCAACCCGGAAAAGGCCGTCAGCGACGGCGCCCAATCGCTCACCCTTGACGATTTCGGCGCCATGATGCGCCGCCTCCGCCCTTATCTCGACCTATGGAAGGAAGCCCGGCTCGCCGAAAACCGCCGCGGCTGTGTGATACTGCCCTCGTGAACTACAAAAAAAGGGCCGCGCTGCTCGTCATCTTGATCGCGTCGGTTTGCGCGCTGGCGGTCTGGGGCGTGGCGCGCTATCGCTATCGCTCGCTACGGACCACCGCCGACTGGCTGCAGCGCCTCCCCTCGCAGGACGCCGTGGTCTTCTACATCGATTTCGCAGCGTTGCGCAAAGGCGGCGTGCTGCAAATGCTGGCGGGTTCCAAAGTGGCCGAGGAGCCCGAATACAAAGTCTTCGTAATGAAGACCGAGTTCGACTACGCGCGCGACCTTGACGCCGTGCTGGCCTGCTTCACGCCGCGCGCCAAATACCTGGTGGTCAAGGGCCGCTTCGATTGGAACAGCCTGCAATCCTACGCGCGCGAGCAAGGCGGGACCTGCCGCGACGCCTTCTGCCGCATTAGCGGAAGCACGCCCGAGCGCAAGATCTCGTTCTTTCCCATGCGCCCGGATCTGATGGGTTTGGCGGTGGGTCCCGACGATTCGGCCGCCATGGATATGGAGGAGAAGCCCGCGCGGCGCCGCGCGCTGGAGATGCCGGATGCGCCTGTGTGGGTCTCCATCCCGCCCGCGCTGCTGAAGACCGGCAATGACTTGCCCGCAGGAACCCGCATGTTTGCCCACACCATGGAGGACGCCGCCGATGTCAGCATCGCCATGGCGCCATCGGGCAATCGTTTCGAAGCGCTGCTGACCGTGCAATGCCGCTCCGAACGGCAGGCCGCCACCCTGGCCGCCCAGCTCCAAGGCATCACTGGAATGTTGCGCGACATGATCGCGCGCGAGCACCAGACACCCAATCCGGGCAACCTCAGCGGCGTGCTCACTTCCGGCGCGTTCAACCACCTTGGCACGCGCGTGCTGGGCAGTTGGCCGATCGAGAAGGGATTTGTCGAGGGACTGTTCGGCGGGGGATGAGCGATGCTGTCGCTCCGTGCCACTCCAGCCGTCAAGCCCCGGCGCTTTCCGAGGGCGCGGTCACTTCATCGGCGGTAACCTCGAAACGCACCAGGCGTGCATGGCCGAAGGATGTAGTGATGGCCACGTCCGTAGCGTCCCGTCCCGTGGCCATTAGCACGCGCCCGATGCGGAGCTCGTTATTCCTCGCATCGAAAGCCCACCAGCGGCCTCCGAGGTAAACCTCGAACCACGCGCTGAAGTCCATGGGCGCGTCGGTGAGCGGGACACCGATGTCTCCCAGATATCCAGTCGCGTAGCGCGCTGGAATATTTAACGACCGGCAGAAGGTGATCGCCAGATGCTGAAAGTCCCGGCACACGCCCCTCCGCTCCTTGTATACATCCAGCGCGGTCTTGGTCGGGCTGGCGAACTGATAGCCGAAAGTGACATTCTGGTGCACCCAGTCGCAGATTGCCTGAACCCGCTGCCAACCCGGCGGGATGCATCCGAACAATTGGGCGGCGGTATTGGACAGCAGATCCACTTCGCAATAGCGGCTGCTCAACAGAAACACAAGCGCTTCCGGCGGTAGGTCCGCCACCGGAATTTCGTGCGCGGAGAAGTCGTGCGGATCCACCTCGCCGGAGTCTTCGATGAGCGTCGAATTCCAGAGCCTGATCCACCCCGGGGGGGCCGTAAACCGGCAGCAGAGGTTCCCGAAATTGTCGATGTATTGTTCCTGTTTCACTTCCGGCTCGATCCGTAACAGATCGGGTTCCAGAAGGTCGCCCGCGCGGGAGGGATGCACGTTGAGCATGGCCACGACTGGAACCGTAACGGGAACTTCAAATTGAATGTCATATCCAAGACGTATCCGCATGTACATCACCTCGGCCTGTTGCTTCTTTAGTTTAGGCGAAACCGGGACGCGGAAACCGCGAAGATTCATACATTGTATCCGCCATTTACGGACGCCCGGGCGTCCCCCCGCATTATTCCGCGTGATTCCGCATGATGGCAGTAGAACCTGGCCCCGGCAAGAGCTATACTCATGCTATAGTTTCCGTCTCCGGCCCTATTCCACGTCGAACGGTTTCCGGTTTCAGACGAACGTCGTTGGAATATGTCCATGCCCGCACAATCCGTCGACCGCCCCATGCCGGCGCCGTTCTCCGATTATGAGATCGATGCGGCCTATGACGAGATGTTCCGCACCAGGGGCCGGCCCCGCCCGCATTACAAGAATCTCTATACCCAGCTTCTGAATCTGCCACCCGATGAACTGTACCGCTGTAAGAAGGAAGCCGATCTTTCGTTCTTCAACCAGGGCATCACCTTTACCGTGTACGGGCGCGCCGAGGGCACCGAGCAGATTTTTCCGCACGATTTGCTGCCGCGCATCGTGACCAGCTCGGAATGGACCACCATCGAACGCGGTCTCACGCAGCGTATCACGGCTCTCAACATGTTCCTGGCCGACGTTTATAACGAAGGCCGCATCCTGAAGGACCGCACCATCCCCGGCGAGATTATCTATACCTGCAAACACTTCCGCAGGCAAATGCACGGCGTCAAAGTTCCGCGCGACGTGTATGTCAGCGTGGCCGGGACCGACCTGATACGCCTGCCCGACGGCCGCTTCGTGGTTCTCGAAGACAATCTGCGGGTGCCCAGCGGCGTCTCGTATATGCTCACCAGCCGCAAGGTCATGAAGCAGATCTTCCCGGCCCTGTTTCGGAAATGCGGCGTGCGGCCCATCGAGCAATATAGCCAGGCACTCTTCTCCACGCTGCGCTCCCTTGCGCCCGAGGGCCGCTGCACCATCGTTCTGCTCACGCCGGGGATTTACAACTCCGCGTATTTCGAGCACGCCTTCCTCGCCCGGCAAATGGGAATCGAGCTGGTGGAGGGACGCGATCTGGTGGTGCACGATAACAAGGTCTACATGCGGACCACTTCCGGGCTGCAGCGCGTCGACGTCATATATCGCCGCGTGGACGACGATTTCGTCGATCCGCTGGCCTTCCGCGCCGACTCTTCCCTGGGAGTGGCGGGGCTCTTCAACGCCTACCGCGCGGGCAACGTCGTGCTCGCGAATGCCTTGGGTACCGGGGTGGCCGACGATAAGGCGATCTATTCCTACGTTCCGAAAATCATCCGCTACTATCTGGGCGAGGATCCTATTGTCGATAACGTCGAGACCTTTCTGATGACGGACCGCGCCCAGCGCGAGCATGTCTGCGGAAACCTGGAGAAATATGTCGTGAAAGCCGTGGGCGAGTCGGGCGGGTACGGCATGCTCATCGGTCCGCATAGCAGCCGCCAGCAACAAGAGGAATTCCGCGACAAAATTCTGGCGGATCCCCGAAACTACATCGCCCAGCCCACGTTGACCCTTTCCGCCGCTCCCTGCTTTATGAATGGCCGGGTTGAGCCGCGGCACGTGGATCTGCGGCCGTACGTCCTGTTTGGAGAGAAGGTCACCATCGTGCCGGGAGGGCTTACCCGCGTCGCTCTGCGCAAGGGTTCGCTCGTCGTAAATTCATCGCAGGGCGGAGGTTCGAAGGACACATGGGTATTGCAAAACTGAGTAGGGCAGGCTCGCGGCCTGCGGCGGGATCTCAGCCCGCCAGGTTCGGGCAACCAGGAGCGCGACAATGCTTTCCCGCGTAGCCGACAGCCTCTACTGGATGAGCCGCTATTTCGAACGGGCCGACCACTGCGCGCGCGTCTTGGAGGCGAATTACAACCTGATGCTGAACCCATCCAAGGTCTCCACCGAGGAGCGCTGGCATCGCATCACGGCGTCGTTGGGCATAGCGGCCATCGCCGACGGCATCGACCCGCAAACGGCCATGATCAAGCTGACCAGCGACCCCGACGACGAATCGTCGATCGTATCCTGTATCGCCGAAAGCCGCGAGAATGCCGGCCAGGTTCGCGAGCAGATCAGCTCGGAGATGTGGGAGCGCCTGAACCGTTTGTATCACTATGTGACGCAGGCCGACGCCAGGCTCGAAACGGACTCCGATCCGCTGCGCCTGGTGGCCGCCGTACGCGAGGGTTCGTACCAGTTTCGCGGTGTGACCGCCGCTACCATGAGCCACGGCGAAGGCTGGCAGTTCATCCAACTGGGCAAGTACATGGAGCGTTCGTGTGCTTTGCCGGTTCTGCTGGATGCCTATTTCTCGACGGCCGGGGAAGCGGACGACCTGGACTGGGTGGGGCTGCTGTCAAGTTGCGCCGCTTTTGAGTCGTATTGCAAGGTGTACACGGCCGACCTGAATCCCGAGTCGATGGCCGAATTCCTGCTGCTGAATCCCGAGTTCCCGTACTCGGTGCGTTACGCCGTCGAGCGGATGAGTGAGGCGATTGCCGCCATCTCCAAGACATCTTTCGCGCACGCCACCAGCCGGATCGAACGCATTGCCGGACGGCTGCGCGCTTCTCTAGCTTATGCGCAGATTACCGAGATTATGACCGGCGGGCTGCACCGCTACCTCGACAGTGTCATCGAGCAGTGCAAGAGCCTGCATGCTGCGGTTCACGAAGTGTATATCGATTATCCGATCCAGTCGGCCCTGGAGGCTTGATGTTTTACGCGGTCCGGCATTTCACTCGTTTTCGATACAGCCGTCCCGTGTGGCAGAGCGTGATGGAATTGCGCATGCAACCGCGCAGCGAACACTCCCAGCGATGCTTCACCTTTCAGCTGTCTATAAGCCCGGAGGCCAGGGTTTTCTCTTATCAGGATCACATCGGCAATCTGGTTCACCATTTCGACGTGCCTGGGCAGCACCGGCAACTGACGATCATTGCCGACGCTCTGGTGGATGTGGAGACTCCTTCGCCGCTCCCCGAGTCGTTAGGTCCCGACGCATGGAACGAACTCGACGCCATGATCCATTTGGACGATTACTGGGACATGCTGATGCCCAGCCGTTTCGCCCGTACCTCGCCGGAACTGGAAGCCCTGGCGCAGGAGTTTGGAGTCGACCAGCGCGGCGGACGGGAGCCCTTGGAACTGTTGACTACGTTGAACCGCAAGCTTTACAACCATTTTTCTTATGTGAAGCGCAGCACCGGAGTCAATACGGCCATCGAAGATGCCATCCGGTCCAGGCAGGGCGTCTGCCAGGATTTTGCACACATCATGATCTCGATGGTGCGAAACTTGCGAATTCCGTGCCGGTATGTGAGCGGCTACCTGCATCGCGATGCGGAGCACGCGGATCGTTCGGACGAGGGCGCTACGCATGCGTGGGTCGAGGCGCTTCTGCCGCGTATCGGCTGGGTGGGGTTCGATCCGACCAACGACTTGATTGTGGGCGGCAGACACATTCGCACTGCCATCGGGCGCGACTACGCCGACGTATCCCCCACTGTAGGTACCATGAAAGGATCCGCCGAAACTGAACTTCAGGTGCGCGTGCGGGTGACCCCGTCCGATGCGGTGCTGCCTCCGGACAAGGAGTTTGCCGCGGACGAAGAATGGTCCCGTTTTCTTGAGAACGACCAGCAGGAAGAGAAGTTGCACGCGCAGCAGCAACAATAATAATAGTGGAGGGCGGGCAATTCTGCCCGCAGCCGCCTCTTAGGCGGCCAGGCCGGCTGAAAGCCGGCTGCGGCCAAGATTGGCCGCCCTACAATTTCACATGGCCATTCACGTTGCGCTTCACCATCAGACCCGCTACCGCTATGACCGGCGAGTGGCTCTTGGACCTCACATCGTCAGGCTGCGCCCCGCCCCGCACTGCCGCACGCCCATCCTCGCATATTCCCTGAAAGTTCTGCCCAAGAACCACTTCATCAATTGGCAGCAGGACCCGCAAAGCAACTATCTGGCACGGCTGGTTTTCCCGGAGCCCACCACGGAGCTATTCGTGGAAGTCGATCTGGTCGCCGAAATGGCCGTATTCAATCCGTTTGACTTTTTCCTGGAGCCCTACGCGGAACAGTACCCCTTTTTATACGACCAATCGGCCGCGCACGAGTTGCGCCCATTCCTCGAAGTCGAGCCCGCCGGGCCCACACTTTCCGCCTTTCTCGCCAAAGTGCCGCGCGGAGGCGCCCGCACCATGGATTTTCTGGTGGGCCTAAACCAAATGGTGCAGAACGAAGTCGGCTACGTCATCCGCATGGAGCCGGGCGTGCAAACTTGCGAGCAAACCCTCAATCTGCACAGCGGTTCCTGCCGCGATTCGGCTTGGCTGTTGGTCCAGATCATGCGCCATCTGGGACTCGCCGCGCGTTTCGTTTCCGGCTACCTGATTCAACTCGTGGCGGACATGAAGCCGCTCGAAGGACCCGCCGGACCCACCGCCGATTTCACCGACCTGCATGCCTGGACCGAAGCGTATCTCCCTGGCGCCGGCTGGATCGGATTCGATCCCACGTCTGGGCTGCTGGCCGGCGAGGGACACATTCCGCTCGCCTGTACGCCGGACGCCGGCAGCGCCGCGCCCATCTCCGGCCTGCTCGACCCATGCAACACCGAGTTCAGCCACCAGATGACGGTCGAGCGAATTTACGAAACCCCGCGCGTCACCAAGCCATATACCGTCAAACAGTGGCATGCCATCGAAAAGCTCGGCCATCAGGTGGATGCCGATCTGCGCGCCGGAGACGTGCGGCTCACCATGGGTGGCGAGCCCACTTTCGTCTCTCTCGACCATCCCGATGCAGCCGAATGGACTACCGCCGCGCTGGGGCCTGTGAAACGTCAGCGTGCCGTGGAACTACTGGGCAGGCTGCGCCAACGCTTTGCGCCCGGCGGCCTGCTGCACTTCGGCCAGGGGAAGTGGTATCCCGGAGAGCCGCTGCCGCGCTGGGCATTCGGTTGCTACTGGCGTAAGGACGGAGTGCCCATCTGGGAGGACGCCAACCTCATCGCCGAGGACGGCAAAGACTACCATTACACGGCCGGGCACGCCCAGGAATTCCTGGATGCTCTCGCGCGCCGCCTCCAGGTGGATGCCGCCTTCACCATCGCCGCATACGAGGATGTCTTCTATTATCTGTGGAAGGAACGCAAGCTCCCGGTCAACGTCGATCCGCTCGATCCCAAGCTCGCGGATCCCATTGAGCGCGCCCGTCTCGCGCGCATTTTCGAAGAGGGCTTGAACCAGCCCATCGGCTACGTACTTCCGTTGCGCCGTATCCCGACCCGGTCCGGCACACCGCGCTGGACCAGCCAGCCCTGGTTTCTCGCATCGAAAGAAATGTTTCTGGTCCCCGGCGACTCGTCCATGGGATACCGCCTGCCGCTCGATTCCCTGCCCTGGACCAAACCGGAAGACGTGATTTATTCCTACGACCCGGATCCCTTTGAAAAGCGCACGCGCCTTCCTGCCAGGCCGGAGCGCCGCCGCGACCTTTTCGATGCGCCCGCCGGCTTAGCGAGCCCTGACCCTATGGAAGCGGTATCCCCCCCAAAAGGCGAATCGGCGCCCTGGATCGCCCGTCCCGCCCTCTGCGTCGAACCGCGCCAGGGCAAGCTCTTCGTCTTCATGCCGCCGGTCGAGTACCTTGCCGACTATCTCGAGCTGGCCGCCGCCATCGAAGACACCGCCGCGTATCTCGAAATGCCCGTGCTGCTGGAAGGGTACGCGCCGCCCTCGGACCCTCGCATCGCCGCCCTGAAAGTGACGCCGGATCCCGGTGTCATAGAAGTCAACATCCATCCCTCGGCATCCTGGGACGAGCTTTCGGCCAACACCACCGCGCTCTATGAGCTCGCCCGCCAATGCCGTTTGGGCACCGAGAAATTTATGTTGGATGGACAACACTCCGGCACCGGCGGCGGCAACCACGTGGTGATCGGCGGCCCCACTCCGGAGGACAGTCCCTTCCTGCGCCGTCCCGATCTGTTGCGCAGCCTGATCGGCTACTGGCACAATCACCCATCTTTGTCGTATCTGCTTTCGGGATTGTTCATCGGCCCCACCAGCCAACATCCCCGTGTCGACGAGGCCCGCACGGATTCCATCTACGAACTGGAGATCGCCTTCGACCAGATTCCCGACAAGGACTCTCCCGCCAGTCCTCTGTGGTTGCCCGATCGCGTCTTCCGCCACCTTCTGACAGATCTCGCCGGCAATACCCATCGCGCCGAGTTCTGCATCGACAAACTCTATTCGCCGGACGCCGCCGGATCGCGGCTCGGCCTGGTCGAGCTGCGCGCCTTCGAAATGCCTCCACACGCGCAAATGAGTCTCACGCAACAATTGCTGGTGCGCGCGCTGACCGCGCATTTCTGGGAAAATCCCTACCGCCGCAAACTCGAGTGGTGGGGAACCATGCTGCACGACCGCTTCATGCTGCCTCACTTTGTGCAGCTCGATTGGGAAGACGTTATGGCGGACCTGCGCGAAGCCGGATACGATTTCCAGACGGAATGGTTTGCCCCGCACTTCGAGTTTCGATTTCCGCAGATCGGTTCGGTAACCGCCAGTGGCGTCCGGCTGGAGTTGCGCCATGCGCTGGAACCTTGGCACGTGCTGGGCGAAGAAGCCTCCGGCAGCGGGACCGTCCGCAACGTGGATTCATCCGTCGAGCGGCTCCAGGTCAAAGTCTCGGGTATGACTGGCGAGCGCTTCGTGGTCGCCTGCAACGGCCGCCGTGTGCCGCTGCACTCCACCGGCGTGGGGGGCGAATTTGTGGCCGGAGTGCGCTATCGCGCCTGGCAGCCGCCGTCGTGCCTGCACCCCAATATCGCGGTGCATTCACCATTGGTCTTCGACATCCTCGACACCTGGTCCGGCCACGCCATAGGAGGTTGCACCTATCATGTGACGCATCCAGGCGGGCGCGCCAACGAGCAGTTTCCGGTCAACGCGCAGGAAGCCGAGAGCCGCCGTCTGGCACGCTTTCAGACTACCGGTCACACCGCGGGTGCGATGGTTGCGCCGCCTGAGGAGCGCAATCCAGAGTTCCCGTTGACCTTAGACTTACGCCGCGGGAGGTAGCGAACGCGGCCTTCCCCGCCCAAACACACGCAATGAAAGGTTTCTTGCCGAACACTACAGCAGATCCCCGGCGCAGCGCACGCCCATATCGCGATGCGCAGTATCCGGCGTGGCCCACAGCCGGTCCGACACGCGCACGTCAGCCGGCAGGTTATAAAACGAATCCCCCCGCAAGACTCTCTTGTTCGGCTCGGGCACGTAAACGTCTTCCACCCACTCCCATACGTTACCCAGCGTGTCATAAAGTCCATAAGCATTGGGTAGCTTGCGGGCGACCTCCTGCGTGGCATTGTCGCTATTCCCATCGTGCCAGGCGACGTCATCCACAGCACCGTAGCGCGCTGTATCCGTACCGCCGCGCGCGGCGTATTCCCATTCGGTTTCAGTCGGAAGGCGCATGCCTACCATCTGGCAGTAATGGCGCGCATCATACCAGCTCAGGCGATCCACTGGCCGCCGCGGTCCCGGATAAAGGCTGGGATTACTCCCCGTCACGCGCTGATAGGCTTCCTGGGTGACCTCGGTCTGCCCGATCCAGAAGCCGTTCCGGATTACTACCCTGCTCCGCGGCAGTTCCCATTTGAAGCAGGCTTCGTCACCGGACGAACATCCCAATTCGTAGGTGCCCGGCGGAATCCAGACGTAGCGAAGCCCATCCCGTGGGTTGACCTTGACGATCGGGCCCGACGCGGCGGAGATGTACAGACCGACGGAGGCGATGAGCACGAGCGTGCGGTATGACGCCTGCATGGCGGATGCTCACTGACTCAACCCGACAGATTAGCACGACTGCCATGAAGGGACGGCGGTGCGCGCCGTGGGTTGCCCAGCCGAACATGATTCACCGAATGGGCCCAAACTGTTTCCGGAATCGCACGGGTGAGTGCCCGCACGAGGAAGCCGAAGTGGCTGCGATACGTTTCGAAAACGGACCGGCTCTCGATCAACTTGTATGCAGTCCCCCATTTTTCGATCTCGACGGCATGCTTCACGCCCCACCGGTATTGTGCGTCAAAGCTGCGCCCGAGTTCGAGGCGTGCACCGAACCGCGCCATCGCGGGCGCTACCGAGTCGAAAACGATGCGGGCTCCGGAGAATCTTGCCGCTACGCGCGCAAAGAGAGCCCGCACATCTTCCACCGGCAAGTACATTAGAACGCCTTCGGCTACCAGGACAAGAGTATCAAAGCCGGGGCCCACTGCATCCATCCAGGCATCGTCGAGGACGCTCGCGGAAATCGAGCGGCGACGCCGTGTATCCGGTAACAAGGCGGCCCGTATGTCGATCACCTCGGGCAAATCCAGGTCAAGGCAGGATATCAAGCTGTTGTCGACGCGCCCGAATCGATCGTCCAGCCCTTCTCCAATATTAACCAGCATCAGGCGGGGATCGGCCTTACAGCAGGCCCGTACAATTCCATCGATGATCGCGGTTCGAGCGCAAGCGCCCACCACAGTGGTTCTCGGCAGACGGAGCCGGTCGAAATCAAAGTCCAGGGCGCCGGCGGTGGTTACGGCGGTCCAGTCGGTGAGGATTGGGGAATTCCGCTTCGTCTCGCTGGCGCGGGCCCAGAGCGGCACCATCATAGTGAGCGGAACAGGTCCCAAGCCTTGAACCCGGCGCTTAGTCATCGCATACCAATAGGCGCACGGGCGAGCGCGAAGGGGCCAAGAAAGAAAGATGGATGGATGCCGCTCAGGCCATGCTCAGGTGCAGTGCCAACTCCCGGGACAGAGCAACTGGACGATACGCTCCGGTTTCACCACCTTCTGCGCGTCGAACCAAACCGCGGCCTGCCGCTCCGCATCCCGCCGTACATCTCCCTCGGATAGGTGGGCCTTCCGGTAGCGCGCCATAGCCGCGAATTGGTCCATTCCCGCACGAACAGAATCTCTTTCTGACGCTTCCAGCAATAGGCGGCCGTCCGCCACGCGATGCTCTTCGGAGGCCACGGCAGCCTCGATCAGACCGGCGACGGCATTGCCCCAGGCTGTTCGCTCCTTGCGTATGCGGCGCGCGTCAGCCATGGCTTCAGCCAGGATCCGGCCCCGCCTGATTTTGTCCTGGGTGGCGGCGGCGGCCGCACACGCCACGCGGGCTCTTAAATGGAGCATGAGTATGCGCACCGGCTGAATGCGTAAAGCCATCGCCGTTTCCAGTTGAGCCCAGCCTTTAACTATCGACTTCCGTGCGCCATCGATATCGTCGAGGTAGAGGGCAACTTCCGTGAGCCCGTAGCAGATGCCAAACCGGTGCAGCACGAATCCGGGTTCGCGCAGCCGTGCATCGGTGCCCTCCAATTCCGCGGCGGCCTGTTCCGGCTGGTCCGAGAGCAGCCAGCGGATATAGGCGAACGTGAGCACGGGCAGGCTGGTCATCTCGAGCAGATCGCCCCTGGCTTGGCTATCGGCCTCGAGCCCCGGCAAACGCTCAATGACCTCTCTCCAGCGGCCCATGCAAGCGAGCGAGCACATCCAAAAGATGGAGCTCGGATAGGCCTCCCACGCTACACGCGTGTACTGCTCGGTGGCCATCCGATGTACTTCCTCTCCAAAGCGGGCGGACTCCTCCCAACGCCCGGCCAACCAGGCGACCTTGGATCGGACCGACAGCGCAAGGGTTCGGCCATTGGGATGATTCGAGCGCGATGCGAGCTCCTCTATCCTGTCAAGCAGACGGTTGGCTTCCGGATAGGTTGCGGCTCCGCCCCTGGCAACCAGATAACCAGCCTCCATCGCCAGTGAGTTGGCGATACGGTAGGGTTCGCCCAAGCGCAAGGAGTGCAGGAGGTGCCGGCTTTGCAACTCGGCGGCACGGATGGGATCCTGAAGAGCCATCGCGAGAGATGTGACCCGGCAGATATCCAGTTTTTCAGCCATCTTTTCGACCTCACCGAGGCTGGCCGGCGCGGGTATCTTTGAATCGAAGCGAAGGCCCCGCAGCCGCAAGAGGGACCGTCGCGCCAGCAGCCATAACAGAGCCTGCCAGCGGTAAGCCGGCAGGCGAAAGCCCACCCTTTCGAGAAGGCAGCGGAGCAGTACCTGGCCTTCATCAAAGTGGCCGCTGCGTATGTACTGTTCGCCGGCCTTTCGAATCAGCTCGCGATTCTTGTCCGGCGTGGCACTTTGGGCCGCGGCCTGATATGTCCGGGCAGCATTCAGCCCCCGGCCGGCCAGGGCGAGCGCCTCGGCAAGACGCTCCAGCAGCCGGGATCGCTCCGGTGCTTCGACAGCCCGCATCTCGAGCTGCTTTTCGCGAAGCCTCACGGCTAGGTCGAATGCCAGCGCGCGCTCGGCTCTCGCGGCCGCGATCTCGAGCCAGGTTTCCGCCTGCGGCAGATTCCCGGCAGCCAAGAAGTATTGATATACGATCTCGGGATCGGCGTTCTCGCGGGCATCCATCTCCCCATCCAGCGCCCCAGCCAATGCCGCAGCCAGCGCCCCAAAATAATCGCGCTTAGTGTCAGGCGACAGACCTGCTACGACTGCTTCGCGAATTTTGTCGTGAAAGGGTTCGACCTGACCTCCGCCATCCGTACGCCTAAAGCGGATCAGGTTCTGGGCGACCAATGCATTGCGAGCCGACCGCTCCTCACCCGAAAGACAGGCCGCTTGCCAAACAACGTCCACGTCGATGGGTTGGGCAGCCAGGCTGACTATTTCAACCATCCGTCTGGCTGGGGCCGGCAGTAAGTGAATGCGCCGCTGGATCATCTGCTGCAAAGACAGCCGTTCGGATGGAACGAGAGTCGATGGGGAGCCGCCGCGGGCATGCAGAGCGAGCTCATGAATGAACAGGGGCATGCCCTCGGTCTCGCGTTCGATCCACTGGTGCAGTAAATCTCCCTCGGGACCCAACAGCTCCTGCACCAACTGTTTCGACTGCGAGGGAGTCAGCCGGTCTACGACCAATTCCCGTATTTTGCCGCCGCACAGATCCCGATCGCGCTGCTGCGCCAGCAAATGCTGCAAGTGCGGGCAGGATGCGACGTCCTCGGAACGATAGCTGAAGAGAAAGAGCACCGGCGCAGGATCCGGTGGGGCAAGAATGCTAGCGAGGCAATCTACGCTATCCAGGTCGCCCCACTGGAGATCGTCGATATGCACGACGCATGGCAGCTTTTCAGCAATGCGCGCCAAAATCTCCTTGAGGGCGGCGATGGCGCGCTTCTGCAGATCGCGCGGACTGGTCTCTTCGAGCGAGGGGCAATGCGTGCGGCGGATGGCTTCCACCTGGAGCAGGGTAGGAAAGACACGCGACAACGCCTGAATGGGCTTTTCCCGCGGCAGGAAAGCCGCCACATCGATTTCGCGCAGACGCTTGAGATGGTCGCCCAGTGCATCGACGATCGGGTCGAGAGCTTTGAAAGGAACCGACTCACTTTCGTAGCAGCGGCCCGAGAGTACGACGGCGCCTTGCTTGCGCACCTGCGAGAGGAACGACCGGCACAAAGCGCTCTTGCCCATACCCGATTGACCCTGCACGTGCACGCAAATCGCGTCTCCCGCGCGAACATCTTCGAAAGCCTGGTGCAGCGCGGCCAGATGGGATTCCCTGCCGACCAGAGGCGGCGTGGCAGATAACGGCGCAGCGAGCCCGACCGAATCGGAGGGAACTCCCAAACTTGCGAGCACCGCGGCGGCATTTGGACGGAGTTCCGGCGTGCGCTCCAGGAGCTTGACACATAGGTCGTTGAGGTCTCCTGGAATATCCGGCGCCAACTCCCGGGGCGGACGGGCCGGCTCTTGCGTTTTCCTCAGCATGACTTCCAGGATGCCCCCTTGAAACGGAGGCCGGCCGGTCAGTCCTTCGTACAAGACCACCCCCAGCGAGTACCAATCGCCAGCTTCATTTGGAATGCGTTCGGTCACCAGTTCGGGCGCCATGTAAGGCGCCGTGCCTCCAACCGTCTTCGTTTCGCAGGTGAGTTCCTGAGATAAATTGCGAACCAGGCCGAAATCAAGGAGCTTGACTTCTCCTTCGCTAGTTACGCGGACGTTAGGCGGCTTGATGTCCCGATGCAATATTCTGCGGTCGTGAAGGTAACAAACGGCGCTGACGAGTTGACGCAGCGCGAGCCGCAAGCGCCCATAGTCAATCGCCTGGTCATGCCGGCCGCCTTGAGGCCCGCGGACGTATGACAAAAAGTCAGTGCCGCGAACTAATTCCATGGTGAAGAACCAGTGTCCGCCGTCGTCGAACAGCTCATACAACTGTACAAGGTTCCGGTGGGCAATCTGGGCGAGCGTGCGGAATTCCCGTTTGAACATCCTCAGTTGGGCCGCATCCGGGCGGTTGAGCACCTTCAGTGCTACGACCGCGTCCTTCTTTCGATCCAATGCCTCAAATACCGTGCCGAAACCTCCCGACCCAATTTGCCGTGTCAGTTGAAATCGCGAATTGCCGTGGAATTCGGGTGCGGGTGGGTGTGTTGGGGTTGCCGACTCGGTATCTCGCTGTAACTGAGCGCCGGGCACCAGGAAATCCGTAAGTTCGTCATACTTGCGGATCATCTCCATCACTGCCGCAAACAGGATTCGATCGTCGCCGCACTCAAGCCCGACGAAGGGTTCCCGGCTCTCTGGCGGCAACTCCAGCGCAAGCCCGAATATCTCCTTTTGCCGCTCCGGGTATAGGGAGGCCATGGAGGTCAGGCGCCGCCCATCTCATCGCGCAGCCAGATCCTGGCTGCGGCCCATTCCCGCTTCACGGTGCGATCGGAGAGGTTTAGGAAGTGTGCGATCTCCTCGACCGACAAGCCGCCGAAGAACCGGAGTTCCACGATTCGCGCCTGGCGCGGGTCCAACTCCCCGAGTCGCTTCAGCGCCTGGTCCACGGCGACCAGTTCTTTCGCCTGCTCGCCTCCCATCCGCGCGAGCGCGTCGGCTCCATCCGGATCCATGTGCCCTTCGGCGCGCGCGTTGCGGCGGCGGGCATAGTCAATCAGGATCTGGCGCATGAGGGTGGCCGCGACTGCGATGAAGTGGGCCCGATTCTCCCAAGTCATACGCTTGAGACCGGCAATCCGCAGATAGGCCTCATTGACCAGGGCAGTGGGCTGCAGCGTGTGACCGATGCGCTCCTTCCGGATATAGTAATTGGCCATCTTACGAAGATCGTTGTAGATCAGGGAAGCCAGCGCGTTGGCGGCATCGGGATCGCCACTGGCCATCTTCCCGAGTATGCGGTTCACTTCGTTTTGAGAATCATCGGGCGCCGGAGTTGGCATTACCGTTATTCTACATGGCCGGCTGTTGGATCTTCTTAAATGGCTGAATTCCCGAGTCCGCCAAATCCGGCAGTATCAGGGAATTCAAAACAGCGTCATCCCCGTATCGCTCCCTTCCGGCTGCCCGCCTCTCCCCGTACTTCCCGATAAGCAGTCCGAACAGTAACGCTAGCATCACTGCGGCCAGGCAGAGAATCGCAAAGTCGGCGCTGGTGAACGAAATATCGTTAATCATTTCTGCCTCTCTCGTGTCTACAACGTCATAAGTGACGCGAGGAGGCCGACTATTTCAACCATTTTGAGCAGATGATGCTGGAACGTATGCAGCGTGTCGTGTGCCAGCGGCTGGAGGTTCCACTTGAGTCCGATCCCTTTTGGCGCCTCGAAAGGCCCGCCACCTGCCAGTCTTATCGACAGCTTTGGTCAAATCACGCGCACCACCAATTTTCTTACCCGCGAACCATTGTTACGGCAGCACCCGGAAGGCCACGTTGCTCGAGAGCGTTCCGCTGGGTATGACCACCTGGACCGTGCCTGTGGTTGCCCCGACGGGCACGGTGGCGGTGATCAGGTATCTCGATTCCGCGGTGAACGCAGCAGCCGTGCCGTTAAAGCTGACGCTGGCCGCGCCGGTCAAATCGCTTCCCAGAATGCTGACGGCAACGCCCATTCGGCCGGACAAAGGCAAGGTTTTCACAAACGGACCCAGGCCAACAGATAGGCTGAAGATGGTACCAGCGGCGGACCCGGTGCTGGCCCCACCGCTCGACGTTGTTCCGTAGAAGTCACCGTTGGTAGCCTGCACCAGGGCCGAGTATGGGTATCCGCCGTCCGTACACTCGCCTTGGGAGCAGAAGCTGTATAGCGTCGTCAGTGTGCCGCCAGGGGTGATCTTAAAGATTGTGCCATTGCCAGGATAGCCGTTCCCGCCATAGAACGTTGTCCCGTAGAAGTCCCCATCGGTGCCCTGGACGAGCCCGGCATCGGGGAGAAAGCCATCCGGGCACAGGGAGCAGAAGGTGTATAGCGTCGCCGGCTTACCACTCGGAGTGATCTTGAACACCGTACCGCAGCCTCCGCCTCCATATGGATGGCAGTCGTCTGCCCCGCCGCTCGCGGCTGTCCCATAGAAGTCCCCATCGGTCCCCTGGACGAGCCCCGCCACGAGGTTGGCGCCGATGCTACAGCAAAAGCTGTGAAGCGTAGTCAGCGCGCCACTCGGGGTAATTCTGAAGACCGTTCCCGTGTCGACGCCGCCGATGGCCCCGCCCCGAGACGTGGTCCCGTAGAGGTCGCCGTTGGCGGCCTGGATTAGCCCCGCCTCGGGGCGTTCGCCGTCCGTGCAGGGAAGGCCCTGGGAACAGAAGCTGTAGAGCGTGGTAAGCGTGCCGTCCGGGGTGATTTTGAAAGCCGTGCCGCCGCCACCGGCCCCGCCATCCGCGGTTGTCCCGTAGAAGTCCCCATTGGTGGCCTGGACCAGCCCGGCCTGGGGATTTTGGCCGTCCGCGCACGCGCTTTGGGAACAGAAGCTGTAGAGCGTCGTCAGCGCGCCACCGATGGTTATTTTGAAGACCGTACCATCGGCGTTAACCCCGCCTTGGCTTGTCGTCCCGTAGACGTCCCCATTGGCGGCCTGGACCAGCCCGGCCTGGGGGTTTTGGCCGTCCTCGCACGCGCTTTGGGAGCAGAAGCTGTATAACGTCGTGAACGCGCCGCTCGGGGTGATTTTGAAGATGGTGCCTTTGTGGTTGGGCCCGCCATCGAGCGTTGTCCCATAGAAGTTACCGTCAGTGGCCTGGACCAGCGCCCCCAAGGGCTGCGCGCCGTCCGTGCCGCCAAAACTGTGCAGCGTGGTGAAGGTCTGCGCGGGTATGGCCATCGCCGTCGTTGCGCACAGCACAAAAACAGCGTACGCCCGCTTCCCCCATTTCAGTTTGCCCAAAGCGTTCCGGATCATGATGGACTCATTATGCCGGAGTGACGCCTTCAACAGCGTGGGAGATTTGTAAGAATTCGTAAGCAAAGAAGCGACGGCCGCCCACGCCGGTTACTTCGCGCGCGGCAGCCCGTGAAAACCCGCCAGTTGCGAATTGTCGAAACCACCCAGCGGCCAGTCGGTTAAATTAGGAGTATCGGAATGGAACAGAATCGCAGGACTTTCGTCCAGAAAGCCGGAGTGGCGGCCGCCGGCTCCCTGCTTGCCTGGAACGCGCGCCTTAAGGGCGCAAACGATCGCGTCGTGCTGGCCCTGATCGGCGGGCGCAACCAGGGGCGCGGCGATGCCACGCGCGCGATCCAGCAGGGGGCCGAAATCAAGACCTTTTGCGATCTGGATGACGCTGTTCTGCAAAAGATGGGCGCCGAGATCGAGAAGGCGCAGAACAGAGCCGTGGTCCGCGTCAAGGATTTCCGGCGCGTGCTCGACGACAAGGATATCGACGGCATAATCATCGCGACACCGGACCACTGGCACACGCACATTGCTTTATTGGGCTGCCAGGCCGGCAAGGATCTTTATCTGGAGAAGCCGGTATCCCAAACCATCCACGAGGGCCAACTGATTCGCGATGCGGCGCGCAAATATAGCCGGATCGTACAGGTGGGCACCCAGCGGCGCAGCAGCGAGTACTGCAAGAGCGCCATCGAATACCTGGGGACCGGTAAGCTGGGCAAGATCTGCCTGGTGAAGGCGTGGCACTCGCAGGTGCGCGAAAGCATCGGGAAACCGCCGGACGCGTCTCCGCCGGACGGCATCGATTACGATGTGTGGCTCGGCCCGGCTCCCGCCCGGCCGTTCAATCCCAACCGGTTCCATTACAACTGGCGTTTCTTCTGGGACTACGGCAACAGCGAGATCGGGAACCAGGGCGTACACGTGCTCGACCTCGCCATGTGGGGCATCCAATCGATGCGAGGCATGCACAATTGTCTGCCGAAGCGGGTAGCGAGCAACGGCGGTATTTACTGGCTCGACGACGCGAAGGAGGTTCCCGACACGCAGGTGGCGACTTACGATTACGGCGACTTCATGCTGGTCTGGGAACTGCGCAGCTTCAGCAAGGATCGGCCGCTCGAAGGCACGCCGTTCGGTGCGGCGTTCTACGGTAGCGAGGGCGCACTGGTGATCGGCGGATCAAGCTGGACCGCCTACAACAAGGATGGCGAGGTGGTGCGCACCGTCAAAGATACCGGAGGCTCGCACGAGAAGAATTTCCTGGACGCGGTGAAGAGCAGGGAGCGGCCGAACGCTGATATCGAAGTGGGACGGCTGAGTACGACCATCTGCCATCTCGGAAATATTTCGCACCATCTGGGGCGCACCATCGTTTTCGACCCATCGACTGAGACGTTTGGCGACGACAAGGCCGCCAACGCCTATCTCACGAAGGAGTACCGGAGGGCCTACGAACTCCCGCGTGTATAGGCGCGCGC
>Ga0302325_10006635_pt1 | contig 25908 bp, 17 predicted proteins | sample Palsa_T0_2_FD_201948 | JGI IMG/M metagenome (GOLD analysis project Ga0302325, IMG submission 201948) | Peat permafrost microbial communities from Stordalen Mire near Abisko, Sweden - Palsa_T0_2 | ecosystem: Environmental > Terrestrial > Soil > Palsa > Peat permafrost | place: Sweden: Abisko... | reverse complement strand
TGGCGGGCTCGTCAACGCGCTACCTGAACCTATGCCGGCCGGAAGCACGCTTGGGATCTCGAAGACACGATTCGCGTGAGAACATCTCTGGGAACGTTTTCCACACACGTGGCTTTGCTCGCGTTCGTCGCGATCGTTTCCGCTTGCGCGCCGCACGTGCCGTTCGCCCTCTCGAAAGATGACCAAGCTCGCTTCGCCGATGACGTTCTGCGGGTTCCCGTGGCCGGACACGATCCGATGATCTTCGGGTTGAACGATTGCGTCGCATATAAGGCGACGACGGCGCACCAGGACGTCACCGGCTGGAACGTGGTGCTCGCTTCCGATTGGGGGCAGTCGAGTTACCCGAAGTGGGCGACGGTGTGCAGGTCGGAGCACATCAAATATGACGGCAAATACGTGGTCGTCGACTTTTGTGCGCAAGCGTTCGGCGCCGGCGGTGGTTGCGCGGGTGGCGGCGGTACGTATCGCAGCCGCAAAGGCGATGCCGAAGGCTGGCAAATGGAAGGCAACAGAGGCTGGTTCGCGCTCCCAAAGTCGTAACTGACACCTTCGTGCTGGTGGATATTTCGCCGGCATGCGAAACCTCCGGACGCCTCGGGACGGTATAGAATACGCGCTGATGTACGACGCGCTAGCGCTCTGAGAAGATCTGTCTGTAAGGAAGGGCTACAACACGAAATGTCTCTCCCCGAAAGCCGCTGAGGCGTCAAAATAACACGCTCTGCCGCGGCTCTGGCCTTCGTCCGAAAAAACGGCGTTGCATTTACGCTCGAAGCCCTCGTAAATTTTGTCCTTCCGTACGTCATTTACACCCTTTTCAACCAAAGTCTCGGCGATGTGAAAGCGCTGATGGCTTCCTCCGTGCCGCCGATCCTCTGGTCGATCGCCGAGTTCGTTCGCAGACGCCGCGTCGACGCCGTATCGATGCTCGTGCTCGCCGGCATCGTGTTATCGCTGCTCGCCTTTATCGGCGGCGGGTCCGTGAAGTTTTTGCAACTGCGCGAGAACTTCGTGACGGTCCTGATCGCGCTCGTGTTCCTTGGATCGGCCTTGATAAACCGGCCACTGATCTACGAGCTCGCCAAGGCCGGAAAGCGCCGTAACTCCCAGTCCGAACTTGCATCGTTCGAGGCATTACGCGATAACAAGCATTTTCGCCGAACGATGACGATCATGACGCTCGTGTGGGGCTTCGGCTTGGTCGCCGCGGCCGGCGCATCGTGCGTGCTTCTCTTCTTCGTATCGATCGCGCAATATCTGCTGATCAGCCCGATCCTCAATTACGGCGCCATGGGAGCACTCGCCCTGTGGACCTACTGGTACGGAAAAGAAGCCCGCCGAAAAGGCAACGCGCGCAGAGCTGCGGAGAGCGCAACGAACCAGGCCTCGGCGACCGGCCGCACCTAATCGATTCGCTCGAGGGGTAAACCGCAGTTCGTCACGCGCTGAAACCGCACGCTCTGCGGAGAAACCTGCCCTCCATCAGTTACGCCTATCCGCAAGCGGCTCGGCGACGACCTGCGTGACGCAAACTTAACCTACATCGGACGGGCCAAGGTTCGAGCATTCAGTAAGCGCACCTACGGTTAGTGCTCGCATCCGGTCTAAGAGCCGAGGCCATGGGGGTTTACCCCCATACTCGGATTCCGTGCGGCGGTGTACGCTTCGCATCATTGGGGGATAGGGTTTGTGAATATACACGGGCGAGTTTTACTTATCTTCGGCGCCATCGCCGTTTGGGCTGGATGCAGCGGGGGGACCACGATCCTCACGCCCCAGCACGGCTCGACCGCGCGTCCGACGGGGGCGCCGGGCCGCACCGCGACCCCGACTTCGGCACCCACTTCGTCGCCCAGCTCGGGGGCGACGCTCGCACCGGCGGCGATCGCGACCGCGCTCCAAAACGTTGAGACGAGCTATCAGGGCCTGCCGCACGCGAACATCGTGACCGACCTGAATACGCTCGCGGCGCACATGGTCTCGTCCAAAGCCTTCCGATCTGCCGTGGTCAACCCCGGCGGAATCTCGGCCAAGCTGCCCGACGGAACTCCGGTCCTCATCTTCGCGGACCGCGCTGAGGATCTGGGTGGCGTTTCGACAGCTGGGCGGCAACGAGCGCCATCCGGACGCGGGCGCTTCGACGCACCGCTGAGCCCGGCAAATCCGCACGAGATCGCGCTGCTCGTCAATGAAGGTGACACGACCGGCGCATTCCAGCCGGCCCGTCAGATGGACTATGGATACGCGTTCACCAATAGCGGGTTCGGAGCCTCGACGGGGTACGGCGTCGACGCGGTCGACGTGACGCTTGACAATATCACCACACTCGGAGTCGGGCACCCGTTCGATTTTCTCGCCATCGACACGCACGGAGTGATCGGCAGCGATCCGGATAACCCGCTCGCGACGAACACGTATTACGCGTGGCTCTCGGATACGCCGGTGTCGCCCGCGCTCATCGCGCAGTACCAGTCCGACTACAATGCGGGAAACTTGGTCAACGCGATCTATCTCACGATAAACAAGACGACGGTCCCTATCGATCAGTTCGCCTTCACGCCGGCTTTCTTGACGAAGTACACGAAATTCAATCTAGGGGCGATCTTCGACAACGGGTCGTGCTGGGGACAGAATCCGTTGATCGCTGCAAACGTGCAGGGCACTCTGCAAGCGGCCGGCGTCGGACGGTACTTCGGATGGACGAAAGAAGTCGGCGGCAACGACGCCGATGAGACCGATGCGTTCATCTTCGACCGCATGCTGGGCGAATTCCAGCGAACGGTGAATGGCGAAATGGTTCCCACCGGACTCGATGGCTTCGCGAACCAGCACACGCCGCCGCAGCGTCCATTCCCCCTCGATCAAATCGACACGGTCATGGCTACCGAGAACCGCAACAGCCCCATTGAAGCGGCGCAGTCGGAACCCTACACCCAATCAGAAAACCACTTTGCCGATAACGCGATGGCGCCACCCATCGCCGACGGAACGCTCGCGCGTTTGGTCATTACCGACTTCGGCGGCGAGAGCGTCGCGAATCCAACGCTGCTGTATGGCCTGCCGTCGATCGCTGGGATGTATGTTACCGAGGGCGGGGCAAACGGAACGCTCACGATTTACGGCAGCTTCCCTGCAGCTTCGGGCGGAGTACAAATCACCGACAGCACCGGCACCTATCCGCTCGCGCCGACGGCATGGATGCCGACCCAGATCACGGTCACCCTGCCGGCGTCAGGCAACGGTTCGGCTGGTCTCGTGCAGGTGCTATCGACGTTCAACCCCGCGACCGCTGTCGGGGGCAACCCGGTGCCGCTCACGCAGTGGAGCGGCCAGCTCGTCTACAATGAAACCGATCAGCTCCCCGACCTAGGCGGCGACGAGGGCAGCGGCACCGGTAATTTACAGGTGACCTACAACCTCACGTTCCGCGACGACGTCCATCCGATGGTCCCGCAGATCGACGCCTCCGCAGTGCCGCAGAATTTCACGTTCACCGAGCCCGAGGGAAACTCGAGCGCGACCGTGACGGCATTCAACGGCACGTTCACGACGGTCGATGAGGGCACTCCGCCTCCCACGATGTACCACGCGACTTTTGCGCTTGCGCAGAACGCGGCGCCGATGGTGCCGGCGATGCCGTCTGGGCAGGGCGTGCCGAGCGGGACGTTCGACGTCGGAGCGTACGGCGGTCAGCCGTCGCCCTGCAACAACGGGAGGGCCGGGGCCCAAGGGGAGCCGGGCAACGTTTTCTGCCCCGTCGCGGCCTTCGATTCACTCGATACCGGAATGTGCAGCGACGACGACTCGGGCGCACTTTGTGGAAGAGCTACCCTCTCGCCGCTTCTCAATTTCGGCTTGCCACCCGGCGTCGGGCACGTCGGCGGGCAACTGATCTTGACGATGGATCCGTCGACCTACGCGATTACCGTCACGTCAAATCCAGCGACGTTCATGAGCAGCCATTTCGACGGTACTATTTACGATCGGTCGGCGACGGGGACGATGATGGGCAGCTTCAACCTCCCGCTCAACGCCCCGACGAGCACCACGCCGGCACTTCGCCGGCGCACCGCGATCGTGCGGCCCGCCTTGAGATAGTCGAGACTCCCCTGTCGCCCTACTTAGGTGCCGAACGATCCGATCGGGCCGGAGAATTGAAGGCGGCTCCGCGCTCGCTCAGCTGCGCGCACGCCGGCGGCACGAGCGCGCGGTACGCTCGAGCGCATGAAAACAATCGCACTTGTCGTTACCGTGGCCATGCTCGCCGGCTGCTCCAGCTCGGCGAAGGATTCGGCCTCACAGGCAGCCGCGACGGCCTCCGCGGACGCAGCCGGCTCGGCCGCCGGCGCTTCTGCTTCGCTCGAAGGCGTCAAAGGCCGCATCCCGGTCTACGATTCGAACATCACGAGCAAACCCCAGGCCGTCATGACGGGCATGTATGGTTTCGAAACGTCCGATCCGCCCGCGCAGGTCGCCGCCTGGTACAAAGCGCACGTGCCGGCGGGGCTGGGCGGCAAATGGTCGGACCCGGATCCCGACGCAGTGCCGGAATGGGTCTATCAAGCCAAGCTTTCCGACGGCGCGGTAAATGTGACGATCCAGCCGGCGAATCCGGCAAATCAGTCATCGTACGCTGCGGGCACGAAGAGCATCGTCGCCGTGATCGACCGCTGACGTGCTGCGCTGCTGAGGATCGGCCACGTAACGGAGCCTCTCGCGCGGCGTTTGCGTTTGCGCCGAGTCCCAGCGGCTGCGCGGGGATGTAGCAAGGAAACAGCATCGAGCGCTGTGGCAAAATGCACTGATATCGAGCGAGATCTACGGCGCTTCGGTGCTCAAGTTTCGTACCCGTCCGATATGGCAGGAGCCCACAAGCCCCAGCGTCCAAAGGATGGTATTCCTCTTCGCGCCGGTGGTTTTTCCATGGGCGCCGCATTCATAAGGAGTTCCCGTGACCAAACCCTCCGCAGCAATCCTATTAGCGGGCCTCATGGCCTTTACGGCCGGCATCGCGAGCGCGCAGCCAGTGCACAACATCAGCAAGACCCGCCACCCGCATCTCGCCGCCGCCCAGCGCGCCTGCGATCGCGCGGACCAGGCCATTCACGCCGCGCAAGCAGCGAACGAGTTCGATCTCGGCGGCCACGCCCAGCACGCGTTGCAGCTACTCGATCAGGCGAACGCCGAACTGAAGGAGGCAGCGATGACCTCCAATCAACAGCACGCGATGGGTCACCCGTAGCCAAAAACGACCACCATACCTCCGGGTAGAAAATGGGGCGGCGTCCGATGACGTCGCCCCACTTTCTACCAGAAGCCCGGATCGCCGACTAGTAAGTAAACGGTTCCAACTGGACTTCGAGCGGCCCGATGAGGTAGCCGAAGTGCTTCGCCGGATCGACTTGCAAGTTGTGCGCTTGGATGCTAACGAATGCGCCGAACAAGTCGAACTGCTCTTTCTTCTCGAGCAGGTTGCCGGACTCGTCGTATACGAGCACGCGGCTGAGCGAGTTGTTGTTCGCTCCGAAGTCGGGTGCCGTCGTCTGCTCTACCAGGAATCGCCCGTTCGGCGAATCGTTTTCCGTGTAGAGTCCATTGAAGACGTTCCCGCTCGGACTCGGGTTCCCGTCGAGGAAGTATTCGGTACCCTTCTTCGTGTTCAGGTTGTAGATCGACAAGCCACCGTCGCAGAGCGTCGGAACGGCTGCCCGATCCGTGGCCGAGTCGATCGCGACACCGTAAGGATAGCCCGCCCCGACTCCGGCGAACGAGCTGACCGCGCCCGTTTCGAGGTTCGTCGTTACGATCGTCGGCGCCACGCAGTTGCCGAGGAAATCTTCGCCGATAGCGTAGGCTTCATAGCGGTGCGTGTCCTCAGCGAAGCCCCATATGTTCGGAAGCGTTTCGCTTTCGATCGGACCCGAGATGTCATAGATGGGGCTGAACCAATTCTTGACGATATTTGTCGTGAAGAGCCGGTAGTTGTCATTCGTCGGACCGTTTGGATCGTAGAAGTACATCGGCACCGTGTCGGTCGAGGTGTTCTCCGCCGCCTCCGACACGAAGTTGTCGACGGTCGACGGAGGTGTCCATGCCGAGCCGACCGTTCCGTTCTCTACGGTGTCCAACAGGTTGTACGTCGTGGCGTTCGTCGTGTAGTTCTGGAGACCGAGCAACGCGATATCGCCGCCGAATATTCCCGAGGCGCCTTCCGAGAAGTACAAGTATCCGGTGGTCGACCCGACGTTCTGGATGACCTGATTGCTCGTCTGATCGAACGTTTCGAGCGACGTCAGGATCTCACCCGATGCCGTCTGTTGTCCCGAGGTGAGGAAACCGTCCAAGCCGGCCTGGTCGACGCCGAAGCCGTTCTGGACGCCGCCGCCATCGGTCGTGGCAACGCCGTCCATCGTGATGTCACTGACCTCGCCCGCTTCGCCCGCCGGCGCTCCGGAGTTCATCGGAATAACGCGGACGACCTGATTGAGCGTGGGCACGAGTCCGGCCGTCGTGCCGTTGAGCGTGACGGTCCCCTTCGTTCCGTTCACCGGGACGCAGTAGACCGAACCCGCGTCGACGCCGTTGTTGTCGCAGATCGAGCCGCCCGGGTTGTTGAAGGGATTGTAGATCCCCCACGAGCCGGGACCGGCTGCGCTGATTTCGAGCATCGCTCCCGTTGCGCTCGAGAGGTTCGATACGTCGTAGCTCACCTGGAACGAGCTTCCGTAGGGAATTTCCAGGTAATGCCCGGGCGTCGAGCCGTTGCTCGCGAGGAGCGGTGCCGAGGCTTGTGTGTTGAGTGCATTCGATGGAGCGACGCGCACGAATGCGGGATCGCTGTGACGCATCAGGACGCTGTCGTAGATGACGTCCACGCCGTATTCGCCGCCGCCTTGCAGCGACGACACCGGAACGTTGATCGTTCCCTGCGTTCCGCTGATAGAGGCGGTATAGATGGGGTGGAACAACTGCCCCGTAGAGGGACTCATCCGTCCCGGTTCCGAGACGACCACCTCCGGTGCGTTGACGCCCGCGATGTTTCGTAGGTCGTACGTCACCGGAATCGACGTGCCGGTCACTGTGGAGGGAACGTGCGGCGCGAGCAACCCGTAGTGTGTCGGATCGGTCGGACCGAAGGTCAGCGAAAAGGTGCTGGTTGCAATCGTTTTGCCGCCGTTCAGCGCGTCGTAGGTTAGGCTGATCGTGCGGTTCGACGTGCCCGCGAGCGGGATGCCCGCCGCCGCAAAGATCGTCTTGGGTAATGCGCGCGCCCAGGGCGTAGTCGCGAGCTGTTCGTTCGTATGGCCCGTCACGTACAGGCGGTAGGTCGTGCCCGCGGGCAGCCATTCCCAATCGGGAGCAATCGTGATCCACGAGACCTGATTGCGGTCTTGATCCGTGGGATCTTGCAACAGGATGTCGGTCGGATCGGTGTCGGACTCGAAGAAGCCGTCGAGGTTGCCCTCATTGCGACGCTGCTCGATTGCGACGCGCGGAACGTTTGGCGTTCCTTGCGCGCCGGCATTCGTCAACAGCGTTTCCACGGCACGACGGACATCGATCTGCGGGCCAACGTTGATGGCCTTATTGGTCTGAGGAATCGGTGGAACCGTGGTCCCGGTGCTCGCCAAGAACGAGCGCACCTGCGCGGGGGTCATCGGATGCCCCGTCAGTCGTGCGATCTGAAGCACGACCGCCGACGCGGCCGCGGTTTCCGGTGCGGAGGCCGAGGTTCCGCCGTTATAGACGACCTCTACTCCGTCAGCCGCCGAACCGAAGTTGTGTTCGAACGAGACGATGTTGTCGGAGGGAGCCGACACGTTCACGCGCGTGCCGTCGCCGCTCGCGAAGTTGGTGAACCCGGTCCAACGTGTCTCGGGGTAGGCGTGTTGTGCGACGGCAGCACTGGCCGCGTACTGCGGAGGCACCGCGAAGACGTCATCGAGCGTCGTGCCGCCGACGTCGATCGCACCGCTGTCGTAGTCCTGCGACGGAACGCCGGAGAATGCGATGTCGTTGATGTTCGTGATATTTCCGCCCGACGCAACCGTGTTTGTCGGCGTCGAGCCGCCGTTCGGTCCGATCGCTACGGTCGTGTACGTCCGGACTCCGTCGCCCGACGCGATGCAGACAACGATGCCGTAACTCTGCACGACGGCGGCAACGACCGCCTCGACCATCGGGTCGTCTTCAAAGTAACGCGCGGAGAACCCGTATTGGTCTTCACCGAAGCCTAAGCTCATCGTAATGACGTTGGGGCGCGGAGTCTGCAGCGCGGCTCCGAGCAGCGCCGCCACGATATCGCTATTCGCTGGGGTTGCGGTTCCCGGAACGACGAGCCGGTAGTTCGCACCTGGGGCGATTCCGAGGAGATCGGTGAGCCCGCTGCCCTGTTCGCCCGAGCGCTGCAGGGGATCCGGCAGAGGTGCCATCACCGAAAAGTCGAGCCCAATCTCGTCGAGATATGGATCGACTCCGCAAACTTCGGACGTTCCGCTCAAGTCTCCCGACGAATCCGACGTGTAGGCCGGGATCAGCGGCATCGACGGCCAGTCGATGTAGCGCTGCCCGCCGCTGACGATCGTCGTTGGCCCGTAGACGCTTGCGTAGAAGTTGCACGGATCGTTTGCGTTGCTCGCTGCGCTCGCGTCGTCGAGGTCGCCAAGCGAAACGTTCGTGATGATCTCGCCTTGGCCGGGGAGTTGATTGTATTTGGTTTTTATCTCGTCAAAGGCCGCAGCTGCATCGTCGCTTGGAGCGTTGAGCATGCTCTGCGCGCTCGCGGAAACCGCATAGTTCGCCGGCACGTCCGACGCTCGCGCGGTAGCCATGCGCCGAATCGCCATCGGCCGAAAGCGCATCGACGTGCTCGCGATGCGAGCGTGTGCCGTCGTATTGGCGCCCGCGGGGATCGCTCCGGATTGCATGCTGCCGACGCGCCAGTCGGGCGACGCGTAGGCGACGCTCGGCAGCTTCAGCAACTGCGCCGCGGCGTTTCGGGCCGAAGCACCGGTAACGTGGAGCCGGTAGACGCCCGCGATGTTGAGAAGGGAATGGCCCGCCTTCGCTTGCGCGTTCGAGCGCATCGACTGCAGCGCTGAGATCGGAATGTTGCGGAAGAGCCGTTCTACACGATCCGTTCCGACCTGCGCCATAACGCGATTCGCGCTCGCGTCGTTGGTATACGGCGGAATTTGCGCCGCGGACAGCGTCTTGCTTTTCACTGCCTGGCGCATCGCGAGCAGATTGGCTTTCGAGACGGTCGTCAGGTCGCTGGACGCGCCGATACCATCGCGGAACACGACGAGGACGCGGCCTTCTTGGTACGGGGTTTGCGGGGACTGCAGAAGCTGGCGCGTCGCCTGGTCTTTGCTAATCACTGCGCCGCGAGTGTCGTCCGGAGTGAGCGTCGTCCCCGCTTGGAGGACGCGCGTTTCGACTTTCGTGCGGTCTTTGCTGTAGATTTGTGCGACGCCGTCGGTATAGACGTTCGCAGTTTGTCCGCCCGGGAGCTTCACTTGATACAAGATGCGCGAGGCTGTGGCACCGGCCTGCGCCCCGGGCATCGCTACGAGCGTGCTACCGAATGCGAGAGAAAGTGCGCCGCTCACAAGGCGCCTCGTTAAAGACATAGTCGCAACCCCTTAGCCGGTTAGCAAAAAGCAAGGTGGCATGTTCGAATGCAAACCTGGTCGGGCGGTGTTCGCAACGTGGAGTCCCGCCCCCGCACGAAACCTGTCATGAAACCTATCGTATCCGGGCCGAGAAATGCGGGTCGCCCGGTCACAAGGAATCGCAATAGCTCGTCGAAGGGCGGACAATGCCCGGACCGCGGAGGGAGATGTCGCGCAGCGAGGCGTTTGCGCATTTGCTGCGGCATCTCGACGATCCCAGTGCTTTGCGCGCCAATCCGCTTGCGGCGCACTTTTTTTCATCTGGTGAATCTCGCGCGCGTTTGCCGGCCGCGGAGCGTGAGGCGCTGGACCGCGTACGGAAGCTTGTACGTGCAGCAGCCGAAGCGCTTCGCGAAGGGAATCACGAGGGGAATCACTTCCACGCTGAGCGCCAACACGCGATTCTGATACGCTGCGACCTGGGCCACGAGCTGCACGCGAAAGTGGCCGCCGATCTTGGCCTTTCCATGAGCCAGTTCTATCGGGAGCGGCGCAGCGCGCGTGCCTGGGTCGCGGCACACCTCGCGCAGTCGCTCGGCGGGGTCACTCCCGAACCGGCTCACGTCGTCTTCGATCCCTACGAATTCCAGATCGCGCACGCTCACACACTGCACGATGCCGGTAATTACGATGCGGCGATCGACTTGCTGCGCTCGTTGATCGATAGGGTCGAAAGTCCCGCTCGTCGCTTAGACGTGTACTGTTTGCTCGCGAGCTTCTTCGTCGACGTGCGGCAATATGGCCACGCTCATCTCACGTTGCAGGCCGCCCGCGAGTGCTATTCGGCCCTCGCCCTCTCTCGCGTGGAGAACATCGCGGAGTTGCGGGGGCGCTTAGAGGCGGCAACCGCGAAGCGACTTTGGGCGAATGGCGATACCGCGGCTGCCTTCGAAGCGAACGAAAAAGCGATTTTCGCGTTTCGCGAGGATCGCTTCCGGCCCGGGAACGATGCCGACGCTCAGCTCGCGAGCGCGTTGATCGACCTCGCACACGGCCACTTAACGATCGGTAATTTTCCCTCCGCGCACGCCACGCTCGAGCAAACTCGGCGAGTCCTCAACGATGTCGCATCACCGCTGCCGACTTTGCGAGCGCAGTTTCTGATCGCGCTCGGATTCGCGCAGAGTAACGCGCTCGAGTCGATCGATGACGCCGTACCGACCCTGCGGGCGGCTTTAGAAATCGCGCGGCTTCATCGGCTCGGCAAGGAGGCGATCTTCGCCATGGCGGGGCTGTCGTTGCACGCGCAGTTTCACGGCGACGTTCCGACGGCCACCGCCTACGTCCGGGATTGCCTCACGCTTGGGGAATCGCTGCTCACGCCCTACGAACGCAGCAATCTGTGGTTGCGCATGCTCGAACTCGAAGCAACTTCCGATCGTGCGCGCGATGCGGTCGTGCGTGCGCCGGCCATTCGAGATCAATTCCCGTTCGAGAGCATCGGTTGGAACCGGGCGATGTTGTTTTCGGCGATGGCGTCGCTCACGATCGGAGATTTTGCGGCGGCTCAGCAGACGAGTCAAATCGCGGCCGAGGTTGCCGTGCGCACGAACACGTTGCGAACGTACGGTGCGGCGCTACGCGTTTACGCCGCCGCGAGCGAGGGACTGGATCGGCATGACCTCGCCCAATCTGCGATCGAGCGCGCCGTCGAAATACTTGAAACGAGCGGATCGCCGTATATTCTTTTGCTCTCCTACGAGACGTCGTCGCGCATTACCGGCAACCGGCGCCACACGCTTTCGGCGCACGACTTGCGCACATCGGCATTTCGACCGCTGCAACTCTCAGGTTCCCGGTCGGAGTGAGTTAACGGTTGCGACGTCTCTTTGCGGTTTTCATATGTCTCTGCATGCTCGCGCCCATAGGCGCCCCGCAACGCGCTGCCGGAAATCCCGCTCCCAAACGCACGCCCTATCCGCCCGCCGTCATCAACCTTGCGCTGATCTCTCCCGATAGGGCGGCGCAAATTCTGCGCGGCATCTATCCCAGAGCACTGATTCGCGTCGACGCAAGCGCGAACGCGTTGGTCGTCGTGGCGTCCCCCGACGACGTCAACGGAATGCGCACGATTGCGACCGGGATCGACGTAAAGAACCCGACGGCAGCGGTGGTCGATACCGTGCAGCTCCACGTCACATCCGATCGCGACGCAGTCAATCGCCTGCGCTCGCTCTTTGGGCGATCGCGCTTTACTTCCGCCCCGAACCGAACCGTCATCATCGTTGCGACGCCTGCGGACATGCTGGAGATCAAGTCGGTCCTCGCGGCAATGGATCAGGCACCGTCGACGCCGTCGCCGCGTCCGGTGTATCCGGCCGAGGCCGTTCGCGTCACGCAGCGCAGTGCGAGCGACGTTGCGCGAGCGGCCGCTCGTGGCGCGCGCGACGTGCGGCTCTGGGTGTCCGGATCGGAGATCATGCTTTCCGGGCCGCCGGATGAGGTAGGTGCGGTCAAAACGCTCATCGCGCAACTCGACGTGCCGCAGGGTAGCTCGACGTTTACGACCGTGTACCGCTTGCACAACGTCGACGCGGAGTCGGTTGCGGATTTACTGCGTCGCTCTTTCCCCGGAGTCGGGATTGCGGTCGACAAGGATCTCAACGCGATTACGGTCCAAGCTCGTAGCGCCGTTCAAGCGCGCATTGCAGATGCGGTCGCGCAACTCGACGCCGGCGCCACGGCTGCGGGTGCACCCGGCGGCGGCGCAGGTGGGGGAGCCGGCGGCCTCGACATCGTGACCCTGCACGCGGCGATCCCAGGACAGAACGGCGCGTCCTCGACATCGGCAGCCGATCTCGCTACCACGGTACAGACTGCGCTCTCGAGCAGCGCACCGGATCTGAAGATCACGGTTATGCCGAACGCCACGCAGCTGATTCTGACCGGCAGCCCGTATTCGATCCAACTCGCGAAAGATCTCATCGCGCGAATCGACTCCCCGCAGCCTATCGTCGTGCTCGACACAGAAGTGCTCGAAGTCGACGAAGGCGTCACGAAGCAGCTGGGCCTGAAGTTTCCTACCGCCGCGCTCAGTACGACCTACAGCGAGATTGCGCCCGCGACAAACGCGACGACCGGAGTTACTCCCGCTATCCTCGGGATACAGCCGCTCACGCGCACGCCGTTGTCGCTCGCGGCCGAACTCGACTTCCTGGTCGCAACCAATAAGGCGCGCATCCTGGAAAACCCGCGCTTAACGACCATCTCCGGGCATACCGCTTCGCTACGTGCGGGCGAGACGCTGAACATTCTCACGACGACCGGCGGAGGAACGGGTACTGTCGCGACGACGCAGGTGCAGTCGTTCCAAACCGGCGTCACCCTCGACATCACGCCGATCGTGAACGAAGGCAATTACATCACGGTCTCGCTGCATCCGTCGGTCAATACGCTGGCCGGCTCGAGTGCCGGCGTTCCGAACATCCAAACGCGCGACGTTACGACCATGGTTGGTTTGCAGGATGGCGAGACGGTCGTGATCGGTGGGCTCATCGAAGAAGACACGACGCGAAGCGTGCAAAAAATACCGTTGCTCGGCGATATTCCCCTCATCGGGTCGATCTTCCGCGACACGAATTATCAGTACACGCGAAACGAGCTGATCGTTACCGTGACGCCGCACATCGTGCAGCCCGGCGAGAACGGGCAGTTCGCGCCGAGCTCCGCCATCCCGGTGATGCCGAAACCGTCGGGGTTTCCAACGCTTGCGCCCGGGACGAGATTGCCGCCGGAGAGCGAGCGACGGCCGCCACCGGCTTCGACGTTCGCGCCGGCGCAAGGCTCCGTTCCAGAGATCGAAGTGACGCAGCCGCCGGTCCCGACCCCACCGCCCAATTCGCCGCCCGGCGGCCCTCACGCTTCGCCCGGTCCGAGTGGCGCGACGCCGAGTGGCGCGCCCCAAGCGCTGCCGACGGCGTTCGGTCAGACAAATACGTTCACGTTTGGTTCCGCGCCACCAAACAACTATGCCGATCCGCAGTCGCCGCCCCAGATTTTCTACGCCCAAGTCCAGCCGACCGTGGTCAAAAGCGGTCAGTCGATGACGATTGCGGCGATCACGACGACCAATGTCACGCGCCTAACGTTCGGCGCGACCGCCATCTCGCCGCAGATTTCACTCGCAAGTATCGGTCCCGGTAAGTGGCAGTCGACCTTCAACTTCAGTACCGCGGGAATCACCACGACGCAAGGAAACATCTCGCTGTCCCTCAACGCTTACACGAGCCTTGGGGCGACGACCGCGATCCAGATCCCCCTATCGCTCGTCAACCAATGAACCGAAGACTTTATGTCGCAACGCTCGCCGGCGGTGCGGCCGTCGTCGGTTGTGCGAACGTTCACGACGCTGGCATCGTCGCGCCCGTGCCGAGCCCGAACGCTTCCGTGACACCCGGAAGTTGTGCGACGCCCGACACTACCGATACCAACGTCGTCTACGTAGCGATGAGCAGCGACATGGCGCCTGCAGCCGATAGCTCCGGCAACTCGATCTTTGGGTTCGCACCGTACCCGTCTCTCGCGAGTGAGGGAATCGTCCCGCAAACCTCGGCGGCGGTGCCCGTGACGACGGGCCAGCTCGTGCAATTCGTCAACACCGAGCCGAGCGGCAGTACGATCGGCCACTCCGCGGTCGGCTTCACGACCTCTGCGTTTCCGGCTCTTCCGTATTCGTTTCCATCGGGCAGCGATGCTCAGCTCGGGACGGCGATCACGAAAACGATCTCGCCGGGTACGCAAACGCCTTGGGCGACGGGCGAAATTGCGCCCGCGAGCTCGAGCGTCGCCGGCACGGCCTGCGCGTCGCAAGTCTTCAGCACGGCGACCACCGGCACGTTCTACTTCGGCGATTTCACAACGTACGATTCAGCCGCGAGCATGCGCGGCGAAATCGTCGTTTCGCAATAACGCGTTCCTCATACCGGCTTTCGGGGGTGGAGGAATTCATCGATATTGTCCGCGTAGGTGCGGCTGGACCGGTGCTCCGACCCATCGGAGAGCTTTACGATGAATTCGCGGTTCTCGATGCTGCGCAATTCGACGATGCGCTCCGCGCGGACGATCCGAGAGCGGTGTATTCTAAGGAACTTCGCGGGATCTAGTTGGCGTTCGAGAGCGTTCAATGTTTCCCGCAATAAATGCGGACGGCCGCCCGCATGAATCTCCGCGTAGTCTCCGGCCGCGGCGATCCACTCCGTATCCTCGACGAGCACCACTTGGACACGCGATCCGGTCCGCAGCACGAATCGCGAGAGGTATTGGTTGGACTTCGATCCGAGCATTTCGAGGACACGCTCGGCCATTCGCATTTTCGAGGTAGAGTCAAGACGTTTCTTTGCGCGATGGACGGCCGCCGAGAATCGCTCGTTATCTACCGGCTTGAGCAAGTAGTCTACGGCATGAACTTCAAATGCCCGCACGGCGTGCTCCTCGTGCGCGGTGAGAAAGATCACGTCGGGCATATCGGTGCTCGACAGCGAACGGAGTACTTCGAAACCGTCCATGCCCGGCATCTGCACGTCGAGAAACACGAGGTCGGGTGAAAGTTCGTGAATTTGGCGAACGGCCGTCGCCCCGTCGGCACACTCGCCAACGATCTCGATGTCAGCAAACTCTCGAAGTCGCAGGGCAACGCCACGCCTGGCAAGCGGTTCGTCGTCGACGATCAGTACGCGCACTCAAACCCGCACGGCTTCGGCCGAGACGGAGTGAAAAGGAATCTCGACGCAGGTCTCACAGCCGGCCGCCGCATCGCGCACGAGCGTAAGCGCGCAATCATCGCCGTACAGCGTCTTCAACCGGGCGGCGGTGTTGCTGATACCGATTCCGCCGTTCGTTCCGTTCGCTCGCGTCAGCGCTTGCTCGCCGAGCGTGTTCCAGATGCAGATCCTTAGCCTCGAGTTACGGATCTCGCTCGAGATTCGGATCGTGCCTCCTTCGACGAGCGGCGCGATGCCGTGCCGCACGGCGTTTTCTACGAGCGGTTGCAGGAGCATCGTCGGGACGAGCGCTCCGAGCGTATCCGGAGCGAACGACGTTTCGACCCGCAAACGATTCCCGAGCCGAGTTTGCTCGATGGCGAGATACTTCTCGGCCCATACGATCTCTCGAGCCAAGGGAGCCTCGGGAAGCGCTTCATCGTCGAGGATCGTTCGCAGAAAATCAGCGATCTGCGATAGCATTCGCGTCGCTGCGAGCGAATCTCCATCGAGCACCAGCGTCGAGGCCGCATTGAGCGAGTTGAAAAGAAAGTGCGGATTGAGTTGAAACCGCAGTGCGCTCAGTCGCGCCTCGCGCACTTCGGATTCCGCCCGCAAGAGGCGCGCTTGCTCTCGTATCGATTGTTGCCAGAGTTTAATGCTGTAGTACAGGCTACACCACACGAAGAGCGTGAAAGATGCTTGGACGGAATAGCCGACACAGTCGCCCCAATTGAACGCAAGCGGATAGGTCGACAGCTCGCTAACGAAGCCTACGGGTATTCCGGCCGGCACGCACCACGCAAACGCTCGGAACTCTAGTGCGACCCAAGACAACGACCGGCGCATGAGCGACCGGCAGACGGGGCGCAGCAAACAGCTCATGCCGAACGTCGCGAGCGTAAAGGCGGTGCTCTGCCACAGGGCCGCCGCCTTCAGATCGGGCAGGTTGACGACGAGCCCGGAGAGATACATTCCGGTCCACGCGACGATTTGAACTTGCCAAAACGTCGGCAATTTGTCGCTTTCGTGACCCGGTCTGGCGTCCCAAACCTTCGATTCACCGCGAAATGTGTTCTGGTTGTCGATGAGCTGCAACGCCTTCCACCTCCACTTGCTATCATAGCGGCACGGTCAATGGATGATTTGGAGGTTGAGGATTCCTTTGCGGTCGGTTTTGGTTGCGCCATGATGACTCGGCTTGAGGACGAGCCCAGCGGACGCACGTGGGAGCGGCATACGAGCGAAGCCCGCGGGTGGTCGGGCATTTCTGCGCGCATTGCGGACGTTTCCAGCGGCTGCTCGCAGACGCCGCCGCTCGAACGCCACTGTATCACGACGCTCGTCGGCCGCCCGCAGATCGACATCGCTCGCTGCGACGGCATCGTCTCGCGCCGCTTCCACCTCCCCGGGGAGTTCGACGTCATACCGGCCGGCTTCGCCGTTAGCTACGAAAGCAGCGGCTCGTCGACGTACCTCGATGTGTTCCTCGAGGAGACGCTCGTTCGCGATGCCGCCGTTACGATGGGCCTCGATCCCGATCTCATTACCCTCCAGCCACAACTTGGTGTGCGTGATCTGCGGGCCGCACATATCTTGTGGGCGATGAAAGCCGAACTCGAGAGCGACGAGCACGGCGGAAGCGCCTACGCCGACCACCTCGGACTGGCGCTTGCCGCATACCTCCTACGAGACGGCCGTTCGCGGGCGCCGATGCCGATGGGCGTTGGGCTTCCGCAGCGGCGCTTGCGGCGCGTTACCGACTACATTCAGGACAACCTCACAGCCGATCTTTCGCTCGCGGAACTCGCGGCCGTCGCCGGCGTGAGTCCCTCGCACTTCGCGCTGCTCTTCAAGCAATCAGTCGGCCTTCCGGTCCACCGCTACATCATCCATCGCCGCGTGGATCGAGCGATCGCGCTGCTCCGAATCGGAGCGCTGTCGGTCAGCGAACTCGCTCTCGAGGCGGGATTCGCGAACCAAAGTCACCTTGCACGCTGCATGCGGCGTGTGGCCGGCATCACACCGAGCGACGTCCGCCGCGAAAGCCGGTAAGGCGGTAGAACGTGTTCACGATCGTAGGATCGTGGGCGACTCGTGCGCGCAAGCGAGGTAGCATGACCTGTACGCTGGCTGAATACCATTCGGGCTCGAGACTGCTATTATAGAATAGGTTTCGGAACACGAGCGGAGGTTCTCCCGGCGACGTTCACTCTCGCTTAGGAGAACCACGATGTCAACGACTATCGCGGGCCAGAGAGGCCGGCTTAGAGGCGTGCGTCTTGCAGCCTGTGCGGCCATCATCATCATCTCGATGCTTTCGACGCTGGCGACACCGGTCTACGCGGCCGGCGGCCAAGTTGGCAGCATTCAAGGCACCGTTGTCGATTCCGCGACGAAGGCTCCGATCGCAGGAGCCACGGTTGCGCTCGTTGCGCCGACGGGCAACTACAACACTACGACCAACGGTTCCGGTTTCTTTAGCTTCCTCGGCGCTACCGTCGACACGTATACCCTTTCCATCGAGTACAAGGGTTACGACACCGTCCAGCAGTCCGGCATCACCATCACCGGGGATCAGACACTTAGTCTGGGCAACGTTCCGATCTCGAAGACCCTGCGCACGATCGTTCGGACGACGGCCCGTTCGCTCGCAGGGGCGTTCCAGCCGACGCAAACCATCGATTCCTATACGATTAACAGCGCGCGCATCACCGAAACGACCGGTAAGGTCGCGACGAGCAACGAGAACGCCCTCCTGCTCGCCGTCCCGGGCGTCACCTTGACGAACGCCGGCTCGCCGACGATCCGCGGCGGCGCGGTTCACGAGGTTGGTTACCAGTACGACGGCGTCACCTTCACCGAGCCGTTCCTTGCGAACAACGGCGGCGGTGGCGCGACCGGTTCGGGCCTCTTCAACGGCATCGGGAACGTCCAGGTCGTCGAGGGCGCGGGCGATGCGACGCAGGGCAACGTCGGCTCGGGCGTCATCAACCTCGTTCCGAAGCGCGGCGCGTATCCGTCGTTCGGCTACGTCGACACCGAAGTCGGCGGCCCGAACTTCTTCCACCAGTTCGCGTTCGAGTACGGCTTCGCATCGCGTAACGATGCGATCTCGGACTACATCGCGTATACCGGCCAGCGCTACGATCCCTATCAGGGCTACTCCAATCAGAACGCTGCCGAGTTCGGCAATTACTTCTCGACGCAGTATCGCGAGAACAATCAGTTCGTCAACAACTTCGTCTTCAAGTTCGGTAAGAACCACAACCAGTCGCTACAGGCGCTCTATTCGAATTTGGAGTCCGAGCAATTCGGCAACTACGGCGGTATTCCGAGCGGAACGTTCCCCAATAATCCGAGCGCCCTGCCGTACTACCCGTACGACACGACGTCGAACGGGCTCTTGCAGCTGGTGGCCGGGTACACGCCGTCGCAGTATTCGCAGCTGATCGCGCTCAACCCGGACACGCCCGCGCAGAACATCGCAATTAATAGCCCGCAAATTCCGACCGTCTTGGAGACGCGGTTCTTGAAGTTCGAGTACGACAACAACCTCAACCCAACGACGTATCTCGCGCTGAAGTACTATAACTGGGAGCAGCTCCAGACCAACAGCGACAATTTTAGCGAGGGGCCGGCCCAAGGCTACGTCCCCGGCGTCGGCGGCGACTCGCTCGCCGGCTGGGAGCAGGTCGGCGGGCCCACCAGCGGCGTTGCGCTCGACCTGACCCACCAATTCGGCTCCAAGCTGACGGTAACCGGAGACGGGGTATACAACGTTGTCGAGCCGATCTTCGACTTTCCGCAACCGGGCCTCACGATCTTCGGCATCGGCGGTGGGTCCGCTCAGGGACCATCGACGTACGATTGGCTACCGACGGACCCGCTGACGGGGAAGCCGGGTTACATCTACCAATACTTCTGCGGCTCGACCCCGTGGGCGACGGGCGCGGCGAAGCCGAGCTGCCTGCCGCGTCTTCCGAACTGGGGCACCGGCTACCACGGCGACCGGTGGCAGAACTACGGCACCGGGCTGCGCTTCCAATACGCTCCGGTCAACAACGTCCGGCTCGACGGCGGCGTCCGGTACGAAGGGCAAGACGAGCACTGGACGGGCGAGCTCGACTCGTTCAATCAGGGCGTTCCGTCCGGCGTGAACAACCCGTTCGCCGTTCCGAACTCGTACTTCACCAACACCTTCCTGCGTCCGACCGAGATCGAGCCCCGCGCCGGCCTTACGTGGGAAGTGAACCCGAGCACCTCGGTTCGCCTCGGCTACGGTCGCTCGGCCGTCTTCTCGGTTGGGCAAAACGGCGGGACCCCGTTCAACGCAAACGGTCTCGCACCGTACATGAACGTCCCGGCTCCCGCCGGCTTCACGTGCGGTATCTTCAACCGCGGCCCCGGCTATGCGACGTTCCCGTGCAAGAGTTACGGAGCGGCGCTCTACTGGGCCGGCGACAATGTCGAAGCACCAGACGCAGGCCTCACGGCGCCGGCGCTCTATTCGAACTATGACTTCTCGATCGCGCACCAGTTCAAGAACGGCTACGGGCTACGGCTGACCCCGTTCTACAAACTGGGGACCGATCTACCGTCGTACTCGCTCCTCACGGTGCTGCCGGGCGGCGTCGAGATCTTCGGTTCGTCGAACCAGGGCTTCAACCGGACGACCGGCATCGAGGCCAATCTCACGACGCCGGAGCATCGGACGGGCTTCAACGGATTCTTGTCCGCGACGTATCAGAACGTTCTGAGCACGACCCCGCCGCTCTCGATCGGAGAGACGGCCGTGCCACTGCTGTCTCCCGCGACGCTCGCGCTCGGTGACATCTACCGGGCTGGATACGTCTCGCCGTTCTCGATGCGCCTCGGCGGCACTGAGAGTACGAAGAGCGGGTTCAGCGTGACACCCGTCCTGCAGTTCAACATCGGCTATCCGTACAGTCTCGGAAACCTGATCGCAGGACAACTGAGCAACGGCCAGTACGCGAACGTCCCGCAAGTGAACTTCGGCCAGGGCGTGACGTCGCTGACCCAAATTCAGAACTCGACGGGCTCTCAGCTGTCGACGAACTACTACGATCCGGCTTACTCCGGAACGTCGTCGAATCCGAACGTCGCGTTCACCCGTGGTACGGCGGCAACGTCTGCGAGCGGCGGTATCCTCTCGCATTACAACCTGCAAGGCAACCTCACGTTGCAGTACAAGCGCAGCGGCAACACGTTCGGCATCCAGATGGCGAACCTGTTCGGCAACGCGTACAACGGCTCGATCCCCGCGCTGAACCCGTTCTACCAACCGGTGGCGACGGGGCTCTCGGGTCCGCTCAACAACGTCAATACGTGTCAATCGGTCTTCGGGGCGACGCGCGGTTGCGCGAACTTCTCGAAGGAGACGTACGCGTTCCAAAACGGCGCGTACCTGCTCTCGAACGGCGACTTCACGGGCACGCCAGGGCTCGGGCCGCTCACGCCGTTCAACATCCAGGTCTACTTCCAGCGTTCTCTCTAGCATGAGACTTGGCTGCCGGCTGCGCTGAGGGTCGCTGCCGGCAGCCGGGACACGAATTCCGTCACGATCGAAACGGGCGGCACCCGCAGAGATCGAGGCGGAAGCGCAGCGCGTCGCACCTCTGAGATAAGGCCGCGACGCGCTGCGCGCCTGCGCCCATGGCTAGCCGTGGTGGAAGTAGAAGACGTTTCCGTCTAGATCTTTCACGGTGAACTGCCGCAAGCCCCAAGGTTTTGTCTCCGGCGGTTCTACGATCTGGGCACCGAGCGACATCAGTTCTTCATACGTCGCGTCGAGATCGACCGCGAACATCCAATGGATGGCCGGTTCGAACGGCTCGCACCTTTTGCGAAGGAACATTGCGAAGTTCTCGCGCGACACGGACCCGATCCCCTTGTCCGGCTCGAGCCATCCGATGTCGAAGCCAAGTGCATCCCGGTAATACCTTTGCGCGCGCTCGACGTCCACGACCGGGATCTCCGGAACCGGCGGACCAATCGCGCTCATTTTCTCTCGTGCGCCCATCGCGGCTCTCCTTTGCAGTCTTTTATGCAATGAGGAGGCCACGCATGTCAAATGAGAACCGGCCGGAGAACTCGTAAGGCCCTGTACTCATGCGCATCGCATCGATACCCGCGATCCTCGCGTTTTGCGTGGTTGCTCCCGCGGTCGTCTCCGCGCGCGACGTGTCGCCGGCACCCTCGCCGTTGCCGGCAGCGTCACCATCGCCGGCGGCGTCGCCGGCTGCGGCACCCGTCGCAACGACCGCGCCGATCCCGCAAACGCACAGCATCGCGGCTCGCGAAGCGCGAACCCTCACGCTCGCCGGCGCGGACGTTGACTCTGTCGCCATCTCGCCGAGCGGCCGGTGGATGGCGCTAGGTCAAGGCGACACGATTGCGCTCTTCGACACCCTCGACTTCCACCGCGCCGCGGTGCTCGATGGGAACGATCCGCTCGAATACCGCACGATCTACAACTGCGAACCCAAGGACAGTTCGGCATGCGCCTATCAGCCGTTTATCGGACCGCGCTCGATTGCCGTCTCGCCGGACGGTGCGTACGTGGCAGCCGGCAGCTATTGGGTGGACGGCTATTACGATCATAACGGCTACTACGCCGGCGTCACGCGTGTGTGGCAGCGAACGCAACCGCATCCGGTTCGTGCATGGAAGGGCCCAGCACCGGGCGCGATCGCGTTTTCTCCCGATAGCACAGCGCTCGTCGTGCGATCGCCGGGCACGGACGACACGCCAAACGCAGTCTGGATCCTCAACCGAGTCTCGGGAGCGATGACGCACTGGGCTGCGGAATGGATGGTAACCGGGCGCCACAAGGACGACCCCTCAGAAGTCGATCGCTGCGCGCTTGCCGGGTTCGATGGCTCGCAACCGGTCTTCGCCCCCAATGCTCCGAAATTGCTCGTCATCAGCGACGGCGCAGCGTGCCCCGCAACCGCGCCCCTCGCGCTACGGCTCTGGCCGATCGGGTCGCGGATGGCCGGACCCGCCTTCGAGGGTCCGGCCTTTTCCTCGGATTCGATCGCGCCGCTCGCGCTCTCTGCGGACCGCGCAACCGCGGTAACGCTGCATGCGAACGGATGCATGGGCGGCGACAATTGCAAGAACATGAGCGCACTCGACGTGTGGGACGTTGCCGCGCATCGCGTCCTCGTCGCCGGTCCGATGAGCGCACCGGTTGACGACGTCGGTACGTTGAGGGCATTCGCAACGGGGGACCGAGCTGCCGTCGGGCTGATCGCGGCGAGCACCGACTCCCAGCCGCCTCTGTGGTCGTATCGTCTCGCTATTTGGGACGTCCGCACGGGAAAGCTCGCCGCGATCACCGCATCGCAACCGAGCGCTGGTGACGCGTATCTGCTGATGAGCCCGGCTGGGTCGCGCGCGTACGTCGCAAGCGGTCATCGCGTCGACGTATGGGTACTAACTGTCGACCCGTAATAGTTGCTCTAAACTCTGGCTCGAACTCCCAAGAAACGGAGGCTCTGACAATGGATCGTACGGTGGCGCTCGGTGATGGGGCTGAGACCAGGCTCGAAAGCTGGGGAAGCGCGGGCCCGATCGTGCTCTGCGTGCACGGCATCACGAGCTCGCGCCGCTCGTGGACCCGCTTAGGCGAAACGCTCGCGCCCGACTATCGCGTCTTCGCGTACGATCAACGCGGACACGGCGATAGCGCCGAAGTCGAAGGACCGATGACACTGCAGCGCAGCGTCGCAGACCTCGCCGCCGTCGCGCTCGCCCTGCCCGGCTCAGCAGATCTGCTAATCGGCCATTCCTGGGGCGGCGCCGTCGCAATCTTGGGCGGCCGCAAAACCGGCGCACACAAAGTGCTCGCAATCGATCCGATGATCCGCGTAGCCGCCGGCACCTTCGAAAGCGAATACGTCGACGACTTACGCCCGCTCTACGCCACGCACGGCGACGAACGCGAGCAAGGCATTCGCGCGATGTACGAGGGCGCTCACAGCGCGGACATCGAGGGGAAGGTGCACTCCATGCTGCCGATGTCGATCGAATCGCTCGAGCGCTTAGGTCGCGAAAACAACGTAGACGCGGGAGCCTGGGACATCCGCAAGGACGTCGCCACCTATCCCGTCCCGCTCCTAATCCTCGCCGCCGGTGTCGACTCCGTCATGTCGCCGGACGACGTTGCCTTCATCCGCAGAGAAGGCGGCCCCAACGTGTCGCTGCGCATCGTCGAAGGCCAAGGCCACAATCTCCACCGCGACGCCTTCGAGAACTTCGTAGAGGCGGTCCGAGCGTTCGTGTAGCGCAGAGCCAAGCTCAGCGGGACAGTGCTCAAACGGTAAGCGCGACATCGTACGCCGCGTCCGGCGCCAACAACGCGCCTTGCGCTTTGCAACGAGCCAGCTCGTCCGAGCCGAGCGCGTCTATCAGCAACGCATGATGCGCCTCCGAGCAACGTTGTTCGACGCCCCCGAGCGTGAACGCTTGTTCGCGATAGACGTTTTCCGCGAACCCAAGTAGGATGGCTCCCCGGCGCGCATCACCGCGAAGGGTCGAGACGTGCGCGAGGTTGCCGACCGCGTCCGCGAGGAAGAGCGGATGACGGTCCGTCTTCAAGAGCGCGAGGGCGTCGCCACCTTGGAAGTACGCTTCGTCAACGTCATCTTGTACGAGAGCGAACGTGCTCAGATTATTTGCGGCGCAGGCACACGTCCGGTGATTCTGGATCTCGCCCCAGGCGGTCCGTCCGCGGCGGACCAACTCGATCGCGGCTTGGAGATTTCCAGCGTTTGCTTCCGCGGCTCCGAGCGTGATGCAACAGTATCCGACGCCGTCGTTCGCTCCGATGGATTCGAAGAGCGCAATCGCTCGTAACCCGAACGTTCTGCCTTTTATGAAGTCGCCTCGGTCGACCGCCGTCGTGCTCAGCCCGGCGAGAGCGCGCGCAGTATCCCACGTCAAATCGGCAGCTTCGGCCCGTTCGAGCGCTTCACGATGCGCGACCTCGGCTTCTTCGAGACGGCCGTGCGCCGCCAGCTGTTCTCCATAGGCGCTGAACGCTCGCGTGAGCAGTTGCGGCACGTTCGCCGCGCGGCTCTTCTCGAGGCAGACCTCCGTGGCCGTCATCCGCTTCCGCGTTCCGTGAGGCAGCATGCCTGCGATTCCATAGGCGAGCTCTGCTATGAGCGCGGGGTCGGCGTCCTCGGGAACGCGATCGAACGCCATCTCCATCCAGCGGAGGCCCTCTTGCGGCAGCTTCGTCGACCAATAGAGCCCGAGCGCCCGAGCGAGGCGCGCGCCGAGGACGACGTCGTGCCGCTCTTCAAGCATCCATTTCAAAGCGTCGCGAAAATTTTCGAGTTCCGATTCCACGACCATCGTGCGCTTGGCGGGATCGGCAACCGTCGTCCGCACGTCGCGGGCGAACGCTTCAAAGAAGCTCGCGCGCAAGCGTGCCGTCGCCTCGAATTCATCTTCCGTTCCGAGGCGTTCGAGCGCGTAGGCGCGCGTCGATTCGAGGAGGCGATAGCGTTGCGCTTCACCTGCGGTTTCGGCGAGGACGAGCGACTTGTCGACGAGCGATCCAACCAATTCCAGGATGTCGAACTCATCGAGATCCGCTCCGCCGGCGACGGCGACAGCCGCTTCCAGGCTGAAGCCATCGACAAAAATCCCCAAGCGCCGGAAGACCGCCCGCTCGCGCTCGTCGAGAAGGTCGTGACTCCAGTCGATGAGCGCGCGCAGGGTTTGCTGTCGCGGTAAGACACCGCGAGCGCCGCCGGTGAGAACACTGAAGCGCTTATCGAGCCGGTCCCGCAGCTGCAGCGGGGACAAGAGCTTGACGCGCGCGGCTGCAAGCTCGATGGCCAAGGCGATGCCGTCGAGCCGCCGGCAGATGTCGACGACGATTGCCGCGTTCACATCGGTCAGTTCGAACGTGCGGTCGATCGCACGAGCGCGTTCGACAAACATCGCGACCGCGGGCGAGCGCGCCGCGTCGTCCGCCGCGATCGGCACGCTCGTTGCATGTGGGACCGCGAGCGAGGGCAGGCGATAGGTCTGCTCGCCCGCGATGCCGAGGGCTTGCCGGCTCGAGGCGAGGATTTTGATGTTCGCGCAGTTGCGCAGGATCGCCGTCGCGGCGTGCGCTGCAGCATCGATCAGATGCTCGCAATTGTCGAAGACGATCAGCGCGTTCTTCGCCGTGAGCGCTCGTACGAGGTCGGCGAGCGGGTCACCGTTCCCCGATAGCGCGAGGCCGAGCTCGGTCGCAATGGACCCCGCGATGTAGTCGCCGCTCGTCAGCGGAGCGAGCTCGATCAGCCAAACGCCGTCGGCGTAGTCGTGCGGCACATCTGCCGCAACTTGCAGCGACGTGCGCGTTTTGCCGATGCCCCCCGAGCCGACCAAGGTAACGATGCGGTTCGCGCCGAGCAGGCCTGTGATTTCAGCGATCTCATCCGTGCGGCCGAAGAAGGCCGTCAGCGAAACGGGAAGGTTGTTCGGATGTGCATCGAGGGAGC
>Ga0302325_10006632_pt1 | contig 25917 bp, 25 predicted proteins | sample Palsa_T0_2_FD_201948 | JGI IMG/M metagenome (GOLD analysis project Ga0302325, IMG submission 201948) | Peat permafrost microbial communities from Stordalen Mire near Abisko, Sweden - Palsa_T0_2 | ecosystem: Environmental > Terrestrial > Soil > Palsa > Peat permafrost | place: Sweden: Abisko... | reverse complement strand
CAGGTCGACTTGTCGAGGCGCGGCCAGCATCCCGACGGCGGACAGCACGCCCGCCCGAGCGGGTACCACCACGGCGGGCATCTCGAGGGCGTCGGCCAGGGCGCAGGCGTGCAACGGGCCGGCCCCGCCGAAGGCCACCAGGGCCAAGCCCCGGGGGTCGACCCCGCGCTCGACGGAAACCCGCCGCACCGCTCGAACCATGTTGGCGTCAACCACGGCCAGAACGCCGTCCGCCGTCACGCCGGCGCGCTCCAGGGCCCGGGCGGCGGCCGCCACATCGAGGCGCCCCAGGGCAGGCAACTCGTGGTCGGCTGGGATGCGGCCGGCCACCACGTTGGCATCGGTGACGGTAGGCCGCTGGCCGCCCCCGCCGTAGCACGCGGGACCGGGCGCCGCGCCGGCACTTTCCGGTCCGACCACCAGCGCGCCGCCGGGGTCGAGCCGGGCCACGGAACCACCCCCGGCGCCGATGGTGTGGACGTCGAGCGACGGCATGCGGATAGGCAGACCGGCGACCTGGCGCTCCGCCGCCGGTTCGGGCCGGCCGTGGCGCACCAGGCACACATCGGTGCTGGTCCCTCCCATGTCGAAGGTCACGGCATCGGGAAATCCCGCGGCCGCCGCCGCGACAGCTGCCGCCAACACGCCCCCCGCCGGTCCCGACAGCAGGAGTGCAACGGGCCGCTCTGCCGCCTCTCCCACGGGCACCAAACCGCCCGCCGACGTCATGACCACCACCTCAGGTGCGGCGTCGACCAAACGGAGCAGGTACTTGCGGCAGGCCGGGCGGAGATAGGCGTTGGCCACGGTGGTCACCGTCCGTTCGTACTCCCGGAACTCGGGCGAGATCTCCGACGAGACGCTGACGTCGACGCCGGCATCTCGCAACCGGCGGGCCAGGGCCTGCTCATGGGCCGGGTTGCGATCGGCGTGCAGGAGGGTGATCGCCGCGGTCTGGAATGCTGCGGGCGAGGACAGCGCGCCGAGAGGCGTCAACTCCGCGCCGTTGCAATCCAGCCGGCCCGGCACGTCGAGGCGAAGGTGGCCAGGAACCAGCGGCGCGGGCCGGTCGACGAAGGGGTCGTAGAGCGACGGCCGCGTCTGGCGAGCGATCTCGATGACGTCGGTGTGTCCCTCGGTGGCGTACAGCGCCACCGAGGCGCCCCGCCGTTCCAGGAGCGTGTTGGTGGCAACGGTCGTGCCATGGGCCATCAGATCGGCGCCCCCACTCAGCGCCACGCCATCCAGCACGGCCAGCGCGGGGTCGTCGGGCGTCGACAGGACCTTCAGGACCAGGCCGTCGCCGGTGACGATATCGGTGAAGGTCCCACCCGTATCGACCCCGATTCGACTGACCACCGATCCAGCATGACAAACAGTGACCCGGACCTCGGTCCGTCGTTCAAAGGAGATCTGGTCAGCGCTGCCAGGCGGCGGCCAGGTCCACGCACACCACGCACACCGGCAGCTTGCTCGGGTCGGCATGGGGCCGGAACAACGTGCCGCACAGCGCCTTCACCGCTCGCCCCTGCCGCCGGGCGACGGCCAACTCGTCGTTGCGGGCGTAATGCGCCATCTCCGAAGGACCGTCCTCGTCCAACTCGGGGCGCTGCGTGATCGGCGCTGGTTCGGACACTCGTACCCCGCTTTCTCTCCGACCCCCATCATCGCGCTACCCGCCCTGACTCAACTTCGTACGGGCACGGCTGACCTCGAAGCAAGCGAGGGCACCGGCAGCCGCCACGTTCAGCGACGAGATGGGACCGGCCTGGGGGATGGCAACGAGCAACTGACAGCGGGCCCTGGCCAGCCGGGACAGGCCCGCTCCCTCGGCGCCCATCACGATGGCAATGGGCTCGGTGGCGACCGCGAGGCTCCACAGCGCGTTGGGCGCCCCGGCGTCAAGACCGACGGTCCAAACGCCGGCGTCGGCCAGTCGAGCCAAGGCGGAGGGGATCCCGGGCACGATGGCCATGGGGAGGTACTCGATGGCGCCCGCCGCCGACTTGGCCACAGTGGCGGTGATATGCGCCGACCGATGGCGGGGCAGGACCGCCCCGGTCGCCCCGGCGCATTGCGCCGTTCTCAGCAGGGCGCCCAGGTTGTGGGGATCGGTGATGCCGTCCACCACCACCAGGAAGGGCGCCCGCCCCTCGGGCCGGTCCACGGCCAGGTCGTCCAGTTCGGCTTCGGGTAGCGGATCGGCGAAGGCCAGCACGCCCTGCGGGGCATCGGTGCCGGCCATTTGACGCAACCGGACGCCGTTGACCAGCCGGACGGGGACCGATGCGGCCGTCGCCAGCTGTTCGATCTCGTCCAGGATGGGGGCGCGATCCAGCCCGTCGGCCAGCCACACCTGGGTGACGGGGCGCCGACCGGCGGCGAGAAGCTCCCGCACGGCGTGGCGCCCCTCGACCTGATCGCCCCCCAGCTCCGGTGCGTCGGAACGAGCCCGGCGCCGGTCCGACGAGCGCGTCGTAGCCATAGTCCCGCGCGCGCTGTCACGCCGGTCTGCCAGACCCCGCCCGGTCCGTCCCCCCTGGCCGGTGCCTGACTGACCACCCCGGCCGGCCGCGGGCAAAGCGCCTCGGCCCAACCCTGGCTTTGCGACCTGGCCGGTGCCTGACTGACCACCCTGGCGAGCGCTGGGCTTGGCACCTTTGGTGCCGCCCGTTTGCCCTTTGCGGCCACCGACCGGCGTAGCACCGCGGTTGGCGCCCGGCTTCGCCCGGCCGCTCCCGCCGGCGCCCGCGCCACTGCCCCGGCGACGGCCGCTTCCCTCGCTTGGTGTCATGTCGGGTTCTGTCCTGTCATCTGCTCCGGCGCCGGGTCAAGCCAGCGCGGTCACGCCAGCAACGAGCTACGGCAGGGCGTCGTTGAGCTTCTTCTCGGCCTCGGCTTCACTCACGCCGATGGCGAAGGTCAACTCCGACACCAAGATTTGGCGAGCACGATTCAACATGCGCTTCTCGCCCGCCGACAGGCCCTTGTCCTTGTCCCGGATCGACAGGTTCCGGACCACTTCGGCCACCTGATAAATGTCGCCCGACTTCAGCTTCTCGACGTGGTTCTTGTAACGACGCGACCAGTTGGTGGGCATCCGCGCTTCCTTCTTGCGAAGGACGGCGAACACTTCCTCGACCTCTTCGTCGTTGATGACCTCACGCAGGCCGACCTCGTCGGTGTTGTCCGTCGGCACCATCAAGGTCAGGTCGCCGTAGGCTAGGCGGAGTACCAGGTACTCCCGGGTTTCCCCGAAGACCTCCTTGAGCTCCCTTCGCTCTACCACGGCTGCCCCGTGGTGCGGGTAGACAACCTTGTCACCGACGTCGAACGGCATAGAGCTCCCAGGAACGGTACGAGCGGGGTTCATTCCAGGGTACGGGTAAACACCGCCGCAGGCCAACCCCACGGGCAGCGGAAATATGCCCCGGTCACCGCGCTGTCGGGGTCGGCCGAAAGCGGTCAAGAACACCGATTTGACGGGCGATAGCCTTCCGTTCCGATGGACGATCAGGTGACCAACGCGGCGCTGTTGGTCCAGTCCCAGCTGTTCGCCGACCTTGATCCCGGCGAACTGGACCGCATCCTGGCCGACGCCCACGATGTTCGACTCAGCCGCAACCAAGTGCTGTTCAACCAGGGCGACCCAGCCGAGGCGCTGTACGGCGTGCTGTCCGGTCGGGTGGCCATCAGCCTGCAATCAAGCGACGGTCGCGAATCGGTCCTGGCGCTCATGGAAGCTGGTGACCTGTTCGGGGACATGCCCTTGTTCGATGGCGAGGCACGCTCGGCCCAAGCCCGGGCGCTGGAGGCCACCGACCTGCTGTACGTCCCGTACCCGGCGATCCGGGCGGTGCTGGCCGAGCGGCCCGCCTTGCTGTGGACGGTGGTGGCGACCCTGTCCCGACGGCTGCGCTCGACCGACTCCGCGCTGGCCGACTCGGTGTTCCTCGACGTGACGGGACGCACGGCCAAGCGGCTGCTGGAGTTGGCGGGCGACGCCGACGACTTTGCCCTGCCCATCACCCAGGAGGAATTGGCGAGCCTGGTCGGGGCGTCGCGCGAGCGGGTCAACAAGTCGATCTCGGCGTTCATTCGGCTGGGCTGGCTCGACCAGGTCGAGCGCCGCTACCGCATCCTCGATCGGGCCCAGCTGGTTCGACGGGCCCGCTGAGCGCGCTTTTCGCTGATTGGGCGCCGTCCGCCCAGCTTCAGGCCAGGAAGCGCAGCGCCTTGCTCCAGGCGTCGTCGGCGTCGTCCGGGCGATGAGCGGGTCGCGCCGGATCGTGCACGAAGCCGTGCTCGGCCTCGGGATAGAAGGCGATCGCAACGCGGTCACCCAACGCCCGCAGGCGGGCCACGTCATCGGGAGGTGACATGGCGTCGCGCCCGCCGACGATGGCCAGGACCTTGGTCGGTGACGGCTTGGCCAGCCATTCCACCGGCTCACCGTGACCCTCGCCCATCCAATCCTCCGGAACGGTGATCATGCCGTAAAAGGCCACGGCGCAGTCAAAGCGACCGGTGCCCGCCGCCTTCAGGGTGTACATCCCACCCATGCAGAAGCCCAGGACCCCCACCCGATCCACCTCTGCCTCGGTCTGCAGTAGCTCGGCCGCGCTCAGCAGATCGCCCAAGCGCTGGTCATCGGTCACCTGGGGCATAAACGCAAAGCGCTGGTCGAGGGAAAAGTCCTCGTGCCCCGGGAACGGCTCCGGCGCGCACACCGCCCATGCCTGCTCCGCCGCCAGCCGGGCGCACATCTGGTCGAACAGCGGTCGTAGGCCCATGACATCGGGGGCGAGCACCAGTCCGCGCCTCGCTGCGGTGGTCGGCAGGACCAACTCGGCCGGTGTGCCCGAAGGCAGGGTCACCCGCACCGCGGTCAGTTGAAGCGGTCGAGGACGCTGCTCTCGACCAAGCGGGCCAAGCCGTCCTTGATAAGTCGGGCCCGGGTCTCCCCCACCCCGTCGACCTCGTCGAGCTCGTCAGACGTCGCTCGCATGATCTTCTGCAAGCTGCCGAAGCGCTCGACGATCTTGACCAACACGCTTTCAGGCAATCGGGGGACCTTGGACAGCATGCGGTAGCCCCTCGGCTGCACCACCGAATCGAGCTGACCGTCGATGGATCCCACATCCAAGATGGCGGCCACCTCCTTGAGGTCGAGGAGCCGTTCGGTGGACAAATGGGCCAGGCGCCCGATGGCTTCGTCGGCTTGCGCCCCGGTCGGATGGTGGCTGTAGTCACGGAACACATGGCGCCGGTCGTCTTCCACGCCCGCCATCAGCTCTTCCAACTGCAGCACGATGAGCCGACCGTCCACACCCAGCTCGACCACGTAGCCCTCGATCTCCTCCGCGATCCGCCGCACCATCTCCGCCCGCTGCAGAAGGGTGACGACATCGCGGACGATGACCAGGTCGTCCACCTCCCGCGCCGTCAGCGTCGTCGCCACCGCGACCATCCGCTCTTTGTACCGTTCCAACGTCTGAAGGGCCTGGTTGGCCCGGTTGACCAGTCGCGGGACGGGGTCGAGCATGTGTATCTCGTTGTTGCGATACACCGCGATCACGGCCCGGTCCTCCGACACGGAGATCACCGGTACGTCGATGGACCGGGCGACCCGCTCGGCGGTGCGGTGGCGGGTGCCGGTCTCACTGGTCGGCACGTGAGAATCAGGGACCAGGTGCACGTTGGCCCGGGCGATCCGGGTGGCGTTGGCCGACAGGATGATGGCGCCGTCCATCTTGGCCAGCTCGGACAGTCGCTGCGGGCTGAACTCGGCGTCGAGCAGAAAACCACCCGAGCAGATGTTGAGCACGTGCGGTCCGTCGCCCACCACGATCAGGGCGCCCATGCTGGCCTGGAGGATGCGATCGACGCCGTCGCGCAACGGCCGGCCCGGTGCCACGGCGGACAGCGCCTCGATCATGGCGGCTTTCGGCCGAGTCAACATCGGGGCAATGGTAGTTGTCTACCCGCCCAAATCTCGGGCAAACGGACAGCCGGCGTTCAGTCTGCAGGATCGCGGCGGAGCTGGCACGCCTGCCCCTCCCGGCGCGACGTCAGCCGGCGTTCAGTCTGCAGGATCGTCGGGGGGAGCACCTTGGCGGGCGGCGGCGCGGGCAGGGAGGCCGACACCTCGGGCCGCCGGCGGGTTGGCTGATCGCCGACCCGAGGGTCGCAGCCCGGCCAGGCCCATCGCTCCGGCCAGGGTGCTGGCCCGCATAACCTCCATGGGTCCCGGAGGGATCTCGGCCGATAGCGGGACCAAGGCCTGGCGGAATCCCAGGCGCGCCGCCTCGGCCAACCGGCGCGGAGTGTGCGAGACCTGGCGCAACTCGCCCGCCAACCCCACCTCCCCACACGCCACCAGGTCGGCCGGCATGGCGTCGCCACATGCGGCCGAGGCCAGGGCCAACGCCGTGGCCAGGTCAGCACCGGGCTCGTTGACCCGCACGCCGCCCACGGCCGAGACGAACACCTCACGCCCACTGAGGATCACCCCGGCGCGCTCGTCCAGCACCGCCACCAGCAGGGCCAAGCGACCGGAGTCGAGTCCCGACGCCGAGCGGCGCGGCATCATCAAGCCCTGCCCGGTGACCAGCGCTTGGATCTCGACCAGCAACGGGCGCTGGCCCTCCATGGCCGGGAAGACGGAGGAGCCGGCCGACCCGGGCCGCCGGTCCCCCAGGAACAGGCTGCTCGGATCGGGCACGCCCCGCAGACCGCCGTCAGTCATCTCGAACAGGCCCAGGTCTCCGGTGGGCCCGAACCGGTGCTTGGTGGCCCGCAGCAGCCGTAGCGCGTGATGGCGCTCGCCCTCAAAGGTCAAGACGGTGTCGACCATGTGTTCCAGCACCCGGGGGCCGGCCAGGGCACCGTCCTTGGTGACGTGTCCCACCATGACCGTGGCCAGGCCGCGTTCCTTGGACAGCTCGACCAGGCTCAGCGCACACCCCCGCACCTGGCTGACCGAACCGGGGCCCGACTCCACCTCGGGGTCGGACAGTGTCTGGATCGAGTCGACAATCAGGATGTCGGGCTCCACTTCGGCCACCGCCGCTCGCACCCCGGGCAACGACGTCTCGGCCACAACCCACACACCGTCGGGCAGTGGACCAAGGCGGACCGCCCGACGCTTGACCTGCTGAGCCGACTCTTCGGCGCACACCACCAGGCAACGGAGACCCAGGCACGCCATCTCGATGGTGGCCTGCAGCAGCAGTGTTGACTTGCCGATGCCCGGCTCACCACCGACCAGGGTCACCGACCCGGGAACCAACCCACCGCCCAGTACCCGGTCCATCTCCTCGATGCCCGTCGGTCGGGGCGATGCCGCGTCGCCGTCCACTTCGGCCAGCGGTATGGGCCGCTGCGGCGCGACCACAGATGTCCGCCGGGCCGGGGTGGAAGGTGGGTCGAGCTCCTCGACCAGGGTGTTCCACTCGGCACAGGTCGAGCACCGGCCGGCCCAACGAGGGGAGGTGGCACCGCAGTCGGTGCAGCGGAAGATTGATCGAGGTCGGCTCACTTCGATGAGCCTACGAAGCGGGTGAGACCGTTACTACGATCGAGCGCGGTGGCGGGCTGGAGGAGAGCGTCGTCGTGCCAGGCTCAGCACACCGACCACGAGCAGCAACAGTCCGGCGACGGCGCACAGAACGATGTGGTCGATGTCCCAGGCCTGGGATGAGGCGACGAGCGCCGCCTTCTGGCCCAACGCAATCTGCCACTGAGCGACGCCCCCCGTGGCCCCGGGGGCGTTCGATTTCATGGTGCCCGCCAGCCGCGCCGCCAGGTGGAATTGGACCACGTGGTCGACGTCGACTCCCCCGTCGGCCTGCAGGGCCGACGGGTCGAGACCAAGGGTCGGTGAACCGCCCAGGGTCTGTTGCAGCTGGGGGTCGGCGAAGCAGCTGAGCCCGCACGTCAGGTCGACCGTGCCCGAGAAGCTCGTCTTGGTCTGGAAAAAGGACCGGCGGCTGACGATGGCGAGGCCCCGGAACGGCCCGTTCGTCCCGGAGAGTTGGGCGATGACGGCCTGGGCCGCCGTCGGGTTGGCAAAGGATTTGGTAGCCGTGAAGACGACCGAGCCGTTGGCCCCCGGTGTCGGCCCCGCCACCCGCCAGCCGCTGGCGGCCAGATCCGAGACCTGCACGTCGGACGCAAAGACCGCCGCCTGTTTGTCCAGCGTGGCCGTCACCGTCACCGACCCGCTCCCATCGGCCTTGACATCGAGCCCGACCTGAACCGTCGCCTGACAAGCCGACAGCCACAACAACGCCAACAAGAGGGCGGCCCACCGCGGTGCCCCATGGCGAAGCCGCCCCGCCCGGCCCCGCCAATGCATGCCCGCCACGCTACTTCGACCACCCTCCCACCCGCCCCCCACCGATCAACTCGCTCCGCCCACCCGCCGGCGATAGGCACGCACGCCGCGTCCCCTACGCCGTCGTCGCCGCCGAACTTTGAGGGATTCACGTTCTTTGGGTACTTATCGCCACATGTGGCGATAAGTACCCAAAGTACGTTTATCCCTCGCAGAAAGGGAGGCTTGCGCTGAGGGCACCGGGGTGGAAGGGCACAAGGGGCTCGTGCGTCGCGGAGGCTGCCCGTTACCGGGCAGCCGCAACGACGTGCGAGTCCCCACGCAAACCACACAACGAAAAGGGGCCGGCCGACGCAAACGCCGACCGGCCCCCCCCTTTCCCCAATTATTCGCCTGAGCCCGCTCCTGCCAACTCGACCGGCGGCGGCTCGAGGGCCTGGATGGCACGGAACACGATCTCGCCATCCTCCACGTCCACGATGATCGTCTCGCCCGCCCGGAACTCCTTCCACAGGATCTTCTCGGACAGTGGGTCCTCGATCATGCGCTGGATGGCTCGGCGCAGCGGCCGGGCCCCGAGGGCTGGGTCGTGGCCCTTGTCGACCAGCTGGAACTTGGCGTCCTGGGTCAGCTCGAGGCCGAGTCCTTGGCTCTGCAGCTGGCTGCGGACCCGCTTCATCATCAGGTCGACGATCTCGGTGACCTCTTCGCGGCTGAGTTCGTGGAACACGATGACCTCATCGATCCGGTTGAGGAACTCGGGCCGGAAGTGGGCCTTCAGCGCGTCGTTGACCTTCTCCTTCATCCGCTCGTACGTGATCGCCTCACTCGTCTTGGCGAAGCCGACCGACGTCTTGCGCAGGTCGGCGGTGCCCAGGTTGGAGGTCATGATGATCACGCAGTTCTTGAAGTCGACGGTGCGGCCCTGACTGTCGGTCAGGCGTCCGTCCTCCAGGATCTGGAGCAGCGTGTTGAAAACGTCGGGGTGGGCCTTCTCGATTTCGTCGAACAGCACGACGGAGAACGGCTTGCGGCGCACCGCTTCGGTCAGCTGGCCGCCCTCTTCGTACCCGACGTAGCCGGGGGGCGAACCCACCAGTCGCGAAACGGTGTGCTTCTCCATGTACTCGGACATGTCGAGCTGGATGAGCGAGGACTCGTCGCCGAACAGGAACTCGGCCAGCGTCTTGGCCGTCTCGGTCTTGCCCACGCCCGACGGGCCCAGGAAGATGAACGAGCCGCTGGGCCGCTTGGGGTCCTTGAGGCCGGCCCGGGTGCGGCGGATGGCCTGGGAAACCGACTTGATGGCGTTTTCCTGGCCGACGACCCGCTTGTGCAGCTCATCCTCCATGCGCAGCAACTTGGCCGTCTCCTCCTCGGTCAGCTTGTAGACGGGGATGCCCGTCCAGTTGGCCAGGACCTCGGCAATGACCTCTTCGTCGACCACGTCGAACAGGTCGATGCCCTCGGCCCGCCACTCCGCTTCCTTGGCCGTCTTGCGCCCGAGGAGCGACTCCTCCTGCTCGCGCAGGCGCTTGGCCGCCTCGAAGTTCTGCTTCTCGATGGCCAGTTCCTTGTCGGCCCGAACCTTGACCAGCTCGTCCTCGATCGCCTTGTAGTCGGGCGGCGTGGCCATTCGGCGGATGCGCAGGCGGCTCCCCGCCTCGTCGATGAGGTCGATGGCCTTGTCCGGCAGGAAGCGGTCGGCGATGTACCGGTCGGCCAAATTGGCCGCCGCCACCACGGCCTGGTCGGTGATCGTGACCCCGTGGTGGGCCTCATAGCGGTCCCGCAGGCCCTTCAGGATCTCGATGGTGTGGCTGAGCGACGGCTCCTCGACCTTGATGGGCTGGAAACGTCGTTCGAGGGCCGCATCCTTCTCCAGATGCTTGCGGTACTCGTCAAGGGTTGTGGCGCCGATGGTCTGCAACTCACCTCGGGCCAGCATGGGCTTGAGGATGGAAGCGGCATCAATGGCGCCCTCGGCCGCCCCCGCACCCACCAGGGTGTGGAGCTCGTCGATGAACAGAATGATGTCGCCCCGGGTGCGGATCTCCTTGAGCACCTTCTTCAGGCGCTCCTCGAAGTCACCGCGGTAGCGGGAACCGGCCACCAAGGCACCCAGGTCAAGTGTGTACAGCTGCTTGCCCCGCAGCGTCTCGGGCACGTCGTTGGCCACGATGCGCTGCGACAGGCCCTCGACGATGGCGGTCTTGCCCACGCCCGGCTCGCCGATCAGCACCGGATTGTTCTTGGTCCGGCGGGACAGGACCTGCATGACCCGCTCAATCTCGCGTTCCCGCCCGATCACCGGGTCGAGCTTGCGTTCGCGGGCCAGCTGGGTCAGGTTGCGGCCGAACTGGTCGAGCACGGGCGATCCCGTAGGCGCCTCCTGGCTGCTCGGACCGCTGCCGGATCCCGTCGCCCCTTCCTTGGGGTTGTTGTAACCCGACAGCAGCTGGATGACCTGCTGACGAACCCGGGACAGGTCGGCACCCAGGTTGACCAGAACCTGGGCCGCCACGCCCTCGCCCTCCCGCACCAGGCCCAGCAACATGTGCTCGGTGCCGATGTAGTTGTGGCCCAGCTGCAGCGCCTCGCGAAGCGACAGCTCCAGCACCTTCTTGGCTCGCGGTGTGAACGGCGGTGAGCCCGCGGTGGACGACCCGGCTGGCCCGATGGTCTCCTCGACCTTCTCGCGCACCGCCTCGAGGCTGATCCCGAGTGACTCGAGCGCCTTGGCCGCGACCCCTTCTCCCTCGTGGATCAATCCCAAGAGGATGTGCTCGGTGCCGATGAAGTTGTGGTTCAGCAGGCGAGCTTCCTCCTGGGCAAGTACCAGGACTCGTCGTGCTCGGTCTGTAAAGCGTTCGAACAAGTTGCCGCCTCCTAAGCGGTCTCCCAAGGCAAGTCTACCCGGGCACCTAGTGTTTGCCGCATCCACCCCTGGGGGAGGGTGCGTTTGGGTCCGTTCGTACCGGTGTTAACTTCAGGTTGCTGCCCTTGGTGTCGTAACGTCGGTCGTTACATGAACCTGTTTCAGCATCCGAGTCTTCCCGGACTCGATGAGCACTTGGCCCGGGTCGAGGTGGCCCTGCGGGAATCGGTCGGTTCTGAGGACGCCCTCCTGGCCGACATCGCAGGCCACTTGATCGATGCCGGAGGCAAACGGCTGCGCCCCAGCCTGACCGTCATGTCGGCCCAGGCGATCGGGGCGGAGGTCACCGACGACCTGGTCAAGGGTGCCGTTTCCGTCGAATTGGTGCATCTCGGATCGTTGTACCACGACGATGTCATCGACGAGGCTCCCACCCGCCGGGGCGTGGAATCGGTCAACGCCCGCTGGGGCAACCTGGTGGCCATCGTGGCCGGTGACTTCCTGCTGGCCCGGGCGTCGGAGATCGCGGCGTCGCTGGGCACCGAGGTGTCGGGGCTCTTGGCCCACACCATCGGGCGGCTGTGCGAGGGCGAGGTGGGCGAGATCCAGTTCGCGTACAACTCGGCCCGCACGGAAGCGGCGTACCTCGGTGCCATCGCCGGGAAAACCGCCTCATTGATGTCCACATCATGCCGGATCGGGGGGTTGGCGGCGAACGCCACCCGGGAGCACATCGAGGCGCTGACCGCGTTCGGCCACGCGTTCGGGATGGCGTTCCAGATCTGGGATGACATCTTGGATGTAATCGGCATGGAGAGTTCCTTGGGCAAGCCCGCCGGACATGATCTGGTGGAAGGGGTGTACACCTTGCCCGTGATCCGCGCCTTAGCGGTTCCCACCATCGGCGACGAGTTGCGAGATCTGCTGGGGGCTCGCCTGGACACCCCGGCTCGGGACAAGGCGCGCGACATGATCCGAGCGACCGACGCGGTGGCCGAGTCGGTCGTGGTGGCCCGCCGCTTCGCCGACGAGGCGTCGGATGCGCTCACGGTGATGGGCGACGGCGAGTCGGTCCGCGCCCTGGCCGTGATGGGCCACAACCTGCTCGACACCCTCGAACTGGCGTAGCCCCTACTCGGCCTCCGGCCGCAGAACTTCGGGCCGCAGCGTGGGGAACAAAATCACGTCGCGGATGGCCTCACTCCCCGTGAGCAGCATGGCCAGGCGGTCGATGCCGATACCCAGGCCCCCGGTCGGGGGCAACCCGTACTCCAGCGCCCGGAGGTAGTCCTCGTCCACCGCCATGGCCTCCTCGTCGCCCCCCGCCTTGGCCCGGGCTTGTTCCTCGAACCGGGCCCGCTGCTCGACGGGGTCGATCAGCTCGCTGAAGGCGTTGGCCAGCTCCCGCCCGGCGATGACCGCCTCGAAACGCTCCACCAGCCCGGCCTGGCTGCGATGATCCCGGGCCAACGGGGACACTTCCTTGGGGTAGTCCATCACGAACACCGGCTGCCACAAGTTGGGCTCGGCCGTCTTTTCGTATAGCTCGAGGAGCAACTTTCCCGGTCCCCACCCATCCTCGATGGGAATCGAGGCCGACCCGGCGATTCGCCGCAGGTCCTCGACGGGCGTCGATATGTCCACGTCCACGCCCGCGTGCTCGTGCACCAGTTCCGTCAGGGTGGCCCGCCGCCACGGGGGCGCCAACGACAGTGACCGGCCACCGTAGGTGAGCTGGGTCGTCCCCACCAGCGTGGTCGCCAGCCCGCCCACCAACTCCTCGGTGAGCGTCATCAGGTCGTGGTAGTCGGCATACGCCTGGTACAGCTCCAACATGGTGAACTCAGGGTTGTGGCGGGTCGACAGCCCCTCGTTGCGGAACACCCGCCCGATTTCGTATACCCGCTCGAAGCCCCCCACCACCAGCCGCTTCAAGTACAGCTCGGGCGCGATCCGCAGGTACAGGTCCATGTCCAGGGCGTTGTGATGCGTCACGAACGGCTTGGCGTGGGCCCCCCCGGGAATGGGGTGGAAGATGGGCGTCTCGACCTCGACGAAGCCCCGCTCCTCCAGCCATCGGCGGATGAGCGAGACCATGCGGCTTCGCAGGATCAGGGCGGCCCGGGAGCCCTCGTTGGCCCAGAGGTCGACGTAGCGCTGGCGGTAGCGGATGTCGACGTCGGTGATGCCCTTCCACTTGTCCCCGAACCCGCGCTGCGTCTCGGCCAGCAGCACCCACTGGGTCACCTTGATCGACAGCTCGCCCGTGCGAGTGGCCACCACCTGGCCGGTGGCGCCGATCCAGTCGCCCAGCGCCAGCTTCTTGAACCCGTCGAAGTCCTCGGTCCAGTCCACCCCGCAAAACAGCTGGATGGTGCCGCTGGAGTCGGTCAGCTGCCCGAACGCCAACTTTCCCTGGCCCCGCCGCAGCATGAGCCGACCCGCCACAGTGACGACGAGACCCGTTTCCGTCTCGGCCGCCAGCCCGCCGTGGGCGGCGCGCAGGGCGGCGACGGTATCGGTCGGTTCAAAGCGGTAGGGAGGGTCAGCCACAGCCCCCGCATGCTGCCCGACCCTTGCGGTGCCGCGCCACCTTCAGAGGCCCTCAGCTGCCCATGTTGCGCTGGAAGATGATGCGCAGCCCGTTCAAGGTCAGCCACGGCTCGTGATGGTCGATGCTCTGGGTCAATGGGGCGATGAGCCCGGCCAGCCCGCCAGTGGCCACCACGGTCGACTCGCCCAGCTCCTCCTCGAAACGGGCGCACAGCCCGTCGACCTGGGCCGCGAAGCCGTAGATGGCACCGGATTGGATGGCCTCGACGGTGTTTTTGCCGATGACGTTGCGGGGCTCCACCAGTTCCACCCGACGCAGCGCGGCGGCCCGGGCGAACAGGGCGTCGAGCGAGATCTCGATCCCCGGCACGATTGCCCCGCCCAGGTACTCACCCTTGACCGAGATCGCCTCCACCGTGGTGGCGGTGCCGAAATCGACCACGATGGTCGGCCCGCCGTATTGGTCGTAGGCGGCCACGGCGTCGGCGATGCGGTCCGCCCCGACCTCCTTGGGGTTGTCGTACAGGATGGGCATCCCGGTACGCACCCCGGGCTCCACGATGACCGTTTTCGCCGCGAACCACTTCTCGCTCATCTCCCGTAGGGCAGCCGTGGTGCGGGGCACGACCGACGCCACCACGATCCCATCCACCGCCTCGTCCACGTCGAAACCCTGCAGGTCGAGCAGCTGGGAGATGATCATGGCCATCTCGTCGGAGGTGCGCTCGGCGTGGCTGGAGATGCGCCAGTGGTGAACCAGCGCCGGGGAGCCGCTGTCGGATGCAAACATCCCGATTACGGTCTGCGTGTTGCCCACGTCGATGGCCAGCAGCACGGCTAGTTCCCCTCTATATCCAGGCCGATGTCGAGCGCCGGGGCGGAGTGCGTCAGGGCGCCGACGGAGATGAAGTCGGCCCCGGCGGCAGCGAAGGCGGCCACCGACTCCAAGGTGACGCCGCCTGACACCTCGATGGGGCAACGGCGGGCGACGATTTCCGCCGCCGCGGCCACCTGCTCCGTCGTCATGTTGTCCAGCAGGACCATGTCGGCGCCCGCGTCCATCGCCTCGCGGACCTGGATGGTCGTCTCGCATTCCACCTCGACCAACTGGCCGGGCCAGCGGTGCCGCGCCAGGACGACGGCCTGGGTGATCGTCATCTCCGCCAGGTGATTGTCCTTTATCAGGATGCCATCGGACAGCGACCCGCGGTGGTTGGCGCCCCCCCCTGCCCGCACCGCCGCTTTTTCCAGCGCCCGCAGCCCAGGCGTGGTCTTGCGGGTGTCGCGAATGCGGGCGTTGCCCTGGGCCTCCCGCACGTAGGCCCGGGTCAGGGTGGCGATGCCCGAAAGCCGCCCCAGCAGGTTGAGGGCGGTGCGCTCGGCCGTGAGGATCGATACCAGCGGCCCTTCCACCGTCCCGATCACCTCACCCGGGCGCACCTCGACGCCGTCGGCCAGACGCCACTCCACCGCCACCGTGGGGTCGACGGCGGCGAATGTGGCCAACACGCACAGCCGCCCCGCCACCACGCCCTCGCCCCGGGCCACGAACTCGGCCCGGGCGGTAGCGCCATCGGGCAGCAGGCTGGCCGTCAGGTCACCCAGGGGGCCGAGGTCTTCGGCCAACGCCCGGGCCACAACCTCACGCACCGCCGCCCCGGGCGGGTCGATCCAGGTCACGGCATCGTCCTGACGCGGGCCTGACGCACCGCTGCGGCGGGCGGGTCGATCCAGGTCACGGCATCTTGAGGGCAAAACGATGGGAAAACGACGGGCGGGTCTCGGGGAAGTCGGTGCGGACGTGAGCCCCCCGCGTTTCTTCCCGGGCGGCGGCTGCGGTGAGCAGGGCCCGGGCAATGACGAGCAGGTTGCGCAGCTCGGGCCGGGCAAAACCGCCTAGGCCCGATACCTTTTCGTCGTTATCACAACCATTAGATATCGGGCCTAGCTCGGAACTTGCGATCTCGGCCACCGTCCGGTCGGTGTCGGCCAGCGATCGAGCGCTGCGCAGGCCGCCCGCGCCCGCCGTCATGGCCCGCTGCAACTGGTCGCGGAGCTTGACCGGGTCGCCCGGGGCGGCGCTGGTCGACGACGACGGGCGAACCACATTGAGCGCGTTGGCCCAGATGACGCCGGGCTGCGGCTCGTCCAGTAGAAGAGGACGCATGGCTCCCGTCGCCTCGGGGGCCCCTTTTCCCCGCTCAATGGCTTCCACCACCCGTGGCGCCCACACCATGCCTTCCAGCAACGAGTTCGAGGCCAAGCGGTTGGCGCCGTGGACGCCGGTGCACGCCACCTCGCCGCATGCCCACAGGCCGGGCAGGGTGGTGGCGCCGTCCAGGTCGGTCACGATGCCGCCCGACAGGTAGTGGGCGGCGGGGGCGATGGGGAGCCACTCGGCGGTCGGGTCAAGCCCCACCGCCCGCACGGTGGCGGCAATGGTGGGGAACCGGTCGTCGAAGGCATCGAGGCCCGTGGCGTCCAGCCACAGGTGGTCGACCCCCTGGTCCAGCATGCGGGCGATCATGGCCCGGCTGACCAGGTCGCGAGGCAAGAGCTCGTCCACGAAGCGTTCGCCTTGGGCGTCACGGATGAGGGCACCGTGACCCCGCAGTGCCTCCGACAGGAGGGGGCGGGGCATGGCCGGATGGTGCAGCGCCGTGGGGTGGAACTGCATGAACTCGACGTCGGCCACGGGCACGCCGGCCAGCAGCGCCATGGCCAGGCCGTCGCCCGTCGACTGGCTGGGGTTGGTGGTCACGCTGAACAGCTGGCCCGCCCCGCCCGTGGCCAGCAGGGTGTGCTCGGCCCGCACCTCGTGCACCTCGCCGGTGGCGGACAAGGCCCGCACACCCCGGCAACGACCGTCCTCCACGATCAGCTCGAGGGCGAACCAGCCCTCCATCACGGCGGCGGCGGAACGGCGAACGGCGTCTACCAGAGCCCGTTCGATCTCGGCTCCTGTTGCCGCCCCTCCGGCATGCACAACCCGGGGCATGGAGTGACCGCCCTCTCGGGCCAGCTGCAGGGTTCCCCCATCGTCTCGGTCGAACACCGCCCCCAGGGCGATCAGCTCGTTGACCCGGCCTGGGCCCTCGTCCACCAACACCCGCACCGCGTCGCGGTCGCACAGGCCGGCCCCCGCCCGCAGGGTGTCGGCCATGTGGAGGTCGGTCGAGTCCTCGTCCTCGCCCAACACGGCGGCCACCCCGCCCTGGGCCCAGCGGGTGGCGGACTGGACCAGTTCCGCCTTGGACAGTACGCCCACGGCCATGCCCTGGTAGACGGGGCTGGCGGCGGCCCGCACGGCGGCCGAGAGGCCACCCACGCCGCTGCCGCAAATGAGCAGATCGAGTTGGGGGCTCAACTGTCGGCCAGGGCGGGAAGGGCCCGGTTGCCCGCGTCCACGTGCACGATGCGGGGGGTGAAGCCATCTTCCAACTCGGCGTCGGAGTAGTCGGCGTAGGTGATGACGATCACCTTGTCGCCCGGCTGGACCAGGCGAGCGGCAGCCCCGTTGAGACACACCTGGCCCGGTTCGCCGGGGATGGCGTAGGTCTCGAAACGGGCACCGTTGTCGATGTCCAGCACCACGACCTGTTCCCACTCCCGGATGTCGGCCAGCGCCATGAGGTCGGTGTCAAGGCTGATCGAGCCGACGTAGTTGAGGTTGGCGTCGGTCACCCGGGCCCGGTGGATCTTCGATTTCATCATGCGTCGTCGCATCAGCTGAGGCCCTCCAGGTAGTGGCCTTCCGCCGCCAGGTTGTCGATGAGGCGGGTCCGTCCCAGGCGGGCCGCGATCAACAGCCGGGCATCTCGGTCGAGGGTGGTCAGGGGGGTGAGGTCGACGGCGTCGACGACGTCGGCGTAGTCCAATTGGAATGCCGGCTCCTGCTTGACCACGGCCGCCATGGTCGCCCGCACCTGGTCGCCGCTCGCCCCCTTTGTCGCGGCACCTGCTTGGAGAGCCCGGTACAGGATGGGGGCGATGGCCCGTTCATCGGGCGTCAGGTAGGCGTTGCGGCTGGACAGGGCGAGGCCGTCGGCGGCGCGCACGGTGGGGCAGCCCACGATCTGGGCCGGGAGCGACAGGTCGGCGGTGATGCGGCGAATGACGGCCAGTTGCTGGTAGTCCTTCTCGCCGAAGTAGGCCCGACACGGGCCGGCCAGAGACAGCAACTTGGTCACGATGGTGGCCACGCCCTGGAAATGACCGGGGCGGGTGGCGCCTTCGAAGATGTCGGCCAACGTGCCAACCGTCACCGTGGTGACCGGGGCGTCGGGGAACATCTCCTGGGGGGAGGGGGCAAACAGGTAGGACACGCCCGCCGCCTCCGCCTTGGCCCGATCGCCATCGGGGTCGCGGGGGTAGCAGTCCAGGTCCTCGGTCGGGCCGAACTGGAGGGGATTGACGAACAGCGTGGTCACCGCCACATCGCACTCAGCGGCGGCGCGCGCCATGAGGGAAATGTGCCCGGCGTGCAGCGACCCCATGGTGGGCACCACCCCCATCCGGCGGCCCGCGGCGCGCTCGGCGTCGAGCGCCTTGCGGAACGCGTCGCGTCGATCGAGGACGGTCAGGGACATGGGACGCGCCACAAGTCGCTTGGCAGGGTGGGCAACGCGGGACCTCTCTGACGTTCCGGCCCCATTGTGTCGGGTGCCGTTCGTTCTTCTTACAGCGTACCCGCCCAGCGCACCCCGGATGCGACCGGATCGGGGCGTCGATCGCCCACCAGGTCGGGAGCCAGGTCAGCCAAGGGGATGATGACGAAGGGCCGGTCCCACAGCCGGGGGTGGGGCACGGTCAGGTCGGCGTCGTTCACGAACTCGTCGCCCACGATCAGCACGTCGACGTCGAGGGAGCGAGGACCCCAGCGCACCGTTCGCACCCGTCCGGCGGTTGCCTCGGCATCGCGGGCCGTGTCCAGCAGTTGGCGGGGCGAACGATCGGTGGACAGTTCCACCACACAGTTCAGGTAGGGACCCTGACCGGGCGGGCCGATGGGATCGGTCTCATACACCGGTGAGATCCGGATCACGTCGGGGAGTTCGGCCACGGCGGTGCGCAGGTATTGCCAACGGTCCCCGAGATTTGAGCCCAGGCCGAGGAAGGCTCGAACGGTCATGGTCACCCCTTCTTTGGCCGGATTATCCACCACCGGGGCGCACGCCATCAATACCCCGGCGGGGCGGTCAGGGGCGGGTGATCCGGACGCCGGCCGAGTCCATGTCGACCGGTACGGGCGGGCGCAGCTTGTGCAGCGTCACCGTGACCGAGATCGCCTGGGGCCCCGCGATGGCTAGGAGGCGGTCCGCGATGCGCTGCGCCAGGTGCTCGAGCAAGGCAGCGGGGGGGCCGGCCACTTCGGCCGCCACCGCCTCCGCTAGGGCGCCGTAGTCGATGGTGTGGGCCAGATCGTCGCTTTTTCCCGCAGGTCGCAGGTCGGTGATGAGATCGAGGTCGACGGTGAATGGTTGGGGGCGGTGTTTTTCCTCGGGTAAGACACCGTGGACCCCAAGGGCACGGATACCGCGCAGCTCGATACGGTCAGCCGGGGTCGCGGTCACCAGCACCGTCGGCGGCGGGCGCGGCGTCCGGCCAGGCGCCCACCGCTACCGGGATCGCCTCCGCCGACTCCACCATGGGCTCGTCGACATCCACGGTCGGCTCTTCCAGCCACGGGGCCCGGTCGTCCGCCACGACGGGGGGCGTTTCCACGTGCTCCTCGTCTGGGACGTCGCTGGGCGGATCGGCCGCGACATCGACCGGTTGCTCGACCGCATCATCGACCGGCGTGTCGGTCCCGACATCGACCGGCGTGTCGCTCCCGACATCGACGGGTGCGTCGGCCACCGCTATGTCAGCCGGGACCTCGACGAACGCTTCGGGCACCGGCACGTCGGGCACGGGCGCGTCGACCACAACGTCGACCGGCTGCTCGACCGCATCGTCGGCCGGCGTGTCCGACGGCGCCGATTCCATGGGCCCGGCGTCGACTGCCGGCTCGACCGCGTCGGCCGGCTTGACCGCGACGGCCAGGCCGGCATCGACGGCCGGCTCGACCGCGACCACTTCCTCCGCCCGCGGCGGGACCTCGTCGTCGACCGGGAGCCCGATCAGATCGCCGAACGCAACGAGCGGCGCCAGCGCCGCCTCGGCCCGTGCCGCCTTGGCCGCCGCGGCCGCCTCCCGTGACCCGGGGGGCAGGCTGACCCGCGCCCGCACGCCAACCGGCACGCTGCAACCACCGGCGCCCGCCAGCTGCGGCGCCATGGCCACCAACTCCCGGCCGTCCGGTCCCATCTGGCGGTGCATGATTCGCTCGACCACGCTGATCGCCTGGGGACCGGCGGGCACCAGGCCCGACCACCGCAGGTACCCCGACACGACCCCCATGAGCCGGTCGCTCAGCTCCTCCTGGTGGACCAGCAACCGCTCCCCCGCGCCCATCCATTCGTGCAGTTGGGCGTACAGGTCGGGCAGCACCACGTGCGGGTCGTCATGGGGACCAAAGGGAATATGAGCCCACGCCATGTCCAGTTCGTCGTAGGCGTGCAAGTTGTGGGGCGAGGTCAAAAGCGACACCACCCGGGTGAACCCCTCGCCCCGCAGCCACAGGATCTCCTCCTGACGGCGCACCCGACGATGGTTGCGGGCGTAGCCCCCGGGGCGCTCGCTCACCGCCAGCTTGTCCTTGATGATCCACGAGAAGAACCGCGGGGCAATGCCCTTGGCCCATTTGCCTTTCACGCCGCCGCCGTCTCACTCATCAGGCGGGCCGCCTGGACCGTCTCGGCCACGTCGTGCACCCGCACCATGGCCGCCCCGTGCGCCATGGCCCACACGGCCGACGCCAGGGAACCGGCCAACCGCTGCTCGACCGGCGCCGGCTCATGGCCCGGCCCGGAAGCCAACCGGCCCAGGAACGTCTTGCGGCTGGTGCCGACCAACAACGGCCGCCCAATGGCAGCCACACGGTCCAGTTGGCGGAGCAATTGCAGGTTGTGCGTCATGGTCTTGCCGAAACCAATACCCGGATCGACCCAGATTTCCTCAACTCCGGCCGATGCCGCGGTGTCCACCCGGCTCGTGAGGTACTGGCACACCTCGGCCACGACATCGTCGTAGCGGGGCTCCACCTGCATCGTTGATGGTTCCCCCCGCATGTGCATGGCGACCCAACCCGCGCCGGTGGCTGCCGCCACCGGCCACAAGGACGCGGAAACGTCGTTGATGAGCGTCGCCCCGGCGGCCACCGCGGCGTCGGCCACCGCCGCCTTGCGGGTATCGACCGAAACCCGGACCCGGGGAGCGAGGGCGGCCACGACGGGGACGACCCGCCGCAACTCCTCCGCCTGGTCGACCGAAGCGGCCCCCGGTCGGGTGGACTCGCCGCCCACGTCGATCACGTCCGCTCCCTGAGCGACCATTTCGAGGCCCCGGGCGACGGCGGCTTCGTGGTCGAACCAGCGGCCACCATCAAAGAACGAGTCGGGCGTCACGTTCAGTACGCCCATCACCAAGGTCACGGATTGCCAGGCTACCCGGGGGGCAGTCGGTGGTGCCGGACCTGAGAGGGAGGAAAACCGCAGGTTGTCACCAGAAACTGGACTATCGGGAACGACGGGCGAATATGAGGCTCATGGCCTCAACCCTCGTCGCCTCGTTGTCGCGGAACAAACCCCGCACGGCTGAGGTGACCGTCGTGCTCCCCGGTTTGCGCACCCCGCGCATGGACATGCACATGTGCTCGGCCTCGACTACCACCAGTACGCCCCGCGGTTCCAGCACCCGCTCGATGGCGTCGGCGATCTGGGTCGTGAGGCGCTCCTGGACCTGGGGCCGGTGGGAGTAGCCGTCGACCAGCCGGGCCAGCTTGGACAGGCCGGTGATGCGCCCGTCGACGTTGGGGATGTAGGCCACGTGCGCCGCCCCGACCCAGGGAACGAGGTGGTGTTCGCACATGCTGTAGAGGGTGATGTCCTTGACCATCACCATCTCGTCGTGCCCTTCTTCGAAGGTCACATTGAGGTGGCGGCCCGGATCCTCGTGCAGGCCGGAGAAGATCTCGGCGTACATGTTGGCGATGCGTTCCGGCGTTCCCACCAGGCCGTCGCGGTTGGGATCCTCGCCGATGGCCTCCAGGATCTCGTGCACTGCCCGCTTGATCCGGTCGTGATCGATGGGACCCGGCGTGGGCGGGTCGGGCTTCAATCGTCCCCGGGGGCCGGGGTGGCGTCGCGGAGGTGAGCCCCGCCGTTGACCGCGGTACCACCGTTGCTGACCGTTGACCCGTTGGTGGCTCGACCATCGGGGGGCCACGTGGGCAAGGGCCCGATGATGGCGTCCAGGTCCTCGCCCACCAGCGTCTCTTTTTCCACCAATGCCGCGGCGAGGGCGTCGAGCGTCTCGCGGTGCAAGGTGAGAATGCTGCGGGCCCGGTCGTGCGAGTCGTCGATCATGCGCCGTACCTCGGTGTCGATGCTGGCCGCCACCTGCTCGGAGTAGTTGGGCTGGTGGCCGAAGTCACGACCCAGGAATACCTCGCCGTTCTTCTGGCCCAGCGTCTGCGGCCCGAGAGCGTCGCTCATGCCGTATTCGGTCACCATGGCCCGGGCAATGGCGGTGGCCTTCTCGATGTCGTTCTCGGCGCCCGTGGTCGGCTCCTCGAAGATCAGCTCCTCGGCCGTGCGCCCGCCCAGGCACATGGCCATGGCGTCGCGCAATTCGCTCCGGGAGTGGTTGTACTTGTCCTCGGGCAGGGTGAAGGTCAGGCCGAGCGAGCGGCTGCGGGCCACGATCGAGACCTTGTGGATGGGGTCGGCGTGCGCCAGCACGTGGCCCACGATCACGTGACCGCCCTCGTGGTACGCCGTGACCAGCTTGTCCTTGTCACTCATGATGAGGGACTTGCGCTCGGGACCGGCGATGACGCGGTCGATGGCGCTTTCCAGCTGGGGCATGCCGATCTCCTTGAGATCATGGCGTGCCGCCAGCAGCGCCGCCTCGTTGAGCAGGTTGGCCAGGTCGGCGCCCGTGAAACCTGGGGTGCGCTTGGCCAGCTTCTCCAGGTTGACCTCCTTGACCAGCGGCTTGCCCTTGGCGTGCACCTCCAAGATGGCCTTGCGGCCCCGCACGTCGGGGCGGTCGACCACGATCTGGCGGTCGAATCGGCCGGGTCGCAGCAGGGCCGGGTCCAAGATGTCGGGCCGGTTGGTGGCGGCGATGAGGATGACGCCACCCTTCACGTCGAAGCCATCCATCTCGACCAGCAGCTGGTTCAGGGTTTGTTCCCGCTCATCGTGGCCCCCGCCCAAACCGGCGCCCCGGTGGCGGCCCACGGCGTCGATCTCGTCCATGAAGATGATGGCCGGGGCGCTCGCCTTGGCCTGCTCGAACAGGTCGCGCACCCGGCTGGCGCCCACGCCCACGAACATTTCCACGAAGTCCGAACCGGATATGGAGAAAAAGGGCACGCCCGCCTCGCCCGCCACCGCCCGGGCCAAGAGTGTCTTGCCGGTGCCCGGGGGACCAAAGAGGAGTACGCCCTTGGGGACCTTGGCCCCCATGGCCTGGAACTTGGCGGGCGACTGCAGGAAGTCCTTGATCTCCTCCAGCTCGGCTACCGCCTCGTCGGCCCCGGCCACGTCGGCGAAGGTCACCTTGGGCTGATCCTTGGACCCGGTGCGGGCCTTGGCCTTGCCGAACTGCATGACTTTGTTGCCGCCGCCCTGCATCGTGTTGAGGATGAACATGAACCCGGCGAACAGCAACAGGATCGGTCCGTAGTCCTCCAGGATGGTGACCCAGATGGAGGTCGAACTGTGCTTGACCGAGACGACCGGGATGTTCTTGTCCAGGAGCAGCTGCGTCATGGTGGTGGTGTACCGGTCGGGATAGGTCACGTCGTAGTGCTCACCCGTGGCCGCCCCGCCAGCACCCTTGAACCGGCCGCTGACCAGGTCCGACCCGTCGTGGATGGTGGCCGTCGCCACCTGGCCACTGCTGACCTTCTGCTCGAACGCCTTCAGCGTCAGGTGGTCGACGGTGGGTTGAGGCCTGAACATCTCGAACACCACGATGACCAGCAGCACGGCCAGGCCGATGTAGAGAATGGGACTCCGGAGGGCCTTCTTCATCCCGGCGTCGGGCTTTCCGCGGTCAGACATGCGGGCGCCAGGGTACAGGCGTGGCCCGTGAACCCTCGTCTTCGCTTGCGTCAGTCAACTACCGGCAGAGCCTTCGTACACGCAGATGTAGGGGAGGTTGCGGTACCGCTCGGCCGCATCGAGGCCGTATCCGACCACGAAATCCGGGGGGATGCGGAATCCGGTGTAGGCCAGGTCGGACTCGACGCGTTGCATGCCTTCCTTCACCAAGAGCGCACACACCTCGAGGCTGAGGGGGTCGCGGGCCAGGAGGTTCTTGCGCAGGTAGGACAGGGTCAGACCTGAGTCAACGATGTCTTCCACCACCAACACGGCACGGTCGGTGAGGTCCAGGTCGAGGTCCTTGACGATGCGCACCACCCCACTCGTGCGGGTGGCCCGGCCGTATGAGGCCACGGCCATGAAGTCGAACTCCACTGGGAGGTCGATGGCCCGGGCCAGGTCACTCATGAATACGAAAGCGCCTTTGAGCACGCCCACCAGCAGGGGAACCCGGCCTTGGTAGTCCCGCGTGATCTGCTGGCCCAGCTCCTTGATGCGAGTCTGCAGCGTCTCTTCGTCGATGATGACCCGCCCGAGGGCGGGGTCGTGGCGCGTCGAGTCTGGCTGGGGCTCGGCCATGATCTTTGCAAGGTAGCGGCTGGCCCTCGGTGGCGCGTGCAGGTTCGTATCGTGGGGGATTGATGAGTGATGAAGGCCGACCTCGGGCTGTTACCCCGCCGTCGTTCATGCGACAGGTGATCGCGGGGTTGTCTCCTCCAGCCGACGACCAGGGGGCGCCGCCGCCTGCCACCGAGGCGGCGGCGGCGTATGTGCGGCCGGTGCCCCCGGCCGACATGTTCGTCCCGCTGGCCGAGCAGCTGGACAACGTGCGGCGGTGGAACATGGAGAAGGGGTGGGGGTTTGGGGAGGCGGACTTCTCCGCCGTTGACCTGACTCCGGGGCAGTATGACGATCCGCTGGTGGCCGATGTGATCGCCGTCTACCTGCCGGGCGACGTCTCGCTGGACGCGGTGCGGCGAACCTGTGACGAGTTGTGGGGCGTGCTGTGCGACCAATACCCCAACGCCTGGTGCTGGGACGAGAAGTGCTGGGATCTGCGCCTGGTCGGTCGCAAGCAGGTCCGGTTGCTCAACGGCATCGCACACCAAAGCGGAATCCGGCGGGTGACGCTCGACCTGGGCGCCCATTGGGACCCTGTCCGACCCACCCGCTCGATCGACATCCGGGGCCGGGACTCGGCCCATGCCGAGGTGCTTGCCGCGGCCGCCCATTTCCCCGGCTGGGTCCGGGCCATGGACGGGATGACGGTGCCGTTCGCCCTGCTGTCGGGTTACCAGGTGACACTGGTCGAGCCCGAGTCGTGGCGCCGCCTCCCGTGCCTCAGCTGGAACGAGTCCCGGGCCACGCTCAGCCTCACCGCCCACTGGGCCGACATCTACGCCCCCCGCTGGTCCTCGCCTGTGTGCCTGGCCGGGGTTGTGTCACCCGTGCTGGAGGCTCCGCAGGGGATCACGTGGGCGTAGCCTCGCCGCCGTCTGGAGGAGACGGCGATGAGTAGGTACACGGTGATCTACCGGGGCGAGGGCGTGTTTGTCGATCGCGACGCCCGTTGGTTCAAGGTGGCCGTGCTGAAGGAGCACGAGTCGCTGGGCATAGCCCTGGGCGTGATCGCCGAGCCGGAGTGGGACCGCGAATTGCCAGGCGGGGGTGACGGCCCTGCCGTGCTGGCCAACGCCGCCGTGCGTTTACTGGCCATCAACCTGCAGGAGGCGGTGGAGGCGGGCCGGTTCCGCTCGACCTGGCAGCTGGGGGCGACCGAGTTCACCCTGGCCGGGCGCGACGCACGCCACCTGGTCAACACCGGCGTGGCCGAGCCCCGTCCCTACGCCCCCGACTCCCCCGTCGCCTTCTTCCAGCACTGACTCGGCTGCCGACAGGGGGGTGGGGGGGGGGGGGGGGGGGGGGGGGCC
>Ga0302325_10006630_pt1 | contig 25930 bp, 22 predicted proteins | sample Palsa_T0_2_FD_201948 | JGI IMG/M metagenome (GOLD analysis project Ga0302325, IMG submission 201948) | Peat permafrost microbial communities from Stordalen Mire near Abisko, Sweden - Palsa_T0_2 | ecosystem: Environmental > Terrestrial > Soil > Palsa > Peat permafrost | place: Sweden: Abisko... | reverse complement strand
CTGCTACCGGTGTCAGAACGGCATCGATATGCACGTGCTGAAATTGAATATCCGCCAGGCCCCTGCCGTCGATCGTATCGAATCGTCTTTTTGTCACGCCCGGCACGTCCGCATGCACGAGCGCTAGTACTGGCGTATCCGCTTGCATGGCCGAGACGAGCAGCAGATTGGCCGCAACTCCGTCCGCCACATAGCGTTTTGCGCCGTCGATCACTTCGGAGTTCAAAGTAGTCGACAACACCGCCTCCGAAGGACGATCGGCTTCCTCCACTGCCAGCGCGGCGACTACCTGCCCGCGCGCGATTTTCGGAAGCCAGCCCGCTGCGACTTCGGCGGGTGCAAAGCGTGCGATCACCGTTGCAGCCACCAGCGCGGTGGACGTAAGCGGCGCGGCAGCGAGCGTCTCGCCCATTTTCTCAATGACCGCCGCTAGTGCGCGAATGCCGACGCCCGCGCCGCCAAATTCTTCCGCGATCGCTGTGCCTGTCCAGCCGAGCGCTGCCAGCTCTGCCCAGACCTCAACATCGAAACCGTTGGCCGTTCCGGAATCCCGTAGGGCTCGTATCTGGCGGATCGGCATGCGATCCGTCACGAATGCATGCGCGGTGTCTCGCACCATTCGCTCCTCTTCGTTCAGAACGAATCGCTGCGTTTTCGTCTGCATGGGCTCGACCTTCATTATTGCGGGTCTGGAAGCCGAAGGATGTGCTTAGCGATCACGTTGAGATTGATCTCCGTCGTACCACCTTCGATCGTCGCACTGCGCGATCGCAGCCACGTGCCGAGATCGGTGGTTTCAGATACGACACCCTGAGGGACGGGCCGTTCGATCAGCGATGCGAGGCCGAGGGCATCGACAATGAGTTCGGCTTGGTCCTGGCGGAGCAGTGATCCGGCGACTTTGAGTGCGGAAGCGAGATGCGAGACACCCTCCTGACTCGCCCGCGTCAGCGTAAGCTGCAAGGCTTGCTCACGCATTTCGACGCGCTCAATTCGGTCGCGAAGTCCAGCATCGAGCGATACTCCTCGACCGACAATGGCCTCGTGCAACGGTTCATTGCGGCCGGTGCCAGCATTGGAAATCATCCGCCGCTCATATTGCAACAAGCGCTTGGCGATCTCCCATCCGCCGTTGACGGACCCCACCATCTGGTCCTTCGGCACAAGCACGTTGGTGAAGAAAGTTTCGCAAAACGGAGAGGCGCCCGAAATGAGCTTGATTGGTCGCCGTTCGACCCCGGGGCTGTTCATATCCATTAGGACGAAGGAAATGCCGCCCTGTTTCACGGATCGGTCAGTGCGCACCAGGCAGAACATCCAATCGGAAAGGTGCGCGTCGCTGGTCCAGATCTTCTGTCCGTTGATCACCCAGTGCTCGCCAGCGTCATCGCAGCGGGTCTGCAGCGCGGCGAGATCTGATCCTGCGCCGGGTTCTGAATAGCCTTGGCACCAGCGGATCTCGCCGCGGGCAATCGGAGGCAGGAAGCGACGGCGCTGCTTTTCTGTGCCATATTCGAAGAGAATTGGCGCCAGCATCCACAAACCGAAGGACATGATCGGCGGCGGCGCGGCGATCCGCTTCATTTCTTCACTAAGCATCGCGGCCTGAGCCTCGCTCAAGCCGGCGCCGCCCAAGTCCGTCGGCCACCGCGGAGTGATGAACCCGCGAGATGCCATAGCCTCCATCCATTGCAGCGCATCGGCGGCCTGACCGGAGCGATTACGCCCACCCCATGCGGGCGGAGTTTCGCTACCCGTGGCGCGAAGAGAAAGGGGGCAGTTCTCCTCGAGCCAACGGCGGAACTCCGCCCGTTGCGCGGAAAGCTCGTAATCTTCAGGCATCTCGTGTTCACCCACTTGCCAAAATTAACATTTCATTGATGCCGCGAGGGATCGCAAGCCGCGTGAGGCTTCTGGCGCAGATCAGCCTCGGACACGTTCGGCGCGCAGCCGGCTGCGCCGGACCTTGCCCGCCTCGTCACGCAGCGGTGTTTCCGTGAATTCGAAACTGCGCGGCACCTTGTAGCGCACCAACCGCTCAGCCACGAAGCTGCGAATGCCGTCGATCGTTGGCGTCTCAACGCCCTGCTCTAGACGCATGATCGCGTGCGGCACCGAGCCCAGGTCCTCGTCCGGTAGGCCGATGACGATGGCCGTCTCGATCGCCGGATGCTCCATCAACGCTGCCTCAACTTCGGCAGGATAGATATTACTGCCTCCACACAGAATGAGATCGGTGCGGCGATCGGCGATATAGAGATAGCCGTCTTCATCGAGCCAACCATAGTCGCCGAACGATTCGAAGCCGTCATCCAACCGGCGGCTTTGCGCGCCGCGATATTGATAAGTCGGTTTCGCTCCGGCCATGCCCCGCATATAGATCTCGCCTACTTGTCCCGGCGCGAGGATCGATCCATCTTCGCCCCGGATCAGGATTTCGCCAGCCGTGCGCCCCACGGATCCGCGGTGGGCGAGCCATTCGACGCCGTTTAGTTGCGTTGTGCAAAAGCCTTCCGTTCCCCCATACATTTCCCAGATGCGCGCCGGCCCAATCCAGTCGATCCAGAACTCTTTCAACCACGGCGCGATCGGCGCAGCGGTGTGCCAGAGTGTCTTCAACGACGACATGTCGTACGCTTCGCGCACTTGGCGGGGCAGTCGCGCAACACGGCTCATCATTGTGGGCACGAGATTGATCCACTCGACGCGATGGCGATCGATGAGCTCCAGCAGTATCTCCGGATCGAATTTTGTCATGCCAACAACAGAGCTGCCGTTGAGCATCGCCACGTGGGTCATCGCAAAGGGGAAATTGTGATAGAGCGGCGCCGGATTCAACATCACGCCATCTCGCGGAAGCATCAGCACCGAGCCTCCCGGGGTTATACACGAGGGATTGTTGTCGACGATCACCTTGGGCGTCCCTGTCGAGCCGCCCGATGTCATCGCCTTCCAGTGCTTTGCGACCCGACTGGCAAGGGGTGCTGTCTCAGCATGGTCGTGCCCGAAGTGGGCAGGTAGCGCACCGGTTGCGGCGACAATGGCGGAATCTTGGGCGATGACAAAGCGCGCACCCGAGGTCTCTCGCACCGCCAGCAACTCGGGCAAGGGCAGCCGCGCTGAGACGACGGTTGGCGTCGCACCGAGCTTCCAAATCGCGAATGTCAGTTCAAAAAACGCATTTCCGTTCGGCAACGCAAGCATCACGAAATCATCTTGCCTTACGCCGGCGGCAGCTAGCGCATGCGCCCGGCGCAGAGCACGATCGGCCAATTCGCCCCAACTTAAAACGTCCTCGCCATGCCGAACCGCCCACTTGTGCCGGCCCAGGCGCGCGGCATTTCTCTCCGGAATGTCCCCTAGCAGGACCGCATCCGTCATTGCCCAGCTCTTCGCCGTGCCGGTGTTTCAGTCACTTTGTTCACCCCGATGGTGCAACTCACTGCACGAAATAGCGGCGGTCCAAAAGCGTTCCGACTTTCGTGTAGCGTTCTTCCAACTGGGCCTTTGTCGTCTCCAAGAATTTCCTCAGACCCGCGTCGGTTTCGAGCCCCGTCATCACTCCGGTGAGGTGACGCTGCTCGTTGAGCGTGTTGTAAAACATAAGTAGCGCCTCACGCTCAAACTTGACGCCGGTCTTACCGACGAGGGGGGCGAAGTCCTTCGCCAGGTCTGCCCCGATCGCCTTACGTTCTTCGCCCTCGATTTCGGACATTGTTGTCACGTCAATACGCATGGCGGGATATTGCTTGGACAGCCTCCGCATTGTGTCGGCCAGCTGCTGGTAATAGCTGACCAGATCATTCGTAATCCGCCCCATTTCTTCCGGTTTGTCCTTAAACATCAAGAGCCAATTTAGTTTAGGAAATCCCTCTGCCTCTTGGTAAAGCAGACTGTAGCCTATGGAGAGCTGCGCGCGTGACGCGTTCTTGTCGGGGGCGGACTTTTGGGCATCGCTCGATTGGGCATAAGCCCCCAGAGTCAGCAACAATGCTGTCACGACAAAGCGAATGAACGTTGATCGCTGCGGTGCAGATAGCGTTTCGGTATGCATCCGTTGATTGTATACAAACCCGCCCTAAGAGCCCCCGCCGTGCGAATTGTGCGTTGCCACATTTCGTACGGCGCAAATGGTGGTGAATTCGCGCGGATCCGTGGGAGGACTGGCCAGCGGGTGTGACAATGAGGCCCGCATTTTTCCGTCTGGAGCCAATGCCATCATCGACCGGACGCAAGGAGTTTCCCACTGTCGGGGGCAAAATATTGATCCAGGCACGCCTGTAATCGTTCGCGATCGAGCGGCTTGGTCAGATGGTGATCCATGCCGGCGGCCATGCATTTGACATCGTCGTCCTTCATCGCATGCGCTGTCAGGGCAACAATGGGTATGTGTCCCTGTCCAGCTTCGAGCGCTCGTATCGCACGGGTTGCTTCATACCCATCCAGAATCGGCATCTGACAATCCATGAGAATCAAATCGTAGCGCCCGTCCCGCCAGGCGGCAACCGCGGCCTGCCCATCGGCGACGGCGTGTACCTCGTACCCGAGCCTGTGCAATGTATGCATCGCCACCTTCTCGTTCACAGGGTTGTCTTCGGCGAGCAAGATCCTGCGCTTTTTCACCCCTAAGGTGGGCACCGGTTTCGTGACGATACCCTGCGTGCGACTGTGCCAGTCTTCTGCTTTTCCGGACAAAACAGTCTCCAGGCAGGCGGCGAGTTCTAGCAGCGCCACGGGCTTTAATAGAAAGCCTGCAAAGCCAAGTTCTTCGAAACGGGTGACATCGGTTTTTTGACCCGAAGAAGTTAAAAGAACCAGGCGAGTGGACCTCAAGAGTGAATCCGCAGCATTGATTCGGCGTCCAAGCTCGGCGCCATCGCATTCCGGCATCTGATGATCTATGAGGGCCACCTCGAACGGCTTGATTTCCAGTTCCGCGCTCATAACCGTCAGCGCATCCGCGGCAGAATTAACGCAAACGGACTCCATGCCGAGCCGGCGAAGCTGTCCGGCAAGAACCTTGCAATTGGTGTGATTGTCATCGACCACCAGGACTCGTTGACCGCGCAGAGCAGCGCTGGCCGGCAGTCTCGGTGCGCCCGGTTCGACGACCGAAACGCCGAAGCGCCCTGTGAACCAGAATGTGGAACTCAGGCCTTCTCGGCTTTCGACGCCCACGTCGCCACCCATCATTGTCGCCAGGCGTTTGACGATCGACAGTCCAAGACCGGTGCCACCAAAGCGGCGCGTGGTGGAATTGTCGACTTGCGAGAACGCCTGAAACAAGGTGTGCAAGCGAGCCTCGGGGATGCCGATCCCGGTATCGCGCACCTCGAAGCGTAAAGTCGTCGATTCAGCATCATGCGCCGTCGCTTGCACGCTCAAGGCGATCTCGCCCGCCTGGGTGAATTTGACGGCATTGCCAAGCAAATTGAGCAGTATTTGCCGTAATCGACCTGCATCCACTTGAATGAAGTCCGGAACCGCCGCATCGATATCGGCGGTAACTTCCAGGTTTTTCAGATGCGCCTGTATGCCGATCAAGCGCACGACGTCTTCGAGCAATTCGCTCAGATCGACACGCGTTACGTCGAATTCGAGCTTCCCCGCCTCGATCTTTGAGAAATCCAGAATATCATTGAGCACTATCAATAACGCCTTGGCGCTCTGGCGGACGGTTTCCGCATAGTCGCGTTGCTGATCGTTCAAGCTTCCATCCAACATAAGGTCAGTCATGCCGATGACCCCGTTCATGGGGGTACGAATCTCATGACTCATGTTGGCGAGAAATTCGCTTTTCGCCTGATTGGCGACCTGCGCGGATTGAGCCAGGGCTTCCGCCTGCCGTGTGGCCGCCAAGAGTTGCTCGTTGGTCGCACCTAGGCGCGCATTGCTGCCCTCCAAATCTCGCGTGCGCTCACGCAAATGCTGTTCTGCTTTGAGCAAGCGATCGTATTCCTGCAACGACAGATTTTGGCGCAGCGTCGCGAGAACGATCGCCACCGCCGCGCCGGCGATGGTCGTGATCCTTACCGAAACCAAAACATTCGGCAGCGCCCATACAAGCGAGAGGCTGATGACCCCCGCGGCCACGACAATGAGCGGAATGAGCCGGACAATGGCTTCGCAGCGGCGCTGCCACACTGGATCCTCGTTTGTCTCCGTATGCCAAACAAAGGTACCGTAGCCCATGCCGACCGCGATAAAAGAGAACGCCAGGTTCAGCCAAGAACCGTTCGCCCAAGCGCCTACCGCGTAGTTGTCATTCCAAATCATCCACACAACGCTATTTAAAACGGAAGCCGCGAGAAACAGCAGCCACCGATAGCTCACCGTCCAGCGCAGTGTCGCGGCCATCACCAAGCCAATGCATACGGGAGTAAGCATGCAAATCGGATAGATGATCAATATGGTCAGATCCAGAGGATCCGTTCGGCCGCTCCTCGGCAGGTATAAGTCCGATGTCAGGGTAAGAACCACCAACGCCGCGGGCGTTACGTTGAGGTCAAAAGAGCGTCGCTGGGTGGATGTGCGGCCGCGAACAGGCGCCAACATACCCATGACGAAACACGGCCCGATACATAAGAACAATGCATCCGAGAGATTGAGAATGGGCGTGCGCTGCGTGATCTCCTGCAAATCGAAGAGCACTTGAGCGGCCAAGGTGACCGTGAGGCCCCACGCAAACCAACGGCGCGAGGCGACGTCGCCGTCCGGAGCGCGGCGAACACCAATCCATGCGAGTGCCGCGGCAACGGCGTAGGCGAGCGTCCAGTGAAGATAATCGAAGTAATGTCCCGTGCTCAGCTTGCTGCTGAGACGTGCCGCCACAAAAAGACAGATTACTACGATCAGCGTGCCCGCGACGACACGTGCGGCAAGTCGATTTTGTCGATTGCTTGATTCGCCGGAACACAGATCTGACATCGGCGATGCACGCTCTCAAACGGATGGGATTGCGAATGACCTTAACATAAAGGAGGCTCCCGACCAGGCGCGGTAGGCCGGATCCTTGTAGGACTGATGTGAAGTGCTTCGCATTATCATTGTGAAGTGGGTCCCGACATCGCGCCCATGCGATCCTGTAGGCGCTTGCGGAAGCGTCGGCTCAAGCGCAGTCGAACGTTGGATCTCAGCACGACCTCGTATTCGCCCCCGTTCTGAAGTTCCAGCGCATGAATCTGATCGAGGTTAACGATTATCGAGCGGTGAATACGGATAAATTTCTCTTCGCCCAGTTCCCGCTCAAGCTCCAACAGCGTCCGACGCATAATGTGTGTCTCGCTACCCACATGCAGGCAGGCGTAATAGGCCACAGCTTCAATCCAGTCGATGTCGGCGACATTCAAGAACAACACCTCACCCCGACTCTTGACGACAAGACGCTCGGCTATTTGGGACCGCTGGGGTGTGTAGTGCGCAATCTTATCCTTGGCACGATCCAAGGCGCGGCGGAAGCGCGCGTCATCGAATGGCTTCAGCAAGTAGTCTAGCGCGCCGGCCTCAAAGGCGCGTAGTGCATACTCGTCGTAGGCCGTCACAAAGATGATGGTCGACGGCAGATCGCTGCCCAACAACTCGAGCATGTCAAAGCCGCCGCATCCAGGCATTTGCACATCGAGAAACACCAAGTCAGGCTTCGCTCTTCTAATTTGCTCAATGGCCTCCGACCCCGATCCGCATTCGACAATCGATCCAATGTCCGGATCACGCCGCAGCAGTACGGTCAGGTTTAGTCGCGCCCCTGATTCGTCGTCAACCACCAGCGTCTGTATCGGCGTCGGGCGCTTATCCAGCGGCGTCATTCACGTCTCCCCCGAATGGCAGCCTCACGACGACTTCCACTCCACCCGCCTGCGCATGCTTAAGTTGCAATTCGGACTCTTTCCCGTACAAAATTTCTAAACGAGTGCGCAGATTGTTGATGCCAACGCCGGTGCGTGTCGCCGGCCAATCTGTCGGGGAATCGGGGCCATCATTGTAAATGCTTAGGCAAAGGTTGCCATCATTGCACGCGCCCGTGATGCGGACGGTTCCCCCTGCGGCACGCTTGGCAATGCCGTGCTTGATGGCATTCTCAACCAGGGGTTGCAGCAACAGATTGGGAACCTGCGCGGACAGCAGCTCTCCCGGAATGTCCATGCTTACCTGAAGTCGTTCCCCAAAACGAACCTTTTGAATGTCAAGATAGCGCTGCAGATACTCAACTTCCTCCGCCAGCGTCACCTGCGATCGGTGAGAATCCTCCAAGGCACGCCGCAAAAACTCACTCAAGCCCACGATCATACTGACCGCCGTATCGTTTCTGTAATCCCGCACCAAGCCGGTGATGGAATGAAGTGTGTTGAACATGAAGTGCGGCTCGATCTGCTGACGCAACGCGGCGAGCTGTGACTTGGATAGCTCCTCGCTGAGTCGCGCAGTCTCGGTCATCTGGCGCGCCATTCTTTCTCGAGCATCCATGACATACGTAACAGTTAATATGAGCGCGTAGACGATCAGGTATGTCAGGACTTGAAAGAGCAGTGACGTGCGCCAGGTATCCACAAATGTAGGTTGCTGGGGATAGTCCCAAGGATTAAAGAGCACTTGGAGCACTGCAAACCATGCCTCTGCCACCAGGCTGATAATGGCGAAAACCGCAAAGTGTACGGCGGCTGTTTGGATGGTCGTGCTGCGAATGACTTCGTATCGCCGGGCGAGCCCAATGACAAGCGGAGTCGCCAACACCCAAGGTAGCCACGATGCGAGCTCGGTTCCGAAGATCAGCCCTGCATGCTGCCTACCGATTGCACGCATGAAAAGTACTGACTGAGCTGCCTCGAAAAGTGCGCCCGCAATCCACATTGCGGCAATCCAAATCCATGGGGTCGAGCGCACGTCGGTCTGGGTCTCGGTCATGATCGTCACTCTACGCCAAGGTATTGTTGCAGGCTCGTCCAATGCAACGAATCGCCGCCCCGGTGCAATAAGCGGTCTGGCCGCCTCGGATCGTGGCACCTACACTCAGTTCCAACATCTCCCGGAACTCAAGGTAACCCTGTGATCGTTCACATCGGCACCCGAATTTAAAAGCCTTCGCCAAGGAGCTAAGACATGAAGATAAGTATTTTCACGCGCTGGTTTGCGGTGTGGTTACCGGCCTCATTTTGTCTGTCGTCGGCAATCCTCTGCAACGGCGCATCCACAACCGGAGGACGCGGGGACGCGTTGGCCAATGACCCACGCCTCGACATGATTACGGCAATCGAGGCGATGGGCCCCCATCGCTCGCTGGCTGATCCGGCAAAGATATTCGATCGCTTTGTCGGAAGATGGGATGTCGAATACACCGACTTTTCGAAGGACGGCAAGGTAACTCACCGCTCTGGTGAATTTATCGTCGGATGGGTGATGGACGGACGTGTCATACAGGACTTCTGGATTGTGTATCCGTCGGGCACGCATACGGAGCGAGAGGTGTACACGGAGCTGCGTTATTACGATCGCAAGTCCGCAACGTGGCCCATGACCTTCATTGACCCGGAGCATGCTTCCGTCGCGAGATTCACGGGCAGCGCCGCACGCGACGATCGGATCGTATTCGACACCCGGGACTTTGATGGCACGGACACCCGCTGGTCAATCAACGATATACGTGCCGATTCGTTTGCCTGGCGCGAGGAGGAGTCCCTCGACGGCGGTAAGACCTGGCGGTTACTCGCGGAACATCACATGAAGCGGCGCGGTGCGGCTCCCGACCGATGATACGAACTAAATCCGGCGTCCTCGCAAAGGTGATGGGTACCGCGGGCTTCATTATGGCAGTTTCAATAGCCGGTTCGGTTCGAGCGCAACATGCCTCTGACGATCCTGTAGCGTCAGCCAACGACGGCTTTGGCTTGACTCTCGGACTCGAGAGCATCGGTCTCTATGGGCCGGGTTTCGTGCGAGGCTTCAATCCTCAAGTGGCCGGAAATGTGCGCATCGACGGGCTGTATTTTGATCAACAAGGGGCTCTGTCCAACCGTGTGGTCGAAGGCTCGACCATTCGAATCGGTGTGAGCGAAATCGGCTATGCTTTCCCGGCGCCAACCGGCATCGTGGACTATAACCTGAGGCACGTAGGTGACGGCACGCCGAGCGCCACCATGGTCGTCAGCGCGGGCCCCTTCCAAGCCCACGGCATCAGCGTCGATGGTAATTGGCCTCTGGTCTCAACCGAGCTACAGCTACCGTTGGGCGCGAGCTATCAGGTCAGCACGCAAACGCCGTTCGGCAGTCCCAATCCGGGGTACACATCGAACATCGTCAACGTGGGCGCGACGCCGCAGTGGAAGCCGAACGATCGGCTGACCGTTCGCGGCATCGTTGACTGGACGCAAACGACCAGCGCCAAAACATTGCCGTTTGTGCTCACGGCAGGCGACTATCTGCCACCGGAAACGCCCCGCGGATACTTCGGTCAGAATTGGGCCGAAGGAAAAAGCGTCTCGGAGAACTACGGCGGAATCGTTATTGCGCAATTGAGCCGAGATTGGTCATTGGCAGGCGGCATTTTTCGGTCTGTCGCCGACAATCCGATCAGTTACACGGACTTGTATCTCAATACGCGCCCGAACGGTTCCGCCGAGCAATTCATCGTCAGCAATCCGGACCAATTGACCTCGTCGACCTCAGGGGAAGCTCGTCTCACGGGCCATTTCGGAACCGATTCATGGCGTCAAGACGTGGTATTGCTGGCCCGCGGCCGCGACACACTGGCCCTCTACGGGGGCTCGGATGTCATTGACTTGGGTCCCGCCTTGATTGACCAGGGTGTTCAAGCGCCGGAGCCGACTTTTTCTTACTCTGCGCGAACTCATGATCGCACCGAGTTGTGGAGCGCGGGACTGGCCTATCGGGCGCAATGGCAGGGGCGCGCAGACTTTGCCTTCGGAGTCCAGCAAGAGAGCTACACCAAAGACGTGACATCCCCTGGTCTCCCGGAGGCGGAGCTGACGGATCATCCGCTGCGCGTCAACGGAACCGCCGCCATGGCGATGTCCGAGCGAACGACGGCCTACGTGGGTTACACCCAGGGACTCGAGGATTCCGGCATCGCGTCGAGCAGCGCGGAAAATCGTGGCGCCATTCTTCCCGATGCGCGCACCTGGCAGGCGGATGCGGGCGTGAGATATTTATTTACGCCGCAATTGAAACTCATTGCAGGCGTTTTCAAAATCGAAAAACCCTATTTCAACCTCGATACCAGTAACGTGGATCGGGCACTCGGACGACAAAGTGCCTCCGGCCTCGAATTTTCCGCGTCTGGCGAAGCGAGCAAGAATCTCAATGTCACGGCCGCGATGCTGCTGGGTGAAGTAAAGGTCATCGGGCCGAATCTTCAGGCTGAGGGTGTCGGTTCCTTTGCCCTAAACCAAGCCCGCTTTCTGACGACGATCAACGCCAACTACAAGTTTCCGCAGCGGCCGGCCCTTTCCGCGGATATTGCGGTCACTCACTTTGGATCCTATCCGGCCAGCCTCGACGACGTGGCGCAAGGACCCGCAGCAACGTTGGTAGCCTTGGGTGGCCGATACCGGTTTAAGATACTCGGAGCCCCGGCGACTCTTCGTATGCAGGTCCAGAACCTGACCAATGCCTATTTTTGGAATCTGGCATTTAACGCCCCGGTATTCAGCCAATATCAGCCTCGCGCCTTTTTCGGTTATCTGACAACTGACTTTTGACGAGCTTGACTATCGTCTGGACTTGCCCGGCTCCAAGATCTCGAACACGTTGCCATCGGGATCGCGGCAATAGATCGCTTTCATGCTGCCTCCATTGAAGGTAATGACGGGAGAGTGGATGCGCACGCCGGCGGCGCGCAGCTTCTCATAGGTCCCGGCGATGTCCTCCACCACCACGCCGAAATGCGAATAGCCGCGGTCGCTAACTGGATATTCAGCATCCTTCGCTTTCGAGTTGGTGAACTCGAACAATTCGAGCTGAAGATTGTCCCTGCCGATCATGCACATCCGCCCAGTGGCGCCCGGTAAGTCCATGATCGCCTCGAAATCCGGGCCGCCGAAGGGGAAGATGTTGCACAGAGGTTCCATGCCGAGCATGTCATGGTAGAAGGCGATCGAGCGCTCGATGTCGGTGACCGAAATGCCGATATGGTTAAACTGCATTGGCAACCTCCTGAGGCAGTGCGCGCGCGGTGCGGAAATTTTCGAGCAGCTGTGCGCCACCCGACCCTGCAACGATATCGGGCGCCGTAGCGCCACGCTCAGCGATGATGACGTCGTCGCGGACCAGCGTCTTGCCCGAGATTTCGATTGACCCTTCAAGAACCAACGCGCCGTACCAATCGCCGCATTGCGGCTTGGCAATGTAGCCACCGGCCGCCAGCCGCGTACTACGAACCACTGCATGGTCTGGATCGCGCGGGTCGCCCAAGTCCCACTGCCGGCCCGGTTCAAGCCTGGATTTAAACATGCCCTTAGTGCCCTCCAAACTCAGGCTCGAATGGCCTTCATTGCGCAGGTTGATGCCTTCTCGTTTTCTGAAGACATGATTGCCGCCCCTCAATGTCGGATGGTCGCGATATTCAGGCGCGTACCCTCCTGGAGCCAGCGCAAGGTCATGGAAGATTTCGAGCATGCGACAGCCCATCGAGCCTATCACCAGCGGGCCGTATTCGACCGAGGGCGCGGCGACAAAAACATCGCCGGTCTCCATATACCAGTCGCCGATGAGGCACCTGCCTTCGAGCACGACCACGACTGTCCAGCAATCATGCCAGTGCAGCGGCCAGAATTGATTAGGCGGCAAGCGAATATCGGGGAGTGCGAAAATGGATTCGCGGCCCTGATCGCCGAGCATGACAATGTCGCTCCAAGTCTGGCCGCCGGCAACGTCATTGGAAACTTCGCCGTTTGGTCCCCTCATCCCACCCGGGTATAGCCGCCGAAAGGTGATACCGGGTGCGATCTGCTCGGTATAGAAAGGCTCGCTGGGGACGATTGACCGCTTAACCCAGTTCATGCGCCTTGCTTCTGCCTTGGTGCGAGGCGCGTGGGAGTGCCCGGTTTTTCTCCGGCAAGCACAATGCGACTCATGCGCCGCGTGGTTTGATAGTCCGGTACGGCGTAGTGCTGGACGGCGCGGTTATCCCAAAAAGCCAAGTCATTGCGGGTCCATTGCCAACGCATGGTGAAGTCCGGGCGCTCGACATGCCGGAACAGAAAATCGAGCACCGCGCGGCTTTCCAGACGGTCGAGCTCAACGATCCGGCTCGTAAACGATTCGTTGACGTAAAGTGCCTTGCGGCCAGTTTCTGGATGGGTCACCACCACAGGATGTACCTGCTGGCGGGCGTTGCGCCGGCTATAGGCGGCATCGAATCTCGAGCCGTATTTACCCATCCGCTCTATGGTGAAGTCGACAACATGGACGGCAGTCAACCCGTCGAGCATCTTCTGCATCGGATCGGACAACGCGTCCCAAGCTGCGTACATGCTGGACCAGCAAGTGTCGCCACCGACAGGCGGGACCTCGATCGCGCGCAAAGCGGTGGCCATCGGCGGCTTGGCAAGCGAGGTCGTGTCCGCATGCCAGACTGCTGTGCCGAAACGCGTGGGGCTGAGGTCGGCAGCCAATACGTCGGCCGGCGTGTCTTGTTCGGTGCCGGTGGATTCTTCCTTCATCGGGACGCCGAAATTTTCGAGAAAGGCCCAGTATTGTTCGGGCGACAGGTCCTGGCCGCGAAAGAAGATCACGCCGTGGTCGAGAAGCGCCTGCCGTAGCGCTGCAATGATATCCGCCGGCAGAGGCACGCGAAGATCAATCCCGGAGACGACGGCTCCGGTATTCGTCGTGATTCGCTGCACGGCGATGTCGGTTATGGAATTCATGGCAATCTATCCTCTCGCATTGTTTCTCGGCCGCTCACGTCAGACCAGACGCGCAGTCCAGCCGCCGTCGACCGGGATGACCGTCCCGGTTACGTAGGATGCGCGATCCGACGCCAGAAACGCCGCCACCTCGGCCTGTTCACGCGAACAGGCGGGCCGGCCCAAAGCTGATTTCGCGCTCATATGCGCCAGCATTTCCGGCGTGGCGTCATCCATCGACTCTGTCTTCGTAAAGCCGGGCGCGATGACATTCACTCTCACACCGTATTTCGCATAGTCGATCGCCATGACCTTGCTTGTTATGTTCACGCCGGCCTTGGCCGCGGTATAGGGTAGCGGCGCCCGCTGCTCGGCATTTACGCCGGCAACCGAGGAGAAATTCACAATTGAGCCGCCGCCGGTTGGGATCATGGCTCTGGCGGCGTATTGGGTGCAGAACATCATCCCGCGCAAGTTCGTGGCTGTCATCCGCTCATATTCCTCGAGTGTGAATTCGAGCTGCTCGTTGCGCCCGCCCAGCGTTCCCGCGACATGAATTGACGCATCGATGCGGCCGAAGGCTTTGATCGCAGCTCCAAACATCGCTTCGATTTCGTCCTGCCTGCTGACATCGGCATGGAACGGGATGACGGCGGGACCGAACGCGCCGGTCAGCGCTGCCTGCTTGCCGCTGAAATCGACAGCAAACACCCTGGCGCCTTCGCGCACGCAGACCTCGACACAGGCTTTGCCGATGCCCTGTCCGGCACCGGTGACAACCACCATTTTGCCCAAGAGCATGCCAGCCGGCGCTTGAAATGCTTCGGTCGCTGGCAGCTGGCGTGGCAAGGGAGCGTTAAAGTCGCTCAATTTGTTCTCTCCGGCGTAATAGCGACGATCGCCCTATTCTATCTAATTCGATTCCCCGCGATTCGATTGTCTCAGTCTATTCCTCACGGTCATGTATTGGCCAACATGTCGGGAAAGCGGTTTCGTAGTCACCGATCGGTGCGCCGTCGGGAATGTCCTCTTTCGCCAGTGCGCCTTGCATCCGGCCAGGGGATGGAAACGCTTTGCCACTCGGCGTGTGATAACGCAGATCCGGGCCGCCCAGCAGCACGGCCAGCGCCCTGCGAGGGCGATCATGGCCGAGGTGCCCGTCGGCACCATGCAGCATGTTTCCCTGGAAAGCGAGGACATCTCCGGGAGCGACTTCCCAGCTCAGGATATCGAAGCTGTCCCGATAACGTCGTACATCAGGCGGCTGAGGAAGCGATGCGTCGCCGACCACCAGGCGACTGGCCTGAGTTCCTGCCGAGGGCGTCATCGCGGTGTTGACGTTGCTGTTGTACACAACGTTCCAGCGATGCGATCCGCGCACCACCTGCACGGTGATCTCCCGAGGTGAGTAATCACACGGAAACCACAGTCGTACCAGAGAATCTCCGCGAACCCGCAGGAACGGTGTGTCCTGATGCCAGGGCGTCGGGACAATCGGCCCTCGGGTCTTGTAGAAGATCTGATCCAGAATGAGATGCGCCGCCGATGTGCGCATCAGGGTCGCCCCAATTCGACCGACCACGCCACTCGCCAGCAATGCGCGTAGCGAAGGGCTCACCAGCGAGGCATAGTCGCGGACGATCGTGCGCCCCTGGCCATCTTCGCCATCGACGATCGTAGGACGCCCGTTTTGCGCGTGGTAGGTTTCTTCTACACCCTGCTCGAGCAGTCGGGAGACTTCCGTATCGAGGACGCCACGGATCACTACGGCGCCGTCCCGCTCGTAGCAACGGATATCGTGGTCAGTGATATTGGGCCAGCTCATGAGGCATCTATTGCGATTGCAATCCAGATTACGGCAGAATGGATCAGGGAGTCAATACGGAACAATGTTCCATAGTGCAATGAACAGGAAGGCACTGGTTTCTTCGCATCCGCTGGCCCGCGTCATGGATGAGGTCATCCGCCTGCGCAGTCGGCTGCAGACTATTTTTGCCGGTATCCATTTGGGATCGGGCTTGTCGCCGGTGGGATTGACGGTTTTGACCGCGGTAATAGAAGCCAGGAAGCTGCCCACCGTTCCGCAGATTGGCCGAAGCATCGGGCACCATCGCCAGGTGATTCAACGGGCCGCAAACTCGCTCGTGGACGCGGGCCTGCTGATTCTCGTGCCGAATCCTGATCACAAGCGGGCGCATCTTTTGCGGGCGACTGCCAAGGGCGAGGCTTGCTATGCCCGAGCTATGACGCGTGCGCAGAAGGCGACCAAGGATCTCATGCAGACCCTGGACTCCAAGGGTTGCGAGCGGCTGGCGCAGGACCTGCTGACGTTGCGCACCCGGATTGAGTCGTATCTGAGGTCGATCGAGGAGATGGCACACGGCGTCCATCGGCGATGAGGAAATACAATGTCTTATGAGAGTACTGCAGAGCCGATCAAATTAGGTTGTCTCTTCGATTTCCGCTTGCCGCCGAGCTTCCCGAAGGAAATGCGCGAGGACTTCATCCTGCCATTCGAATTGGTGTTTAAGGACGCGCTCACGCAGCGATTGATCGATCGCCCGGTAACTATCATTTACCGCGAGGTTGAGGGCCTGCCGAAGGGATCGATCAAGGCTGTCATTGACGGCTACGCCGAACTGGTGGACGAAGGATGCCTGCTCGTGTTCGGTCCACACATCTCCGATAACGCGGTACCTACGCGAGAGGCGATCGAACAGCGTTTCCGCGTGCCTGCAATCAGCGTGAGCGGTGCCGAGGACTGGTTAGGCGAGTGGACTTCCGCCTGCCACAAGGCTCGCTGACCGATGAACCGGTCGTCTGGGCGCACATGGTCTCGAAACGCGGTTATAAGACGGTCGGCGCGCTGATCGAGCAGTCTCTCGTGGGTGACACTTATATCAGGCATTTCCGCAAGGCCTGTCGGGATGCGGATATTCAAATCGTTGCTGAGCAGTCCATTCCGCAGACGGCACAGGATGTGGTACAGGCTGTGCGGAAGCTGTATGACGTAGGGCCCGACGCGCTCGTCCACTGCGGGTTTGGTTTCGGCGTGGTGCACGTCAACCCAGCGTTGCAGGAGCTGAACTGGGATCCTCCTCGCTTCATGGGGACTGCATTCCAGAATGCTTGGATCAACCCTGTAATGTGGAAAGCCATTATGGGATGGATTGGACTCGATCAGTACGATGAGGGAAATGTTATTGGACAGCGGTTTCTCGATCGCTTCAAAGAAGCAACCGGGCGACGGCCGGAATACTGCGTACCCGTCGTGAATCGTGACATTGCCACGATTCTGTTGCGGGCATTCGCCGATTCGCATCCCCTGACTCCGCGCGGCGTCAAAGAGGCACTCGAGCGCGTCAAGATGATCCCTGCCGCTGCGGGTGCGCCAGGGACGCGGCTCTCCTACGGGAAATGGATGCACCGAGGATGGGTTGGGGCCGGCTACATGGTGGCGCGCAAGCTAGATCCGGATGGTGTCAACTCGCATCTTGTCGAGCGCTTTGGACAGGACTAATCAAGAGCAAGCGGAAGATCGTCGAAGTGGCCATACGTCGCGCCATCACTCGAATGGTTCCTCCCCGGCGAGCTTGGTCCGGCGCATGATGCGGCCCAGCTTGTGGTCGTAGGGTGTCGCCCGATGCAGCGTTCCCGTGTTGTCCCAAAGGACGGCATCGCCGGCCGACCATGCGTGGCTGTAGCGGAATCGCTCCTGGGTAGCCCAATCGCGCAACCAAACGAGTAGCTCGAGGCCCTCCAGCGGGTGCATTCCGAGCACATTCACCGCCGTGTTGCCGATGACCAAGGACTTGCGCCCGGACCGATGTGTCCAAACCAACGGCAATTCGCTGTGGTGCACCTTTAGCCATTCACTGAAGGTTTCGTAGCTTGGCTCCGGCTCGACGCTCAGTTGCGCGCCCGCCATGGCATGAATGGCGCGCAGACCAGCGATCGCCGACTTTCGCGACTCGGGTAGAGCTTCCCAGGCAGCGTATGTATTGCAGAATTCGGTATAGCCCCCCTCGGGCGAGGGGGCGATACAGCAAAGCATCGATCCGAGGATCGGAACTTCATTCATGTAACCGTCGAAATGCCAGAAGAACGAGGCTTTCGTATAGTTCGCTGAAGCACCAGCGGCTGGATCGATGGTAATGTTTGTAGTGCCGCCATCGGGTCGATCCGATACGTAGCCGCCCAGTGTCCGCGTGAATTGGATGTGCTCCTCGTCCGTAAAATGGATCTGGGGAAAGATGAGGACGCCCCGCTTCTCTAGAAGACGGCGAATGTCCAAAGATCGCTCCCCGCTGAGTAACCTCTCCTTATCGAGATGAACGATGGAGCCGATATTGGCTTTGACTCGCGAGTGATTCACGGCCGCGTTTTCTGCAGCGTCCATGCGGCCAATCATAGCGTATTGAGATGAAGCAGTTGGCGCGGCCAATCGGTCCATCTTCAGGTTCTGAGCACCTCGGTGATAGGCTTCGAAGTCGCCATCGCATCAATGCCCCAATTCCCGACAGGCATCCCCAGGGCCTGCTGGATCGTCAGCCCCACCCTAGAGCTTGGTTCACCCTTCCCATTGATATGCAGGCCGGACTTCCATCTGCCTCCGGCCGTTCCGGCAACCATGATCGGTAATGAGTCAATCGAGTGTAGTTTCGCGTAATTACTCTCAGACGTGGCCAGCACGAGCGAGTGATCGAGGAGCGTGCCGTCACCTTCCTTAACCGCGTCTAGCATGCTTAGCATGCTTGCAAACGCCGACATGCTCTTTTCCATGAAGAAAGTGGACTCAGGTTGGTAACCGAGGGTCTCGTCGATCGGCTCTTCGTGCGTCAATTCGTGGAATGACACCGCCGAACCAGGCTTCCGCAGGTTGGATGCGGCAGTGGATAACGCGATGTTGAATACCCGCGTCTGATTGCATGCCAAGGCCATGACGATGAGTTGTCCGAGAACATCATGCGATTTAAGGGCGACATCCCAAACAGGCCCCTCTTCCACTTGAGCGGGTTCCTTGGGAAGAACGCATGCCTGCGCGGGTGCTGGCTTTTGCAGCATCAAGCCAAGCTGCTGCTCCATCTCACGGATTGACGTGAAATACTGATCGACCCGCGCACGGTCGACCGCACCCACGCTGTTCATTAGCCTCGCGCGCTCGTCCTTGACCGAGGACAGCACGCTTTGTCGCAGCATGATGGCAGGATCCGGCTTGAACTCAGCAGCATTAGGATCCTGAAACCCCGACCCGTAGATACGCCTGTACAGACTGACTGGATCGACTTCGCTCGCGTTGACCGTTGAGCCTGCCCGCATGCTATAGCTGACACCGGCCTGCCCCGTGCAGGCAATTTCGAGTGAACGGAAGCGCGATCCGCTACCGATCGCATCGGACACGAGGCAATCGAGCGTGGGCGCCTCGGCCGTGCCGCTGCCCATGCCCCCCTTGAGGGGGCAGGCGCCGGTCATCGTCGCCATGATGCCGGACCAGTGGTTGAGATTAGGTTTGCCGCCCAAGATGCAGTTGAAGCCGGAAAACACATCGATCTTGTTCTTATAGGGTGCGATCGGCCGTAGTTCATCCTTGATGTCGAAGTCGGATCCGACTTTTTCAGGAAACCAGCGGGCAGCGTTAATGCCACACCCCCAGAACCATGTTCCAAAGCGAGTCGGAATCGGAGCCCCGGATGCGAAGGCCGTGCCGTTAGCGTCCAAGAAGCAGTCCAGGATTGGCAGACCCACCGTGATCGCCGAAGCCCCCAGCATGCCCTTTAGAACCGTTCGTCTATTCCACTTTTTTGCCACGGGATCTCTCCGGTCCAGTCACAGCTCGCTAATTCGACGCTAGGGTATCGGGTGAAATGGCCCGAAATGCTTTACTGGTAGCCACGGTGCGCATCAGGGCCGGAAACTTGTATTGGTCCGCCGCGAAATGCTCACCGAGATATTCAAGCCACTGCTTTTCTGCCGGCACGACGGGCCGTCCCACGCCGTATTCGTACAAGCGCTTGGCGACACAATTCGTAGTAGCGGGGCTGTCATGAAGGATCTTTTCCAATGCAACCACGTCCTTATAGGGCTTATGTTCGAACGAGCCGCTGGCGTCGATTACGGCATCATTCTCCTGAGTACGGTACTGGCCAATGGCATCGTAGTTCTCGATGGCAAGCCCGATGGGATCAGTAATCGAATGGCAACCGGCGCAGGCTGGGTTGTCCCTATGTGCTGTCAAGCGGTCGCGCGCAGTCCTGTACAAGAGGTTATGCGTGTCCTGGACCAGTTTGAAGTCGACGTTTCCGGGCGGCGGCGGAATTTTTTGGCATAGGAGCAACTCCCGCACCGTCTTTCCCCGGATGGTCGGTGAACTGCGCCCTTCATGCGTCGGGTCGAGCATGAGAAAAGCCGCAAGGGTCAATATTCCCGCGTGAGGATCTGATGAGCCAAAGGTATAGGGCATCCACCCGCCAAATGCGGCTTGATGGACCGGTACCTTGTAGAGCGAGCCCAAGGTCCGATTCAGGAACGTTTTCTTCGTCGTGAGCAAATCGCGGTAGTCACCGTTGTTCGTCACGAGCAGATCAACAACGGTGCGCAGCGATTGCTCCTCCGCATCCTTGCTCAATTGCAAGGTGTACTTGGGAAAGATGGACTGGTCTTTCGTCAGGCCATCAAATTCGTCATAAGCAAACATGTCAGAAAAGAAAGCGCGTACGCCTCGAGCGAATCGCGGCGAGTCGATCAGCCGGTCAACTTGCGCGTTCAGCCCCTCTTTGCGGCGCAGTTCACCGCTCGCCGCTGCGTCCAGCAAGGTCTCATCGGGCGGTGCGTCCCAGAGCAAGAAGCTGAGCCGAGTGGCGAGAGCGAAGTCATCCAGGCGCAGCGATGCGGTAGAATCGGGGTCAGCTTCCGCTGTCTCCACGCGGAAGAGAAAGTTTGGCGAAACCAGAAGGCGAGACAAGCCAAACTGTAAGCCCTTGTAGAAATCGCCCGTCTGTTGGGTCGCGGATCGCGCAACGTTGACAACCGAGGCGACCTCATCGTCTCCGAGGGGCCGCCGGAACAGCAATCGTCCATACTTGGCGAAGTAATTGCGCGCGCACGGCTCATCGAATGTCTTCGGAGATCCGAGCTCACATCCAATCATCGTGGTCTTCGCAACTCCGGCCAGAACCTGCGCAGAAATCTCCCGTGCTCGGAGTTCGTATTGCTCGATGCCCGAAGGCGTGATCACCGCCAGGGAATCGCCGATCGAAAGCAAACCCTCATCCCGCAACGGCGGCTCGAAGCGACCGGGAATTTTTATGCCAGTGCCGAAAATATCCGCAATCGACTGTCTGTACTGATCCTCGCTCAGACGCCGGAAAGTCGCGGGCCCGCCTGCAGTCACAGGTTCGTCCCCCGCGGGCGCGCCATAACCTGGAGCCGCGCTGCAAATCAGGAGTGCGGTCAACAGTCCGGCGCCCGCGATCCTTGGGTGCACGCCATGTTGCGCGATCGGCATTCGATCGCGCCTATTGGCCACGCGTATCGACCCGGGCCACGTCGTGACGCTCGGGGGCGCTGGATGGCGCCGTTTCAATGAAGGCGGGGATTCCTTCTATGTCGTACGCCGACGAAATGCCGTCGCATTGGCCAGTGACCGGATCCTTCATTCCATCGGCGGCGCGTTTCAAAGCGTTGTACAAGCCTGGAACCTGGAAATTGTGGACCTGTTCGGCAGCGGAGGAGGAATACCGGCTCGCGATGACCCGCCAATCCTGGTAGCCGCCGAGTACGCCCTTTATGTTTCCATCCTTGGTCAGTTCCAGCCGTAAGCCGGCATGCCACATATTCAAATGTACGGGGGTACCATAGATGCCCAAGTTCATGCGCAGTTGCTTGACCGGATCGGTAATCAGGACGCCATTCACGATGCGTCCGTGTAGTCGCGTGAAGTAGTGCGTGTATTGCGGCTTGTCCGTTACGCGGAACGTATAGTCCGGCAAGATCTGGCCGCCGGTTGCGCTCTTGGCCATGGGATCCAGGCTGTAGAAGAGCGCAACATCAACACTGTTGTCGTTGGTCGCATTGTCGATGCCGGTGATCTGAAGGAGGATCGACTGCAGGCCATCATGCATCTGATTGTTGGCGAACTGCATGATGAAGCCTTTATGGCCTTGAAACGACCCAATGCAACCTTCGACCCTATATAACTGGTTATCGATCCCGGTCCGCCCGTCCGCAGATACGTAGTTCTTATGTTTGCATATGCCGGCCGGCGGCTTGCCTGTGCCATCATTGCCATCCAGGTCAAGTCCGCGGGCGAACGTCGTTTGCGGTTCGGCGTTGCCCGGGTCTGGCACCACACCAGGGGCCATGGTGACATTCAGTTTCCCCGGCCCGCGAAGTCCCATTTGTCCGTTCTCGTAATTGACGCCCCCTTTGCTTGCCAATTCGGCACGCTCTTGTTCCGCAGCTTGCGGGGACATATACCGGTAATAGTCGAGCTCTGTCGGTTTTGAATTCAGCGCCGGACATTGATCGTCGCTTACGTCCTGCGCGGGGGCGATCCAAGTCAGAACGAAGGATTTTGTCGTGCGACCAGGTGGCGCCGGACGCAGAGCGGGCGGGTCAAACTTTGCTTCAATGCCATCATCCTTGAGCTGATAGTTCAGCCGCTCAATGTCTTTGAAACTGACGACAATCGCCTGTTGCGGCGCATCGGGCACCAACGGGCAGTCGCTAAATTGCGCATCCTTGAGCTTGTATTCGTAGTATTCGGGAATCACCGCCGGCCGCGCGCCAATTTCGAAGGTGGTCCTTGCACGGTCGGAGGATTCCGAATAGGTCAATTCGGCCATGGAAGTCTTGCTAAGACATTTCTCCATGAGTTCCGGTAAAACACGACTATTCTTATCGATAGCAATAACGAGAGTCCCTGCCCCCTGGCGCGGGCTGACAGGACCGGAAAATTGATCGGGATGTCTGAACCCACCGGTTCCGCCCAGCCCGATTGCTCGGCCCTTTGGCCAGTAGTTCCCATCGACCTTGATCCAATTCTTGTATTTGGTCCCCGGCCAGTCGCCGGTCGTACCGGGAATAAACAAAAAGCTTTCACCCACGTACCCAAAAGCCAAGTTCGCGGCGAACAGGCTCAACGCACCGGCAACGAGCACACCACGCGCAGAGACTCGCAGTCCAAAATGTCGTCTGTGGGTTTTGAGAAGAGCCAACGTACCCTCCCCGGGCCGCCGCCAACTTGACGCTATATTCTGCCTCCGATCCTATGCTTGTCATCAGGGTTGTAAAGAGTATTCCGCTTCGAGGGGTCAAATTTTGAACCAACAGGACCGTAATATGGCCTGCCAGCCTAATCACTCAACTCGGGGGAGTCTTCTCCGGCTTGTCGGCTGCGTAGCAATGAAGACTTGGTAGTATTTGGCTTCACGCGGACTCAACGTCATGTCGTTCGCGCCGAGCTTGTAGATCTCTGAACTAAAGCGTTGGAGCATCTCGCGTACCCGATCGATCGATGTTTGGGACAACCATTCGGCAACATAAAACCAGTCGCAGTTTTCGCTACGAAGGTCGATTTCCAAAAGGAACCGACGTGCCAAGTCGCGGGCAATGCTCATCAACGGTCCGCGATCCTTGGGGTCGAAATACGCAACGGCCAGGGTCTCGATCTGGTTGTTCGGCAATTTGCGGATCAGGCCCCAGTTCTCCAGTTTCACCAGTTGCGCATCCAACTTCTGTGGAGTGATCTCAAGTTCTTTGGCGATTTGCGCCAGGGTGAGGCCGCGGTGCAAGAAGAAAAAAATCGTCCGGCAGAGCGGACTTTTAGCGAGAGCCTCTTGCTGCACCGTACTCAATCGAGGCTTTGAGGAAGCGCGCTGCCGGACTAACGCGAGCAGAGCTAACAAATCCAGATTTGCCATGTCTGTTATTTTCTCGAGTACGGTGACATCAAGGCCCTCCCCGCGCAGATAACGCTTCACAGTGGTCTCGCTGACCTCAAGCCGGGAAGCCACGTCCCGATTGCGTAGGCCCTTACGCCTTAATTCCTCCTTCAATACCAAGCCAATCTTTTGGGCGGTCGTAGGCGTATTCATCGTTGTGTTGTGTCTCGAGGGGACGAACTCGGGAGCAATTATTTCTTCATGGCTTGGATGAAGGCGAGGCTATTCTTGACGTGATCGCTATAGTCGTCGTCGTCATGGACGTAGGCGATCTTGCCTGAGGAGGCGATGACATAGGTGGTGCGGGTGTTGAACATGGCCCCGTCGTTGACGTCGAAACCGTCGACGATGCTCTCGTCGGCCGAGGCCATGGGGAATTTGCCGGCGCATTCCTCGGCGGAGAAGCGGGCCAGCGTGTCGACCGTATCGCGCGACATGCCGAGCACCGTCGCGCCGGCGGCGCGGAACTTATCGATATTGTCGGCAAATTCGTGGGATTCGGGGCCGGTGCCGCCGGTGAAGGCGGAAGGAAAGAAGTAGAGGACGACCGGGCCCTTTTTCAGCAGCTCGGACAGGTTCACCGTCAAGATAATCCCGCCCTGGGCACCGCGGGCGGTGAAGTCAGGGGCCTGGGCGCCGACGGCGAGGGCTGCGGATGCGGGGGTGGTGAGGGCGAGAGCTATGCCCAAGGTGGTGAGTGCGGTTAGGATCGGCTTCATTGTGGTTTCTCTCCCGTCGGCTCCAGACCAGTGGCGTCGGTGCGGTTCCAGCCGTCGCGCGGCAAGTCATTCAACACCGTTGCTGCGTTTCCGTCGTTCTTGAGTTGCCAGTCCAGCCAGGCGATGACGGCCTTGCTCCAGCGCCGGTCCGGCCCAGCAAATGCGCCTTCGTGGCTCATGCCCTCGAGCGCGGCCTTGTACATGGGCCAGCCGGCGGCCTGCGCCTTGGCGAAATCGGCATCGCCGACATCGAGCACGGCGCTATCGTCCTGGCTGCCTTCGAGATAGGCTATGGGCGCCTTGTGGGTGTCGGACGAGCCTGGGCTGAACTTGGCTGGCGAATTCAGCAGCACGGTGGTGGTCGTGCGTGGGTCGGACGAGGCGGCCATCGCCTGTTGACCGCCGCAGCCGTGCCCCATATAGGCGATCTTGCTCGTGTCGAGCTTTCCCTCATAGGGACTGCCGATACGGCTATTTTCCGCGATCGCCCAATCGACCGCCTTCGTCAGCGCACTCGCCTGGGTGCGGAGGGGCCGGCCGTCCGCGAGGATTGCCAGGCCGTCCGGCGGGGGGTAGTCAATGTCGTCATTACCGACCGCAACGACGAAATAGCCATGCGATGCGATCTCACTTAGGAATGCGGCGTATGGGAGTGAGCTGTTGCTGCACATGTTATCGGCGCCATTGCCCCAGGCGATGATGGGCAGCGGACCCTTCGACCACTCCGCCGGCCAATAGAGGGTATGCGTCGTCAGGTTCGGCGGCTGCAGACGCGTCACCTTGGCGGGGCCAGTGCCGCGGGGCACGGCTGCGCGCCACTGGGCGAAGCGCCGCTCCTCCTCTGAAAGATTATCCTTCACCCATTTCGTGATTTTGATAAAAGCCATGTCCCTTTGATGTGGACTCGCCGTCGCCCAACTCTGAGGGGCGCCAGTCTTGGTGATGGCGCCTACGGGTGCGTGTGGCGGGCTCCGCGGCGGCGGCGGCGGCGCGAGTTTGGGGGCGAGATTGAGCAGGGTTATCCTTTCGTGCATATGCCGCGGAAGCGGCATCGCTAGGCCCACGATAAGTGCATAGCCCAGCACGACATGGATAAGGACAGCAGCGACTGCCGATTTGAGACGGTTATCCCGGATCAGCGCAGGCCTATTGCACGACCACGCGGACTTCCTTGAAGTTCGGCAAGAGCGTCTGATTGGGCGGATCCACGAGTCCGTCGCGCTGCCCGTTCACGGTCAGCCGCACGACGTAGGTCCCCGGCTGGTCGAAGGTGATTGTGCGGTTCACCTCGACCAGCGGCTGCGGCTTGTCGAGGACCGTCATCGGGTCGGCGGCGCCGGAGATGGTCCACTTATACTGCACGATCTGGCCGGTCATCGGCGGCATCTCCAGCTTGGCGGCGAGCTTCACC
>Ga0302325_10006628_pt1 | contig 25935 bp, 20 predicted proteins | sample Palsa_T0_2_FD_201948 | JGI IMG/M metagenome (GOLD analysis project Ga0302325, IMG submission 201948) | Peat permafrost microbial communities from Stordalen Mire near Abisko, Sweden - Palsa_T0_2 | ecosystem: Environmental > Terrestrial > Soil > Palsa > Peat permafrost | place: Sweden: Abisko... | reverse complement strand
GCAAGAGCAGGTCCTCTCCGAGCACCTCCCGCCAGAGACGCTCGACGATCTCGACTTTGGTGAAGAAGCGATGACCGCCAAGATCGAAGAGGCAGTCTTTATAGGTTAATGTTCGGGCCAGGCCGCCGACAACCCCGTCTTTTTCGAAAATTGTCGAGTGGACCCCGGCTTTCGCCAATTCGTAAGCTGCGGTCAGTCCGGCCGGGCCAGCTCCGATGATCAATACTTCTCCTGTAACTGGCGGCGCTGGTGTCTCCAAACATATCTCCGATCGGACCTTGCGGTGCGCCTGAAATTATACACTACGTGGGATATCGGGTATAGGAGGAGGCAACGGGCTACCGCTGAATCCGCTCTTCGAAGTCCCAGCCATGCACCCTCAACCGGAGCGGTTGACGTGGAACCCCAGGGGCTCTCACACGGCAGTACGCCAGCAGATCATGCGCGCTTCCGCAAGGGGTCCATGCCGGGCTGGAGCTGATGGTGTTCTGGAGTAAAGTGTGATGAGGTGGTGGCTTTTCATTGGCAGGCGTGTGGAGAATTACGATATCCAAAGACAGCTCATCAAGCCGGCGCGAAACAGCATCCTGAGTAAGAGTGAGAAGCCGGTATCCTTCGCCGTTCCAACCGGATTCCGCCAACACTTTGGAGGCGCGGACGACGAAGCTGGCGGGACGTCGCTCCGCCAGGGCGCAAACGGCGATCCAAGGGCCTTCTCCAAAATCCGCCGATGACACCAGCATCCGGGATGGCCGTGCGAGTTGCGGAACGAGATCACCGTAGCCGTATCGCGACTGGCGGTACCGGGCAAACGGGAAGAGCGCCAGGGCCGGTAACACCAGGCATGCCGCAACCCAGGGTCTTCGGAAGCGGCTCATCGCGAACCCGGACAGGACCAGTATCGCGGGCAGTGCGATGATCCAGTGGCGCTCCTCTCGCATTGCACGCACTATAAAAGAAACGCCCAGTGTGCTCACGATTACGCTTCCCGCGACCAACGCTAGCGGTTTCCGCCGAAGACCAAAAACTGCGAGGGCCAGGAAACCCCAGCCGGCCAGACGCCCGATCAGACCACCGGGCCATGGTAGATCGAGCGACATGCCGCCCCAAGCCTGGACGCCACCCATCGAAAAATACCATGCCGCGGGGCCGAGCAGGCAGGCCGCTCCGGCCACCAGCCAGCGGCGTGGAATCCGGATGCGCCGGCCGCTGGCAAGCAACGCTACGACTGGCACTGGTGCGAGGCAAACGGCCGTGCCCTTGGTCAGCGCCGCGGCCAACAGCCAGAGCACGACCAGGAACAATGCCATCCGGTCCTGCCTTTCCACCAGGCGCACGACGGCATGCATGAGCAGTACGCTCCAGAGCAAACAACAGAGATCCGCCATGGCTTGTTCCAAACTCTGTTGGAAAACGGGCGCAGCGATCGTAAGTACGACGATAGCCGCCGTAATCGGAAGAGAAAACGCGGAGCGGGAGAGGCGGTAAAGCATCGTGAGTGCCACCACACCAATCAGCCATTGGAGTAACATGGCCGTCATTCGCGAAGGACCCAGAAAAATCCACCACACTCCTTCCATCAGGTGATATCCGGGCGGCCAGTGGCCGATCGCGACTTTCGGATAGTGCAGGTAATACTGTCCGGCCCAGACGATGGGGTTTTCTCGCGGCAAGGCCGCCAGATAGTCATAGACCATCAGACCTGAGACAAAGTGTGCCGCTTCGTCGGGGTCTGCCGTAAACTCTGCCTCAAATGCTCCACCGGATATTTGCATCGCGAGCAATACCAAACCGATGATGGAGACCGCCGGCCATAACCAGCGATCCCGATAATGTTCGGCCAACGCAAGCCCCCCGATCAGTCCGGAGACACAAGTGGCCAGATAGACGACCAACAGCGGGAAACAAAGAACCGCCTCGCCCCAACTTGTGGCGCGCGCCAGGAAGCGGAAAAACGACCAGTTCAGCAGCGCGATGACCGTGAGACTAACCACGGGCGCCAGCCACCACGCGCCGCCGTGCAGTAACGCAACTACTGTGCCCATCAGTGTGAGGGCCACCAGTACACCGCTGATCCGGTCGCTGGATTTGAAATTGAGGTCCAGCGGCAGGGGGTGCTTATGGAGGATGCGAGCCCAGGGGATAGCGCGCGCGAAAAAGTCTGTCCGGATCATGGAACTCAACGTCCACAGCTTGTGGTGCGTGACCTGGATTTGAGGGTCCAGCTCAATCGATCCACCGGCATCGCGGAGGCAGAAGCCAAATTCGACGTCCTCGATGGATGGCCGGGGAAAACTCTCGTCAAAGCCGCCCAAAGTTCGGAACCGTTCCCTCCGCACAGCGCCGCAACCTGCCCAAAAAGTGGCCGCGCGGCGGTTTGCCCGGTGATGAACAAAGCTATGGAGAAGGTTGCGGAAACGGCTCACTATTCCCGGCGCGGTGGGCTGTTGATCGTACGAACCCATGGCCGCATCCAAGTCGCGGTTTTCACGGAATTTCCGCGCAAAACGTTCCAATGTGTCGGGATGTACCGAAGTATCCGCATCCATGAAGATCAGGATGTCGCCAGCGGCGTCCTTTGCGGCAGCATTTCTGGCCGTGGCTGGCCCGCTTCTTTGCTCCAGGCGGACAAGCGCCACCCCCGCCTCCTCTACCACAGCCTTGACTGCATCGCCACGGGGAGAGGCATCGTCGGCGACCAGAATCTCGAAATCCTGAAAACTGGAGGACTTCAAATGATGCAGCGCGGTGCGAAGCAGGTCCACGGACTCGGGCCTGGTGGCGTAAACCGGAATAATTACCGAAAGCTCTGGAGCGGCGCCGGATCGCGGGTGATGAACCGAGGGTGAATTGGGATTTGCCATACTCTCCACGGATGACCCGCCCGGCTCATGCTCAAGCGGGTTGCGGCCCCGTACCCTCGCTTGCTGCAGGCCAATTAGAATACCACGCTTGACATCTCCTGTTAGACTGAGCGGAAGGTCCGGAATTACTCACGTGAAGAGCGTCTCGCGCAGGATGAGCAGCGATTGGAACCGGCGAGCCCGATCGGATGCCCTATACTACGTCGCATTGGGACGCCGGGGCCAGTCCTGGCCGGACTTGCTGAGCGGAAGCGAGGATTTGGTCCGTAGTCTGCAAAACGAGCTGAGCAGGATCCGCAGTGCGGCCGGCGAAGTGCGCCGCGCCCTGGAAATCGGCTGCGGCCCCGGCAGATTGATGCTCCCACTGAGCCGGCACTTCGGCGAAATACATGGCGTCGACGTGTCCACAGAGATGGTGCGACTTGCCAGACGGAATCTCGCTGGTGTCACTCAAGCCCATTTTCACGTCTTGGGCGGCACGAATCTGGCACCATTTCCCAACGATTCCTTTGACTTCGTTTATTCCTATGCGGTGTTTCAGCATATCCCGAGCCGGGAAGTGGTTTTCAACTACCTGAAGGAAACACTCCGCGTGCTCAAGACGGGCGGTATAGCCCGGTTGCAGTTTAACGGACTCGCGGAGGGCTCCGGCAAATACGATACCTGGAGCGGAGTCCGATTCAATGCCGGCGAAATCGCCGAATTTGCCCGTGCACATGATCTGCAGTTGCTTGCGCTCGAAGGAGCCGGCACACAATATATGTGGGGCACATTCTCAAAGTGTAGGTCTGGCTGGCGCAGAGCGCCGCAGACGGCAGGCGGTGAAATAAAGCAGATTGCAATCCGGCGAGTCACCAGCGCAAGCTCCCCGGATGCGGTGGTGCCAGCTCGCGGACGCCACGCGGCGTTTGCGCTCTGGGTCGAGGAACTGCCCTCGCATGCCGACCTGAATACGCTACGCATTCAGGTCGCCGACCGGGAGGCCAGGCTTATCTGTATCGGTCCCCCTCAGAAGGACGGTGTCCAGCAGGTCACCGCGATTTTGCCGAACGGTCTTGGCACTGGGATCCAGCCTTTCCGACTTACTTGCCTCGATACGCCGCTTGAGTGCGAAGGCTTCCTTCGGGTAATTCCACCAGGACCGGAAGTACCCCGGCTCGCGTCCGTCACCGATAGCCTATGCGTGGGCGCCGGCAGGACCATCTCTTCCAAAACGGTGAGAGTGTCCCTGGAGGAGGCGCACCGACCCGAGGACCTGCGCGCAATAGTCAACGGGCGCCCACTCCATCGCCGCAGCATCGTCTGCTCGGCGCCGGATATTCCGCGTTTCGACATCGATTTCCGACTCCCCGCCGGTGTCTCTCCGGGGACAAAACAGTTGGAGTGCTGGCTCGGGCGTCGCTATCTCGGCGCTACTGAGATCCTGGTGACGGAGGACGGCTTCTGGTGGCGACGGCTGCGCCACCCTGCCGAGTTCTATCAGGCACTTCGACGCTTAGTGTGGGAACAGCAGAAGAGGCTTTGGCGTAAAACCGAAGAAACTCGCTACCCCTCGTAGAGCCAGGATGGGTAACGGCTTCCCACCTGATTCGTTTTCTGACCGACAAGATAGACACAATCCTCTCTGAGCCGCGTATACCGCTTAAGAAAATGAATCGCCTTGGTTATCCATTTGTAGATACCCGGCCTTTCGCCGTAGGGCGCGGTATCTATGTATTGAATCGAAAAGCCTGAATCCGCGAACAATCGAAGGAGTTCCTTGGGCGTATACTCTCTCACGTGCATGGTTTCAGGCAGCAGAGTCGGTATCACATACTTGCCGAACCGGTTCGGGTGGACGCCCGTCGCCATAGCATGAAGGGCACGCAGGGAAACTGCGTTTGGCGTGGTAAGCACCAGGGTGCCATTTGCTTTGAGAACACGATGGATTTCGCTCATCATGTGCATCGGATCCTTCTGCAGATGCTCCAGCAGTTCGCAACATATGATTGTGTCAAAGGACTCATCCGGGTACGGAAATCGATCTATTTCGCAATTGAAAAGATCGATGGTGCAGTGAAACTCTTCGCCGTCGGCGGCAGTAACGCTCGAACGATGCCATCCGCCCGCGCTCCCCATATATCCGCCTCTCACTTCACCATAGCCCAGCAGACCTCGCAGCGCAGGTGTAATCTGCATGTAGCACCCGAGCTCCAGTATGCGGCTATCGCTGTCGCCACGGGGAATCAACTGGAGGGTCCGGATCAGGCGCACCGAGTGCGACCCAAAATATGCTGCGGCCGGCGAGCCGGGACTGATCCAGCGAGACACGTACTTCAAGGCAGCCGCGTCCGTTAACGCGGAAAACTCGCGGTCAGATGCGGCGCCGCTCTCCTTCCCAGTTTCGAAATCTTCCCCCGGAGGCTCTTTCCTCCTCTGCTCGAGAAACGATATATAGCGGTGAGCTACTTTATCCCACGTACATTCGTCGCCAACCCATTTCTTGGCTCGGGCTCCTGTTTCGGCTGCCTCCTCGGGATTCGACAGCAGCCATTTCAGGCACTCGGCGATCACCCGCATCTCATGCCGGTCTCGCGGAATCTTGATGCAGATGTCGTCCGGCAATTCACGAACCCCGCCGATCGCTGACACGATTACCGGTTTTGCCAAGCCAAAAGCACGCATCATCGTGCCCGAACTCTCTCCAAAAGTGGTGTGGCGAAGATTCAGGACGACACTGCAGGCGGCCAGGTACCCATCGAAGTCGTCCAGGGGCTGGTATCCCTTGACAAGGACGCGATCCTCCAGGCCAAGGTCGCGGATTCCATCTTCGATAGGCACATGGGAGTGCCGTTCTCCGAGAACCAGAAGGCGAGCGTCAGGCAGACCGTCTAATAACTCCTTGAAGATTGTCAGACACTCCCAGATCTGCTTGTCGGGCCGCTGATATCCAAAAACACCGATCAGCGGGGTTCCGGGCTGGAGGCCGAGCTTGCCGTGGTACTGGCCGGCATCTATGGTGCGGAGACCGACCCCGTGATGCACCACCCCGATCGGACCACGAAATCCCTTGAGTCGGACCAGCCGTTCCGCATAGTGACTATGCACGATGCACGCCTGGCTACGATCGAGCAATCGGCGCAGCATGAGGAACTCGTGCGGTTGCGGCGTCTCTATGGGCAGATGTCTCCCCATGGAACGGCTAACGTCATTTCCGAAGATTTCATACATTACCTCGCGAAGATAGCCTTTGTGGTCCCCTCTGCTAAGAGTCAACGACCGGATCAGGTAATGCACGCTGGCTTCGTGAAGGACGATTACTCCAGGGTGCTGCAGCGCCAGCTCATAGATCTCCGCATGGTACGGATTGTTCCCAATCTGATAGACAACGTGATCGAACCGTTGCGAGTCGAAACCGGATGGGGCCTTTTCGCAAACCGTAAGGGAGACCAGTTTTTCCATCTCGGCCGCCAGTGAGGCGCCGTAGTCCGCCGTCCCCGTCTTGGAGGGTGGCAAGGGAGTGAAGAGCGCGACCCGGGGTCGTTTCAAGGGCGCCCGCATTCTACCGCCACTACGAACCGAGCCACAGGTTATCCACCTGATTATCCGTCGCGCCGCCCCATCATTGCGTAGTCCTGGGGTCCGTAGAGGAGCAGGTCCAGCCGGTTGGCCAATTCCAGTTCGCGAAAGGGCAGATGCTCGGACTCGGCCCGCGGGTTGAGTTCGAGCCGATGAACCACGCCAATACCGCAATACTCGAATAGAAACTCCATCAGCGGCTGAGGGATCGGACGATTGTGCGTGGGATCCATCCAGAATTGCTCCGCGGCCATCAACAGATTCCCTGCGTGAGGGGTCTCAATCAAAAGAACGCCGCCTGGTTTAAGCGTCCTGGCGATCTGATATACAAGATTCAAACAGTATTCAAAGGGGCAGTGTTCCAGAACGTGGAACGCGCTGACCACGGCGAACGACTCATCGCCGGCGGATTGCAGGAATTTAAGGCCGTCGTCTTGGGAGACCTGGAACCCGCGCTCTTCGCATTGTTGTATCGCGGCCCGATTAGAATCCACACCGATTGTCTCGCACCCACTATCCTGTGCGAGCCGCAGCCACTTTCCCCGGCCGCATCCGATGTCTAGCCACGTTCCGGCCGGCACCTTTGGGTCGAGATTGCTTATCAGCGAGCGGTACATCTCCAGCCGCCTCGTATCTGCTTCCACGTTGGACTGAAACCGCCCCTGCAGCTGGAAATAGAAGTCCTTCGTGTCGATAAGAGATCGTGTATAGGGACCCTGCCGCGGCTGCTGGGGTGCGGCTGCGGTTTGGCTTGATGGAGGAGGGTCGGCCGGCTGAGGCGAGACATCCGCGGCCGGTTGAGCGGCTCTTAGTAAGCGCGTTTCACGCTCCAAGTTTTCCAGCCGATCCGCCATGGCGACCAAGACGCGGAACTCTCGGTCCTCCAGTGAACAGACCCGATTCAACATAGAAGTGGTCGCTTCGTTGAAATACCGGATCTGGTGTGTGTACCAGAAGAGCGCTTTCTGAGCGAGCGCGATCACCCAGCCTCCCACAACACCGCGAAAAGTATTCGGCAACTGAGGGATGCTTCCTGTCACGTTACGGGCGCAATAGACAGTGTCATACGCGCTGTGCAGTTTGCTGAGATCGTTCGACCAGTCCTCCAATATAGCCGGGGTTTCGTATGATGCGGCCTGCTCCCGAACTCTCTTGTGGATCGCCGAGACTAAATCGATCATCTTGGTACTTGACATGGTTTAGACCCGTCGCGTGAACCCTACCGCATCAAATGCGGCTCCAAAAGGTCCGCTTGGCATCCCTTTATACTACACGAAGCAGTGGAATCGCCTCCCCCAATCTTGGCCCGCCGTGGCCTCCCGTCTGGATGGCGCCCGAGGATGCCGGCCGAGCTACCCGTAAGGCAACTTTTAATATGGGTCACGCGCTGTTTCCCTGAGCGGCGCGGGACACAATCGCGCTCTTGACGAACTGCTGGAGCCCATCCTTCTGGGCATGCATCGCAAACTGTGCACCTGTCTTCTCCGAGACCTGCCGTTCGGCCAGGTCTCTGGCGGCCGTCGAGTTCAGGAATTCGACCCACTCTGTGGGTTGGTCAAGAAATACGAGGGCTGGATCGTCGCCGACAGAGAGTCCGCGCGCTGCGTGCCTGGTGGCCAGTACAGGCATTCTGTTGTACACCGCCTCGGCAAGCTTTACACAGACGCCGCCGGTCGAAAACGTCGGGCAAATCAAAAGGTCACAACTTGCCCAGACTTGTTCAATCCCCTCCACCACGCCGTGTTCGACGATGCGGGGGTCGCCTCGCCAGCCGCGGCCGCCACGGTTCCCGAACAGATTGAGCCGCATGGGCGACCTAACGCGGGGAAGGACCTTATTTGCAAACCATCGCAGGCTGAGTTGGTTCGGCCACCACTTGAGATTTCCTAGAAAGCCAATCTCGATTGTGGGACCTGCCTTCGTGCGCGGGCGGGGCCGGGGTTCGTAGTCGAACACAGGCGGAATGGTGGTTGAACGGAAGCCGTCACAAAGGCTGTCGGCGTACGCGGCTTCCTCGTGGGACAGGAAAATCACATTCCCGACCTCGCGGAAGCCGTTCAGTTCATAATTCTGTAGTCGCTTGCAGTCCTTCCGAAGCAGTCCTGTAAGAGGTCGGTACAACCAGCCGAGGTTCTGGATCTGCGAACTGAATAAGAGGTGTTCGATGTTGTGCGCCACTAGAATCCGTGGAACCGACGCAGGCAGATGATCCGAAATCCAGAGTAGGTCCGCACCGTTCAAGATAACGGCATCATAGTGCTCGCTTCCAACGCGTCCCAGCGCCTTTTGCCGGAATTTTTTTGAGTAAAGGAAACCCGCCTTTGCGGGAAGAGCTGAGACCGAGCAGCGGAGTAGACTGCGCGCCTGCGCAAGACGATGCCATCGGAGAGGCTCAGCCCTCACGGGAATACAATCTACTTGTGCCTCAAGGGGTGGCAGCGCCAACATATTCAGCAGACCTCGTGTGACTGTCGCCGCTCCATTGCGTTCAAGATACGGGTTCACAATCGACAGCATGAGAATGCGCACCGGCTCCGGAATAGAACCAAGCGCAATTGATCGTCTCCCCAGCGACATAATCGAGTCTCCTGCGAGATCCATGTTGAGCATCCTGCGTCGGCTAAAACTCCGCTAATGGACCATAGTAGATCAGTGGCAATGCCGGCAGTTGCCGGATAAAGCGGCGGAGCGGTGGATGAACCGGCGGAGTGGTTGTCCAAAAAAACCCGGCGGCTCGGCACGGTTCTCCGTTCCACCAGTGACCGTCTCGATGTGGTCCTATGCCGAGACAAGTGCGCGGAATTGACATATCGCCGCGCATCCGGTTTTCCGAGCGGGCGCAGCCAGCAACTGCATCGAGTTCTTTTGGAATCCGTTATACCTGGATTGGATGAACGATCCTTCGGGGAGGGGGGAACGATCCTTCACCGTGAACGATAGTTCACCGTGAACGATAGTTCACCCAAAGAGAGTCAGATTGAAGAGAGTCAGCTTTGTAAGACGACGGCGGCTTAGACCATCGTGGTGCGCCTGTGAACGAATCGAACTATTGCAAAGCGTATTACTCCCTCGCTTCGGCAAAACCCGCCGAAGGCTCGGCAGACGTTCGGGCGTGTCCGCAATCGCGCGTGCAAAACCGTAGAGGGCGGACGAACCGCAGACGGTGCGTGACTGCGGATCAGCCTGGGCGAACTTCGATCCCAGGTATGCGATGACTTCCGCGGCGGTGTGCCATCTGCCGCGAGTTCGCAGTTTGACGGGAAGTTGTCCGGCGGTGTGTCGCCCACCTTCCCGAGCAACCGGCCGTGCCACGTCCGGCGCACCAGGCTACCGCGGAAGAAATGGATCGCAGTTACGGGGATGATTCGGGCGGGGGGCCCTCGTCTGAATTATTGGTCGACGCCTATCGAAGCGACTGCGGAGAATCGCGATGAGCGTCGCTCGCCTGGCCGGCGAGTGCGCCGAATGCACGATCAGAAGCAGTATGCCTGTGTCACCCAGTAGTGCCAGTCTTCGATAGCCTGGCGATGATCACACGAGTTGTTGTATCAGACCGCCGATGAGACACCGAGATGCGTCATCGTCCGAATGCCCACGCCACCATCAGCGGGAACTCTTCTCGCCAGAATGCGCCACCGTGCGACCCAGCTCGCTCATTCATGACGACATCCGCATCTGCTTTGCGCAGCGCGTCCGCCCACCTCCTTGCGTTCTCGAGGAAGAACGGCTCCTGTGTGCCAGCGACAAGGTATGTGCGCGGAAGCGGACTCGGCATAACGCCAGGCGGCTTGTAACCGCCGCCAGGCGAGGCGCACAAGACCGCACCGTATACATGTGGATGCCGCAGCCCAAGAGCGAGGGCCAGCTCTCCGCCCGCCGAGACGCCGAACACTGCGGTACGTTCAGTGGGCACCGCCACGACAAACCGCGACTCCGTCCATCGGCGAACGTCCTCGACGAAGAACTTCTCGTGTGCCGCGAACCGCTTCGGCTCAAAGCCCGGTGAGTACTCATGGAGCCGCAGCATCTCATCGGTCAGCCCATGTACACCGACGATCATTGTGGACGGTACGTCGGCCTTCTCGAGCAACCGGCCCCACTTCGAGATTCCCTGACCGTCACCGGCAAAGACGATTGCTTCGGGCGGGTCCGGTGGAACGTACACGGTGACCTGCCTTCCACCGTCGTACTCGAACATCTCGGTGACAAACTCTCCCGCGACTGCGCCGGTGGGCTTGGCGGGCGCTCCGTCGGACTCACTTAGCTTGCTGTTGACGTGATTGCGTGCTTGCTTCTTCATGGCCTTGCCGTCATTTTTGGAAGTTTGGAACTCCATTATATTGATTGTGAATCGCTGGAAATGATCTGTGCCCGGCTAGGTAATCGGCCGTACGGCCCGTTGAGCAACAACGCGGAAATTGGTAGGAATAGCTTGGGTGCCCGGACTTCAAGCACAATCTCCAACGGCGGTAACTGGTCTGGCGGTAGTTCCAGGGCATCCATTCCGCAGGGTCGCCGCTAGTTCCTGAGCGTGGCGCTGTAGCTCGGTCAGATAGCTGAACGAGTTGGCGCTGCACCTGGCAGGTGTGGATCAACGACATAAAGAGGTCGCTCACTTGGGCCCCGGAGTCGGCGATCTGTTTATGAGTCTAATCCACACCTGTGACTGAATGGAGTCAATCCATTCGACTATCTCACGGAGTTGCAGCGACCCAGGATCCGATGCAGAACCGCGCCATGCGCGAATATACTGCCAGACGGGGTGGACCATTGCGATGCAGGTTCGGGAAGGGTCGAGCGATGGCCGGCCTGCTCGCTATTTTCGCCGAGTTCGAACGAGAGATTCTGCGGGAACGAATTCGGGCGCGCTTGGCCATGCGCGGGAGAACGGGAAACGGCTGGGTCGGCCGGCAACCGCGGCCGTGGATGCTGCGGAAATCCGGGAACCGCATCGTGGCGGTGTTAGCAAATCCGAGATCGCTTGACAAGTACAGATCGGGCGTACCTCAGTCCGCCGAATCATCCATACCATCGTGGTGCCGCGATAACACGGGAATTTTTGATTGTGGCCAAGCAGTCTCTATGATTGGGCCGAGTTGGTACTCGGTGAGATAATCGGTGCGGTGGGCCAAGTTCGGCCCCGAGGTGCACTATGATTGATCGCCGAAAATTTCTGGCAGCCGCAAGCCTGGCCGTCGGTCCTGCGCACGCCAATCCGGTGCGCTCAACGCCGCTTAAGGCCGATTTTTGGGGTACGCAATACTACGACGACAAAGAACAACAGCAGCTTATGGACGTACTGTCCTCTCGCCAGCCGTTCCGTTGGTATGGGTCCGGCGGCGCGCCGCCCATGAAGGTGGCAACCTTTGAAAAGGAATTCGCCGCGCGCATGGAAACACGTTACGCGCTCGGTGTAACTTCCGGAACCGCCGCGCTGCAGTGCGCCATGGCGGCTCTGCGGATAGGTCCAGGCGACGAAGTGATCCTGCCGGCCTGGACCTGGCACTCGTGCTACAGCGCCATCGTGCTGGGGGGCGCGCTCCCGGTATTTGCCGAGATTGACGAGTCGTTCAATATCGATGCGGCCGATATCGAACGCAAGATCACTTCCCAGACCAAAGTGATTCTCATTGCCCACCTGCAAGGTAATCCCTGTGACATGGAACGTATTCTGCCCATCGCCAGGAAGAGAGGAATTCGGGTACTTGAAGACTGTGCGCAGAGCATCGGCGCCAGCTACAAGGGTCGGCCCGTCGGGTCTCTGGGCGATATTGGCATCTACAGTCTGCAACTGAACAAGACCATAACGGCTGGCGAAGGCGGCGCTGTAGTAACCAATGATCCGGTACTATTCGAGGGCGCGTCGCGTTTCCATGATCTCGGTGGGCTTCGTGCCCTGCACGAGAAGGTCGCGGGCGGCCGTCGCGTGGACCCGTTCGCCGGAACGAATTTCCGCATGAACGAGTTCAGCGGCGGCGTGCTGCTGGCTCAACTGCGCAAGCTGGATACGATCGTGCGCGATGTGCGAGCCAACGCGCGGCGTGTCTATGACGGCATCCGCGACCTTCCGAACCTGAGTTTGCGGCACCTGCCTGATCCTGACGGCGAGTTGGGCGCCGGAATTTATCTCGGCTTCAAAGACAAGGAGCAGCGCCAGCTTTTCACAGTGGCAATGAAGGAAGCCAATGTCCCGGTGTCGCCGCCAGCGGGTTCTGTACTCCTGCCCATTCAGGAATACGTCGAACAAAAGCGCACGGTACACTCGGCGTGGCCGTCGTTCACTTCCTTGCGCGGGCGCTCGATTCAATACGGCCCATCCTGCTGCCCACGGACTATCGACATTCTGAACCGCTATGCCGGCGTGCTCATGGACCCGAAGTTCAGCAAGCAGGACACGAAGGACATCGTGGCGGCGATCCGCAAAGTTTGTCTGGCAATCAACCAGACCTGACAAGAGCGGAGCCGGACGACCAAAATCTGTTCAGGTGGCGACTCCCAGCAGCACACTTACGAGCAACGTTTCCTTCAGGGGCTTCCGTAGGCGGTTAAGGATTCTCAACCTCAGGATCGCGCGCCATCCGCTCGGGAACCGGCCCTTCTCTCGTAGGGATCAATTTTGGGGCTCAGCGACCGCCGCGTGGTAAACGGGGGTTTTCACGAATCAGATGGGTACCGGCCCACTCTTTAGTGCGTTTGCATGCGCGCAGCGAATTCCCTTTTCGAAGGTAGCCACCTTCGTGGGCGGCGTGCTGCCGGGTCCGTCCCAGCGGAACGGCGGGCGCGACACCAGCACGTCCATCAGTTGCCGTTGTTCCTTCTCGTCGCAGTATTGCGTGCGCCAGACTTGCGGCTGCCAGAAACTTTCGGCGATCAATCACAGTGCACCTGCTGGCCGAACGGTCCCGCGCTCTTCAGTCTTTCCCGTGCCAGTCGAGCCGACCAGCGTGAAAACAGCCTCGTCCGGGAAGTCCACTTCCGCCACTCCACTCCGTACGGGAATGACACCCTGCTCGATGCAATTCACCGACCGGCTTGTAAGGTAGAGGGACAAATGATCCGGGACCGCCGCGGCGTCCTGGAACGCGAACCGAATGCGATTGGCGCCCCCTTCTTTCACCCCGACGATCACAACTGAGCCGGCAGCGGCATCCTGAAACGCGGAAATGGTCAAGCCTTTTCCTTGTCCGGTCACCGCAATTCTGCGCGAGCCTGGCCGGACGAAATGGTATAACTGTCTGGTTGCGAAATATCTCTTACGCGGAACGTAAACCTGATCCGCGCTTTGATACAAACCGTAAAAGGTCAGGCGGAGCATGCACTCTTCATAGTCGTCGAATGCGTTGAAGTAGAATAATGCGCTAGCGCCCTGGTTGAGAGCGATGAGCGCCCGGCGGTTCGCCGCCAGCGAGAAAAGCTTCCACTCATTTTCCTCAGTCTTATCTTGGTCGTGCAGGTCTCCGTACTCGGTAAGCCAAACCGGTATGTGCGCGTAGGGACTTGCTTTCACGCGTTCCACTTGTGGGCCGACCGAACTATCGCTATATGAGTGAAATCCAAACGCTCCGACGCGCTTCATCAGTTCGCTATCCTTCAGGATCGGCGTAACGTAATCGTTATCGATCACAGCCTGATCTGCGACCACAAGTCTTATGTCTCCCAATCCCTCTTTCCGCAGACGGCGGGCCACTGCGGCCAGCACGGCGGGTGCTTCGCCGGGGTCAATCCGCGGCCCTTCGGCCGGGTAGCAGTCCGTTTCGTTGAATGGGCTAAAGTATTGGAACTCGAGTTTCTCTTTGGAGCGGGCATACATCAGCATCGATACCACCTCCTCAGCGAATTCCGGATACATGGAGGGCTTCATCGGTGGTATATCGCTGGACGCATTACACACCTTATGACGGGGAGGTTCGCTTCTTTCCGCAAGCATCCAGGATGGCACGGGACCCATTAGCGCAATCACCGGCCGGATTCCTCGCGAGTTGAGATACCGTATCCCTTTCCAAGATGCCTCGAAAATGGGGGACGAATAGCGGTTGTTATAGTATTCCCAATTCATGACCTCAGGATCGTCATTATCATTCGTGACTTCCCAATTGCTGTACACGAGATAGGGCACCACGCGAAACATAGTGACGCCCAGGTCGTCGATGAACATGTCGAACATCGCCTTCTGATCGTCGCGGAAATACGGAGCGGTGAAGTTCAAGCCAAAGCCATCGATGGCTTGAAAGTGCCGGCTCGAATCGACCGTGATCGCGGTCGGCGGCGTATTATTCTCACCGGCCTGAATGCCGGCCACGCGGAACACCACCAGCGCTACTCCAAGGTGCATTCTGCAAGCCATGTTTTCCTTACGGGCAAGGCGCTCACGCGTTGAAGAACTCGGGACGCCAAATAGGTATCGAGTATACCACGCATTGCGTCGTTTTATGTCCGACAAAAACGCCCGGCCTTGACGTTAGCGAGCCCGTTCTACGCATCTTTGCCCCGCGTATCAGGCCGACCGCTCCGCGAATAACGGACCTTTCCCGCACACCGCGGCTTAGTTCCTGGGCCCGAATGTTGCAGGCAGCCTTCGCGAGGATGACGTGAGCCCTGTCGCGCCGTCGCCCATGAGTGAATTCACCGTCACTGTTTGCTTGAACAACTCCTTCCCAGCCATGTCAGAGCTCGGCAAGTTACACAGGGTTCAGCGTTTGCGAAGACTCGGGACTGTAACTTGCGTCGGCTCCGGTGCCGCTCTATAGCCGTGCCCCGAGAATGGCGATAGGGCCGCGCCGCCAGAAGCACTCCGCGTGCGCAAAGCCCGCTAGTGCCATTGCTCCAAGCTCCTCACGCACGGAGAAATACGTATCTTCGGCAGCCCAATCGTCGAGATTCTGGTAGCCTTGCTCCAGCGTAAAACCCTTGCTTGCCATAAAGGCGGCCCACTCATCGCGCAGGAACGGCCAGAAGGGGCCGGCCGCTGCATCATTGTTCAAAAACACCCCACCCGGCCGAATAGACGCTCGGATCCGGCGGTACACTTCAACCTTCTCCTCCAACGTCGGAATGTGATGCATGGCGAAAGCCGAGAGGACAGCGTCCACCGTCGGCAAAGGATCCGCGAATGAGCCAAGGCCGAGTTCCACACGATTGCCAAAGCGGGCAAGGCGGGCCTGCGCGACGGCAAGCATTTCAGGGTCAATGTCGCGCACAAACACCGACGCCTGGGGGAACCGCTCCAGGATGGCTTCGGCGAGCGAACCGGTGCCGCCGCCTAAGTCGACGATGCGAACGGACCCGTGAACCTGCGCGGCGGCCAGCAGGTCAAGCTGCACTGCGCGGCTCTCGTCATAGTGCGGAATGTACGTGCGGATGACGCGGTCATACTCCGTCGTAGCCAGTCGCAGATGGGATGATACGGAGTGCTCGTTTTCCATGCCGATTCTCGGAGCTCTTTGCGGACCAGATTAAATTCTAACCGGAGTTTCCAATGTTGCGGTCACGAACCGGGCAGAAGACAATCCGTACGGAGGCCAGCCCGACTTCGCAATTTCCGCCTACGCGAAGCTTGGCGGTGGCGAACCAGTCCAGCCAACATGTCGCGCGTGACCTCTTAAATTGCTGCGTAGTTGTCGAAGTCGCGGCGTACGTTGCGGCGCGCGGTTTCGGTGGGTTCGCCCCGGTCCTCACACAGGCGCGCTTCCGGGGCCATGTGAAACTGCATTTCCTCATCCAGCTCGCGATCCTGATGCGCGCGCTGTGAATGCTGATGCCAGAACTCCATATAACCTCCCCGCGAGTGATGCGCCGATCACTCTTCGGCCGGCCGCATCACCCGCCTGATGCTTCCACCATTCGATCCCAGCGCGACTCTCCACCGCCAGCCTTCTCCGGCCCTTGACGCGTTGTCCCTTCGAGTTCCAGCCTCGCGAACTGGATCGATGGCTGGGACCTCGACGTTGGCGGCCACTCGACCGACGGAAGCGCGTACACCAGGATAGGGTCGTCGTACCTTCGCGCCCTCCTGGATGCGCGAGAGGCGCGCAGCAAGCGGTTGCTGCCTCCGAACTCCGGAGCCGGCAGTAGAGCGCAAACGATACGCCGTTCACCGACGAACGCGCCGCAAACGCACGGGCGCATCGCAACCGAAGTTGGCGATGAGCACGATGGTGTGAAGAGTAGTCATGCGTTCGAGCGCCAGCTCGAAGTAGACGATGTCAAAATATATACATCACCGTTAACGGTGTTCCGCGACGTAAATGGACGAGCGCGTATTAGATTCTGGGAAGAGTGGCCAGCGGTGATTTGCGCTCAGAATCTGACCCCAGTTACGCGCTTCGAAAACCGCACTGTCCGACGGGATTGGACGAGCGTTTCACGTCTGCAACTGTCCACCTTCGTCCGGAACGATGCGCTGCTCATCGACGAACGCGCCGCACGACAATCAGAAGCCGCCAGCCACAGGAGGTAATCCTTGACGGCTCCAGCCACCCTACGGCCAGCGGGCCGACTTCCCCGCTGACTGGCGGCTCGTTATGGTTCGCCTGCCTCCGCGACCATTGTCAGCGTTCACGGAGCCCCGATGAAGAGGGTGCTGGATCGACTCCCCCAGCAACCGGCGCGGGGACCAAGTTCCTCTGTCTTTCGAGGTGACGTCATTCGTCCCGGAAACCCACTCGCAGGAAATTGTCGATCGCGTTGCAAGGTTTAAGGCGTTTTACGCCGAGGCGGCCGCTACGCCGCTCGACGAAGGCGCGCGTTGGGCGCTCTGGAAAAAGGAGTATGGCATCGCTGCGGTGCCGCCCGGGCCGGAGGGCGATAAGATCGCGCGGCAACTGTTGCATAGCGCCTGGGCGAAGTATCCCGCCTTGATGCCAAAAATTCCGGCGCTGCAAGAAGAAGCGGAGGCGGGCGTTCCTGGAAGGCCTTGCCATGCGCACCACGCAACGAGTCTTCCCCGGCTCGCCGGAGACGGCATATACGGAAATGGCCAGGTACAAGGATTAGCTTGCGGAGTGCTACCGCAGGAAGGACGCCGTGCTCGCCAGCATTCTACGGGATCTTGATAAAAGCGGAAGAGAAATTGCGATGAAATACACGTTCGGGCAGGGGAACAACGGCATGCACCGTGAAGCCTATTGCGGGGCGTGGATCGTGATGGGTAAGCTGCTGAATGCGGGCTGGACGTTTCCCGAACTGGCGCGGATTCCCGAAAGCCGAATGGCCGGAACGATTCAAGATGCGATGGCGCCAAAGTAGGCCATTGCGAGCTGGATACTACTCTCTGATTGCGCTGTGAGGTCCGGTAAGCGTGCTTGACTGAAGGCATCGAAACTTACTAGAGTCGAGAGGGCTCGCGCAAGAGGCGGGGCGATGAGGTTCCCACGCATCGGTGTCGCGATACTGCGATCTCTATACCCCGGCTCGACGCATCAGCGGCTCGGCTCTTTCGCGAATGCGGCGTGCGAGTTCATACGGGTCTGCCTGTTGAAACTGCGGCAAGAACAACTCAACCGATAGCGCACCCGAGTATTCCTTTTCCGATAGCTTCCGAAGAATCCGTTCGAGGGGAGAGATCCCATCGCCTGGGATAACTCGCGTCGTGTTATCCAGCAATTCGCGTGGCATATCGGGCACGTCCTGAAAGTGAACGTGAGCTAGTTCACCAGGCCGGATCAGATCCAGGTCCTCAAACTTGCTCAGCCCGGACCAGAAATGGTAGCAGTCCAGCATAGGACGGAGATTCGAATGCGCTGCCTCGCGCGTCATCTTGAGCAGCGTCGTCAGCGTGGAGACGAATGAAGATGCGCGCACAAATTCGACCATCGCAGTCATGCGAAAGTGTTTGGCTATTTCCCCAACTTCATGCATGTTTTGAGCACCGGCCCTGTAGTCGTCCAGTGTGAATTTCTCAGCGGCCGTAGTTGGAGCATAAGTTCTGTTGAGCCCCAGCGACGCGAACATCTCACAGCGCTTCTTGAAACTGTCGAGCGCCGCAGCCCGGTTCGGGTTTGGCTCCCATAGGCCAACTACGCCGCAGGCGGCCGATACCGGCGTTAACCCCAGGTCGGAAATCAGGCGCCCCGCCACAGCGATTGTCTCGGTCTTCAGAAACTCGTCGAGCATCGTCGAGGTTATTTCCACATTCTTGATTCCGGCGCGCGCCCAGCCTTCCAGTGACTTACGGAAGCCCGCACCGGCCGACGTGTATTGATGCAGACTGAGCGTCATCGTCCCGACGGCGCCGGTGGCACTCGGGATCAGTTGCACTACAGGAGACATAAGCATGAGTCTTCTCGAGAGCATGGTAACTCCAACTATACGGAATCCATTTCATGCGTGTGTAAGCGATCCGAAAGCCTTTTCGCTCCGAATCGCATTGGGACTCGCTTCCCGCCTCCGCCACCGTCATGGCTAGGAGCGCCGCTTGCAACCTTCGACGACGCATCTGCGGAATTGTAGCCGCACCGGCGAACAGAGCGACTCCGTTATGGATCCAAAGCACGCCTGCAGCGCCAGGTTGGCCTACAAACTCGGCGAGAAAGCACGGACTGCTCGCGCGCGAGCGGGCTCACTTCGTGAAGCACCTGCGCCCCGCAGTCGAAAAAGAAGCGCTCGATCACATCAAGCCAGGCCGCGCTCAGTTCCTCAAAAATGGCGAGGCCGAGAGTCTGAGTGACAGGAGAGTTGATGCCGTCGAAAACCGCGTATGCTCCGGCGCATTCAATCCGTTCGGGCACTGGCAGTAACGCGCAAAGCCGGTAGTCTCGGGACGCTCAAGTCCTGGATTACGGCGCATCCGTTCCCTACTTTTCAGCTTCGGAGGTTGGCGAAGAGCCGAGGCCGCGCCGACAAGTAAGGGAAGACGTCGCTGCCGTTAGGCTTGAGAAACGCCAGATCTCCAACTGGATCCACATGGCAAGGTGAGAGACCAGCCCCGGCCCAAGGCAGGATCACCAACTCGGAACCCCATGGCTGTGGGTGTAGCGGCCGGCGTATTCCTCCAGGTCGACACCAGCAATAGGAAGCGGCGGTTTGGTCGTCGTTCCGAATTGACAGGACGGAATGGTATCCGGGGCAGTAGCCGCAGAAGGCGGAACTGCCAGGAAGCGAAGTTGGCGAGGGCCTTCACAGTGGAGGTGTAGCTGGCCGCCGGCGTACTGCCCCGAGTGTCGAATGCGCGCGCTGCTATCATGCAGTTGAAATGTCTCTGAAGGCTTTGGCGGTAGTACTGGCGCTGTCGATATCTCCCCCTGATATTCCGAGAACGTGGAAACAGGCGGATGTGCATCAGCTCGAAGTGCCGCTTGCGAATCCAGAATACTCCCCCGTCCATATTTCTGAAAAAGACTACTATCGGATACCCGTTCGCATTATTTACAAAAGCTACCCCGTTTACCGCCCTGGCCGTGAACCCGCGGGTTACATGGCGTGGCTCCGGCGTCAGGAGCCCCACATCGCTTTCGACGCTTCGAATCTGAGGACACACGAGGATTGGGTTTCGGCAGGGGCACTTGTCTTCAACGCCCCGACCTCTTACCATCCCGTGTTATTCGGCGCCGCTGAGGTCCGCGATCCGGCGTTTTACCAGGGGGCCGGCATGCCGGTAGCAAGCGACGGCACCATTCCGTTCGCGCGCTGGGTGGTCCGGCGAAAGGGCGAGGTTGAGTTGGGCTCGATGGGCTGCAATACCTGTCACACGCGTGTCCTGGCGGATGGCACCGTCGTCCCGGGTGCACAGGGGAATAACCCTGGCGATCGCGAGGGCGCGTTGATGCTTCGTCGAGCTGCCCAATTCGGCGATCCCGCCAAAGTGCTGGAGAGGATCCGCGCCTTCGCGCGCCAGTTCGAAATGCCCTGGCTGGCGAAGGATCTTAACCGGCTTGCGCGGACCATGACGCTCGATGAATTGATTGCGGCCGGCGAGGCGATCCCGCCTGGCGTAACGGCGCGGAGCAACACCAGCATCTTCTTGCCACCTCAGATTCCCGATCTGATTGGAGTCGAGGAACGGCGTTACCTGGATCATACCGGCCTGGTGCACCAGCGCGGCGCTGGTGATTTAATGCGCTACGCTTCCCTGGTGCAAGATGTCTTTGCGAGAGATCGTTATGGTGCTCCACAACCGCAGCGTGCTGAAGACGCTCGCGGCGAGCGCTACGGCGACGAGCAATTATATGCGCTCGCGCTTTACCTGTACTCGCTTCGTCCGCCGCGGAATCCGAACCGTTTCGACGCGGCGGCCGCACGTGGGGAGGCGATTTTCAAGCACGCGGGTTGCGCTTTGTGCCACACGCCGCCGTTGTATACGAACAACAAACTCATTCCCGTAGACGGGTTCGATCCTTCGGAAGAACATCGGCGGCGGTTCGATGTAATGGAAATGCGCATCGGCACAGACCCGCGCTATGCGCTCGAAACCCACAAAGGCACCGGTTATTACAAGGTTCCCTCACTGAAGGGAGTGTGGTATCGGGGTCCTTTCGAACATAACGGATCCGTTGCCACGCTCGAAGACTGGTTCGATCCGGCTCGGTTGCGTGACGATTACGTTCCCACCGGTTTTAAGGGATACGACGGCCGGGCTCGCTCGGTGAAGGGTCACCCCTTCGGTCTGGATCTTTCGCCGGAGGACAAGAGGAATCTGATTGCTTTTCTCAAGACGCTATGATGTCTCGCCAGCCGCCTCTCGAACGGTACGAGCCGAGGCCATGAGATCGTTGAGTTCGGCCTGTGTAAATTCGCGCTCGGTTGGAAATGCAATTCCGATGACGGCAAACACCGAGCCCTGTTGGCCGGTTACCGGAACCGCCACCGCGGCCTGAGCGTCTACGGCCCGGGCGCCCGGTTTGACATTTCCCGAGGCGTCTTCTTTGAGATTGCAGGTATGCACCGGTTCGTTGCGTTCGAAAGCGAGTCCAGCCATTCCTTTTCCTTTAGGCACCCACTCCACAACCTGCTGCACCGGCGGCGGAATATTGATTGCCGCTGCCAATCGCAGGCCACCATTTTCGACCAGGTGGATGGTACCGGCGGTTCCCTGTTGCTCCTCCAGGAACTGTTTGAGCCATTTTCCTAAATCAACCGAAGAACTCATGAATCGATTATGGCGCGGTTCCGGCGTTTATCGCGTCGCTCGTTACACCGCGCATGTGGTTCGCCCTCCGCCACCACGCCCACAGAAGAACTATGCCAATCAAGATCACCGCGGCGCACAGTCCGGCCCACATCCCCGCGGCCCCCAGCCCGAAGCGGAAGCACAGCGCATAACCTGCCGGAAGCCCAACCGCCCAATAAGCGACGAGATGACTCAGCATCGCAGTGTGAGTGTCTCCAGCGCCCCGCAGCGCTCCCATCGCGCAGGTCTGTATGCCATCGAAAATCTGGAACGCGGCTGCTACGAGCAGCAGCGCGACGGCCGCCTCCACTACGGCGGCATCTGGGGTGAACAGGCGTCCGATGGCACGCGGCGCCACCGCCATGGCAATGCCGCAGCCTGACATGAAGCCTCCTCCCAGCACCACGGCCGTCCAGCCTGCGCGTGCCGCCTCGTGCGGATCTCCGCGGCCCACGGCCTGACCCACGCGCACCGCCGCCGCGGTGCTGATTCCCAAGGGCACCATGTAGGTGGCGGAAACGGTTTGTATGGCTATCTGGTGCGCCGCCAATGGAACTTCGCCCAACTTTCCGATCAGCGCCCCGGCCGTGGCAAATACGCCGATCTCGAGCGTGATCTGGAGGGCCGCGGGAAGCCCCAGGCGTAGCAACTGGCGAATGCGCGCTAAATCCGGAGTAAGCGCGATATGCCACGGCCACTCCCGGAACAGCACGTAACCGGCGAGTATCATCGCCATGTACGCTCGCGCCGCTACTGTGGACCATGCCGATCCAGCCGTGCCCATGGCCGGAGCGCCGAGATGGCCGTAGATCAAAATCCAATTGCCGATCACATTGATGAGATTCGCAGTGATCAGTGCAAATACGACCGGCGCCGTGCGGCTGGTCGCCTGCAAATAGCGCCGCAATGTCAAATAAATCAATAGGGGCGGCAGGCTCCACACCAGCGCGTGCATGAACCGGGCGATCTCGGCCAGCAATGCCGGCTCGTAGCCGAAGGTGCCAAACAACGACACGCCAGACCAGATGATCCACATCAGAATGGGCGTGAGCGGCAGTATCAAATAAAGGCCACTCAGCACCGAGCGATATGCCTCGTCCCGCCGTCCGGCGCCGTGGGCACGCGAGACCAGCGTGTCCAAGCCGAGCATCAGACCGCCGCCGAACATGGCCACCGTATAGAAATAGATAGACCCGATGCTCACCGCGCCGATAGCAGCCGCCGTACCCTGAGTGATGCGGCCGACCATCATGGTGTCCACGATACCCATGAGCATCCATCCCAGATCGGAGAGCACTACTGGCACCGCCAGCCGTAACAGCGATCGCAGCTCCCGGCGGAATTGCATCTGGACATTTTAGCGTGCTGGTGGTTCCGATGAGCTTCAGGGGCTGGCGGCGCAGAGCCGCGAAGGGTGACGGTCAGTGTGTGGTTTTCAAGAACTCGAGCAAGTCCGCCATTTGCTGGATGTCGATCTGTTTTTCAAGATCGGGGGGCATCGCGGACAGATTCGTGACATACATCTGCTTGATGTCTTTGCGCTGGATAATATCCTCTTTGCCCTGTTCATGGCGCAGCGTAATGGTAGTAGAAGTCTGTGCTCCCAGAACACCGTCTAACGTGCCGCCCGTAGTTTCCACCACGTAAGACTCGTATCCCTGCGCGATGGTCTTGTTGGGCATGAGAATGTCTTCGAGCAAAACTTGCTTGGGCTGATTCTGCACGGTCCCTAAATCGGGGCCGACCTGTACCCCCATTCCAGCGAATCTGTGGCACTTGATACAGATGGTTTTGTAGACTTCGCGTCCGTGCGCGGCGTCGGCCGTGCGGTCGAATGCGGCTTCATAGCGCTTCACCACTTTCTCACGCTCGCTGGCGCTCTGTTCGAGCACCGGCCGGGCGGCATCGCGGATGGCTGGATCGGTATTCATGATCAGCTGCCGGCGATGGGTGAACGCCAGCGTCCACGGCTGCACCTCGCCGGCTTTGAGGGCAGCCACCAGCAGCCACACGCGGCTCGGCTCCAGGTACATGGCGTCCGCCGCCGCGGTTCGGCCGGCGGGTGTGAGCGCCCGCCAATTTGCCAGCAGAAACTTCCCGACGTCATCGCCTTTGATTTTGCCGTAGGCGCGGACAGCGGCGGTTTGCACCTGATCGGGCTGGTGCGGATCGATCAGTTGTTTGAGAAGCGCCTGGTGCGCCTGCGGTCCGGCAATGGCAATGAGGCCAATCGCGTCGGCCCTCAGATCCGCATCGGCCTGCTGGTCCACCGCCGTGGCCGCCGCAGCCTGTACAGCGGAAACCGCTGCAGATCCCGGTGGCAGACCCACGATATTCATCAGACGCAGCGCGGCGCGCCGCACTGGGGCTTGCGGACTGCTGAAGACTTTCAACAACAATACCTGGCTCGCACCGTAACTACCCGGTTGTATGGCCTCACTCCGCATGCCCGATGCCAGCCCTTCCAGGCTGGCGGTGCGCCACCATGCGGCATTGGGCTGTTCCGCGCGCGCGACCTTCTGGATAACACTCTGAACTTCGGCCGGTTTCTGCCTCGCGCCGATCGCCGACGCGCCCAGGCGGACGAAATCCGAGCGTCCGGGTGTTTCCAGCGCGTCGGCCGTAACGGCTTTGGCATAAAGGCGCGGGGCTTCCTCGGAAGAGGCGCTCAGTGCTGCGATCTGAAACCATTTGTCTTCTATGTCGCGTGCGAGCAACTGCTCGCGCGCGGCGCCGGCCTGCGACGACTTCACCGAGCCCAGCGTACACAAAAGCTGGAACCGCACCCTGGTCGCCGGATCATTGGTCATCGCTAGAAGTTTCTCCGTCAATTTGGGATCGCTCGCCAGCCGGGACTCGGCCAGAATGATGGCGTTTTCGCGCACGCCGGGCTCGTGATCGGCAAGGCCCGTCTCAATTTCCGGCGCGTCCAGCTTACCCAGGCCATCCAGCGTCCAAAGTGCGTGCAGCCGCCCCACCGGGGATTGGCCGTCGTGTACCAGCCGAACCAGGCTGGGTGTCACATCGACAGCGTGACGATCCAAAAGCAGCCGCTGCGCTGTCCGCCTCCACCAGATAAGCGGGTTCTCGAGCTGATGGACCAGCTCGGCGTTGGAGGCCGAGCCCAATTTGATGGTCTTGGGCGCGGGTAAGTTATCGGGAACGATGCGATAAATGCGGCCGCGGTCGATGCCTTTGGTCAGGTCCGGCGATTTCTGGGCTGCGGTGGACATCCACTCGGGGTGCTCGATCACCAGGCGGTAGAAATCCATGACGTACAAAGCGCCATCGGGTGCGGCATAAAAATTCACCGGCCGGAACCAGGCATCGGTCGAAGCCAGAAACTCCACGTCTGGATGAGCACGCCTGGCGATGAAAGTGGCGCCTGCATCCGCAAGCAAGTCCTGATGGACCAGGTTGTGTGCCGGCTCAGCCTCGAACAAAGACCCGCGAAAGAACGTGATGCCGCATGCCGAGGTGAACTCCCCCACTCCGGTCAGCAGCTCGAACCTGGGATGCAGCGTGATGGGGTAGACCTTGCCGGCCGCACCATGGTCCGGAAGTTGCTGCATGGCGGAAAACACCGGCAAATCGGGATTGCGTTCCAGATAACGCGCGGCAATCACCTCTTCACGCGCATGATCGGAGTTGTTGTCGGTGAAGTGATGACCCCAGTCGTCGAACGTCTGGCCGTACTGCGAACTGCCGGATTGCGCTTCCAGTTGGTGTGTGTCAGGCCGAAAACGCACGTCGCGGTTGTGTTGCTGCAAAGCAGGTACGGACGGATCGTCGGGAAACCGGATGTCCGATCCGAGATCGCCGAACTGCTTCTTGTAAATGATGGCCCGGGCAGGGCCTTCATGCGCCAGGTAGATCCAGTTATCCAAACCATAGACAGGATTATTCACCGTGTGCTGCGGATTGGTAACGGCGAATCCGGTGAGAACCAACTTACGGACATCCGCGACTCCATGGCCCTTGGTGTCTTCGAAGTACCAGACATTGGGTGCGTCTGTGACCAAAATTCCTTTTTTCCAGCGCATCACGCCGGTGGGCATGACGAGCTTATCGACAAAGATCGTGACGCGATCCGGGATACCGTCGCCATTGGTGTCCTCGAGCATCTTGACGCGGCCCATCGGATGGTCGACGTTTAGAGGGTAACCACGATCTTCGACTACATAGGTGCGGCCGTTCTCGTCCACATCCATGGCCACGGGAGATACCACATCCGGCTCGGAGAGGAACTTTTCAACGTGAAAACCGGATTCCACTTTAAGTGTCTGGAGAGCGTCGGAAACGCTGTAGGGTGGTCCGGATTTGCGGCAACCGGTGAGCAAAATGATCGCAGCAAATAGGGAGAACTCCAGGAACGAAATCAGATCGAAATGGTCCGGCTTACTGGGCCGC
>Ga0302325_10006627_pt1 | contig 25940 bp, 24 predicted proteins | sample Palsa_T0_2_FD_201948 | JGI IMG/M metagenome (GOLD analysis project Ga0302325, IMG submission 201948) | Peat permafrost microbial communities from Stordalen Mire near Abisko, Sweden - Palsa_T0_2 | ecosystem: Environmental > Terrestrial > Soil > Palsa > Peat permafrost | place: Sweden: Abisko... | reverse complement strand
AAAAGATTCCTTTCGTCACGTGACCGTACTACTCCCCTCCCCCAACCCTCCACGCCGTCAAAGGAGGAAGCTCAGTAAGACCAATTAGGCGTTGCAGAATCATAGAGTGAAAGCAATACATTCAAGAAGTGGGGTATCATATATTATTTCTCAATCTACAATATCGTACAAGGATTGTACACTTTTACAAATGGTAACAAGACGGTAAGACTCCTGCTCAGCCTTTATCAATTGCCATTCCTGCTTGCTGCTTGCTTGCTCTTCTCCTTAGTCTTCCGCTTTTTCGTCACTATCCTTGTCCTCCTTTTACTTTTCCTCTTCCTCTTGCATTTCCTCGCTCTCCTCTTCATCAATGCCCTTATCGTCGTCATTTCGCACACTCCCTCGGGCAATATAGCGCTGCACTTCCTCCTCATCCGGCCAACCTCCCCAGCCTCCCACCTTCTCCACTAAGACTTTAGCAATATCTTCATAATCCGTGTCTTCGCAGAAGAATCTAATCGCAATCAGAGTCTGTCGTAGCTTCTTATGGCCGTTTTGAGATTGTGAGACTATAGCGTCCAAATCCTCATGATTTTCAAGCATCCATTCAAGAGTAGAAATGATGGACAAATGATCCTCAATCAAGCCCATAGCACGCACATACGCATGTAAATGGATTCCATCTAGACAATGCAAGAGTTTCGGGATCCAGTTGGGAAGGTTCTCACTTCCGTCAGTCAAATTTGCAAATTCAGCTTTGACAATGCCCGATTCCTTGACGATGGTGTTACGATTCTTTTCAGAGTCGTGAAAGGCAGCTCTAGCGTACTTTGCGAAAGCAAGGCAGATCAGGAGAAATCCGGGAGGATCGAGTTCGAGGCCGCAGTTGTGGAACTCTTGAAGTGCAGCCCTGGTAATCCGCCATGCCATTTCGTGGTTTTTACCGCTCCTTTTAGGATCTGTAGCGAGATGCATATCAACGATGATATCACTGCGAGCAAGAGCTCTGAAGAGTGGGTACCATGCTGGCCGAAATTGAGCTTGCTTTGTCCTTAGAAGGAACGCTGCAAACCGTAGGGGATGCCAAACGCAATGGTGATAAGGAGCCTTTTGAATACGCAACTTGCGAACTATCCAATGCCCCAGAGAGAAGGCTTTCTTAATCCGAGCCGGCTCTGTTAGTTCCACATCGGAACTAGGACTAGCCTCAACCAGCTTTGGAGCAAATCGACACAAAAGCGTTATGAAACCTGAAAATGTCCGATCGGGCAGCTGAGCGAGTCCGCAAACTGGTAATTTGCTTTTATCACCACCAGCAAGGAGTGCCACTATTCGCATATCTAACCCACTGTCGAGAAGATAGTGCAAGCCCTCACCCATCGTTCTAGCGTGTTGAAGGAGAAAACTTAAACATCTCCCAGAGGGCCGGATTCCGGAGGATTTCATCTCCTCATACAATTCTGGAAGAGGTGGTGGTTGCAAGCGCAATCTATAGAAAGTGGTGAAGTTATCATCGGATACGGCAATAACCTCCCTACCGTCACCTGGTGTGGCATAGTATTCCGACTCCTGCCCCAATCTTCGGCTTTCGTAGTTGATCTTCTGAAACATGGCAAGGTACATTGGCATATTCGGTATTCCCCCTTCTCTCTGAAATTGACGAAATGCACCCCAGGCCTCATATATGTCACGCGTAGCTTCCACTCTGGTGGCCCAACGCCGGGCATCAGAGCTCGGTCGTTCCGGCTGTGTAGAAAGACTAGGAGGCCTCCATTTGAGAAGTTTTCGAGTGTGTATAGTAGGGGTTCCATCAGGGTCGAGGCCACCAAAAATTCCCATCATTTCCTCCCGCAAATCCGGCTTATATCCCGATTCTTTCGATCGCGTGATGGCTAATATAACTCTGCTCAGATCTTCATCTCGAGACCGTTGAGCATCCATGCCATCTTGTTCCACTCGCCACGGAGGCCAACTCCTACTACGAAAAGTAGCAGACCTGGCTTCTCTTTCCGTTTTCTTGGAAGCAGCAAGCACTTGAACGATAGCTCTGTAGCTGCCTTGGTCTAACGCTAAAGGGGGATCAAATTTCCCAGCCAGCTCTAAAAGAACTTTCTGGGCCGACCAGTTATAGCCCATGGACTTGAACGGCCCTGTTAAACTTGGTAACGCCAACAAACGAAGAAAATAATTGTTCATCTTGCAGAGCCGGGCCAATGCCCTGGGATCTACGCTTTCCGGATCGCTTGCTCGACTTGCCGTTGACTGCAAATATGGGCCAACCATATGCGATACGCTGACCATCGCAGGAGGCCAAACACGGCGCGATTGGTGCAAAAGACGACTGATCATTACCGTGAACGAGTTGTCGTGTATTATTGGGAATCGACTCGCAACGCCCGAAATTTTGTGGAAGGAATCAATACTTTCTGGATTGGGGGGAGTAGGGTTGACCTTAGTCCTCGAAGAAGTCGAAACATCTGGCTGGAAATCCCTACTAGTTCTATCCATCGTATCAGGTCGAATTTCTGGTAGTGACAACGGAAATGGCCCCAGACGATTCACAACGTGATCCCAAGCATAGATCAGGAGCATCTTCAAAGACTTGACCTTGGAGATATCTCGTCGTAGGATTTCTAATAGAATAAATGTAGGCCGGCCTCGTGGGCTTGAAACGAGCCGAGCCGCCATCTCGTCAGGACTATGCCCCGACAGGATGTAAGCCCAATTCGATACATCGTCCCATGTCATGCCTCGTGATTTGAGTGCAGCATCTGCAGCTCCGTGAAAAGAACGATCGATATGCGTCCAAGAGGCCTGAAAATGGTCAGAATTGTTCGACAGGGTTGAGTACAGGAGCATGCTTACTCCCGACGATATAAGAAGATAATACAGCGTTATTATGGGCAGCGAGCGAGCGGAACTCGTTCGCCTGATGTGAAGCCAATATCTTTCCCTCTCAGAAGCATCTTTCATGTCCAAGAATCTGGCCAGTGCAACTGGAGGTGTGGTGTTTTCGTAAGGGTCGATCTTCTCTTGGTCCGGAGGTGGAGGTGTAGTCCGTGGCGAACCATCTAGTCTAGATATGGTTGCACTCTGGGGCGGAACGCCTATAGTGGTCTGTGGTCTGTGGATTTCCCACAACGGCTGCCGGCTTGAGGTCTCAAGCTTCTCTTCGGGGAGGTCTCGCAATCCCGGGGCCCCATTATGTGAGAATCTGCCATTCTGGGGACAAAGGTTTGGAGAGAGAAACTAAAATAATTGTTAGGATATGGAGGCACCACTGCGTAATGAACTCACGACGCTTCCACGATAAACATGCCAGGGGCGGGAGGGCTTGTATAACAAGGGCTTGCCCAATCTCGAGAAACATCGGCAAGATTGCATTCGTTCATATTGTCTAAAAGATTATGGGTTATTATTTGCGGCAGAAGCCAAGCATTATAAAACGACCTGGCTAGAAAATGGGACGACCGTCAACGTGGTGAACATAGATTCGACATAGATAGGATCTCCAATGAAGCTCCAAGATATCTTGCAGAGGAAGTCAGAATTTCGGAGCTAGCTAGACTTCAGAGGCATCAGGGGCAAAATTTAAGGTTGATCGCTGCTGACTAAGCGCTTCCAAAGCCAAGCTCATTCGCGTTAGTGTCGAAATTGGTCCTCACTCCTAGCCCTGTTACGTCTACTATCACCTGAACTCACGAGCAGAAGTGAAGATTCTCCTGGGGCCCAGCAGGATTTGCATTTGAATTCACCACACTCCGGTATCCAAGTCTGAACTTGATGTCCTGTCAAAAAATTCACTGTCGACAGCTTGCAAACACTGCCCTCGGTCACACATTACGTTCGCTTCTCTGGGATCTCGCGAGGTCGCGACAAACCGCGAAACAGACATCAAAAAAATCACACTGCAAGACCTGCCAGCCTCGCGATGGCGTCCGTGAATGGTGTTCTGAGTGCGTCAGCACATTCGGAATTCGCACCTCCCTCCATCACCTCCGCGAAGCGAAAGCGTGACGATGCGATTGAAGCGCAAAATGGCACAGCCGATTCCAAAAATCTCCCACCATCAGGAATGCCGAGGGAGGACTCGCAAGCTCTCATCCGCGACTTGATTGATGTCCTGAAAGGGTATGTCTGCAGCTTCTGGTTCAATCCTCGCCGCGAGGTCAACTTGACCATCGTTACCTTCTATGCCTTGACTCAAATTCCTTTCTTTGCCAAATACTAATACAATTTAATCCAGTTCTGATACTTCTCCCTCGATTTTGACGCGCTCTATACACCCCCGCCGCTCATCAGCATCACCCCAGGCAAAGCGACAGAAAGCTGAGGACGCTGAAGAAAATGACGACTCGGAAACCAACATCATGACACGATTTGAAGCGAACGAGTACACTAGCCTCGACGAAGTTCTTCAGGACGTCGATACGGCGGCATCGACTATTCTGGACACATTACAGCTACCAAATGGTGCTGCTCGAAATCAATTCCGTCCGCTTCCAATGCATGAAACCGAATTGATCATGAAGGTCACGAGCTTTAAACAACAAGCCCATGAGCTAGTCAGAAGAGAAACCATTGCTGCCGAGAAGAGGGCTTTAGGAGCCAATGGTCAAACTAACTACGCCAGCCTTGCGATAAATGGCAGTTTAGGTTCAGGAGCTTTCACGCAAATCAATGCGAACGCCGACGACAGCAAGATGGTCCTCACTCTTTATGGCAATGCACCGGGTCCAAAGCAGTTGTTCTCAAGCCTTCAGATTCCCACCAAAGTCTCGGGAGAGGAACGCGACATTCTCCAAACAATCCGCGAAGCCGGGCTCCCAAATGGCATCACTACAACTAAGATTGTTCCAATCAAGTCGACAGGTCTGACTGACGACAAAAAGCATGTGCCGACGTTGGGGGAATTATTTCCAACTCCATCGAATGTGCCTGCTTTGCTTCCGCCTAAGCCATCCAAGATTGCGACTACAAGATCGTCCACAGTAGGCTGGTATCAACCCGCTGCAGGAGAGCCATTACCCAGAACCGCGAGTTATTTCAAACAATCGATTTCTACAGGTCACTGGCTAGACTACAGCAATGCTTCTGCCTCACAAGGCACCAAGAGAAAGCAACGTGAGAGAGCTCTTAGTCTGGGAGGTGCTAAAGCTCCGCAAGTGGATGCCGAGCCTGCAGAAACGGAGGCAGCTAAGCTTGACGCGCTCTTCCGAAGTGCGTACTCCAGTTTTGCTCCCACAAAGGATGACACTGCGGCTATCGCACCTTCGGGCCTCTTGGATCGCATTTGGTGGCAACAGATTGGCGAGAAAAGCTTTGAGAGGTTGGTGGACAACATCAACAATCTCGACGATGTTATTGATCCTCAGCTTGTCACGAATGATGCTACTGAAGATGTCGATGAGATCAAGAAGTTCGAAGAACTTGTGCAAGAAATGGAGAAGGACCCAATAGACCAAAGTCTCGTCCCTATTCAAGCTGAGGAAGTTGAGAAATCAGCTGAGGAGAAAGACGTCGAAGAAATTCTCGAGGGTATCTCGGAGCTGTTGGAAACATTAAACTCCTATCAGCGCATTCGCCATATGTCACTGAACTCCGCAAGCCGTCCGGCCGGACTCCTGTCTGCACCTGACACAACTTCGCTCGGAACCCCAAGCAAGCCCAGCGAACCAGAGCAGGCAACCTACGAGATCCTCAAGTCACAATTGACTTTGATGATTGCTTCATTGCCACCTTTCGCTGTTGCGAAGTTAGACCCTGACCGACTGGCAGATCTGAGTATCAGCACAAAAATTGAGGTCCAATTGACTGATCACAAGGGAGTTATGGAGGAAGATGAGGCAGCAGCAAGAGCAAAAGTTGCTGCATTGAGCGCGGCTTCAAATTCGCGGGCTGCACCTACAGCGTCTCTGCATCGCAGTAACTCATCTTCTCTATATGGAAATCAATATGCCCCGTCTCGATCTAGCCCCGCAGTTGCACATCAGTACTATGGTTCGACCCAGACACCCGTTCGGCCACCTTCGAATCCTATGCAGCGACCACCGAACACAGCTCCTGTCCCTTACCAAGCTCAACGGCCAGCAGCTGCCGCCCCTTATCGAACCACAAGTTATGGGACGCCAACTTACCCCCACCAGGCTCCGAGACCAGCCCAGCAGCCGTATGCACCCTCAGGCCAGCAGCAATATCTTCATACGCCTTCAAATCCAGCATATATGCGTCCGCCGGGCCAAAACTATCAACATATCCCGCAATCAGCCCCACAGGCTCCAATGAATGGTCGATATTCTGGTCAGCCTGCTTACCCGCATCAAGCACAGCCATCTCCAAATGCAATGAACTACGCATATGGTCAGAGTGCGAATATCAACATTGCCCGTCAAGCATCTCCTCAGAAGCCGCTGTATAGTCCGCAGCCTTCATCAACTCAACCACGCCCTTCGTACTCTACGTCGACACCATCCAACCCGCAAGATCGTCGACCATATATTCAGAACGCCATTGCCCAAACCCCCATAATGAATGGCTCCGCGACGCAAACCCCTCAGCCATTTTCTCATCAATCTAGCGGGCTCACAAATTACAGCACATTCATGACTGCCGAGCAACAAGAGAGCATGGTGGGGCGTCAACGCGCGCAATTAGCAGCACAACAAGCACAACTTGCAGCGCAGCAAGCAAATGCTCAGCAACAAGCAAGAAGTGCAGCACAAGCGGCTATGGGCTCGCCATCCAAGACTCAAGTCAATGGAGGCAATCCCGTTGTTGCTGGACTGTGAGTTTTCAGCCGCGTACGGTTTTGAAGAGGACTGGGTAATTTGAGCAGCTGCACAGACCTTCTGGTGGTCAAGACTTTCATGGGATGGCATCTTATTGGCGTTATATTGAGCAAGTTGGGCTGGCGTTGGGACTGGCCCCATACCATAACATAGACGTTATCAGAATGGTAATTCTCAAATGCTCCAGCTCGACTGTAAGAATTGTATGTGTAGTATAGACCGTCGAACCAAATTACACTTTAATAAATGTAAGACTTACAACGGCCATATTGCTAGGTATGATACCGTGCGGTGTGGCAGCTACTTGTTACCAGCACTTTCTCAGTTTCCGCTATCACAACACATCGTGACTGCTCCTGAGAATACCTAGGTAATGTGGGGAAGGGCTAAAAGCGGTAGGGGTCCTTAGCTCTACGTCATTTGCATGGGGGCGTTTCTTCGCTCCTAAACAGCAACTCGGGGGAACATGAACACTGAGCAAAGAAAAGGAGGGCAGAACACAAACTCATTAGCCACGGATACAGTCTATTAGCCCATCTAACAGCGTGATAGACACCTGCAAGTCATCAAGCCACATGATCATCGAGAATCCGCTGAATGCTCTGATCGCCAAGCCCTGAAACACTGCAGCCTCACTGGTACTTTACAGGACAAACATACTCGAAGCTGGACATCGACCGTCTTTCCCAAGAATTATAAGCGAAACAAATTCAACTCCCATCAAGAAGGAAGCAGCACAATGGCTACTCCCACCCTGATCGACATGCCAGAACCTCCTTCCAACCCCGATACTCCCACTGAAGCGCCGTGAGTCCTCCCTCAATCACACCATAATCAATACTGACCAGAACAAGCGGTACCCCGAACTCCACCACTACCTCCCTTTCCGCTCTCTCAACTACAGCCATTAAGGATGGTCATCGCGGAACCTCTTTCCCCCATTCTGGTCACGGCCATCATCACACGCCCTCGAGCAACACTCTCGAAGCCGAGCGCGCAGACCGTATCTCGCGCCTCGCTGGACTCGAGCGAGTATCAACCGTTCGCCCACCTAATCCCAATGCTGGCGGAGCAGTATCTGGGCCTTCCAACAATACTGGCCAGATACCAGGCTACTTCGACCAAAACGGCAACCCTGTCTACACCACAAAGATTTCCACCGTCGGATCAGCCTCAGCTACAGGCTCGATTGGCGGACGCACTACAACCTGGGCGAGTGGCAGTCAGAAAGGCCAAACGGATGCGGATGATGAGGATCAGATGAGCATGGATACGAATTATCGAGACATGGATGATAGGGATAGGTACTCGGCGAGTGCAATGGATGAGGATGGAGATGGGGACGGCATGAGTGATGATACTTCGTTGGTTGGATTCGGAGAGGGTGCTGGTAGTACGGTCAGCGGACCTACATATAGCAGGAGGGATTTGGCATCTAGTCCCGCTATAGGAAAGAGTGGTTTGGCTAGTCAGCTTCAGAGTAGTGGTGCCGGCACGCCGGTCAGTTCTAGCACCACGGCCACAGCTGAACAGCAGAGGCGTGAAGCGAGGATGATTGATGGTTTGGCGGATGATACGCCAGGATATGTGGACACCGCTGCTAGGGGTGGAGAAGGTAGCCGGGGCTCTGGAGTGGAAGCCGCGGAAAGAATCGTGAGAGACAGGCTTGATGAAGGCGAGGGCAGGAAGCCGGCTCTGGGAAGTCCTGATGAGACTGGTTTGGGAAAATTCTACTTTGAGAAGAAATGATTGGATTCAATGGGAACGGTGTTCATCGGAGGAATCTTGATTTGGGCGTTCAATTAGGTCTAGGTTGGTAGGAAGGGATTATATTCATGATACCTAGAGGAGAGTTTCGCTGAGGCTGGTTTGCACCTATTAATATGTGACGGGATCATCCAAAAGCTCCTCTAGATTACCGCGAATGTCGAATTTGCCTTGAAAGAGAACACCAACCACAATGTAAGATTACGTTGTCATTCGCCGGTCTTTCCTTCTTTTGATTGGCTTCTTCGCTCTTTTAAACATCTCTAAACATATTTTAGAAGACTGTGCTGAGATACTCGTTCTCAAGGACAGAATGGAACCCTCTATCTAAAGTCTTGGAACCTTCTTCACGCAGTATCCTCTTCCTTTCCTCTATTGCACTTCCGCTTCCGAAAACTTTCTCGTATTATTACTCTGGGTCGTCAAGCAAAAGAAATTCAAATCCATCATCCATATTCTCACACCATTTTGTCGCTATAGATTCTTTCCACGCCCTTTCGCTCTGCTATATACCTCTATCTGTCTAGTGTCAGACCCGACAAGTGCTCACTGGTGGAGGCTTGAGCAATCGATTGAAGGTTTGGGATCCTCTCAGCGTGGAGATTACAGGATCTTGCTCCCCTCAACCCCAAGACAGTGAGCATGAGCAGTGCCTTCAATGCATCATTACCTCCATCATGGAGAGATATTGAAACCCATGAGGAATCTAGAGTGAGTCTAGCGGAGTCTGTAGTCGGAGATCGTCTCATCCCTCCGTAGCGAATTAAATACTGTGACACCGCCAGAGTGTCTATCACCGCGACAACTGATCCTACTTTCTTGTCGCCAGAAAGATCAATACCGAGCTGCTCCATGGAATGCAACTCGCTAGTGATACCATGCCCTACGAGGACCACATTTCAGGGTTGTTCATCAGAACCTCTCTGCAAGAGGTTTTGCTCGATTTTTGCGAGCATGCCGCTGTGCACGACCTCCTGTGAAAGGCCAAATAGAAAGCCGATGTACACCTTTTCCCTTCGCTGACTCTGATAGTTTTCGCTCCGAAGACTTCCATAGTCCTAGTATGCTCGACCTGTGTCGCGAGTATCCAGGGTAGTAATTCCGATTTCTCTGATTGATCCCTGAAGACAATCTCTCTATTCGAAGTTCATGGGAACGAAGACAGCATCCACATTTGATCAGTGGGGTTTTTTTTTCTTTTTTCGATAGTTTGGCACTTTTACGTCATTGCAGCGATTGTTGTCTGTGAATTGAAGATTGCCCAGGTCATTGATTGGCTGACGGAGCATTTCAATATCCATGATGGAGACTCCGATTTACCTAATTTGTCCTCCTCGTTTCTTGGTCTTCTTGAAACTAAACTCGAGGTCGTTGGAAATGAGCAAGGGCATAGATTGCGGTGAACTTGTTGTCTCTCGCATCAGCGACTGTTAAAGTATTTGGATGCATCGGGAGGTGCGGCTGTTGCGGAAAATTCACATCTATCATCTCTTTGCTCTCCCACATGATGTTTTCGGTCGGACCCTTGAGTCTTTGGGATTACTGGTCTTGTGGTTTGCGTGGGCCTGAAAATTCCCTTTTCATGTGCAGATCGAGCAGGTCGAGTAACGGAAGAGAATAGCTGAAGATATATTTGTCAGACTTGTAAAGGGAATTAATTTCTTGAGTGTCGGAATTGAATTTGCGAAGTGCGAGTGAAATTTCGCAAGGATTTTTTTGCCAATTTATTTCTGAGGTGTGGGACGTAGCAGGTAGGTACGATTTTCAACTGAACTGGACGGCCTAGCGCCCTTAAGCTCGTATTATTTCAGGCTTACTAGTCCCTTTAAAAACATGATCTATAGCCCAGGAATCTTCGGCACTTTCTGAAGAGGGTCTAAATGTTCGGTGATGGTGTAGCAGGTAGGTGTGGCTCCGGGATAAGAGGTTGCGATCAGAACTATGCTACTGATTCTGCACTGGGCTACACTGGCTCTTCCTCCATTACTTCATCTTTCAATTCTTTCCCAGCAGTTGGGGCCTTCTCCTCTTGCTTCCTCCATAATGTAGCCAGAAAATCGCTCGTGCTCGCCTCATCGACCCCTTTATCTTCTCTCTTCTTCAAAAATCTCGGGAATCTTAGACTCAGGCCTCTCTCATCACTCACCAGCCCAATAGCAGCTGTATATGTTGGACTCAATGTGATATCCGCGAAAGCCATTTCCCAAACTTCTTGGGGCTCAAACCACACGTCTGGATGACCACCTCTATAATCCACGTAGCTCGGCTTGCCAGGAAGGACATGATCACTGCCTTCCTCGTAATACTCCTTGTTCGCTTTATAGAAAGTGTCCGTGAATCCTGAAATGCATTTGCACACAGCTTCTAGGGATCCTGTTTCTTCGTTTCGCACAGCTAACAGAATTGGTGACCACCATTTCGACTTGCGACCTTGACCGTGCCAACCAGCCACTGGGATGAGATCAAGAGTATCAAAACTAGTGCTGTAGTCCTTCTTGACTTTGAGCCAGGAGTCGAGTCGCTTGTCTGGCTCGTAGGTCGCGAGGAGAGCTTTCCGTCGAGTCTTCCTCTCTGGTTCCTTTTCGGTGGCCTTCTTCTTACCATTCTCGGTTGTAATTGGCACTGATGGGGCTGGCTCAACTGCAACTGCAACTGCGTCTTCAATCTTATCCACTAATTTGGCGTTTGGAAGGTTGTCCAAGATCTTGACCATGATGCCTTCACATTTAATGTCCGTTGCATTCTTGAAGAATTCAAGAACAGTCTCCGAATCTTGTGATGTAGCATCAATGCTTTTGACCCAAGTGAACTGATTTGGAACTTCTGTGAACAGGCCTCGAAGCAATTCACGACGCTCTCGAAACGGTCGATCGAGCAAAGACTCGCCATTCAGGCACATAAGATCGAATGCAAAGAGGCAGACCTCCACTTTGACAGTCCCAATTGCAACGTCCTTTCGAGCCCGGTTGGCGAGAGTTTGAAATGTTTTCAGCTCACCGGAGACTTGATCTATAGCAACCACTTCTCCTTCCATGATGAAGCTGCCTACCCCTTCTCCTCTGATCTTGGGTATCAAAGCAACCAGATCCGGGTATTTATCTGTCATAAGTTCGAGGTGGCGGGAAAAGATTGAGACTTTTCCATGGTTATCGCAGTGGACCTGAGCACGTTGACCGTCATATTTGTATTCGCAGCTAAAGTCGCGACCATGAAGTTTGCTGAGCATCTCGGAGAGGTCTCTCGTTATGCTGCCCAACATCGGACGCAAAGGTATATGTAATGTAAGACCACATCTAATCAGCAGCTCATCGCATACTCCTACTTCGAGAAGTATTGGGACAAGATCATTGTAGTTAGGTCTCTGCGCAAAGCATTTCTTTACAATCTCCTCGGATTTTGACCATACCTCCGCAAGCTCATCTTTTTTGAGAACAGACAAATCCTTTTGAGATTTTAAGGGGAACTCTGCATCTGACGGTCGCGACAGAAGGAATGCTCGAGATAGTGCTATCAACATAGTAGTTTTCACCGCCCCAATTCGAAGCTGTGCACTATTATTAGTTGAAATGGAGATACAGTATCATAGAATGCTTACATGCTGACAGAGAGTGCGAACAATGTATCGGCTTTCCTCGGCTCCTCTCGCATCTTGCAATAGTCGATCGACTACTCTTTGCTTGATTTCGCCGCTTCCTGCCCCTTGAGTATTGGCGATCTTCACTAGTGATTGATAGACGCCCTTGATGGAAAGAGGCTTTGGTTTTCGCAGTGTGAAGCTCTGCTTTTTCTTAGCCTCAAATGCAACATCACCTGCATCCCCAACTTTGTCGTAGAGTGCTTTGAGGGAACGGCTATCTAGGCCACAGACGTTTTTCAGAGCTTTTGATATTGCAGAGCCTCCAAGGCCTAGCTCCAAGGATATGTAAGGTGGACTTATAGCGTTTGTGGCTAGCCATACCTAAAACTCAAGTCAGATGAAGCTGTCTTAGACAAACAATGTGCGTGAATAGTATCTTTCAAATGCAGCAACATATATCAAAAAGAGTAATAAGTAAGGTTTAAAAAAGAGCATGGCCAAAGTGGTGTATGTTGTACGTACAGTTGGCAGAAGACTGCTAGGGTCACCTTCAATGATCACCCTGAGCAGATTGACAAGAGTATCGACAATCTTGATCCGACTCTGTGTGCTGTTGACTAGTACAAAACATCTTGTCAAGAGAGCATAAGATGCATCACCTCCCTCTGCAGCCCAATGACTTTGCAGTTCTGACACATATTTTGAAGGATCAAAGATTAGAGGACTTTCATCAAACGGTATATTGGACGATATGTTATCTTCAGCGGAGTCGGCAGACTGAAGCGATAATGTATTCTTGCTCTTCGGCAGAAATGAAGACTTTGGAGGCTTGGTCTCTAGGCCTTCCTTCTGGTCGATAGTTGTTGGAGTTTGCTTTTCTGGGCTTGTGCTGCTAGTAGCCTCTCTATTTACTGGTCCTGATGTCTGGTCTGTGTCGTAGATGTCCGCATCGTTCTTCACCTCTCGTGCCTCTTCTTGGTTCCATTCCGCTTGCAATTTCCGTGCCAATTGTTCGTCTGTCAATTCTAACCCATCGCCACCTTGCTCCTTATTATCCTTCACCGCGATCGACGGCTGATTGGGAAGTTTCTGCTTTTGCTTTCCAAAGAAGTAATCAAGGCTTCTTCCTGGCGCAGGAGACCTGGAACCGTTGAGCTTTCGTTTCTTCGAGGGAGTGCCGGAGCCCATGGTGAAGGTGAAGAGAATGAGTTCTACCCAATTTTATCTCATTTCTTCATAACCAAAGCTCTACCCATTTTCCCCAATATCTCCCCAAAGATTTCCCTGCCAAAAGCTCTCCTCCTCCGTCGTACGCAGTTGTCATGTTGTAGAGAGGGTCGGATGCTTGATGCCGTCATCGAAATCCGGGGAAGTCGCGTTGCAACGCGCTCGCCAAATCGTGGTGCGGATCCTGGTTGATCCAAGAAAACACATCTGCTTCAGAATCCCCACCATTCAACCCTTCAAAGAATTTTTACTACTCTCACAATGGAAGCTCCTTCGATAGATCGGGATCGGAGCCCTCTAGCAGTCCTTCTTGATCCCAAAACTGACATTCCTCTGGGAGAAAGGGATATCAGAGTTGAAGACTATCTCAACGATAAAATACAAACAACCACCGACCTGGACAGCCTCAAAAACTTGATAGCTAATGTGGAAGCACAAAAGCAGCAGCTGGAAGACCAAGTCAGTGACGAGCCCACTGTGCCCCAGATTACAGTCTATAGCTAACAGTCTTTTTCCAGCTCACAGATGCCAGACAAAAGCTCCGGGAGGCTAGAGACGTCTCTACGAACCGCACCTCTTTGATGCTCCAGCAAGCTCAAGAATTTGAGAGACAGCAAGCCAGTGTGCAAGAGCGCTTGATGATCGTAACATCGTCCGATACACCAGAAGAAGCAACACGACGTTTGAGGGGGCCATTGGAGAAGCTTCGACAACTCGAGTTAGCAGAGAGATATGTTGACATGCTGCAAACCATCGAGAGCTTGAAGGACAGTGCACGTAAATGCTTACCCCAAAATCCAAAAGAGGCCCTGAAGCCCTACACAGAATTAAAAGAGCTTGCCATTCAATTGCCACAATTGCAGGAATCCGCCGAAGGAGCAGCCATCCATCTCACAACGTATGCCCAAAAGGCATCCAAGGATCTTTGGGGGGAGATGAAAGGAATAATGTCCGATGAGTTTGAATCTATTCTCAAAAAGTCGAAGTGGCCGGATCCTGCGAGCGAGTTGACTCAGGAATGGAGCGATTCTTTTGGGAAGCTTTTGGATTTGCAGGCACCTGAGATTATGGCTGCACGAGAGCCCCTAATCCTGCTCCCTATGAGTGTCCTGGCAAAGCCTTTCGTTTTACAATTTAGATACCACTTCTTCAGCGACAAGCCCACAAACCATCCACATCAAGTTAGTCGATATCTCTAACAATCATGGAAGGTGACTGACTACCCGCAGCTCGGCGATTATTTCTTTGAGTGGTTCCTTGGAACAATTACGAAGTGGGAGGATTTTCTTCGAGAAAACGTTGGGCCTGTCTTGGCAGCTCATTTCAGAGGCAATATTTTGGCGGGGAACACGTTATATGTGGACCCCGTAGCAGCTCTCATTACTGCGTTACTCCCTGTGCTGAGGGAGAAAGTTGGTAATCTCGTGGTCGAGATTTCCCGTGAACCCCAATACTTGAGCCGATTTATGGTTCAACTGATGAACTTTGATGAGGCTATCCGAACAAGATTCAACTATGATGGCGGAAACCCCGAATACGGCTGGAAAGGATTGACCTGGGAAGTGCTGGACAATTGGTTTGAGCGATGGGTGGAAGTTGAGAAGGAATTTGCATTTCAGAGATACCAGGATATCATGAATGCTCCAGATAGCGGACAAATTGATTACGACAGCTCTGGAACCGGAAAGACGAAGCCAACATATGGAGCGACAAAGGTCACAGATCTCATTTTGACCGTGACCTTCCAATACAACAAGCTGCGAAGATTTTCCCACAAATTTCGATTTCTGGTCGGAATTCAGGCTGAAATTCTAGACCAATATCTGGGTCGTCTCAAAGACTCCCTCGCTGTATACCAAACAATTACTTCTGCAGTGGGTCGAACGTTGCATGGCGTTACCAAAGAGCAACAAGCCGCACTTGAGGGCGTTGGGGGCTTGGAGAGTCTCTGCAAAGTTTTCGGTAGCGCCGAGCACCTTATTTCTATGTTAAATGAGTGGAGCAATGAAGAAGTGAGTTGAACAGAACTACCTTCCATCTCTTTGGTCCTGGATTACTGACTACAACAGTTTTTCGTGGAAATCTGGGATCAATTGCAAGATAGAGCGAAATTCACGCGTGTCGAAGATAACCTTGTCGGCAACATGACTTATACGGAGGTCAAGGACTGCACATCAGGAGCTGTCGGCTCTGAAGAGGAGGGCGCTGTGTTCGACGTCACTATTAACGATTATGAACGCCTGAGAGATAATGCAGAGACTCTCATTATTAACACTCTCAAGTATAAATTCCCTGTCAATTTCTCCCAGTATCTCTCCAAGCCTATGTGGCAGACAATTGATGATACACCCTTATCCAGTAAGCTGTTTCTATGGGCGTCCAATGTCACTCACTGACTGAGAATAGGTCTCTCTCTTACAGTCACGCCAGAGCTTGACCAGCCACTGCAAGTGCGTATTATGACCCATCATCAATCAGCCTACGATTGCTAAGTCTAGAGACAGATTTTGAAACGCAACTTGACGTTCCTCCACAAAACACTAGGCAATGCACCATTCAAGCGCATCTGTCGCGAATCACTGGAGAGTCTAGAATTATTGCTCTACAATGATGTTCTCCTCCGACAGGAGTTCAGCACGCTCGGTGCAGCACGCTTTATGCAGGATGTCACCGCCATCCAGGGCGTAATCGACTCATGCATTTCACGTGGTAGTGGGTCAGCATTGGGTATGCCGAAATTGATGGAAGCCGCTGCGTTGCTGAACCTGCCGTTGGAGGTTGAAGAGGGTCGAGAGCCTTTGAAAGAAGCATGCCAGGGAATATTTGCTGGTAATCTGTCAGCGAAAGAAACTTTAGAGAACTTGGGAATGACACATTTGACGAATAGTGAGGCGCGGTTGATATTGGCAAGACGGCTTGAGACTAGCCAGGATTGAGGTGGCGTCTCGCGGAAGGAATCAACGCGCTCTATTGGCAAATTGCTACAACGCGTCAGGTCTGGTTGAAGTAAGCCAGACCGGCCTCACATATAACTTGACATTGACAAGAAAGCATCACTGCGTCCTTGTATTGACAATACCCAAATCGATGTAGATATTACTAGAATAACCTCACAATCGCTAGAATTATTTCACCCTCTATCAATCTCCTTAAGGTGAAGATCTGTTACTTTATAATCTTGCGAGTCGTTCCTTCTAAAATCATTGGTCGTGGAAAATGCCTCTCTCCTAACTTATTGCTCTCATAGTCATCTCCACCACGGCAAAAGTTCCAGCACTAACAGGCATAGCCCTCAGCAACGTCGGCCCAATCCCCTTCCAGAAACCCCTCAACCCCTCCGTCCTGAAAGTTTGCCTAAAACAATCATTCATTCCCTTAAACTTTTGGTTCTCTCCAAAGCCATCACTCTGCATCTTGCTCTTCACCACATCAAACGGATAGCTTGCCAACCATAACGCCTCGCCTGCTAATCCTCCATAGAAAGCAATTTTATAACTAGGGATTTGCTTCCGGTCGATCTTGTTGCGTAATGCGTCTGCGTTCATCATGTATTCGAATGCGAGGAACCAAACACCATATGCTTGTGCTTCTCGCAAGATAGTAACTGCTTCACCGCGGTAAAGACCTTTCAAAAGACCCTCGTGCGCAGAGAGTTTGCGTACACAGTCCAAAGGGCCGCTGTACAATCTCGCCGCACCATGTGGCTGCGTTTGCAACCTAATTCTGACATGCTCAATTGGGCCCGAGATCACGGAATTCGCAACCCCAGCAAAGGCTCCAGCGCTGTAGTATTGAGCGTATGAGAGACCTGGGGACAGAGGCGTTTTGGAAGCATTATAGGTTTCAAAACGTCGACGGGCTTCGTGGAAGGCTCCGAATTGGACGGAGACGCAAGCACCAATTCCGATGAGGGGCGTTAGGGTACCTTTGTAGAAAGCTAGGGGTCCTTCTGTTTTGTAGATGGTTTTGGCGGCTTCGAGGGCGTTGGAGTATTGGGTTGTGGTCTGGAGACGGACTTTACAAATATCGAAGGGCTGGCCTGGTGGGTGTTAGCCTGGTGGAATAGAAAAGTGACTGCCGGAGCATGGATATGTTTAAGGACGGATAACAATGCAATGCTTTCTAGGATACAACCCACTTCTGAATGCACGTGACATTGAAAAGACAGAATAATACGGGGCCATTAGACGCCTTTGTAGAACCGCAGAAGTAGAAACTCACCCAGAAGCACTTGAGCAATGCCACCCGCAGCACCAGCAAAGAGATCCTTCAACGTCCGCACCATGCCATGCTCCTCGAGGTCGTTTGCTGCGTCCGCCATCGTGTGATTACCGTTCCTCTCACTCTGCAGACCCCACTGTCCGATATCACACTGTCCTCAAGGAGCTCAACCCTGCCTCAATGGAGAAGCACTTGCAGTCACTCAGTTTCTCTGGCAGGGAGATTGAAGCTGAGAGTTGTATTGACGAGAAAGCTCAAAATTATGATTGTCATATTTATTTAGCTGCTGCGGTTGCGGATGGAGGGCGCGCTTATTTTCTTAGCCTCGGTTTACGTTCAAGATTCAGGGGTTCGTGATTTCTCATTTTATTCTTCATCGGATTTTAGAGATATGCCAAAAAGATTTTAAACATATAGAAAGGCGCCAAACCCTGACTCTCGATACGTCTTCTGATATCTGAATATAATCTGACGGTGCCTGAGTTCTGTGGTTAGATCCAAGCTGGTCCTTGACTGCTGATTGGCTGCTGATCCCTGCAAGCTACGGTTACGTCAATCAGGTGCATCGGATCGGTGTCGGTGACTCCGGTGGTTGACCTAGTCAAATTTCTTTTGCCGCCCTCAGGTGAGAACAGCTCAGCCTCCATCTCACTTATATCAACAACTGCCCCTCCTCACCGTCTGATCCTGTTTCTTCCATCAGGCAACTCTGTCAGCTTCATCTGAACCCCCAAAATACAGCCAATTTTCATCTAGCCTCTTGCTGAATACAACTCGACTCGAATAAATCCTTCAACATGGTCATCCTCGGAGGCCTAGAAATCGTAGCCGCGGGCTACCTCATCCACAAACACCAACAGAACAAGAAAGACAAGGCGCGGCTGGAAGAAGAAGAGGCCTACCTGGAGGAGGAGGAATATCGCAAGCGCCACTCGAGGTCTGACCACCGGCATCGATCACATAGTCGCAGAAGGCATTCTCGGGAACGACGGCATTCATATGATGGCAAATACGATCACAGACGCGAAAGCCCACGACCAATGCCCGCCAAGTCAGCCATGAAGCCAGCAGCAGCGCAGCAAGCTCCTCCGCCGTCGATGGCGCAACAATCGATGCGACCTCCTCCACCTTACAGCAGTGTCCCGACAGCTACCCCGCAGCCGCCACAAGATATAAAATACGGCTGGACGGATGAGCCTACTTCTCAACAGCAACCACCCCAGCAGCCTCAGCATGATCCGGACTTCCCACCCACGGGTTGGCCTTCACACTGGCCCCAGTCACAGACACCAGATCCTGGTGCCCGTCTAGGCCCTGGACCCCAGCAACGTGGAGGAGAATCATCTCGAGCTCGTTCAGACAGAAGAGCTGTGTCGGCGAGTCCACATGTGAGGTTTGCGGTCCCTAGGAGGCAACGCTCGCCAAGTGTCTCTCCTCCGCCGTCATACCGTGAATAATTGTTTAGTGGGGTCTCAGATGATGCCTAGACGCGGGCGTCTTTGCTATGATGATGCGTCTACGAATGATACAGGATTGAACGAGGATTGTCGATTTTAGGAAGTGATTTAGCGGGAGTCAAGAGGTTATGAACGTTGCTATGTGGTTTGGGCAGTGAAATGGGTTTCGGCGTTTTTTTCTGATACCACTCGTTTTTCGCGCTTTTAGATACTGAAAATAAAAACCGGTGACTTCTCGAAAGCAACTGTTTAAATGACGGCTACGGGTATTAATACTCTTGTGTCATTCGATGTCTAGCCTCTCTGTCAAGAAACTTCTTGTGGTACTATCTCCTAGAAACCCGTAGTAAATCAATTTAGTAAAATATTTTATTTTGCGCACTGTCAAGAGCGGCGAATCATATTTCTTTGAAGTTGAAGTGACTGCCACCCAATCCAGGGCATTGATTCCTTCTCCCGTCCGGCATCCAACTTCACTTGAACCTCATCTTCCTCGTTGACTGAGACCGCGATATTCTCCCTGCTGACAGACGCCGCTTCGTTTCCACCTCGCCTCTTCCTCAAATGTTTCGACACCATTCTCGCTGTCTCCCTCGCTCTTACATACTGATAGCAAGCCGTAAACAGCACCATCTCAGGAGCAAGTAGCCCAATCACAAGCCACTTCCCCTTTCTCAAAAGCTGTCTAAAATCATCATTATATTCTGGGACATTCAAGTGAGCTCCAGGCCAAATGCGCAACAAGATCGTGATTAAACAAGAGGATAGGACCCCAAAGGTCCCTCGAGTCTTTGGCTCAGGCTGCAATGAGACGGTATCGTTGGCGGTGATGTTGCCGAATATCGAAAACGTCGTTCGTGATGTCGGAGCGCTGACCTGTTCAGGGGAAGGGCTACAATTTGAAAGTCCGGAATGGCATTTCAATGATATTACGAAGATGAAGAAGAAGGAGATGAAGATGTCTAATGACAAGAGATGAAATATGCCAATACCAGATGAAGCTGTGTTAGAACATCTTCATGCAGGTATGGTTGTCACCACCTTATGATTGGACGATGGTCGCAGCCGCATTTTCAAGATTGGCAAACAACTCGGGCAAAAGATGGGCATGCTAGATTATACATATTATCATTACTCGAAGATGATATTCTTCAGGTCCAACTTTTCTCGAAACATATAAAGCAGAATGATAAGAGCTGGCTGCTCAAAATTTCGTGCAGTTCCTCGAACTCTCGTCAATTAATATTTTGCAAGCTCGACTAGCTTGGGGAAAATCTTGCAAATTTATTAGTATTTGGATTTTCATCTGAGAAAGATATACACACCGGAGTTCCAAATCCGGTCACAGGGTCCCATCCCTTAGTAACTGGGAAGCCAGCAGTTCCACAACTCGAACTATTTCCGGCCAAGATATCTGTGAATCCCTTGTACCCCTTGGAATACAACCACGGATTCAAGAAGCCGAGTGGACGTTTGTGACAAGCGATCAATTCATCATTCACAAGAGAAATGATGCTAGCAGATAACGGAGTTGATGCTGACGTTCCCGAGATGGACGAGAAAGTTTGATTCCACGCGAAGGCAAAGTAGAGCCCCTGAGCCGAGATATCAGGGTATCCTCTTCCACCTAGCCAATTGTCAGTAATAAGAACCAAGAGAATACGACAACGAACTAACATTTGTTGTACAACCCATCATACAAGCCTTTTAAATTCTCAACATACACATCGACAACGCCATCTTGATATGAAGGCCGATTGAAATAGTAACTGAACCCGCTCCCACTTGCGTAGTAACCGTGGGGTTTTCCATCTGGTCCAATTCCGTCCGGGCGCCATGCTGCAACCTCGGGCTCAAACTGTTCGGTCGCTCCCACAGTTGTCACATAAGGACACGAAGCAGGGAATTCAGGCAAAAAGGTGCTGGAGTTCTTGCCATAATTGGATATGCAATTCTTAGGATCTTCATCCCCCAGTCCGCCATCACCGCTGCTCACGAGGAGAGTGATGCCGCGGGCGCCAAGTTGAGCGAACGATTGACAAACACGCTGAGCATACGATTTTGGGACAGTCTGCTCGTCATCTCCATAGGAATTACTGATCACTTGAGGCAGATCGGACTGGCCGAGAATGTAGTTTATATAAACTAAGTAGGGCTCATTAGTATCGCTCGTCGTTTCCGAGTCTGGAATATAAGGAGGAGAGCCACCAGTAGAGTAAGAATACACTGATGCTGGATAGGTCATTCCAAGGATCGTCTGCGCATCGAGGTTTGCTTCCTTGCCGAGAGCTGCAGCAAGTTGTGCCGCTGTCAAATTATCATAAGATGCTGCTGGTCCACCAGCAATCTCAATGGACTTGAAAGTGCACGCATCTCCAGCAGCCTCTGGCCGATATTTCTCTAGGAACAGATAAATATCTGGGCGAATAGGAGTTTCGTTGAGGAAATTATTGAACCCAATCTTGTTGATGCTGGGGACCTTAGGCACATAATCAATCGTACCATATAGCGTGCGGAAGCACTCAATGGTAACAGGAAAGAACTGACAGACTTTGGCGATCGTCTCGTTGGACGGAGGCTTGTAACCAGGTGGCGTCCATGGCGTTTGGAATTGTTTATAATCTGTGTGCTGTGCCGAAGTACGCATGAATGAGGTGGTTGGCTGAATGGTATCGATTCGATCATGTAAATGGAGGGGCAATGACCATTCTGGCGTTCGTACAAGCGTTGAACCATCCTCATGCTCGTAAACGGAGTATTCAGTGTCTAATAGACGCTCTGCGGATTCGACGTCGACGTAAATGTTGATCCAATCCTTGGCTGGACTGTAGTCAAAGAGGCTGACTCCATTTGCAAACAGCCATTCGTGTACGAGGTCAAGAGTTTCTTCTGAAGGCTTGACCAACTCATTCACTTCCTCGAAACTGAGATGTTGACCATAACGGCTGCGATCTGGAGTTGATACTGTAAATCGAAAGCTTAGCTTGGTGCCATTTTGATCATGGTGTGTAAGCATGGACATACCTTCATATAAATGACGTTCCAACTCTTCGAAGTTACCTTGCTTCAACCCAATTTGTAAATGGAGCTTGTGGCTACCATCTGCTCTTTCAATCGGAGTCCATTTGTTAGGTATGGAATGCGTCTCCTTCACAGAGTACGGTGTCCTAGCTCGAATCGGGGTACCAACGGCGGCTTGAGCAGGGACTACCACGGAGAGGAAGATTGAGAGGCCCAACATCTTGATGGTCCCTTGGCAATTGCAGAATTGACACCACAGAACTCCAATGGTCGAGGAATGTCAAGTTTTGTGGAGGGGTACACAAAGATTTATAAAGAAAGACACGGTGCACTTAACACCTTCCCCATTAACGGTGCACGCCTGCCCCTACTGGAGATGTGTTCGCGCTTTTGATTACAGACGGCAAAGTTGCATGCTCCCGGCAAAAGTACCTTCCTGAAAAGGTACGGATTGATCAAAGCTACCTACCATGCCTACCATGCCTACCATGCCTACCTAGGCAGCTGATTCTCACTGGTAGTCGGGGCTGGGGAGTTGGGACTGAGAAAAGAAGCTTCCATGACCTCGCTCTCAGTCTCGGTCTCACGCAACGAGAGCTGTTGAGAGCCTCCAGGGCACGACCTCAAACTAGGAACATCGAGATATGCAGTTCCGGTTCGTACGAAGTAGAGCTGCCTGAAATAGGGCAAAGAAGGGAAGGTACCAACCGATAAGAAAAGAGCGACTCCGGGCCTGCAGAGTTCGCAACTTATCTCCGGACAGTGCGATGCGAGAGTGCACACTGTCCCAGAATCTAGCGATACTTGTAACTGAAGGCGGTGAAAGAATAAACCTGCACTATAACAAATAGTAGGAATAAGCTCTTGCTATAAGTGCTATTGTAGTACGTGCTATTGCATTAAAAAGGACTTATAATAAGTATTTCTTATGCGCTATAAATGCAAGCTCTTGCATGCTACGTATAAGCTGTCGCACGCTGCGGGTATCCCTTTAGCTGCCACGGGGCCTACCTTTCGCTAAAATAGAGGAATACCAAAAGACTTATTATATCAAATATTATTACTTTATTAAGCCTTTATAAAAAGTAAGATAAAATTAATATATTAATAGTTTTAAAGGCTATTTATTAAAAATTTAAAAGTTTTTAAGTTTAATATAAATTGTATAGCAATTTATTTAAGTTTAAACGTTAAGATAAAAATTGGTACACGAAGGCGGGCGCAATAGCAGCCGCACGAATAGGCTGTCTCGCGCTGTAAATGCAGGCTATCACACGCTGCGAGTAAGCTATCGTACGCTATAAATACAGGCTCTCGCACGCTGTGAGTGCAACCTCTCGCGCGCTAGTAGTATAATCTTGTGCGGTAAATATAAGCTTTTATATATGATCTCTTTATAAGTTTAGCTCTTACGCGCAATAAAGATATGATTATACTCGTATAAGCTATTAGAGGGGCTCTAGTGTTTAAGGGGTGAGGGGAAGGCCGGCAAAATCGACGAATTAGGAAGGCTTATCAGGACGGTGCGCACTGTCGCATTGCACTGTCCGGAGACAAAGTTGGGATTTCTGCCCCAACTCTCATGGGCTGTGGATTCCTATTTATTGCATGGGTGTTATTCATAGAGTTCAGTACGGCACTTTGGATATCCAGCCTATCGTGAACCCAAACAGAAATTGGCGGAGACCCTGAATCTAATTGCCCACGGCGGCACTCTTCCTAAGAAAATTCTTTACTCTGTTGTGAAACCTTTAGCGGTGCTCTATATTCTCTTTCTTTACTCGGCCACTGGTTTTATGTTTTACGCAAGCTTGTTAGAAGAGTTCACCTAGCAACGGTCCAACACCAAAATCCAACCAAACCACGAAGCTCTCTAAATCAAATGAAAAGAGCATTTTTAAACTAATATCCGTTCCGCTGCCATAGCGGACGCATCTCGCTTAAAGCAAAGGAATATTAAAACTCTAACATTGGAAATCTATATTACTCGACTTAACCTTTATAAAAACTTATAAAAACTTAATATCTTAAGAGCTTCGAGGCTAAATTTTATTTCGAGGCCTATAAGCTTGTTATTATATGGTAAATTATTCAATTTTTAAAGTAAGAGAAAAATAGTAATTGAGATGCGTCTGCTACGGCAGCGGAACGGATAGACCGTGCAATTCTTTTCCATACCCAAAATTGGCGCTGAAACCTTGTCTAAGGGGCAATAACATTAAAATTCAAGATTTTGCCTAGTTAAAATTAGTTATCAAAGCTTAAAATAATAATTAAATAGAATACGAATAAGCTCTATCGATGCATTTAATTTTCAAAGCAAAGCAATCAGTAGTTAGGTTATAAGTGGAATATGCAATGAAATTCTTTGGCCCGTTGCTAAGTTTGGACCCTTACTGGGTAAACTCTTCTATATATTCTAGCTAGGGTACCGTATATTTGGTTGTTGAGTGTTTCCTCCGCCTCTTTTATTGGCCGTCAGGACTATTTCGCCAGCCGAACTGGGGCCCCTATTTTCTGCATATCTCTCGAAAATGTGTTTATGTCGTTGGCCGCTTTTTGAATATTCAATCATTGTAATTACTGCTAGATATCAATTTATGACAATCTGGAAGCACTCTCAACTGAGTCATTTGAATATGCTGCTGCACTTAACTGTCATACTTCGACTTGAACTTTCAGTTCCGGAATCAAAATAAGAACTAACCCCATGAAACTTGTGAAAAGGGCTTAAGCAGTGCAGTGGGGCTCTCTCTATAGATAAGTATGGAGCCTGCCTGCCTCTCTGCCCACACTGTTTGAATACCACAAGGCTCATAAATATTATTGCGTTGGCGATTCAGGAGAACTTCTGCAAAGCTGCCCTTGGCGTTTGAAACCAGAAGAAATATTGAACCCCTTCATTGTTCTAGCTTGGTCCTATGATCGACGTTCAAGCTGGTAGTCTCGCTACAGATATATTCGAGTCCGATAATAAGACTATATCCATCCAATAATATGAAAGCAAAACTACTCTTATTCCTTTCGAGCCTCGAATTTATGACGTCTGTGAATGGAAGAAGTTGCAGGAGAGAAGATTCTGTTGCTAAGATCGTGGTGGATAAAGGAACGTATGCGAAAGATACTACGGGAAGGGTTTGGCACCGCCCTTGGGCAATTATAAACCAAATTTGTAACTTTATATCGACTACTTCGTAAATACTCTGAGCTCTATAGGGCTATAGCACTAACAAGCCGGCAAACCATTTTGTGCGATCCATCAACAATGTGCACGCTCATCATTAGTTGCGGTTGACGATTCTAGCGGACGCAATGGAAGAATAGAACAGGATATTACTACCATCCAATTCAAACGGTATAGGACCGAATCAACTGCCCAGATTGGGATAGCCGAGAGGACCGATGGCAGATACTGACTGCTCGACGCCGTCTGAATTTGTGAAAACTTAGAGAAGGCAGTCACCGCCTGATCCGCTGGCGACCTTGATGCCAAGGCAAGGCTAATTGAAATCGACGCACAAGCCATTCTGTTCTATATGAGCCCTGCAGATATCTTGCTGGCAGCCTGGCTTGCTGAACACGGGTGGCCTGTCGATCTGAAAGTTCCTAACACTTGTTAGCCATTTAGTGCTGTGGTAAGGTATTAAGCCAGCAATGACAGATCCTTGAAACCTTGAATGAATACCCAAGCCGATACTGTAACAAAGGACATGAGACCGAACAACTGCATCTAACGTTTAGATAGATCGATCTTAGTTAAATGATGGAATGAATACTTTTTGAAATTGCATGGAGTTTCAACTAAGCTCAGGGCGTCGTCGTTTTCGAGGAGAATTCTTGGTTGAGATGCTTCTGCCTTGGTGCTCGGTGTCCACTTTATACTTCGTCTTCTGGTAAACC
>Ga0302325_10006626_pt1 | contig 25941 bp, 23 predicted proteins | sample Palsa_T0_2_FD_201948 | JGI IMG/M metagenome (GOLD analysis project Ga0302325, IMG submission 201948) | Peat permafrost microbial communities from Stordalen Mire near Abisko, Sweden - Palsa_T0_2 | ecosystem: Environmental > Terrestrial > Soil > Palsa > Peat permafrost | place: Sweden: Abisko... | reverse complement strand
TAGTCACATTCAATCGAAGGCATTTTAGCCAGGTTAAGGGATTAACGGTCATCGAACCGAAATGACTTTCATGGCAAGAAGTGAATCATGGCTTTGGCGCAAGAAGTGCCTCGAGACTGCTGGGACCAGCGCCGGTTTTCTCCAGCTTCGGGTAGCGCAATCCGCCGTCGTAATTAAGCTCGATCGTGCGGAAAAAGTCGCCGGTTTTGACCAGCAGACTGAGGGGTGATTTCTTGGACTTGATGGCGGCCTTTAATTTGTCGGTGTCAAGAGCTCGGCCATTGACGGCAATCAATTTGGTGCTGACGGTCAGGCCAGCCTTGAAGGCCGGTCCGTCCCAGGCAACTTCGCTAATCTCGCCTTCCTTACCCAGGACAAAACCAACTGAATAAGTCAGATCGGTAATTTTGCGCAATTTCTCGCCGGCTTTGAACCAATCGCTCGGCGTTTCCGTATAGACGAGCCGATAACCGCCGCGGGCCAAGCCGTCCAGCGGAGCATGTTCGCTCGGACTTTCCAGGCGGGCTTTGAGGAAGGCCGCCCAGTCGTAGGGTTGGACTTGGTTGAGCGCCCGCACGACATCGTCGAAGTTATACGTCAGTTCGCCCCAATCGCCATCGTTCACGCCGAAGAAGGCGCGGGCGAAATCGTCGAGGGAATGGGCGCCGTGGGAGAGTTCGCGGATCAGGCTGTCCGCGTCGAGCCAGACCAGGAGTCCCTCATTGTAGTAATCCTCGGAGCGCTGCCAGCTTCGCCAGGCTTTGGGTTGGCGGTGGGAAATGACGGGATCTTCGGTCGTGTCGGCCAGCGGACGCCATTTGCGGCCCGCGTCCGTGTCGAGCCGGGCCGCGATGTTGGCGAGGGAGGCGAGCGTATCCGCATTGGAAAGCAGTCCCGACCGCGCCCCCAGCACGATGCCCCAAAACTGGGTTTGCCCCTCGTAAACCCAAAGCAGACTGCCCTGCATGGGGGCGCGATAATCAGGCGTCCAAAGATCAGCCGGACGGCGGAACTTGCCATTCCAACTGTGGGTATATTCGTGCGGCAACAGGTCGCGCCGGGTCATATTGTCCTTCCATTCGACGAAATAGCCGCCCCCAACGCCATTTTCGGAACAGCGATGGTGCTCAAGCCCGATCCCGCCCTGGCGGTCGCTCAAGGCCAGCAGGAAATCATAATGATCGTAGTGTTGGGAGCCGAAGAGTTTGACGGCCTGCGTCACGAGGTTGCGGTGGAGTTGGATTTGCTCGTCGGTGGCGGCAAGTTGTTCGGGTTGGTCGGCCACAATGTTCAGGCGAACGTTCGGGGCAAGAGTTTCCACCCGGACATTGGCCCCGGCGAAGATCGGGCTGTCCACCAGAATGTCAAAGGCAACTTGCTTGAAATGGATCGTCGCGCCTTCCTGCGAGGCAACCTCAAGCGCCGTCGCGGCCTTCCATCCCTCGGGAAGTTTGACCGAGGCATCCACGGGGATTCGGCGGACATAATACCCGGCGGGATAAAGAGTCACCGCGTGCCATTGCAGATTGAGCATTTCAGGAGTCGAGACGATGCGGCCCTGGGCCACATCCGTGGGCGCAAGAAATTGGAACTGCGCATCGATGCTGGAAGTTCCTGCGGGCACGTCGATATGGAAAGCGAAGACATCGACCGGATCGCGCCGCCACGGGAGCGAATGACCGCCCGCGTTGAACTTGAGTCCGGCCAATTGCTCGGCTTTGCCGCTATCGGAATGATGCCCAGGAATCCACTGCGGGTAAAGCAGCGTGAGCGGACCGCCGGCGGCGACGGGAATGGTCTCATTGACGAGGAAAATGCCGCGAGTGATGTCGGAGACGTCAACCGAAAGAGTGATGACACCCGGCCAAGCGACATCGCGCGCGGGCGGGATGGTGTCAGCCACGCGCAAAGCCTCCGGCGCACTGTTTTGAGCATAGGTAAAGAAAGGCAAACAAGCAAAGATGATCGGCAGGGCGCGACGGCTCATAAGTAGCAATGAGGATTAGCTTACTGATAACATTGATGTCCAGGCACTGTAGCACAACTGGGGTGACTTTGGGCCAAGGCCGGATTTTTGCAAGCTCTTTTCCTGTCTGGCATCACTCCGATTTTCCTTGCGTTTGGCCTGCTCATGCACGAACTATCCTCTCAACATTGGCGTTGCCATCATGGAACCTTTGTACGCGCCCTGGCGCATCACTTACATTCGCGGGCCTAAACCGGCGCCCGCTGACGGCGGCGTTTTTAAGAACATCGCCGAATCGGGCGACGATGAGGCCAACTACGTCGTCGCGCGCGCGCGATCCTGCTTCGCGGTGCTCAATCGCTACCCCTACAACGGCGGCCATTTGCTCATCGTGCCCTACAAACAGGCGCCCGATCTCAACGGCCTGACGGATCAGGAAATGGCCGACTTGTTCCAATTGACCCGCCGCTGCCAGAATGCCCTGGCCAAAATTATGCAGCCCGACGGCTTTAATATCGGCATCAATGTCGGACGCGCGGCCGGCGCGGGCATTGTCGAGCACGTTCACGTCCACGTCGTCCCTCGCTGGAGCGGCGACTCCAATTTCATGCCGGTCATCGCCGACACGACCGTGCTGCCCGAAGCCTTGACGGAAGTCGCCGCCCGCCTGCGCGCCGCGCTCGCCTCCTGATGCCAACCGAAACCCTTCATTTCGAGAACGCGCGCCTGGCGCAGCAATTGTTCAACAACGACCCCCGCAATTTGCAATCGCTGGAAGAACAGTTGGGCGTCAAAGCCGTCGCGCGTGAAAATTGGATCAAACTCGACGGCGACGACGACGGCCTGGAAAAGGCCAAGGAATTGTTTCAATCGCTGGAAAGTTCGATCAAAAACGGCGGCACAGTGCGGCAACGCGAGTTCTCCCATGCCCTCAATGTGGTCAAGCACGAAGGCGTCTCCGCCCTGCGCGCCCTGGCCTCCGAACGCATCACGACTTCGCCCAAAAAGCCGCCCGTCGCGCCCAAGACGATCGGGCAAAAAAAATATGTCGATGCCATCCGCCAGCATGATGTCACCTTCGGCCTTGGACCGGCCGGGACGGGCAAAACCTATCTGGCGATGGCCATGGCGCTGGCCGCGTTGCGGGAGGAAAAGGTGGCCCGCATTATCTTGACACGACCCGCCGTCGAGGCCGGCGAGGCGCTGGGTTTTCTGCCGGGCGACCTCTACGAAAAAATAAACCCCTATCTGCGGCCTCTCTACGACGCGTTGCACGACATGCTGCCGGCCGAAGACCTGCAAAAGAGCATGGAGCGGGGCGTGGTCGAAATCGCGCCGCTGGCCTACATGCGCGGACGCACCTTGAACCATGCCTTCATCATCCTGGACGAGGCTCAAAATTCGACCACCGAGCAAATGTTCATGTTCTTGACACGCCTGGGGATGAGTTCCAAGGCCGTCATCACCGGCGACCCGACGCAAATTGATCTCCCGGCGCACAAACATTCCGGTCTTCTCGAAGCCGGCCAGGCCCTGCGCGGCACCGAGGGCATCGCCCTGGTGGAATTTTCCCGGCGCGACGTGGTGCGGCATCCCCTGGTGCAACGCATCATCGCCGCCTACGAAGATCATCGCCGCAAACCCGAATGAGAGTGCTGCGGTTCTTCAACCGGCAGCGCGCGGTCTCGCTGGAGCGGGCGCTCCTGCGCCGCGTGGCCCGCAGCATTCTGGAGGAATGCCTCGACCGCCAGGACTACCAATTGGGCGTGCATTTTATTGGCGCGACCGAGATGGCGCGACTCAACGAAACATTTCTCGGCCATGAAGGCTCGACGGACGTGATCACTTTCGATCATCAGGACCAAGCCGTCGCCGGGCAACTTTACGGCGAGATATTTATTTCCATCGATGACGCATTGACTCATGCGCGCCGTTTCCGCGTCCCCTGGCCGTTCGAAGTGACGCGCTACCTTGTCCACGGGATCCTGCACCTGGAAGGTTTCGACGACACTGACCCCGCCGCGCGCCGCGTGATGAAACGGCGTGAGAATAGGCTGCTAAAGGAATTGTCCACCCGGTTTGATTTGACTAAGATGGCCCGGACATGACTTCGAGCGAGAATCATTATTTTAAACGGTGGCGGGACAATTTCTTCGCCGGGCTGGCCATTGTCATGCCCACGGTCATCACCGTGGCGGTCGTTGTTTGGATTTACAAAAACATCTCCAACGTGACCGACAAGCTGCTGTTCTTTGTGCCCGCGTCCTGGATTCGCCCCAGGTATGCCGACGGCAATTTGGGGGACATCCGCTGGTATTGGAGTTTGATCGCGCTCTTGTGGGCGGCCTTTATTGTTTGCCTGCTCGGAGGTTACGGGCGCTATTATCTGGGCCGCAAAACCATCGAATTGCTTGACAACGCCATCATGCGCGTGCCGTTGATGAACAAAATTTACGGCACCATCAAACAAGTCAACGAATCCTTCACCAGCAACAAATCCACCTTCAAACAAGTGGTGCTGGTCACTTTCCCCCATGGACGGTCGCGGGCGGTGGGTTTCGTGACGGGCGAACAACAGGATTTGGGCGGTGAAAAGCTCATCAGCGTTTTTATTCCCACCACCCCCAATCCCACTTCCGGCTTTCTGGTTCTGGTGCCGGAAAGCGAAATCATCAAACTGGAAATGTCCGTGGCCGACGGCATCAAATTCATCATCAGTCTGGGCGCGATTTCCCCCGACCAAAAAGACCACTCCGGCCATCACTTGACGCCTTCGCCGCCGAACGCGCCGCCGCGCCCCAACTCGCCATGAACCTCGCGCGCACGGCCGGCGTGGTCCTGCGCATCCGGCCCCTGACGGAGACCAGCCTGATCGTGCAATGGCTGACGCGCGATTTTGGCCGCGTCGCGACCGTGGCCAAAGGCGCGCGCCGGCCCAAGTCCCCCTTTCGCGGACAACTGGATTTGTTTTACGTGGCGGACCTGAGTTTCGCGCGTTCGAGCCGCTCTGAATTGCACACCCTGCGCGAAGTCCAATTGCTCGAAAGCCATCCCGGCCTGCGCCGGGAATTGATTTACGTCCAGCAAGCCTCCTATTGCGCCGCGCTCATCGAGCAAACGGCGGAACCGGACGCGCCCCTGCCGGCCGTCTTCCACAATTTTGTGAATCTGCTGCTGCAATTGCCAGAACATCCAGCCCAGCCACAGGCCATTTTCGGCTTCGAGATGAAATGGCTGGAGGAACTGGGTTTGAAACCCGGCCTGGCTGAAACAAGCCTGACGCCCGGAACGAAGCAGATTTTGGAACGCTTGCTGGAAATGGATTGGCCGGAAATCTTCCGATTGCGCCTGAGCGCCGCGCAAGTGAGGGAGATCCGTCTTTATCTCCACGGCTTCATTCTATATCATCTGGAACGAATTCCGCACGGGCGCGGCCGCGCACTGGGCGAATAGCCGCGAAAACGCATCACCAGTAGCAGCCATCTTCCATTTGTTTGAATTGCTTCGGAGTTTCAGCAGGCGAGGGGCTGACCCATGATTCGTTGTACAAATCGGCGATCATGGCTTTCTTGTCCCAACGCGCGCCCTTAATTCCAAAAAGTATCTGGGTCATGCCGGCCAGGTGGACGGATTTCTTTCCAAGTCTTTTGACGTGGGCGGCCAGCGGCAATCCGTAGGCGCCGCATCCGATGATCGCAATATCGAATTTGATCCGCTCGACGGCCGCCGCCATCGAGTGATATGCGTCAAACCACGTTTCCATTCCCGGCGGGGGCCGCGTCCCGGCGACGGTCTGGACGGCCTTGAGCGTCTTCAACTCAAAAACGGGGAGAATTTTCCGATTCTTAAACAGCCGCCTTCGTTTGTTCTTATATTGAGACTCGATGGTCTCCGCAAACGGATGGATCACCAGGACCACTTTGCCCTCCAGGGCCGCCGTCCAGGGATCAACGTGTTGGAACGGCAAAAAATCGTGGTAAGGGACGCGAATCGGCTTACACATGATGTCGGCCAGGTACTTTTCCTTGTTCAGCCAGGAACCCAACACATCAATCTCCCTGATATCGTTGAGCATCAGGCGGCAAAAATGTTCCAGGTGCCGCTTATCCAGCGGAAAGAAACCAGAATCGCGCATCATTCGTCGGAGTGTGTTGTATTCCCACCAAAAATAGGGAAGAGTGCCACGAACGAACTCGATCGATTTCCTTAAAAAATTCCCTTTGCTCCTCAAATGATACGGCAGGATGGTATCAATTTCCGTGTTTCCGAAGCGGGCGGCCATGAACGGCTTTTCATCGAGCAAACGCGTTCGAATCAGGTCGGAAGCCGCGGATCCAAACAAGCAGGGGCCGTCCTTGGTTTCAGAAGAAGACCAATCCCAGAGTCCATCCGCATCATCCCGCCCCACATTTCTCCTGCGAAGATGTCTTAAAACATTAAACAGTGGGCGCTGGAAAAACCATGAGGTCTGATAAAGAAATGACCGCGCCGACTCGATATTTGGCACAGGAAGGAAATTCTTCATCGGAGCCATCCCCTTCCTACGCGTTTCCCTTGCGGCGCGCCAGCAAAGGGAGATGAAGGAGGACCGCCGCCGTCAAAACGATCGCGCTGTAACGGTGCGTCAAATACAAAAAATGCTGGCCTTGGGTTCCCAACAACGGCATCATCGGCACAACGCCGGAAAGGCTCACCACCAGACCGGCCAGCAGGACCAACCAAAGCAGCGCCTTGGCGGCACCACTCAAAGGCGAATCCGCGCCGCCGCGAGAAAGGCCGGACCACGTTAGCGCCAGTGCGGCCAGCCCAAGGGCGAAAAACGGCGCCACGGCCACATGCGCCATCAAGACCCAATGGGTCATGGGCGCCTTTCCCAGCGCAAAGGTGCCAATGCCGGTGGCGGCCAACACAAGGCCGGCAGCGCATACGACCGCGTAGGAAATTTTGGCGGAGGCGTGAATCATGGGCGCTCCTTTCCGCGCGCGGTGATCGCGCCCAGTCCGCGCAGCCCGTAATGAAGCAAAACTCCCAGCACCACCAAGGCGGCGGCGAAGACAATGATTTTGAGGAGCGGGCGAAAATTAAAAGTGAAAGCAAAGACGGAAGCGGCGGTCTTGTCGTCTCCGCGCATTTCCCACATTTCCCTGCTCAAGCCGTTGGTGGCCTCGACGGGCCCGCGGGCGGCCACGGTTGCGAAATACATCGGCGCGCGGCTGTCATGGCAATCGGCGCAACCACGCGTCCCAAGAGCCTTCGAAGCGGGCCGGACATCATGGCCAAGCGCCCACGCATAGGGCTTGGCCGACGGGGATTCGCTCGAATGCAGGATCTGCTTATACAACCGGTATATTTTGCCCGCCGCGATAAAAACCGGTTCGCCTTTGGATGGCTCGACCGGGAATGATTCCAGCGCCTGCTGAATCTGCCGGTCTGTCAACGGTTTGGTGTTATAGGGGTCGCGGGCGGCGTCGTCGCTGGAGGGCTGCGGCAAGGTCACGGTTTTGGCGGCTTCCGCCGGCGGCATCGGCGTAATGTTGGTGCCATTGAGGCGCGCCCAATAACTGGGCCAAACCATTTTGAAGGGAGCAATCTTGCCGTCCGCCCCTCGCAGAAAAACTGGTTCAAGGATGACCGGCGCGGTTTGTCTTCCGCGTTCGGGACCGGGCAGTCCGAGCTTGTGGGCCAGCGAAGTGTGAACGACTTCCGGTTCCGATTTCGGGAACGGGCCGGAATGACAGGCGGTGCAGGCAAGCTTCTCCAGGTGAATCGGCGGCAGGCCCCTATGCACCAGCCGGGGCGAACCCAGCCGCCCCTCGGTGTGACACCCGCGGCAGGTGAGGGTTTCGATCCGGCCCGCCTCGGATTGGAGTTGTTGCCGGGCCAATTTGCGAGCGTCATCATCCTTGAAGGCGGCGTTGTCCCGGCGGAGCAGCGCCGCCCGAAGGTTGACCATCGAGTCACTGATGACGCGGTCACGGACTTCCCCCTCGTAGCCGCGCACGATGGCATGATCAATGCCGTTGCGATGGCAATCGACACACAACAGGCCGGCCTTGATGTGGACATCCCCATCGCCATGCCAGCGGGCGTCGCCCAGGGCGGTTTCGCTGGTGTGACAGTAATAACAATTATTGACAGATGGACGACGCGAGACCTGGAAAAGGACGTTGTTTTCGGTGTCGAAGCGGGCGCGATCATACTTGATGGCGGGCAGGACCGAAGGCACGGGCCGGCCGGGACGCCAGGCATCGGCGATGCTTCCCGCGCTCTTGAAACTGGCGAACACGCCCAGCCCCGCGGCGATGGTCGGCGCCCAACGGAAGTCCTGCGCCCGCAACGCGTTGAAGCGGGCCTCGTGATCGTAGCGCCCGGTGTTTTGGTGACAGATCAGGCAATCGATTTCCAGCTTGCCGGTGATGTTCATGCGGCCCATTTGAGGGTCGGTGGGCTTGATTTTGTCCGGCTCGCCCGGGCCGCCGCCGGGCATGTGGCGGGAAAAATTGGTCACAAATTCGTAGTCGCTCAGGCCGAGGTCCGATGGTTTGAACGTGCCGGCCCATCCGCGGTAGGAGAGCGGAATCTGGGTGCGCGTGGCCGCGTCGGTCAAAATCCACGGCTCGCCGGGACGGCCCGGCGGGACAGCGGCGGAATCGGCATTGAAATGCCAGCCCTCGCTGATGGTATCGTAATCGTGGCATTTGCCGCACGTCTGGGCCGGGGAATAGGGATTGGCTTTGGGTTCTTGCGGCTTGCCGTCGTCGCCCACGACGGAGGGTGGTGAGATAAGGCGGCCTTGGGAGTCGTGCAGGGGTATATTGTGCAGGAAAGGGGTCCGGCTTTCGGTGTGAACATCTTCGGCCCGCGCGAGGCCAAGCCAAAAAGCCAGCCCTGCGACGCAGGCATAGGAAAAACATCGCAAGCCCATGCCGGAGCCGGGCGAAAAAGGAAAGAACTGACGTTGAAACAGCCTCAAGCTTTGGGGCCTGGGGTATTCTTGCTGGGAGGGGGGGATAATTTTAAGACCGATTCCCGCATCTCCTTGCCCGGTTTGAATTTGACCACGGCTCGTTTGGGGATGGCCACATCTTTTTCGGGCCGATTGGGATTACGACCGATGCGCGCTTTGCGCACCTTGACCTCAAAGACGCCGAAATTGCGCAATTCGACGGAGTTGCCGTCGGCCAGCGCATCGCAGATGTGGTCGAGAGTTTTTTGGACTATCTCCAGCACTTGCTGCTGAACCATGCCCGTTTCTTCACTGATTGAGACTATAAGATCGCGTTTTGTCATAACAGTTGTTACGCCGGATTCAATGCCGTCCGCCAATTTAACCACAATTTGACAGGACTTCCTAGCTGTATCCCAAAGCCGGCAGGCGGGTCAAGCAACGACTGGAAAAAACAGGAAACTTTTTGTAGGGGAAAACATTAGAACCCATCTTATAAAAATGGGATAGGTTCTAGCTTTCCATGACGCCAATTTCCAGCGGCTCTACTTTAATGCCGATTTTTTCCAGCCATTGAACGGCGGCTTTGACGCTCTTTTGGGGGCCGCTGATTTCCAGGCAGACGATCCCGATGTCGTCGGTCACGCTGGCCTGCCGGATATTGGTGACCACGGGGAATTTGTGCCCCAACTCCCAAACCACCGGTTGGGTGATCATCTTGGCGGGAAACATCAGCCACAGCCGTTGTTGCATCGGTTCGGAGGCGGCTTTGGATTTGCTGGCGGGCATGGGAATTATTTCTTAACCGCCCGCGGTGGCGGCCATGATGGTCATCTCGGCGCCGTCGGGCAAAGCCGTTTCCTGGTCTTGCAGAAAACGAATGTCCTCCTCATTGACATAGACATTGATGAAGCGCCGCACACGACCGGTTTCGTCGGTCAGCCGTTCCTGGATGCCCGGGTAACGGCTTTGCAATTCGGCGATGGCGCCACCGACGGTGGCGGCGGTGACACTGACAATTTCTTCGTCGTGCGTCAGTTTGCGCAACGGCGTGGGGATATGAACTTTGACTGGCATATTTTTCTCTCAGTAGTGCTCTCAGGCTCGGGCCAACGTGCGCGTCTCCGCATCCAGCAGGCTCTCAAATTCTCTCAGGCTGGGCTTGATCTCCCTCGTGGAGCCGGCGTGGCCGGCCACCGCGTCGAGGGTCTTCAAACCGTTGCCGGTGATGCACAGGACGGCGGCATCATCGGCGGGAATGGCGCCGGAAGCAATCAATTTCTTGGCCACGCCCACGGTGACGCCGCCGGCCGTTTCGGCAAAGATGCCTTCGCATTCGGCCAGCAGCTTGATGCCGTCGCGAATCTGGTCGTCAGTCACGTCATCGGCGCGGCCGTTGGTTTCCTTCATCACTTTAAGGGCGTAAAAGCCATCCGCAGGCGTGCCGATGGCCAGGGATTTGGCAATGGTATTGGGCTTGACCGGCTTGAAGAAATCCAGGCCCGCCTTTTGCGCGGTGGAAATGGGCGAACATCCGGTGGCTTGCGCCCCATGGACGCGGTAGGCGGCCTCCGGCGCCAATCCCAGCTTGATGGCTTCCTGGTAACTTTTGTGAATCTTGGTCAGCAGCGAGCCTGAAGCCATGCAGACGACGGTGTGGGCCGGGATGCGCCAGCCCAGTTGCTCGACGATTTCGAAACCCATGCTCTTGGAGCCTTCCGCGTAATAGGGGCGCATATTCACATTGACAAACGCCCATGGGTATTTGCCCGCGATCTCCGCGCAGAGCCGGTTGACTTCATCATAATGGCCCTTAATGCCAACCACCGTGGCGCCATAGATCAGCGAATTGAGGACCTTGCCTTGCTCCAAGTCCGCCGGAATGAAAACGTAGGCCTTGAGGCCGGCGGCGGCGGCGTTGGCGGCAACGGAGTTGGCCAGATTGCCGGTCGAAGCGCAGGCCACCGTGGTGAAACCGAGTTCCCGGGCGCGGCTCAAGGCCACGCTGACCACGCGGTCCTTGAAGGACAAGGTGGGATAATTGACAGTGTCATTCTTGATCCAAAGTTCGCGGATGCCCAGGCGCCGCGCCAGCCTGTCGGCCCGGATCAAGGGAGTGCAGCCGACTTCCAGGCCGACGGTCGGATCGCCCGCCACCGGGAGCAATTCACGGAAGCGCCACATGCTTTTGGGCCGGGACTGGATGGCGGCGCGGGTGAGGGTTTCTTTGATGCGCTCATAATCGTAAACAACCTCCAGGGGTCCGAAGTCAAATTCGCACACATGGTTGGCGGTCAGGGGGTATTCGCGTCCGCACTCGCGGCATTTGAGCGCCTTCATGAAGCCGGCATGTTTTTCCATAGACATTCACTCTGCAAGAGGCCACAAAAGGCCTCTCTCATCAGGAGAAGAGGAATCCAACCAAGACATGCTCTTCTCATTTTTGCCCGCCGCACGGCAAGAAACAGCTTGCGCGCCTTCGAGCTGGAATTGGCACCTGACGCGACGTTGCCGCCGCCGGTTGCCGTGGTTTCACAGGGCCAGTCCCTCCACCACTCTGAATGAGATTCGTTTTATCAACGAATGCGGATACATTGATTGATATATTTAAAACTGTCAACCGGTAATTTTTGGGTTACTATAAGGGAAAAGCTTTGAATCGCGTCCGACATCGACCAATTTGGGGCGTGGAAGAGGGTGGCCCAGGAAGGAAGGCGGAAGGACTCAACCAATGGTTATTGGTTGGGCTTTTCCTTGTGCTTTCCTTCTGCCTTTCAGCGAGGGCCAATGTCTATGCCACCGACATCCAGATCAACGGTTCGCTCCACGCGGGAGTCGTTGTTCCAGGCGCGCCCGTGGCCATCAGCTACATTCTTAATGACACGGCCAGCCATGTTTGGGTGCGAATTTATGCCGGCACCAACATGGCCAAAACATTCAGTTCCGACAACGGCGCCGCCGGCACCAATGCAGGTTTCAACGCCGTCTCCTGGGACGGCACCAATGACCATGGCGCCGCCGCAGCTGCGGGAGTTTATAACGTCAGCATCACGGCCGCCTCCGCTGGTTATGATAGTTGGACCAACATTACAGACGACGGGACCAATTTCGATGTCTTCTATCCCACTAGCATCACTGTTAATAAAAATACCAACAGCCCTTATTACGGGCGTGTCTTTATCGGTAATGGCGAAAGCGGCGCCGGCATGCCCAATGGCTTGCTGAAATACAACGCCAATGGCAGCCCCGCCGATGAAGGAGAGTTTGACACCTCGGGATATAATTGGAGCGGCGGCGGCTATTCCGAACCAAGCCCATGGAAGATGGATATCGGCTCCGACGACAGGTTGTACGTGGATAATTGGAGCGGGGCGGGTGTGGTGGTGTCGTTCGACCAGGTGCTTTCCACCAATTATTTTGCCGTATTGCGGCCCGACAATTACCCTTATCCCGAAATCTCCTTAAGCGGCCTGAGCGTCTGCGGCACGGGCACGAACATGCAAATCTTAATGGCGGATTTCAATACGACCAACGACATTTATCCCGGTTTGGGAATCCTTTCCTGGACGCTCGACGCCAATGGCGTCATCCAAAGCAACGACATCGGCACTGTCGATGTCACTCTTACCAACGGCTCGGAACTCACTCTTTCGCCCTACGCGGTCGCAGTGGACGCAAACGGCAACATTTACACCATTCAAGATGTGCAAAGCGACCCGGACCTCCAGAGCGCGCTCAATGACACGAATCCGAAGGTGCTCTGCTTTCCGCCAGCTCCAACCGGCGGGCCGCCCGACACCGCCTCGCTCTGGAATATCGGTCGAGGCGACCCGACGCTCGTCAACTGCTATGGCGTGGCAGTCAACAAGCCGGCGACTTTAGTGGCCGTGGCCAGCCGCGGCTTCGGCTGCAACATGTGCGGAAACTATCTGCAGGACGGCTCCTTGAGCATCTTTGCCGCAGGCAATGGTGATCTGATTACTAATTTTATTACGGACGTGGATGGCAACACCAATCAAGAATTCTTTGACGTAGCCTGGGACAACGTCGGCAATTTATACACCATCTATGGCGAGGATGGTTTGAGCCAGGAGGGCTGGCGCGTTTATTCCCCGCCCAGTTCCAATCAGGCCACGACCGTCGCGGTTCCCTACATTCAGGTGTATCACGCCCTGACCCCGCCACAGTTGAGCTTGCCGTGGGCTTGCATGGGGCAGTTGAACTTTACTCTCACAGGTCAAAGCAACGTTACTTACATCATCCAGCAATCGCCCGATATGATAAACTGGACTCCCGTGTCCACCAATCTTAGCCGCACTTCTGTCCAAACGGTAGCCGTTGCCCCTCCCGATATGCAGGACTTTTATCGCGCCTTGGCCAGCCCGTGACCGGCTTCTATTTTTTCCCGAAGCGCGGGTCCACTTTCAGCGACAGCGCCATTGTCAGGCCGGGCAGCGCCGAGCAAATGACCCACACAAAAAAATGGCGGTAACCGAGCCAGTCCGCCAGTTTGCCGCTCCAAAGGCCCGGGATCATCATTCCCAACGCCATGAATCCGGTGCAGATGGCGTAATGGGCCGTCCTGCGCGGCCCGTCCGCGAAATAGAGCATGTAGAGCATAAAGGCGGCGAACCCAAAGCCGTATCCGAATTGCTCCACGACCACGCCGCCGCACACCACGCGAAAATTCTCCGGCTGTTTGTAGGAGAGAAAGACGAAAACCAACTTGGGCAGATACATCGCGCCGGCCATGATCGGCAGCATCGTTTTCAATCCATACCTTGCGGCCGTGAAGCCGCCCAGCAGCCCCCCGCAAATCAAAGCGGCGACGCCGTACGTGCCGTAGGCCAGCCCCACTTGGCTGGTAGTCAAGGCCAATCCGCCTTTCTGTCGTGAGTCAAGCAAAAACGGCGAAATGACCTTGGACAATTGCGCCTCGTCGAACCGATACAACAGGATGAAACCCACCGCCATCAGCACGCCCGGTTTCTGAAAGAATTCCCCGAACGTCGCGAAAAATTCCGCCACCAAATTCCGCCCCGCCCCCACCGGCCCGTCGCCGGCGGGACGCGGCAGGATGAAGCTGTGCCACACGCTGAACGCGAGGAACAACCCCGCCACGACAAACAGAGTGATGGCCCAAGACATCGGAATGTTCCCGCTCCGCGTCTCCAACCTTCCCGCCAGCATCACCAGCAGGCCGCTGCCGACGATCATCGCGGCGCGATAAAACGTGCTTCTCAACCCCACCCACCAAGCCTGCTCATGCTGCGACATGCTCAACATGTAAAATCCATCCGCCGCAATGTCGTGCGTCGCGGAGGCAAAGGCCATCACCTGGAACAAAGCCAGCGACAAGAAGAAAAAGTGCCGCGTCGTCACCGCCCACGCCACCAAGGCCAAGCCGCCCGCGATCAAAAACTGCATCGTCACCACCCAAAACCGTTTGGTTCGTTTCAGATCAATGAGCGGACTCCAGAGCGATTTGATAACCCACGGCAAATAAAGCCAACTGGTGTAGAAGGCAATGTCGGCATTCGACAGGCCGAGCCTTTTATACATGATGACCGACATCGTCATGACGATGACGTAGGGAATGCCCTCCGAGAAATACAGGCTCGGCACCCAAAGCCAAGGGTTACGCTGTGGGCCGGGTTCCATGCAAAGCGCGGTCTAGAAAATGAATTTGAGCCATCTGTATCCTCCAAACACCCAAATCACCGCCGCCACCGCGATATAAGGCCCGTAAGGCATCCGGGCCGACCAATCGCCTCTCCCGCAGGCGAGCAAGACTAGGCCGACAATCGCGCCAATGAACGAACTGAGAGCCAGCGAAAACAGCACCGCCGGCCAGCCCAGAAAGGCCCCGATGGCCGCCATGAATTTCACGTCCCCCAAACCCATCGCTTCGCGCGGCAGCACGATAAGGTCGGCCACTACTTCCACATGCGATACCGACTCCGGGTCGAATGTGTCCTGGCCGATGCACAGTTTTTTTTCTTGCAGTCGCATTACCGCTTTCCGGTAGCATCGATCAATCATTTCGATCGTTTCTGCCTCGACGCGAATGGTGTCGCCGGGACGATAAAATAAATCGCTGTACGGCCATTCGCCACCCGGCAAATTGAGAGGCTTCACCGTGAAGAAAATGCCGGGTAGCCACCATGGTTTTGCCGGGTAAGCCGTTTCAGGCAGAATGAGGGCCGATTCTGTAAAGAAAATGATGCTGCCCGGCGGCAAGGCCACGGAAAGGTTTCCGAAAAGATATTTCCCCAGGCGCACTATGCCATAAACCACCCCCGCCCCAACCACCATGCCCACCACGCTGTCGCGCATCGCCTGGCCGGGTGTCCTCATGGGCTGAAAAAAAGGAAGTGTCCACGCGCGCTGGAAAAATGAAAAACTCAAATGAGACTGCGGCACAAAAAAGGCCAGCAGCAGTCCCGCCACCATGCCGCCCAGGGTGATTTCGTCTGGAATAATGAAGTGCTCAAAATCAATAAACGTCGCCGCGATCAACCCCGCCAGCAGAACACAGTATACCCCGGCCACGGCCGGAAACGGATGTCCGAAGGCAACCCAGCACAGCGCGAACACCGTTCCCGTCAACGCCTCCACCAAAAAATAGCGCATGGAAATTTCCTTTTTGCAATGGGCGCACTGGCCCCGCAGCCAAAGCCACGTCACCAGCGGAATGTTCAAATACCACGGAATGGAATACCCGCAATGCGGGCAATGGGAGGGCGGGCTGATAATGCTCTCATCCCGGGGCATCCGGTGAATGCAAACGTTCAAAAAGCTGCCCACGATGCAGCCCAGAGCGAAGAAGCACGCCGTCCAGAAATGAAACGGCACTTGCGAGAGCACTCTTGGATCGAAGATGGAGGTCATCCGTAAAGATTTTTTTCCAGCGCCTTTCGCATCACCTCAACGGGCGCGGGGCGGCCGGTCCACAATTCCAGCGCGCGCGCCCCTTGGTGGAGCAACATGCCCGCTCCGTTGGCGGCGCGGCAGCCGGCTTTGCGGGCCGCTCGCAGCAAGCCGGTTTCCATCGGACGATAAATCATGTCGTAAACATATTTTGGGCGGTGCGTTTGCAGCCATGGAAGATCTATCGGCAAAGGGTCGTCCGCGCTCAATCCCAGCGAGGTCGCGTTGATCACCAAATCCACCGATTCGGATGGGTAGCCTGCCACGGCTCGTGTGCCGGGACAACTTTTGCCAATTTCCGCGGCGAGTTCAGCCGCCCGCGACTGCGTTCGGTTGACTAGATTTAGGGCCGCCAGTCCTTCTTGTGCCAGGCGCAACGCCGCCGCCCGCGCCGCCCCGCCCGCCCCCAGCAAAAGGACCGTCCCTCCGCGCAACGTGTCCAGGTCAAACTCCTCCAGCAGAGCCTGCACGATGGCGTCGGCATCGGTGTTAAAGCCCCTACTGCGCACCTCGCCGTCCAACGGAGCATCCGCGATACCCAATGGCCTCCACGCGTTGGAAGAGTCGCGCGTTTCAAAAACAATGGTGTTGACCGCGCCCCAGGTCCTGACTTGATCGTCCAAAACATCCACCATATCCAGCGCCAGCAACTTATGCGGTACGGTGAGGTTCAGCCCGATAAACCCCATCCGCTTGGCCCCTTCGATGGCCGGGCGCAGGTGATCCGAGTAAACGTCGAAAGCAAGATAGCGCCAATTCAGACCAAGGGCGGCCAGACCGGCGTTTTGCATGGCCGGGGAGGCGGAATGCCGGACAGGATGTCCGAAGACCGCGCAATAGCGCGTGCTGGCATTGACTGAATCATTGGCGTCATTGGACACCCGCCCATTATAGGGCAAGCCTCCTGGAAGATCAATTGGCTAACAAAACGGCCGTGTTACGGTCCGAGGTGGGCTGGGAATTTTTGATTTCACCCTGAAAAAGCGCAATTTCAGAAACGTTTGTAAGTGACTCGCCATCAATGTCTAACGGACATGCCGCTCCTTTGCAAAAACGTACTGACAGCAAAAACGGGCCTGTTTTGGGTCGTTTTGGCAGGAAAACAGGGGTTGGGCGCGGAGAAAAAAACATCTTTTTTTGCCTTTTTGCACGTTTTAGTGGTTTTTTGCGTTTACAAGTTGTTGTCGGTCAGAAGCTTCCGGAAGATTTGCGGCTCCAAAAAAAATCGTGCCGCAAAACCTACCGTAGGTTTTTTGTTTTGGGGGGCTTCTGGTAATATCGTTGCATGAATATTATATATGCTCCGGAAGTGTTTTACGTGGCGCAGATTTCTGAGTCTGCAACACAGCAGGTTTGGAAACCTGCGCCGCGAGTCGTTCGAACCAATCCGACCATGATCCGACCGTATCCCTGGCTAATCCGACCTAATCCGACCTAATCCCACCAATGAGCAAAAGTTTTTTGAGAAAAACGGCGGAATCGGGAAAAGACTATCGAAAATGAATTTGTCTTTGCACGGTGTTATCGAGCATTCTCGCGGCATGAAGCGCGTTATGTGTGTTGTTGCCGCAGCCGGCCTGTTCGCCCTCGGATTGGGCGCTGGGCCGGCCTTTCCTGAACTCTCCGGGTTGCCTTCCCACCGGGAAGCGCCCGATCCGTTGATCATGTTGGATGGGTCCAAAGTCGCCACGAAGGAGCAGTGGTTCGAGAAACGGCGGCCGGAGTTGAAGGTGCTTTTTCAGCATTACATGTATGGCTGGTTTCCGCCGCCGGTCCAGGTGCGGGGCGTCGTAACTTATACCAATGCCCATTTCTTCGACGGCCAGGCCACACTGAAACTGGTCACCCTCACATTGGACTCAGCCGGAGCGCCGGAAACACATTTGCTGATGGTCATTCCAAATCGTCGCGCCGGCCCGGCTCCTGTTTTCATGGGCATGAATTTCAGCGGCAACCACGCGCTGGTCACCGACTCGAACGTTCCCCTGACCACTTCCTGGATGGCGGGACGCCGGCCTAGCGTCATCAATAACCACGCCGCCGAGGCCGGACGCGGCACGCAGACGAATGTTTGGGAGCTGGAACAATCCATCAGCCGCGGCTACGCAGTGGCCACGTATTATTGTGGCGATATCGAACCGGACGTCACCAATGCCTCTGGCGGCGTGCGCGAAACCGTCCACCGGGCCGCTGCGTCCGATGATTGGGCCGCCATCGCGGCCTGGGCCTGGGGAATGCAGCGGGTGGTCGATTACCTGGTGACGGACCCGGATTTGGACCCGCACCACATCGCGCTGGTGGGCCATTCGCGCTTCGGCAAAGCGACGATTCTGGCCGGGGCGTTCGATGACCGGGTGGCGTTGGTGGTGCCCTTGCAGGCGGGTTGTGGCGGCACCGCCCCAAGCCGCGGCATCGTGGGCGAATCGGTGCAACGGATCAACATGAGCTTTCCTTACTGGTTCTGCGATGAGTTCAAAAAGTTCAACACTCAGACCGACCGCCTGCCGTTCGATCAGAATTGTCTGATCGCCTTATGCGCGCCGCGGCCGGTTCTGCTGGGGGCGGCGGTCGAGGACACCTGGGCCAACCCGGCGGGCGCGTTCAAGATGCTCAAGGACGCCGGCAAAGTTTATGAATTTCTCGGCGCGCCCGGATTATCGGCCCAAACGATGCCTGAAACGAATAAACTTATTGACAGCAATCTGGGCTTCTTCATTCGCCCGGGAAAACATTCGATGACGAAACTCGATTGGCAATATTTTTTGGATTTTGCCGACAAACAATGGGGCAAGCCGCGCACAGAATGATCAGAACCTCATGAAGGACGATGACTTGCGATTCGGCGGCGTGGCGCGCCTCTATGGGACCGCCGGATTGCAACGGCTGCTGCGGGCCAACGTCTGCGTCATTGGCCTGGGCGGAGTCGGTTCCTGGGCGGCGGAAGCTCTGGCGCGCAGCGGCATCGGCCGTATCACGCTGGTCGATCTGGATGATATTTGCCTCAGCAATGTCAATCGCCAGTTGCACGCTTTGGACGGCGCCATCGGGCGGCCCAAGGTGGAAGTCATGGCCGAACGCATTCGCGCCATCCATCCAGGCTGCCAGGTGCGGGCCATGGCCGAATTCTTCACCGAAACAACCGCCGGCCAAATCCTGGAAAATCGTTTTGACTACGTGCTGGACGCCATCGACCAGGTGACCAACAAATGCCTGCTCATCGCGCGCTGCTGTCAAGAAAAAATATCCATTGTCTGCGCGGGCGGCGCAGGCGGACGGCGCAACCCGGCGGCCATCCGCGTGGCCGACCTGGCGCATTCCTCGTATGACCCCTTGCTGCAACAAGTGCGCAAGAAACTGCGCGAGGAACACGAGTTTGCGCGCGATCCCAAAATACTGTTTGGGGTGCCTTGCGTTTTTTCGACCGAATTGGCCGTCGCGCCTCCCGAAGGCAGCGCCGGACGCGTGACGTGCGACAACGGCTATGGCACGGCTGCCTTTGTCACCGGAACATTTGGATTCATGGCGGCGTCATGCGTCGTTTCCAAAATCGCGGCGGGCTGAGTATGGACCCTTCGCTATTGAGGATTCCCGCCCGCTCGCGGCGGCAGGCGATGGAGTGGGGCTTGGTGCTGGCCAGCCAGGGGATGGAGGCTGTCGTGGATCAATCGGATGAAGGTTGGGCGCTCCAAGTGGAACCGCGGGATTACGAAAGGGCGCTGGCCAACCTGAAACAATACCAACTTGAAAACCGGGGCTGGCAATGGAGGCAGCCTTTGCCGGAAGCAGGCGTGCATTACCATTGGGGCGGCTTGGGGTGGGCGGCGGCGCTCGTGGCTTTTTATTATTGGAGCGCGGTGCGTTTTCCTGGAGCCGGCCTTGCAGGCATCCTGGACAGCGGGAAGGTGCGGCAGGGACAATGGTGGCGGTTGTGGACGGCTATGACATTGCATCAGAATGTGCCCCATCTCATGTCCAACGCCACGACCGGCTTCATCCTCATGGGGCTGGCCATGGCGAGTTACGGAGCGGGCGTGTCATTGCTGGCTGCGTTTGTGGCGGGGGCGGTGGGAAACGTGGCCAGTCTGTTCTCCTATTCCCAACCGCATCAGAGTCTGGGAGCTTCGGGCATGGTCATGGGCGCGCTGGGTTTGGTCACCGTGCAATCGTTCTCTTTTTGGCGCAAACAACCTCTTGGGCGGCGATTGTTTTTTCGCGCCTGCGCGGCTGGCGTGTTGATCCTCGCCCTGATCGGGTTCAATCCGGAGGCGGACATCGTCGCGCATGTCGGCGGATTCATGGCCGGCGTGATCCTCGGCTGCGCGCTTGGCCTGGCGCCGCCCGCGCGACTGCAACGAGGCCCGGCCAACGTGGGCGCACTCCTGGCGCTGGCCGGGCTTTTGATGGTCACCTGGCGTCTGGCGCTGCGAGCGCCTTGACGGATATTGGATTATGGCAAAAAGTGCGTTGACGGCAATATCTGACAGGTGGGCGTTTTTGAACAATTTTGCAACAAGTAGCTCGTCGTAAACGACTGTTGCGGGTCAACGGGGCAGACGGGTAATTCCCCGTTGCCTCTGCCCAGGTAGGGCTGGATGTCTGTGCCTTGCGGTTGGGTGGTGGATATCGCCCCTACTTCCAAGGCCCATTGTTGTTTGGCTGCGTCGAGCATGCGGATGTTGTCGATACACAGATTGGCTTGCGACGTGGTGCGGGATCGCACCAGATTGGGAACGGCAATAGCCGCCAACAACCCGATTATCGCAACGACAATCATAATCTCGACCAATGTAAACCCCCGCTGCCCATGTTTCATGGTCTTCATTTCACTGCCTTTCTCCAGGTACGGCTGTGAACGATGCAAAAGGCGGTTATTTATTAGTACAATTTGTTCACGAATTGCCTTTCGCAAAGCCGTACAACCATATAACATAGCACAGATCACGCCATAAATGACTCCCCGGCCAGAAGGCGCACAATATTCGATCCGCCTGTTGGATTTTTGTCTGTCAAGAATCTGCATTCAAATTTTCCTCTCCATGATCGGCCTGCCACGCAAAAGCAGCCAGCCGCTTGCGCATGACAAAATCGAGGCCAACGAAATCGCCGCGCCCAGCCGCAGCGCGTTGTCTTTGTACACCAACACGATACGATGACTTCCGGCCGGCGTTTCGATGGCTTGAAATGCGTAATTGGCGCGCCATAATGGCACTGGCTTCCCGTCCAAGGTCGCCTGCCAGTTATGATAATACGCCTGGCCCAGCACCAGCATGGTGGCCGTCGGCGATGCCACTTCGATGCTCTGGCGGGCCGGCGAGAATTCCTTCGCAATAATGCGGGCGCGCGGCTCGCCTCGCGCCTGAACCGTCGCTCTTGCTTCTATCGGCAGATAGACTGCGGTCCTGAAGTCCGCCGTGTCCTTTTCGATGGCGTTGAACGTCGCCGGATCATCCGCGAAGACCGGCGCCTGGCCCGCGCTCACGATGGAAATATAGTTTGACCTTGGCACCCAATCAAAGAGCCGCCCCGTCGCGGTTGTCTGCGAAACGGACAACAAATCTTCCAGGTTGTCCAGTTTGCGGCCATCGCGCGAGTCCAACAGCCAGAGCACTTTGTCGGTTTCGCGAATGTTGAGCGAGAAGAAGCCATCCACTTTGGGCAGATCGTCCAGCAGGTTGCAATCGGCCATGAACAGCGCGCGGTCTTGCAGATAACCGGTCGTGGGATCCGCCAGCGGATGATAGTAAAGTTCACGCGCCGAAAACGACGAGATCATCAGGCGCGATTCGGCGATATTGGGCACAGGATTGAAATGCGCGTCCATCGCCGCCAAGCCCGGTTGATAGATGGCCGGGTCCACCGTCGGATTTTGCCAAGGCTCGTGCGTCAGGACATCCATCCAGCCCGCCGCCAGCAGCGGCACGATGCTCCAAGAGCGCCAGGCAGGACGGCTCGCGAACACAATGAGCGCCAGCACCGTCCATAACAGGAACAGAACGCGCCCAAGCCCGTTCGCCGCCGTGGCCGCCCAGGAAACGCCCTCCACCGGCCAGCGCCACGCCACCCAGAGAATCACCCCCACCAACCCCAGCATGGCCGCGCCCCACACCAATTCCGGACGCCAGCCCCGCCAACCGCCGGGCGCCTGCCTTTCGTATTGCGCCAGCCCGCAAGCCGCCAGCAACGGCGCGACCGTGAGTGTCAAGAGGACAAATTTGACCGGGAATTGAAACATCCCCAAAATGGGAATCACCCTTTGCACCCAGCGAAACACGAACCCGTTATATCCCAGCGCCAACATCAGACTGCCCAGCAATAACGCTCCCAAGAACCAAACCCGGCCATCGCGTCGTCCCCGCCACAAAGCCATCCCAGAAAGAAATACCACGCCAATCCCCGCGTAATAAGACGAGGTCCAATATTGGCCCGGTTGCGCCACCGTTTTTCCCATCGGAACCATCTGGAACATCGGCACCAGGAAATTACCCCAACCCAGCAGCGGCATCGCCCAATCCGAGTGCCCGTAATGACTGTCCCGGTTCGAATGCCGCGCAAAGTCGATGGTCGGCAGCAACTGCACGGCCGCCAGACCCAATCCCAGTGCGCCCATCAAAGCCATCCGCCGCGCCATTGTCCAAAACGCGCGCGGTTGCCGGGCAACATCCACTGCCGCCAGCGCCAGCAAAATCAGCCAGGTGAAGGCGATCGTTTCCGGTCCCCCTGCCAGAATTTGCATCCCCGCCGCCAATGCCGCCGCGATCATTCTGGTTCCGCCCGCCCGCCATCCACCATTCACAAGCAGGAGAACCCACGGAACCCATGAAAAAGTCGCGATATGACTTGGCCACATGAGAAAATTGAGCGACAACCCATTGAAGGAAAACACCACCCCCGCCAGTGCCGCGCCCGCCTCTGATCGCGTCCAACTTCGCGCCAGGAAATACATGCCCATACCGCCGAGGAAAACATGAAAGAGGCAAAACGCCGGCAACGACCACGTCAGCGGCAGCAACAAATAGATCAGCGATAACGGGTACAGCGCCAGCGTATTGAACTGAGCCAGGAAAGGCAAACCGCAGCAGTCATACGGATTCCACAGCGGCCATTCGCCCCGCCAAAAGCACTGTTTATGGAAGGAGGCCACCGGCAAGGAGAACAACCCAAAATCCCGCGCCACGAAGGTGTGGAACCCTAGCAAAACGTCCCAAAAGGGGATAAAAACCATGGCCGCCAGCAGCAGCGCAAAGCGTTGCGGCTCGGCCCAGTTTCGAGGTGAGGACAGCGCCTGCATGGTGGGAGAGCATAGCTGCAACCATGCCAACGGCGGCAGGACAAAATGAACAAAAGAATGATCCTTTTTCCTTCGTCACTGGCGGCTTATTCCGGGCGCTTGAGGTGCGTCTGCCACACTCAACTTTCGGACGGCTCCTTTTCCGCGATGCCGAGCGGAGCCAGGCTCTGCCAGATCCCCCGGCTGAAATCCGGTATCGGAACAGGCATGCTGCCGGTGGCCACAGACCGGGAAGATAGCTCAATGATGCTGCTCCAGGCCGCCGCATCATACACCACGCTGTCGGGCGTCTGGCCCTTGTGGAGGCGATGCAAATTATTCCAGTTGATGACGAAATCCATGCCACCGTGGCCTGCGCCTTCGGCCCGTTCCCGCAGTTTTCGCCACAAAGGATGCGTGAACTTATCCCGCATTTTTTTCAGGTCCTCGCCCTCCAGCCATTCGTCAGGCCCTTCTGATTTCAGCCCGTAAGTTTTGGGTTCATTGATGGCCAAACGCGCCGGGTAATCAAAAAAAGTTCCGCCCGTGCCGTAAAGGGCGTTGATGCGGCTGTAGGGCCGGGGGCTGACGACATCGTGCTGGATCATGATGGTGCGGCCCAAAACGGTTTTAATGATGGACGTATTCATATCCCCGCAAAGATACTTCTCCTGGGCGTGCCTGCCGCCGTTGGGTTTCACTTCGTCGCGATACCTGGTCAGACTTTTTTCCGGGGAACTCATCGACACCAGGTAATGGAACTGGTCGCCTCGACCGAGGCCCAGGTACTGCGCGACCGGCCCCAGGCCGTGCGTCGGATAAAGATTGCCGTTGTATTGCCAATGATAGTCGCGTCGCCAATCGCCCTCCGTGCCCAGCGAAAACAGCACTCCCCTCAAATCGTGGAGATAGGCGCACTCGGCATGCGTCAATTCCCCAAACACGCCTTCGCGCGCCATGTTGAGCACGAACATCTCATTTTCGCCGTAACAGCAATTTTCCAGCAGGACGCAATGCCGCCGGGTGCGCTCGCTCGTGTCCACCAGCTTCCAGGCGTCATCCACCGTGACCGCCGCCGCGACTTCCACGAAAGCGTGTTTGCCGTGTTCCATCGCGCCCAGGGCCATTGGAACGTGCCAAGCCCACGGCGTCGCCACGTAAACCGCGTCCAAATCATCGCGTTCGACCATTTTTTCCCAAATGTGTTCCGTGCCGCTGTAAATGGCTGGAGCCTTGGCGCCGGCTTTTTTGCATTCATTGGCCGCGTGCTTGGCGCGGTCGTCCCGCAGATCGCAAACGGCCACAATTTCGCAAAATTCGATCTTAAGACAGGCGGCCACGTGCGACATGCCGCGATTAAGTCCTATGATGCCCACGCGGACTTTTTCCAATGGGTGGGTCGTAAGATCGTGGACCGGCTTCTGTCCGGATGGGCGCGGGCGCGTGACGCCGATGTCGCCTTTAATGACGATGCCACTGGGCAACGTCACCGGCTCCGTGGATACGTCCCTGCCCGCCGCGTTGATAGGGGAAAGACTGGCAGCCGAGGCGCCCAACCCTGCCAAGGCGGACGCTTTGAGAAAATTACGACGGGACGAATTTTGAGTGTTCATTTTTAATTGAATTCAGATGTGATTCAAGGCTTGGCTCGCGATTTTGTCAAGGGGCCAATTGTGAATTTTGCTTGCGAATTCAAAGGAAAACAGCATAGTTAGAGCCATAGGCGCACGAACAAGGCATCAACGCCATTCCTGAGCCGAGCACCATTGCCCTTGGCATTTTCGGAGCGTCTGCTTTCCTCCTGCGTCAGCGAACTCGGAAAATGGCATGAAAAGGGCACTCCAAGCGCAGACAGGGAGAGGAATGACATTGGCACGAACTTCAACAGCCAGCCATTGAACGAGGGAGCTGCTCCAAGCCCCTGATAAAAAAATCAAGAAAAGCTTGACTTTACAATCTTTTGTGTAACTTTGTTCAAATGATAAACGTCTCCTTAATAAGCCTGCAGGATGTAAAACTCCTGCGGCTGGGTCGGATCGACCGCGACGGCCAGGTTGTTCAAATTGCCGTTGCCGTCAAAATTATTGGTGGCAACAGGCGTCCAATTGCTATGCGGCAGCGCAAGGTTGGTGGTGGACAGGATGACGACGAGGCCGTTGGGCGCGCCATTGGTGGCGTTGAAGGTAATGGCGCCATTGGCCAAATCGCTGAAATCAACCGTGCTAAAGGATGGGGGCGCGCTTGCGCCGATGTATTTGACGGTGCCATTGACCGACAGTTTGCTGGTGTCCCACATCGTGTAGTTTTGGAAAATAATGCTGCCGAAACCGCCATTGTAGGCGGAGCCACTAAACAAGGTGAAGGTGTCTCCAGGCACCAGAGCCGGCCCCGTGTTGACCACTTCCAAAGTGCCGCCGTAATTGATGTAGGAAAGCGAAGAGATCAACAGGTCGCTTTTGGGACTGTTGGTGCGGTTGAGTTTCATCCATGCGGCGCCGCCCAGATTGATGTCATTGGTCACGGTCAGGACACCGACGCTGCCGCCCACGCCGCCGCCAGGAGAAACCGTGCCGCCTGGGGTGGTGTCAAGGATACCGGTGACGGTTCCGTTGCCGGAGAGGACCTGGCCGCTGTAGAGAAAGAAGGTGGAACTGCTGGTTCCGGAAGCATCCAGGAACGAGTCGGCGTTGACAAAAATGTTGGTGCTGGTATCGATGGCGCCGTCGCCATTCCCAACGTTGGTCAAAGCGAGCACGCCGTTGCTGATGGTAGTTAAGCCGGTGAATGTATTGTTACCGCCCAGAAACCATGTGCCGGAGCCGACTTTGGTGA
>Ga0302325_10006625_pt1 | contig 25943 bp, 29 predicted proteins | sample Palsa_T0_2_FD_201948 | JGI IMG/M metagenome (GOLD analysis project Ga0302325, IMG submission 201948) | Peat permafrost microbial communities from Stordalen Mire near Abisko, Sweden - Palsa_T0_2 | ecosystem: Environmental > Terrestrial > Soil > Palsa > Peat permafrost | place: Sweden: Abisko... | reverse complement strand
AGCCGTTACGACGCCCCAAGAATGAGAATGTTATATTTGGGCATGGCAATTCACCTCCTCTGTTGATTGGAATTACGCGCCGGTCCGTGCCGCATGGAGCGGTCATGAAGGATTCGCAAGCGGTCTCGGATTTAGCTCACTTCGCGGCGAGCATCGGCGGTAATCCGCTCAGGCCTTTCACGCGGTAATCCGGATCGAGCCCGAACTGATCCATCTGCATACGCATGGCGCGGAACATGGTCAGCGGACGTACCATGTCGGCCTTCTTGCATTCCAGCGCCATCGCGCCGACAGTCACGCGTTCGATCCAAGCGACGTGGAGGCCGAACGCCTTCGCGCCGCAGGCATCGAACGGGTTGGATGAAACGAACAGGACTTCGTTCGGCTTCGCGCCGAGCTTGTCCTCGATCAGCGTGTAGGTTTCTGGACTCGGCTTAAAGGTTTTTTTCGAGTCGATGCTGATGGTGGCATCGAGAATTGTGTCGAGGCCGGTGTTGCGCACAAGCGCGTTGAGCATACCGCTCGACCCATTCGACAGGATAGCAAGCTTGTAGCCTTTCAGTGCGGCAAGCGCGTCCTTGGCATCCGGGTAAAGATCAAGATGGACGTATTTATCCATGATGCGGTCGAACATGCTGGTGCTGTGCGTCAATCCGAGAACGGTCAGCGTATAGACCAGCGATTCGCGCGTGATGACTTCGAAGTCCTCGTAACGTCCCATTAATGAACGAAGCCAGGTATATTCAAGCTGCTTCATTCGCCAGATCTGGCTGATGATTTCGCCGTATCCGGGAAAGGCCTCATCGGTAACAGTTGCAACCGATTGTACGTCGTACAGCGTGCCGTAAGCATCGAATACCAGAGCCTTGATTGTCATGAATACATTCCATTGTCATGAAGATGTCTGCAGAACATAAGAATGATGCTCCGGCTGTTTCGACAGCCGAAGCCTCGTGAGTTTCTATTTTGGGACGACGCCGGTGTGGACCTGCAGCGAGAAGTCGTCGAAGCGCGCTTCGTTCTCTGCATCGCGCCCGTACAGCATTGTCCCGAGATAGCAGCCGAGGAAGCCGAGCGGCAAAGAGACGATCGTCGGATTCACCAGCGGCCACACGGCATCCGCGCCGCGCATCGCAGGTCCGATCATCGCCAGCGCCACCGATGAGATCAGACCGAAGGACATTCCGCCGACGACGCCGCCGGTGTTGAAGCGCCGCCAGAACAGCGACAGAACCAGCACCGGGAAGTTGGCGCTCGCGGCAACGCAGATTGCGAGAATCACCAGCACCGCGACGTTGACGCCCTGTGCGAGAATGCCGAGCACCATCGCCAACAGGCCGATCGCAATCGCCGCAACACGTGCAATCACGACCTCCTTCTTCGGATCGGCTTTTCCCTGCTTCATCCAGTTGGCGTAGAAGTCGTGCGCGATGGCGCCCGATGTCGACAGTGTGAGCGCCGAGACCACCGCGAGGATGGTCGCAACCGCGACCGCCGCGACAAAACCCAGCATCAGATCGCCGCCGAAGGTACCTTTGCCGCCGCCGAGGAATTGCGCGAGCAGCGGCAGCGTCAAATTACCACCGCCGCCGGCCGCCTTGATCACTTCCTGTCCGACATAAGTTGCTGCAGCGATGCCGAACAACGTTGTTCCGGCAAAGAACGATCCTGCCAGAAACATCACCCACACCACTGAGCGACGCGCCGTCTTAGCATCCGGCACGGTATAGAACCGCGTCATGACATGCGGCAGCCCCGCAAGGCCGAGGACGTATCCGAGCCCGAGCGAAATCTGGTCAAACGGATTTTTCAGGTAATTGCCCGGCAGCATATAGTTGGCGCCGACTTTGGCTTCCGCATTGTCGAACAACGTCAGCGGATTGAACCTTACCAGCATTAGTATCATCACCAGAATGATGGCACCTGCCACGAGCATCAGCGCAGCCTTGACGATCTGAACCCAGGTCGTCGCGATCATGCCGCCGAAGCCGACATAAACAATCATCGAGATGCCGACTAAAATGATGGACCAGTCGTAGGAGATTCCGGTCAGCAGTTTCACCAACACGCCGGCGCCTGCCATCTGCGGCATGAGGTAGGCGAAGTTGACCACGACGGTGCCTACAATGGTCGCGAGCAGCGAGGTGCTGGTTTTCATCCGACTCTGGATCACGTCGCCGAGTGTGTATTTACCCGTGTTGCGTAATGGCTCGGCGATCAGAAACAAGACCGTGCAGAATGCGACCAGCGGCCCGATTGCGTAAAACGCGCCGTCCATGCCGAACAGCGCGGTCAATCCAGTAAAGCCGAGAAACGCCGCGGCGCTGCACCAGTCGCCTGCCAGCGCGAAACCGTTTTCGGCCGCGGTCAACTGACTGTCCGCTGCGTAAAACTCACTCGTCGTGTGCGTGCGCTTGGCGGCCCAGTAGGTGATGCCGAGCGTGATCAGAAGAATAGCAATGAAAATCGAAAGTGTCGTGCTCATCGCGAGGCTCCCATGCCGGTGATGTCAATGGCAGCCTTGGCGGCCAGCGGATCAAAAACGTTGTTGGCGATGCGGACATAGACGATGGCAAGCACCCACGAGAGCACGTAGTTGAGAGCGATCAGCAGGTATCCGACATTGAATGCGCCGGTGACCTTGATGCCCATGATGCTTTTGCCGAATGCGGCGAGCACGGTGAGGCCAATGTAGCCGACCATGAAGATGATCGTCATCGGCACAAGGTATTTCAGTTTTTTCGCGATAAGCGCCCTGATCGACGCGTGCGCCGCCTCGACAGATTTTGCGTTAGCTGACATGAACATTTCCCCCGTTGTTTTGGTCTGGTATTTCCAGGGTTCGGCGCGTGCATCGTCGGCGCGAAACCATGAAGGACAGACTCGCGCCGGCCTAAGGGGCTAGGCGCAACGTCGGGCTCTGTTTGGCGCTCGCCAAAGTTCGTTCGCGTCGGCGAAACGACCGGCGTCGACATGGACATGCACGAATGCTCGCTCCCTGTCAGATTTTGTCCCGCATTGCAGCAGGTTGAACCGGCCATCACGATGATTGCGAAGACGGCTGCTTTTCTTTACGGGAGTCCTGTAAAGTGACAAAATTAATTAAAGCGATGGCCTAAATCGTATTTTGTAATGATGGGAGAAACGGCGATGAATTTCGACATTGATTGCCTGCGCACGTTCGTGCTGGTCGCCGACAGCATGAGTTTCTCGCGCGCAGCAGAGACGGTCGGTCGGTCGCAATCCACCGTCAGCCAGCAGATCGGCAAGCTCGAAGTCCAAGTCGGCAAGAGCCTGCTCGGCCGGCGAAAGGGGCGCGTATTCGAACTGACTTCCGAAGGAACCAAGCTGCTTCAATACGCGCGCCGCATGTTGCAGCTAAACGATGAGGCCTATGCGTCGATGTCCGACGACGTCCTGACGGGCTTCGTGCGGCTTGGCGTCCCATTAGATTTTTTTGGACGCGATTTCACGACTTGGCTCGCCGGCTTCAAGGCAATTCATCCGATGGTCGGTCTCGAAATCGAAGCCAACCAATCCGAGAATCTGATGAAGCGCAGCGCTCGGGGCGAATTCGATCTCGCTTTCTTCAAGCAGGATACCGGCGCTAAACACGGCACCGTAACGCTGCGCGAACAACTCGTCTGGGTAGCCGGCGCGAATTATCTGCCAGACGCGCTCCAATCGATACCGCTAATCTTGTTTCCCGAAGGCTGCGCCTATCGCCGCTGTGCGATCGCTGCACTTGGAGGGGAAAAACGAAACTGGCATCTCAGCTTTGTCAGCCCGAGTTTCGAGTTGCTGCGAGCTGCCGCGACCGAAGGAATGGGCATTACGGTTCTTGCACGTTCGCTGGTGACGGCGCCGCTGCGGATCATAAGCCATAATGTCAGGTTACCGGAATTGCCAACGGTTGAACTGGTTTATTCGCAGGGGCGACATACGAATTCCCGCGTCGTTGGAGAACTCGCGACATATCTCGCCGACAGTTTGACGAACTGCATTACACTTCCGGCCAATGGCGCGGCTTGAAAGCAGCGTTGCAACTCACACGCGCAGAGACGTTCTTCGCCCATATCAGAAACGAGGCACCGTTGCTGACCTTAGCGCGCCAAGCGACGCCACCGACCTTATTGAATCCCTTTACATGTTCTCGTGCGATCTTACGAATGCGACGCGCAGTCTCTTCGTATTCTCCCGTGAGCGCCACAGGCTGCAGTGTATCCTTGAAGGCGATTTCTAGGCAAGCCGATCAACAGCACAGCCTCAATGAACGCGCGTGGAAGACGCAAACGTGATGGCTAAACGGGAGGCCATATTTCCGGCCGGTCGAAGGACACTCTGCTCGGCCGCGATCCGCTCCGGCGAATCTGCTGTTCGTGTCCAGGCAGGTCGGCGCGCGTGAAGACGCTCTCCCGAGCCGGATTTCAAAAAACAGGTCGAGTTGGCGTTCGAGCGCCTATGAACAAGGCGCCCGCCCCTTAGAAGAAGGTGTACTCCTCCCGAACATCCACCGGATCCTTCATGAGCGTGACTGCGGTCGTTCAAGTCCTTCCGCCGAGTGGCGCGCTTTGGATCGCACGAGAATTTCCGAACAGCACAGACACCGCGAAAAGCGTTAGCGAAACCACGCACCATAGATCTCTTTCCGAAAAGTAAGGCCAGCGTAAGAGGCGTTGAGACAGCCCACAGCGTAACAAAACGTTGCTCGATGCGAAGCTATCTGAAGCAAGATGGTCGAAGCGCAAGCTGGAAGGGGAGCCGCAATATGTCGCTGAATTGGCTGAAGAGCGTGATCATGGTGCTGGCCTTCTGGTTATCCGCCAGCGCGCTGGCCGGCGTCAGCCCCGGGCCGGTGACGCTCCGGGCGCATGACGGGGTGTCGATATCCGGCTTGATGTATGAGGCCAGACAACCGAAGGGCGTCATCCTGCTGTTCCACCAGGCTGGCTCCAGCAAGGCTGAATACGCCACGATCGCTCCGCGACTCGCTGCTGCTGGCTTTACGGCGCTGGCTATCGACCAACGATCCGGCGGCACCCTGTTCGGCCCCAACGAGACCGTCTCACGCCTTGGCAAGCCCGCGACATATGAGGACGCCAAGACCGATATGGAGGCTGCTCTCGACTGGGCGCTGCCGCGACATCTGCCGATCATATTGTGGGGGAGCAGTTATTCAGCAGCGCTTGTCTTCGAGATCGCTGCCGAGCATATGAACCAGGTTAGCGCGATCCTCGCCTTTTCACCGGGCGAATATCTCGACATCAGCGGCGCAGTTGCCCGTGCAGCTGGACGCGTCCAAGTCCCGATCTACGTCACATCATCATCCGACGCTGACGAAATCCAGGCTGGACGCGAGATCCTGTCTGCGGCTCCCGCACGCGTCAAGGCTCAGTTCGTCCCGAAGTTCGGGGTGCACGGTTCTTCAACACTGATCGAGACCCGGAATCCCAAGGGAGCAGCCGAGAATTGGAACCACGTTCTGGCTTTCCTGTCAGCGCTGCCCAAACCGCCGGGATGAGGCAATCCTCAAGCTTCCTCCGACTTCGCTACACCGGAAACACGCTTGCGAAGACAGTTGCGCTAGGGCCACGAGTCCTAGCTTGTCGCATTCAGAAACCGTCGAACCGTGCGCTCGATTTCGTCATATTGGCCTTCGCCCGCATGGCTGAACACGACGTTGCCGCGCTGGTCGACTATGTATTGGGCCGGCCAGTACTGATTGCGCCAGGCATTCCACGTCGCCGACTCGTTGTCCTGCGCGACGGGATAGGTGATGCCGTGGCGTTTCAGGGCCGCTTGCACATTGCCAGCCGACCGCTCGAATGGAAATTCGGGGGTATGGACGCCGACCACGACGAGCCCCTTGTCCTTGTATGTCTCGTAGAGCCTGGTCACGTAGGGTAGCGTGTTGACGCAGTTGTAGCAGCCATAGGTCCAGAAATCGACCAGCACCACCCTGCCCCGCAAATCACCGATCGAGAGCGGCGTCGAGTTGAACCACTTCGTAATGCCGACGAAATTCGGGGCCGGAGAACGCGCGTCGGCTACCTGGAGAAGCCCGCGATTGTCGCTGGCCAACACTGGCGCCGCCATAGCGGCCGCGGCAAGACCAGCGACCGTGGTGAGAACGCTTCTGCGCGATTTGATCATATCAAGCTCCTTGGGTTACAGGCCGAAGTGACTTTCTGGAATGAATTGACCGAGCCAGGCGAGCGCGACTGCGTCGTATTGCAGGAACGCGCTTAGCGCGAAGGCGATTACCACAACGCCAAACGTCTGCTGCAGTCGTGCAGCGTAAGGTGCGACGCCACGCAATCGCGTTGAGATGGCCTGCCCGCCATAGGCTACGCCCAGCATCGGCAGCGCCGCTCCAATAGCGTATATGAGGAGCAGGAACGCAGCATGCGCGCGGTCGGGCGAAGTAGCGACGGCCGTCAGGATCGTCCCGAGCACCGGACCCGCGCAGGGTGTCCAGATCAGTCCAAGCGTAGCGCCAAGGACAAGTCCGCCAAGATTGGTTTGAGCCGTAGCGCGGCCCTGCAAGGAAAGACCTAGGTTTGCCAGCGGAGCCGTAAGCCGCTCGAAGGCGGCAGGCCAAATCATCAACGCACCAAAGATTATCAGGAGCACAAGCCCCGCGTCGCGGACCACGTCCGGGTCGAAGTGCAGAAAAGAAGCAACCGCATTCAATGCCAACGCGACGAAGGCAAATGAGGCAACGAAACCGGCCGCGATCAGCGCGGGCCGGATACTGGTTCGCTGCCCGATCGATGCACCGAGCAGAATTGGCAACACCGGCAGCGTACAAGGCGCCGCGATGGTGAGAATACCGGCAAATAGTGCAAGCAGAAGCTCGGACATCGGCGTCTCAGCGGTGGTGCGGGCCCACCCTGGGGGTGGTTTGGGGGGATGAGCCCGCCGAAGAATCCCCCAAGCTCACTTTTTCATTTCGTCCTTTTTCATGCCGTCCTTTGACATGGCGTCCTTGGACATCGCGTCCTTGGACATTGAATCTTTCGACATCGCGTCCTTCTTCATCGAGTCCTTGGACATCGAGTCTTCCTTCGAGATCGCGTCCTTCTTCATGTCGTCGGCGAAAGCCTTGGGTGCGAGCGCGAGCCCGAATGACAAGGTTACGGCCGCGAGGACAGTGGCGGCGCGCTTAATCATGCTAAGGATCTCCTTGAGGGAAGTTTCGATTGGCAACTTGTGTCGCCTTTTTGAACTTCGAAAGAGATCGTCACTCGTTACAAGCTAGGAAAAAGAATTGATCACAAGAGTGTGAGCAATCCCACGATATTTGAGGGCTCTCGTTCAAGGCGCTGCAAATGCAGATGAACGAGTTGGGAATGGCGCCGGACTACAAGGTTCCATGGCCTCTCAGCGCTTTCTGATATCCTGTCAGCAAGCGGGGATCAGTAGCTTTTCAAACTCGACGGCCGTTGACCTGCAGATCGGCAAGCTGCATTCTAGATCGAACGATCAATAACGACCTCTATGGCGAAGCTCGCCGCAGGACCTGCCGATGGCCGTATGCCAAGAGAGCCGATGATGCACACCAATGGGCCTGTGCTCCGTTCGATGACAGCGACAGCCGTGAAGTTGCCGATGAAGCGGCCGCTCGGTACCAGCGCCAAAAGCATCAGCGAAGCTTGCCTATTGCTGGTCGATCTTTTGACGCAAGACGGTATCCAAGGGCGAGCCTACGCATTTTGTTACCAGCCAGCGATCGCACGATCGTTGGTGCCAATTGTGGCCGAACTGAGCGAGCAACTTGCCGGCAGCCCCCTTCTCCCTGTCGACCTCGCGCATGCGGTTGCGCGGCACTTCAAGCTTCCCGGTCTGACCGGCCCGCTCGCCATGGTAACCTCATCGGTCGATACCGCGGTTTGGGATGCGCTGGCTAAATCGTTCGGCAAGCCGCTTGCCGTCTATCTTGGGGCGAGTCCTCAGCCGATCCGCGCCTACAACAGCAGTGGACTTGGATTGATGCCGCCAGACGCAGCCGCCGACGAAGCTGAGGCTCTGTTGGCGGGCGGGTTTACGGCGGTCAAGCTAAGGCTTGGACGGAGCAATTTCGAGCTTGATCTGGCTGCTGTCAGGGCGGTCCGTCGCCGGGTACAGGATTCCGTACGGCTGATGATCGATTTCAATCAGGCGCTGACGTTTTCGGACGCGATGCAATACGCGCTCGCGCTCGACGACGAGGGGATTTACTGGATCGAGGAACCGATCCGGCATGACGACTACCCACACATGGCGCAGATCGCGCAAGTCGCGCGAACGCCTATTCAGATCGGGGAGAACTTTACCGGACTGGGTCCGATGGCGGCAGCGTTGGAAGCACGCTCCTCGGATTACGTGATGCTCGATCTCGACCGGATTGGCGGTGTGACCGGCTGGCAGCGCGCCTCAGGGCTCGCCTCGCCTTATAACCGCGAAGTATCGTCGCATCTTTTCCCCGAGGTGAGCGCGCATTTGCTGGCGGCAACGCCGGGACGCCATTGGCTCGAATACGTCGACTGGGCCAATCCGATCCTGCAGGAGCCGCTACGCATCAAGGATGGCTTGGCAATGCCTTCCAGCGGTCCAGGCAACGGCCTTGCTTGGAACGACGATGTCGTTGCGAAATTCCGGCTTACCTGATCCGGTGGGAAGGCGACGCATGATGGATCCTTCACTCTTGAGGAGGATGGCCGCCCGCCAATGGGGTGACTATCAGTCGGGCACGCCAGGAACCATGTTCGACGATCCGGACATGTCGCTGACCCTGGACGAAGCCTACAAAATTCAGATTGAGTTCGCTGGCCTGCGCTGCGCCGCTGGTGACGCGGTGGCCGGATATAAGGTCGGCTGCATCGGCTCCGGCGTGGTCGAACAGTTCGGTATGAGTGGGCCGATCCACGCGCGGCTCTTTCGCAGTGAAATTCACGGCTCCGGCGAAACCCTTCGCTATCGGGCTTACGCCAATCCAGCGATCGAAGGCGAGATGGCGCTTCGGATCGCGGTTGACGGTGGGATCGCAGCGGCTTTTCCCGTCATCGAGCTACACCAGTTCGTATTCAGGGCCCCGCGGAAGACGCTCGCCGAACTTGTCGCCAATAATGGGATCAACGCCGGCGCAGTTATCCCACAACATCTCGAGGGGGCCTCACTCGAAGATTGGGCAAACGCCCGCACCCTGTCCATTTCCGTCAACGGCGCGAGCGTCGAGACTGGAGCCTTGTGGGCCATGGCCGGTGGCGCCCCGGAGGCGCTTGAGTGGCTTCGCGGTGATCTCCGTCGTTTCGGCGAGGCTTTGAAACCCGGAGATATCCTGCTCGCAGGGACGCCTCTTGGCCTGCATCCTGTTCAAAGGGGCGACCATGTGGTCGTTTCAATCGATGGAAAAAAATGCGTTGATTGCCGATTTGGGTAGTAAACCAGAGAGCAAGCTTAAAGGCGTCATGACGATGGCCCGAAGGCCGGCCCGATCCGAGATAGGCCACCGCGATCCGCCAGTCTTTGAGCGGCGCGCGCCCGCTCCTCTCGGCGGCCAAGCGTCCGTTGGCCAGCACTAGACTAGGCCGCGTTGCGGGCCTCGGGCCACTGATACGGTCACGTCGTCACGTGCCTGCGATGCGCTTCGCCAAACGCGTTACGATCCCGACCGGCCATTTTTTAGCAAACGATACAAAACTTCGGGGATAAGGTGAAGAAAGTCAGTTTCCTCGCGGGCTACCGTCCGCCGGGCCGCCCCCTAAGGGTTAGGCCGCAAACCCTTGTATTCGATCAATTTTCGCGGGGCCTTGGAAAAGACATCGCCAAGGCCTGCCAAATCGTGACGGCAATCCATGCCATGATTCGTGCGGGGTAGGTCGAAACCGTTCGTACACCTTGTCGTGCCATAATTATCCTCACGCAGAGGATCGTAGCATGACGAAACTTTCAGCAACTTGGTTAGCCAGGTTGGCAGTTACTAGGAGAGGCGCTTGCGCAATCGCTCTAGCGTGCTCCATCGTTTCGGTCTTGACGGCATCCTTGGTGTTCCTTGCTGCGATCTCCTGGATCAACGAAAAAACGCTTCACACAATTGACGCCCAATTGCTGCGGAGGGCCGAACTCACATTCGATTACGCATTCATTGCGCTTGGAGACCTTTCGGAACGTGGGTACACGAGTTGCGATGCTGCAGCCTTGGCCGAATTTCGTAAGACGATCTACCGCTACAGCGCGATTAAGGACATTCGCGTTATCGATTCATCGAACGCCGTAGCCTGCTCAGCCTTTCCGGAGACTCTCGTTTCCGAAAGCGTATCGACCAACGATGGCAACTCGTTGCCTGCCCTAAACCATCAGATCAGCTTGTTTCGCGTTGAACAGAGCACCGGCGCAGAGATAGGGATTAGATGGACCTCTGATGATAAGCGCTCGTTGGTCGCAATCGTCAGTGCAAGTTCGCTGTTGTTCGATATTCTTCCTCAAGACTTGCGCGAAAACGGAACGTCGTCTCTTAGTCTCGCGGACGGACGGGTGGTAGCGGTACAAGACACCGATGACACGATTATCGCCTCCAAGCGGCTGCGTCGCGTTTCCCTCCGATCACAACGATATCCGCTAATCGCTTCGATCGGGATAGACATGGGTACTTTGGACCAGACGAATCAGGAACCGCTGGTCTGGACCGTGCTGCTGTTCGCGGCAATCGGACTTGTCTTCGGCATCATGGCCGCCAAGATCTCGGCGCAATCCGCGGGTCCGGTCGCCGAAATAGATGCGGCGCTCGCGCGAAATGAATTTGTCCCCTTCATACAGCCGATTTTTTCGCTCAACACCAGAAAGATCGTCGGCGCGGAGGTTCTGGCGCGTTGGCGTCGATCCGATGGATCGTTAGTTCCTCCTGACCAGTTTATCAAGGTGGCGGAGGAGAGCGGACGGATTGTGCCCCTAACCTGGCATTTGGCGACGTCGGCGTTGACCGCGCTGAGGAAGCACCTTTCCGCCGACCGGCAGTTTAAAATTGCGTTCAACATTACTCCCACACAACTCCTCTCGAGCGACTTCACGCATCAGTTGCGTGAAATCGCGGTAAATGCAGGTGTTTCGCCACGGCAAATCGTGGTAGAAATCACTGAGCGTCAAGAGATCACGGATTTGCAGAAGGCGAGCGTAGTGCTGGCCGAACTTCGTCATCGCGGCTTTCGGATCGCATTCGACGACGTCGGAACCGGGCACAACGGACTCTCGTATCTCCAGAAACTCGGGGCGGACATCATAAAGATCGACAAGCTTTTCATTGATTCGATAGCGACGAGCCGTCCGGCGAAAGTCTTGGTGGAGATGTTGGTGAACGTTGCGCGCGAACTCAACATGACGACAGTTGCCGAAGGAGTTGAGACCGAAGAGCAGGTCGTCTTGCTAAAGGAATGCGGCGTAAGCCAGGGTCAAGGATACTTGGTGTCGCGCCCTCTGCCAGTTAGCGCCTTTCTGGATCTCGTCGACTCGTTCGCATACGCTCAGCCGGCGTCAAGTATTGATGCGGGGGAGCCACTGCAGGAGGCGATGATCGCGTGACAAGACGTCTTGGTCGCATCCCGCATAGCTCCTCGTCTGTCAGCATCTCAATTGGTCCTCGTTGATCCGCTCGCGGTATCGAAACCCCGAGCGGACCACTGACGTTGAGGCCGCGGTCAAGCAGGAAGCTTGTCGGCCAGCACGGTTGGTTGGCGAATCTCGGGGGCCACGGCAAGCAGATCAGCCGCATTCGCCATGAGGGCCGCAGCGACCGCGCCGTTTAAGTGCGCGGTCCGTCCGGATTCATCATTGAATGCGTCAAAGATCGCAAACGTCGCTTTGTCAAAGCGTACCGCGAACCAAGCGATCGTGCCGGTCTCGGCCAGGACGAGAGAGCGTGCATTCGCAAGAAATGCCGCGACCTCTTCTTCCTTACCGGGCTTTGCCTTCAGCTCAACATAAAGTGCGAAACGGGTCATCAGCGAACTCCTTTGTCTCTGTGGGTTAGTGCGAACATGTACCCTCGCGAAGGGATATTATTCCGCGGCTAGAGTGCCGAATGGTCGCGCACCGCTTCGGCCAATGCAGGCTTCAGGTCGACGAAACGCTTGTCGAGGGCCGCGGGGTCCTCGCGGTTCAAGGCGATCATCTTGGCCCGCGCCTCCCCGCCGCGGATGACCTCGAAGGCGTCTCCTTCTATTCCCTCGATGACAGCGGCGGCGACCGCACTTGCCGGCTCACGGGTGAACCCCAGTTCCGGCCCAGCGCGTGACGAACGCATCATGGGCGTATCTGTCGCTCCGGGGTACACCGTCATGACATGCACGCCCTCGCCCTTCAGCTCCCGGCGAAGCGACTCGCCGAACTTCGCCAAACCACCTTTGACGCCGGCGTAGGTCGCATAGAAGGGCGCCGCAACAAGCGCGATGCCAGAGGTGACGTTAACGACGAGGCCGTCCTTGCTCGCCCGTAGCGCCGGCAAAGCCGCACGCGTCAACAGGATGGGCGCAACCAGGTCGACCTCGATCATCGCCCTGATTTCGGGCTCCGTCGTGTCCTCAAGCCGGCCGGCCCTCACGCCACCCGCATTGTTGATGAGGATATCGAGGCCGCCGAGCTTCTCCAGCGCAAGCTTGAGCGTCGTCTCCCGGCCCTGATCCGTGCTGATATCCGCCGCGATAGTGTCGACGCTCCATCCCCCTTGGCGGAGCTGTCTGGCAGCTTCCGTGAGGGCATCTGGCCGGCGGCCGGTGATCGCGACTTTTGCGCGTTTTGCCAGCATCGCTTCGGCGATCGCGAGTCCAATGCCGCTGGATCCGCCAGTGATCAGCGCTCTTTTTCCCTGAAGTATCATGTGACCTCCCTTGATTATCTGCTTGAAGAATTTGTACGGGGGTCCTAGGCGACCTTCGGATAGTTGGACGGAAAGAGCGCCCGACGCGTCTCGTCATCGACCTCTTTTTTGAACGTGTGATCTTTTCCGATGGCGCGAGCTCTCGCTACAGCCGGACGCGCATCGATCGCGCGATACCAGCGATCGATGTTGGGAAACGCCGCAAGAGGGCCCGCCTCGCTCGGCAGCACGCGTGGGGCTCGCTCCAACCATCCCCAAGCGGAAATGTCGGCGATCGTGAAGTCCTTGCCGACGATGAACTCGCGACCTTTCAGGTGGGTATCGAGCACCTCGTAGTGGCGTTCGACTTCCCGGCGGTAGCGATTGATCGCGTAGGCCAGCTTTTCGGGAGCGGGAAGCTGGAAATGCACAGCCTGCCCGGAGAACGGCCCGATGCCCGTCGCAATGAAGAGCAGCCAGGACAGCAGTTCCGGCTTATCCGCCGGCGAGCCCATCAGACGCCCGGTCTTCTCGCCAAGGTAAAGCAAGATCGCGGTGGAATCGAAGACCCTGGCTTCCTTTCCGCCTGGACCATCGGTGTCGACGATGGCGGGCACTTTGCCATTCGGATTAACAGCGCGAAACTCCGGGGTATGTTGCTCTCCCTTGCTCGTGTCAACCGGAACCACCTGATAGACCAAGCCGGTCTCTTCGAACATCAACGCGACTTTCGCGGGGTTAGGCGTCGGGTGGAAATAGAATCGGATCATTGGCTTTCTCCCTTTTTGTTGTCCTGATTGGGCGAGGTGGCAGCGAGACCAACGCCCATCGCGATGACGCAGATAGCAGCTGCCGATGATGGCCATTCGTCGAGAACTGGTATTGCCAAGAGCGTCGTCGTGACAGGCACAAGTGCACTGATCACGGCTGCCGCGCGAGGTCCAAGCAGCACGACGGCGCGGTTAAACGCAAAGAGTGCAACCACACTCATTATGATGCCCTGGTATATCGACTGAAACACGAGTTCGCCTTCGGACACGGATGTCAGGTTCGAAAGGCTCAGTCCGAGATAAAGCGGCAGATAAGCGATGGCCGACCAGAAGCAGATGAGTGCCGCTGCCTGAAGGGATGTAACGCCGGCTCGCGGCAGCCGCAGTGTGTAGACCGCCCATAGGACAGCGGCAGCCACAAGAGCCCCGGCACCGCCGATATCCAAGCGGCCTTCTGCCTGGACATAGACGCAAACCAGGGCGAATAGCCCGGCGGCGATCATGCCGTAGCCGCTCAGCTGGCGCCTGCTCGGCCTGTCACCAAAAAATGCCCAGGCAACGAGCTCGGCAAATACCGGCATAAGGGCTGGCGTCACAGTAGAAGTCATGGTGGCCGATGTTGCCTGCAAGCCAAGGGCAACCAGCAGAATGAAGGGAGCGCCCCAAAGCAGAGCCAGGATGATGCCGCCCGGCCAGGCCTGGACACGCAGACGCAGCGGTCCAACAAGCAGCACCGGTGTCAGAAACAGTGCCCCTTCGCCTAAACGAAGTGCCATGACGTCCCAGACGCGAAGATCCTGACGAAGGCCCACACGGGTGACGACGAACCAGCCGGAGAGAACGACGACCGCCACAATTCCCCACATGACACCCTGAGTCATCCGCCAGGGATTGGACACGGCCATATTGGACTGAGCCGGGAGGTTGTCGACTGTCGCCATGTTCATTCAGTTAGCTATCGTTGCAGTCGACATCGGAAGCCGAGTTAGTTTTAGATCATACGATCTAAAATGAATCAAGCCGGTTCGGCGGAAGGGTGACGGGCGACGATCACATCAGGGCGACGAAGCCGCTGGAACGCGATACAGGCGTCCGGTCCGGTCCAAATCCTGGACTGTCCAAGGAGCGCCGACGCCGCCGATCATCCAACGAAGAACCGACCAGAGATCACGATCCAGTAGATCCCCATCGATCGGCTCCAGGGCATCCACAACGGCATAAATTTCAAGACCTGATGGAAAGGGGGCGCCGCTCCTTCCGATGAAAATCAACGCGTAGGCGCCTCCTGACGGAGCGTGGACGAATCCGGGCTCGCTTAGACCCTTTCGGTCCAGATCAAACGTCCGGACGAAAAAGTCGCGGAACTCCGGGTAGTGCGCCAGGCGGTCCTCCGCCAAGGCAAAGGAAAGCCTCTTTCCTTCAAGGCTCGGCATCTTGATGGGAGTAACTTCAGTCATTGCTTGGCCCCGTTCGCATCAAGCCGGTCCAGAAAGGAGCCGATCAGCCGGGCGATCTCCGGAGCCGAATCTTCCTGCAGGAAATGTCTGCCCGTGACGAGATGAGGTCCCTCGGCGTGGGGTAGCAGCCGCTTGAAGCGGCTGGCGAATGTCGCGGCGTCGAAAACCTCATCCTCGCGCCCCCAGATGATCAGAGCAGGCAGCTTGGAGGAAGATAGTTCCTGCTCGAGCCATTTGAAACGCTCAAAGGCCCGCGCGTTCTCGTCAAGTGGAATCCAGCGTGGCCAAACCCAGGTCAGAAGTCTCGTAGCCGGATCCGGGAGAACGGTTTCATAGGCGGCCTGTGCTGTGTCAGCAAACCTCTCCCGATCGACCACAGAGAGATAGACGCCGCGGCCGGCGAGCGCGCGATGATTTCCCAGGAGATAAGGGCCGATCAGCGGAGCATGCATCATCCGCCATGGGAAAATGCGGGTGTGAAATTCCGCCGGCGGCCTGGGCCATGCCCAGGTGCTCATGATCGTGAGCGCACGAACCCGAGCCGGATTGCTCATGGCAAATGATAGCCCGGTCGGTCCGCCCCAATCGTGGCAGACAAGCGTGATCCGCGTGAGGTCGAGTTGGCGCATGAGCGCCGTCAGATTGGCTGTGTGCCCATCGAGACAATGGGCTTGTTCACGAGTCGGCTTTTCTGACAGGCCAAATCCGATCATGTCGGGCACGATCACGCGGCGCCCCCCGCCGACAAGGGGCGCGATCATGTCGCGATAGAGGAACCCCCAGGTCGGATTACCGTGGAGGAGCACCACAGGGTCCCCTTCTCCTTCATCGACATAATGCATGCGCCAGCCATTGACGTTCGCGTAGCGCGGCGCATAGGGCCATCGATCACGCAAGGTCGCGGGGAGCACGCTGTCCGATTGGATGCTCACTGTTCCCTCCACTGGCACGGCTGCTTTTTTCTCTCATCGGCGCCGATGCCGCGACGATTATAGATCGTACGCTCCATAACGAAAGCGATGAATCGCTGTATTTGAGCATACCTGCCCCAGCGGTATGGAGGCTTTGGGCGCGCCAGTGCAATTGTCAGGCGACCAGTCCGAATGCTATGCAGCCATGTTGTGGCCGCTGAGGGCCGGAAAGGAAGTCTACGATAATGGCGAGACCGCGCGAGTTCGACGAGGCTGCGGTGCTGGATGCCGCCATCGACAGATTCTGGCAGCATGGTTACGAGGCGACCTCTGTACGCGATCTGGCCGACGAAATGAACATCGCCGGGGCAAGCCTTTACAACGCTTTCGGCGATAAGCGATCGTTGTATGTTCGCGCGCTGAACCGATATCTGGATCAAAGCTTTCGTGAGCGCATTCGTCGCATAGAGCCCAGCTTGCAGCCTCGCGAAGCTATCGTGGCGTTTCTGCAGGAAATCGTCAAACGGTCTCTTACCGACAAGCAGCGCCGCGGTTGCATGCTGGTGAACTCGGCCATCGAGAGCGCTCCGCACGATGCCGAATTCTTCGAAGTCGTCGCCGTCTTTCTTGATGAGGTCGAGAGGTTCTTCTTTCGATGCGTCAGCAATGGTCAGAAGGACGGAACCATCACGAAGGCGCTTTCGGCCGAAGACCTCTCCAAGTCGCTGCTCGGGGTTCTGCTCGGTATTCGCGTGCTAGCGCGCGTACGGCCAGAGCGAAAGCTGCTCGAGGGACTTTTACGGCCGGCATTTGCGCTGTTGGATAACGGGCCATCTGCGAAACGGCGCAAGACCGCATAGTGGATCTCTATTGGTCGGCGGCCTTCTGAAGGCCTTTTAAACGAGCAGTAGCTCACGGAGGCTCGCCACGCCGACACGAGCGTAAGCGGCGCTGCGATGGGTGATGACGGTCGTTTCGGCAATTCCCAATTCCGCGGCTATCTGACGAGCGGACATGCCGGCCTTGACCCGCGCGGCGACCTCCAGTTCACGCCTGCTCATGCGCGGGTAACGCGCCTTCAGGCTCGCCTGGATCACGTCGATCGCGGCATTCATGCCAGCGGAAGCCGTCTCCCTGCCCCTGTCATGACGGTCGGCGCCAGCCATCAGTATCGGCAAAAGTCCGCGGGCTCGGTCGAGTTCACGATCGGAAAAGCAGCCATTGCCGTGGCTGCGGTACACGCTGACGGACGTCGATCGCGCGGGCCCGATGCACACGAGCGAAAGGCGGTCAGCGATGCCGGTTCGATCGTAGCAGGCGCGCCGATAGTGCGACGAAGCGATTTCGCCGGCCGTTTGATAGGTGACGTAGGCGCCAGCGCGGCGGCGCGACACCAGGTTGAAATTAACGTCGCTGGCAAAATACTGCATGTAGCCGATCGCCGGCTTGCGGGCGTTCTCCGCCGCTGTCGTCGTCGCCGTCCCGACCAGGGTCGGGGCACCGGTCGCCGAGTAGGCAAAGATCGAAACGAAATCCGCGCGGATGCACTTCTGGCAAAACTCCAGCATGGACCCAACGAAACGGCCCGTGCCCGCGTCCTTGATCAGCGTGACCATTCCTTCGATGTCGACATCCACCGTCGTCGCGGGTTCTGTGGCCTGACGAACCGACGGCATTGATGGTCCCCCTTGATAGACCACGCCGGCTCCTCAGATCTGAGGAGTGTGCTGGTCCTTTCTAGCGGTATACTGCAGCAAAGTAGCACAACAGTCGAGACGGAGGGGCCGATGTCGGAAGAAGCGCTTTTTCAGGACGTCATTCGAAAACGCCGCAGCGTGCGGAAGTTCGAGGCCGGCCGCAGCGTCGATCGCGACGTGCTGCAACGCATCGTTGATTGCGGCCGCTGGGCTCCGTCTGGCGCCAACGTACAGTGCTGGGATTTTATCGTTGTGGATGATCCTGCCGTGCGCGACAGGGTCATGGCCGTATTCTTGCGGCAGGCGCAGCGTCTGGTCGACCACGCCAAAGGTTTCCCGGCGGTCAAGAAGACCTATTTGGCCAATACCATCGCAATCATCTTTGTCCTGGGCGATCCGCGCTGGAAGGCTTGCTTTCCGCAGGCTACCAGCGAGGAATGGGATGCCGAATATCGCGCGAACAATGAGGCGATCTTCCTTTGCTCGCTTGGAGCCGCTGTACAGAACATCCAACTCGGCGTGGCAGCTGAGGGCTTGACATCAGCCTGGCTGTCCGGCGGCGGCGAGAACGAGACCAACCGTGAACTCGCGGACGTGTTGGGCTATCCCGTTTGGATGAAGGCCTACGGTACAATCCCGATTGGCTACCCGGCAGTCGATCAGAATCGCCGTTACCGCCGGCCTCTTGGTCAATTGCTGCATTGGAACGGCTATCAGCCACACCAATACCGCTCGCATGCGCAAGTCGATTTCTACGAGAGCACGCTTCGTCCGTTCGCCATGTATCGCGACGACGAGGCCATGACCACCTGGCCTGACCGGGACGAGATGCTCGGAGACTGGAAGGAGGCATTCACAGGCGACGTCACCAACCCTGATGGCGTGTTGGAAGCAGAAGCCGACTTCTCAAAACCAAGGATCATCGGCCAGGCAACAAAGCGTCGCAAGACCTGAGGGTCGGAGATCGAACTAAGCGGCCCGTACGGTGGTGAGGAACGTTCCGACCTCACTTTTCAGGCGCTGACTTTGTGCCGAGAGCGACTTGGCCGCGGAGAACATCTCGGCCGAAGCTGACCCGGTCTCGGCAGCCCCCTTCTCGACGTCACTTATGTTGGAGGCAACGGTGCTTGTCCCGTCGGACGCCTGTTGAACATTTACGGCAATTTGCCGTGTTGCGGCTCCTTGCTCCTCTACCGCAACAGCGACCGTCGACGAAATCTCCGAGACACGATTGATTGTTTCCGTAATTTCCCTGATCGCCGAGACCGACTCTTCGGTAGCCTGTTGAATCGACGATATTTGTTGGGAGACCTCACCTGTCGCCTTGGTCGTCTGCTCTGCCAGCGACTTCACTTCGGCCGCAACGACCGCAAACCCGCGACCAGCCTCGCCTGCCCTTGCGGCTTCAATCGCAGCGTTCAGAGCGAGAAGATTGGTTTGCGCCGCGATCGTGCTGATGACGTCTATTACATCTCCGATGCGTTTTGCCGCTTCCGAGAGCCTGGTCACACCGCCGTTCATCTGCTCAGCTTGTGTCGCGGCTTGGACGGCTATCTCCGCGGATTCCCTAACCCGCGAGCTTATTTCTTGAACTGTCGATGCCATCTCCTCGGCGGAAACAGCGACAGACTTGACATTAGAGGAGGCGGCATCGGCAGCCGAAGCCACCACGGAGGAAAGCTCCGCCGTTTTCTCCGCGGTCACCGTCAGCGAATTTGCCGACGATTCCATTCCGGTCGCTGCGGACGAGACATTGTGAATAATCTCGCCGATCGAGTTCTCGAACGCTGTCGCGAGGCGCTCCATATCCTGCTTTCTCTGGTTCGCGGCGCGCCCCTCTGTCTCGGCCTGCCGAGCTTTGAGTTTTTCGACTTCCAAGCCGTTGGTTTTGAAGATCTCGACCGCCCTCGCCATTTGCCCGATTTCGTCGCGACGGCCGACTTCTGGCACGTCCACCTGAAGATCGGCGGCGGCTAACCGCTCCATGGCAGCCTTCAGGTTGGCGATCGGGCGCGACAGGCCTTTGATGCACACCCACATGGCGCCAGCCAGGGACAGGGCCAAACCCAATGTCACCAGAACGACTGCCAAGCGGATTCCGGATCGGGCCTCGGCCGAAACGCCGCTTGCAGCTGTTCTTGCATAAGCAACGAGATCATCTACGACCCTGGTCTGCTCGTTGAGGACCTCCGCTGCCAACGGCGCACATTGCGACTTCAGGAGTTCGACCGATTTCGCGGTGTCGTCCGGGGTATCCGCACTCGCCACCGCCTGCACAACTTGCGCGCATCCGCCAAACATCGCCAGGGCCTTGAGATGCAAACTGGCAAGCTCCTCGGCCTTCTCCGGTATCAATCGGAGCGCCTCTGCGTAACGCTCTTCGTACATCTTCTGTTCTTCGGCATTTCGGGACAGCAGGTGTGAGCTGCCTTCGGCCGACGTCTCCGTCACGAGCTGATAGACCAAAGATACGAAGCTTTCGATGTCGCGGCTTCCCCTCGCGACCGCAACCGTGGCCGCGTCGACGCGATTGACAAGGTTGGAATAGCCCTCATCAACCTGGTTCATCCTGACGGCTGCGAAACCGATGGAAAGGACGCTCGCCATGCCCAGAATTGCCACGATGATAGCGACCTTCCAAACGATCCTGAGATTATTCAACCAAGCCATCCAACGCTCCCGTCCGATTCGCGGTTGAATCGTTCCCGTAACGAATGTCCTTGGTGCTGATTAAGGATTTCTGTATTATTTGAACGTTCGCTCCAAAATGTTTTGGCCCAGATAGCGAACGACCCGACCTCTCCTTTAGAGGGACGTTTCGAACGAACTGGGTTGGCCTCCCCCCGGAGGATTCCAGCTGGGTCGCACCTGAAACAAGCCCGCCTGATCGCGGCATTGTGATCTGGTTGGTAAGAATGGCGTTTTATATCGATTGTTCTATTATAATGAGGCGCGTCAAAGCGTTACAGGCCGCCGTCTGCCGCCAAGCAGACGACCGCCCGGCTCCGCTTGGACGGCCTGTAACATGCGTCGTCACCGCGGCGTATGACCATACGTGCTCAATCAGGGCATAACCCGCAAACCTTTTTGGAGAGACTGCATGTCCGCGAAAAACACCGTAAGTTCCGCCCTTCTCGCCACCGCGATCGCGACCGCCATGGCGTCGGTGGCATATGCCGCCCCGCTGACCAAGGAAGAAGGCGCAGCCGCCACGGCGGCCCACAAGGAGAAGTGCTACGGCGTCGCCCTCAAGGGCCAGAATGACTGCGCAGCTGGCCCCGGCACGACCTGCCAAGGCACGTCGACCATCGACTTCCAGGGCAATTCATGGAAGTTCGTGCAAGGCGGCACGTGCGCGAGCATCGAAGTGCCGGGCGGCAAGCACGGTTCGCTAAGCCCGATCAAGTCCTAACGATCTCGCCGGAAGCGGAGACGACAATGGACGCAGTCATGCAGAAACAGGACGTACGCCGGGATCGCCGTCTCCGCCTTCCAACCCTGCCGGTTGGTGGACTGGCCGGAACGAGTTTCAAGCCTCAGCATTTCGAGGCCATCTTGAGGGATGGACCTCAGCGAGGATTCTTCGAAGTTCACGCAGAAAACTACATGGGCGCCGGCGGCCCGCCTCATCGGTCGCTGGAGCGCATCCGAAGCGAGCATCCTCTATCGCTGCACGGCGTGTGCATGTCGATCGGCGGACCCCAGCCTCTCGACGGAGAACATCTCGCGCGCTTTTGCGCACTGGTTGAGCGATACGAGCCTGCGCTGATTTCGGAACATCTCGCCTGGTCGACGCATCAATCGACGTTTTTCAACGATCTTCTTCCTTTGCCCTACACGGAGGCGACGCTTGACCACGTGTGCTCGCACATTGACCAGGTCCAGGACGCGCTCCGTCAGCAACTTTTACTCGAGAATCCCTCGACTTACGTTGCCTTCGAGGATTCGACCATGAGCGAGACGGATTTCATCCGCGCCATCGTGCGTCGTACTGGCTGCGCTCTGCTGCTCGATATCAACAACGTGCTCGTCTCTGCCACCAATCACGGCTACCCGGCACTGGATTATCTCGCGAATTTCCCCTTCGACAAGGTGCGCGAAATCCATCTTGCTGGCCACGCCGAGCAAAGCGACGACGAGGGCGAGCGCCTTTTGATAGATAGTCACGATGGGCCCGTCGCCGCTGCCGTATGGAAACTCTACGAGATCGTTGTGGCGCGCTGCGGGGCGATCCCCACGCTCGTTGAATGGGACAGCAATATTCCAGAATGGCGGATCTTGAGAGCCGAGGCTGGGGCGGCGCAGCTCATTCTTGATCGGTATCCGGCTCGAAACGTGACCGTTGAATATGCCGCTTGAGCAAGTCGAAGACCGGCGCCGGTCTAGTTTCGCGGACCGTTTTGCAAAGGGGTTAACGGATCCGACGTGTCCGACCCCAGGCGGGCTCAATGGGCCCCGCGGCAAGGGTGCGCTTAAGCGATACAACGTCTATCGCAATAACGTGACAGTTAGCTTGATCGACGCGCTGGTCGCGATCTACCCGGCTGTTCAGCGGATTACCGGGGCGGAATTCTTTCGTGCAATGGCCCGGTTTCACGTTCGTGCGAGCCCGCCGGCATCTCCACTGCTTTTCGAATATGGGCGGGACTTTCCTGACTTCATCGAGAGCTACGAATATGCGCAAAAAATGCCGTGGCTGGCCGATGTCGCGCGGATCGAACGCGCATGGCTCGACGCCTACCACGCTGCTGACGCGCCCCCGCTGGCAGGAGCCGCAATGATGCAGGTCCCCGCTGACCGCCTCGGTGACATCATCTTCAGGATCCATCCGGCAACGAGAATCGTGAGATCCGCTTACCCCGCCGTTGCAATCTTCGCAATGAACCGCGCCGACGCCCCTGTGACGTCGTTAAAATCGAACGCCGCCGAGGATGCTCTCGTTACTCGGCCTGACATGGAGGTGGAAGTGCGCCTCTTGCCGCCCGGGAACGCAACATTTCTCGCGAGCCTTATTGACAGCGCAACGCTGGCTGAAGCCGCCTCGAAGGCACTTACCGAGACATCTTCGTTTGACCTTTCGGCCAGCATTGCCGGCATGATCGAGGCCGGCGTCTTCACCACAGTTCAACCTGGAGATTGAGCATGCAGGCCGGCAGCCAGCAAGGCTACGACTGGATCATTATGCGCGTGATGGCGACGATCGAGCAGACAATCGGAATTATTCGATCTGTCGCGTTTCCTTCGCTTACCCAACTGGTGTTGCGGTTGGCATTGGCGGTCCCATTCTGGAAGTCAGGAATTCTCAAATGGGACGGCTTCCTCCACCTGAATGACACCGCGATCACGTTGTTTACGGACGAGTTCAAACTTCATCTGCCGGGCGGCCCTTACAATTTTCCTGCGCCCGCTGTGATGGCTTTCCTCTCCGGCTGCGGCGAGGTGGGATTTCCGGTCCTGCTTGTGCTTGGGCTCGGAACGCGGTTCGCCGCAACGGGCCTGCTTTTCATGACACTCATCGTTGAGCTAACCGTGCCGGACGGCTGGCCTATTCATATTACGTGGGCTGCGATGTCCCTTGCCATCATGGCTTGGGGACCGGGACGGCTCTCCCTCGACCAGTTTATCGGGTCACTAAAGCCCACACGAATGGCAGGCTAAAGGCCGCCGCGGATTTGACTATCCATAGCGAGCGGGCGCTTTAGGACTTTGTTTTGATCGGCAATCGATCCTGCCCGCGACGTAGTCGGTAGCCGAAGAGTGGTTTGGCGGCCGCAGGGCACTTTTTCCATTTCATCTCCACCACTTATGCGCGATTTCCACTCTCCAATGACCCGCTTGGTGGTTTGGCAGGGCGAGCAACTGACCAGCGATAGCCTGGGATGCCGCCTAGAAGATTCTTCCCGCTTTTGTATAACGTCCGCTCCAAAACATTCGCGCGCAGAGGAGTTCGGATCAAGTGCTATCAGGCAATTGGCTATTCGCGGTTCCTTTGCAACATATCAAGCGAGAACTCGGTAACGATCCGCTTCCCCATCTCGTAAGAGTGAAAAGATGACCACAACGTCCCGGGAGGCGAACTGGACGAAGTGGATGCGAGCGGCCGTGGCCGGCGACAGCGGCGCATACCGACAGTTTCTTCATGCCGTAGCACCGTATATTCGAGCGATAGCTCGCTCGCGTTGCCGCAGACTTGGTATCTTGGAGAGCGAGGCCGAGGATATCGTGCAGGAGGTACTGCTCACGATCCATCTCAAGCAAGGCACCTGGGATCACTCCAGAGAGATTGGGCCATGGATAACAGCGATCACACGAAACAAGATCATCGATGTCTTTCGCCGGCGAGGCCGACGAATCGAAGTACCTATCGATGGTATGATGGATTCGCTTCAGGCCGAGGAGGAGCGGCCCGAGCTTCGGCCGCGAGATATCGACGCGTTGGTTGGAAAATTGACGTGTCACCAGCAGGAGATTGTCAGATCCATTTCGATTGGCGCCGCCAGCATCCGCGAGACCGCCGAGAGGCTGGAAATGACAGAGGTCGCGGTTCGCGTATCGCTGCACCGAGCTCTGAAGGCCTTGGGTGCTCTTTATCGGAGGAGCGCCGGTGAAGACTGACGAACTGATCATCATTCTGTCGAACGACGGCCATCCCCTTGAACGCTTGTGGTCAAATCTCGCATTAGGTGCCGTAGTGGGTACCTTGGTCGCGGCGACCATTTTCTTTGCCGCAATTGGATTCCGTCCTGATATTGCTCAAGCGGCTCAGACCATTCGGTTCTTGTTTAAGTTTGCCGTTACAATTTCGTTGGCCGCTACGGCAGTCCAGGTCTCGTTCAAGCTTTCTCGGCCCGATTGGGATTTCAGATCAAGCAGCGCGTTGCTGATCGCGCCTGTTCTGCTGGCGGGCGCCGTAGGCGTTGAACTCCTGGTTCTGCCGAGCGGACAATGGATGAGTAAGCTCGTCGGTCACAATGCGCGCACTTGCATGACGCTAATTCCCCTCCTCGCGATCGGCCCACTCATCTGTTTCATGGCGGCCCTGCGGCACGGCGCGCCTTCAAATCCGGGCTGGACCGGTGCGACGGCGGGACTGGCCGCGAGCGGGATAGCAGCAACCTTTTATGCGTCGAACTGCAACGATGACAGTCCATTGTTCGTAGCAACCTGGTATCCGATCGCAATACTTGCTGTCTGCGCGGCAGGCTATCTGATTGGTAGAAGAGCGTTGAAATGGTGAGAACGAGAGGCTGCTCGGCGTCCACTTAACTCGTCCTACCGAAAGCGTGGCGCCAACCTCTATTGGATGGGTTGCACATGGCCAAACTATTAAGATTCACAACGACTACTTGGGTGCGGAAGAATCACACCGTTTATTGATTCAACTCAACGAAGGGTGGGAGGCAAGCCAAGGCGGGCTATTAATGCTTTTTGGTGCTGCCGAACCCGAGAGTCTTCAAGGTGTTTTGCTTCCGGTCCACGGCAGTGGATTTGCATTTGAAATTTCTCCGAAATCATTTCATGCAGTGTCATCGATAGTGGGGGGCGAACGCTATAGAGGCTCAAGATCCGCTGGCAATGGATCTCCGGTAAGGTGCAAAGCCGCACAAGCTGGTTCAAGTTGTTACCGAGCCGCGAAAGCTGCTGATGGATGAGCCGTTTCAGGGTGTCGGCCTCGGCGGTACTGACCACGATCTGCTTTTGGCTCAAAAGAGTTGCCCGGCCGAAATGCGCCGGCCGCATGCCAAGCGCACGCGCGCGTTGTTCAATTGTTGTCGCGCGGCAGTTTAGGAGAAAGACTCCGGATTTCGGTCGGTTGGGACCGGAGAACCTGTTGAGACAGAGTGCCAAGGTCGGGCGGCAGTCGTGATCAAACCCGTCTCTGTCGATAGTCTCCGCAAAACGGGAATATTCCCGGACAAGACCGGAGACTTTCGGCAATTTCCGCCTTGAGATCGCTGAACCAAGACCACAGAGACGGAATCGGACATGCGAAAGCCCGTATTTCCGGCCTATTCACGGGCCTCTTCGGGAATCTGAGGAAACGCACGACTGCCTGGCTGGGGCGGGAGGATTCGAACCTCCGTATGGTGGAATCAAAATCCACTGCCTTACCACTTGGCGACGCCCCAATAAGCTGTCTGGAAAGCGGCGGGACGATAGCCGCGCGGATTCCCTCTGGCAACGTCGGTCTATAGAGGGAGTTGAGCTATTTCAACAGCCTAGAACCACAATTCGCCCTGAATCGGCACGAGGATTCCTTCAGCTCACGGCCAGGCATT
>Ga0302325_10006624_pt1 | contig 25944 bp, 25 predicted proteins | sample Palsa_T0_2_FD_201948 | JGI IMG/M metagenome (GOLD analysis project Ga0302325, IMG submission 201948) | Peat permafrost microbial communities from Stordalen Mire near Abisko, Sweden - Palsa_T0_2 | ecosystem: Environmental > Terrestrial > Soil > Palsa > Peat permafrost | place: Sweden: Abisko... | reverse complement strand
TTTCGAGTCCATCCCTGCAACGGCGACTTTCTTTTCGGCCTGCTCCGTCCGATTGCCGCCCCAAACGATGCTCCACACATGCATCCAGTCACTGCCGTTGTAGGCATACTGCACGACGTAGTGCGGGCCACCCTCGTACACGGGGTTCTCCCAGAACTGATTCCCACCGTCTTTGATTCGATACACGTGGTTGCAGGTTCCCGGACCGCCGCAGCCCAAGTCGCCTTTTCCACCGCCAGAATCACCCCAGTTGTTTTGAGGGCAAGTCTCTTTGTTGTTTGCGCCACCATCGATACCGACAACGGTCGCCATTTGTATCGCGTAGGCCGCATCGTCATCGAGGCCGCCGAACAGACCTTGCGACTTCTGGGTGCAGAATGACGTCGTGATCTGTTTGGAGATGAAGCCCGTGATGAGCGAGACGATGGTGCCAACAATCGGGATCTTGTTGAAGAAGTTGTTGATTGGGTTCATGATCTGCGCGCTGGCAGCGTCGCAGAGGGCAGTGAAGCCCTTGTCCGGTATCTCGACTGGCAGACCCTCGCGTTTGTCGCCGCCGTTGTACTGCTGGCAGTTTCCCGGGTTGTCGGCGTCACAATTGAGCGGCTTCGTACACGCCTCATCACCACACGACTCGTACTTGATGGCAGGAAAGAGGTTGCCGGCTTGGCCGGGTGTGGTGGTCGCCGGAATGAGTGAAGGCGTCAGCGCTGCACCATAACGCTCGTTGCCCCAGTCGGTGTACTCAGTGCCGATGTATGTACCGAGTGCCTCGCCAGCCCACGGTGTCGCGTACGACACGATGTCCTCGAACTTCGACATGTAGGGCATGCTGTCGGTCATCAGCGTCTCGAAGCCGCCGAGCATCCAACCAACGCTTGGAGGTGCAGGAGCGCCGTTCGTGTTGCCGTCATGAAGGACGCTGACGATTTGCGCTGCGTTGCACCACTCGCTACCGAGCTCGTTAGCCCACTCCATCGGAATGCCAACCACGTCAGCCGCGGTCGAGATGACCTCGATCTCGCCTTCACGCGCTGAGCACGAGCTCGGGAGGCACCATTTGCCGTCCTTGTTGCTGCCGAGAATGATGTGGAGAAAGTCGAGGATGTTGTAGACGAACGAGAGGAGCAAGTAGACCGCTGCCATGATGAGCATGAGCACGTTGACGAAAGAGATCAGATTCATCCCTTTCGCCTGAACGGCAGACGATGCGTACGTGATGGCGTCTGCGGCTTCTTGGGAGCGATCGCGCCAGATGACGGCATCGCCGAGACCAATCAGCATCCACATCCAGCCGATCATCATGCACGCAAAGAAAATGCCGAGGACCATGATGGCTCCTCGGTTGTCTTTGAGCGGGTCTCTCAGCGGCATCACGGTTGCGGTCATGGCACTCCTACTGTGACGCCGAAAGTTTGTATTGCGCGCCTTGATGAGGGAACAGCGTCGTGACGGAGATGGTCTTTGGTCCGTTGCTGCAGACGATCGATTTGGCGACCGGGATCCGGCAATTGTAGGTCGCCGTCATCTTGACCGTGTCGTTGCCACCATTACCGTTGTTGGTTCCGTCCTGGCTCGAGTCATGGGAGCAGGTGGGCGGGTCATGGGTAATTTCGCCACTTCCCTCGAACGGAAGCATCGCCATGGTGGCAGCGGCTTGAACGTCCGTATCAGGACCATCGAGCGGAGGGCTGGACCCGTGTCCTGGGTCGGGGTCGAGAATCACCGCGCACGCACGCACGCTGACCTCCGCTGCGTGAAGCACCGCAAGGCGAGAGATTTCGAATCGAGAGAGCTGAACCAAGCACAAGAACATCGTGCAGATGGGCATGAAGGCGATCGCAAACTCCGCGAGAACCGCGCCTCTGCGTGCTTGGACGATTCCTTCTTTCGCGCCCATTCAGGTCCTCCAGTGGAGATACGCCGTGACAGCCATTCCAACGAAAATCGCTGGCCCAAAACGAAACCAGGTTAAAAGCGTCGGCTCGATGGGGCGACGCTTACTTTTGGGTAGCAGCGGATTCAAAGCAAGCAACACCGTATTCTTGAGAGTGCGAAACAGTTTGCCCTCGTATGCGAGGAATGCCGGAGCGATGAGACCGGCGGCGAAGAAAGAGTACATCTCCGCTTCCAACCCGAGGCGCGGCTGCAACACCGCGCCCATTCCCGCGAGCAACTTCACATCCCCCCCGCCAATCGCGTCCTGCCGATACAGAACGGCAGGAACAATCGAACACGCGAGAGCACCGAGAAGCGACATTCCTGCTTCGACCAGTGCGTCGTGCCCCGACATGTGCGTCGCCAATGCAAAGGCGATGTGCGCGACTGGGGCCACGAGCAGGACACCAAGCGTCAGCCAGTTCGGAATCTCCCCCGTCCGAAGGTCGGAAGCGGCAGCGATCGCGGAAATGATCGCCGCCGCCACCAGGAAGTAAATCATGCTTCCTGTGATACCACCGAGAACAGGAGAACCGAACCCGATACATTCGCCGTCAGTTGAACTGATTGGCTGCTGACGTACCTGCGCTGCTGACGTTCTGACCGACCTTCTTGTAGACCACTGCAGCGATGACGAGGATCAAGAATAGGAGGATGGCGTACTCGACCATCGTCGCGCCCTTCTTGTCCTTGAGCAGCTTCGAAAACTTGTTCGACTTGACGATCTTGTTCATGACTTCTCCTGATGGTTTACGGGACTGAGAGTAGTAGGGCTGTGCGTGTGATGAGATAGGTCTGGTACACGATGCGTCCGCCTCCGAGGAGGACGGCAGCCGCGGGCACCATCACGAAGAGAAGAAGGAATGCGTATTCGACCTGCACCGCACCGCGTGTACGTCGAGTTTTTGTTGCGTCCTTCATCCGTGCTTCTCCCTTATCCATTCTGTGTGCCAACCCAACGAGCGTGGCGATCGTTCGCAACCACTGGAAAACTCTCGTAACCCTCGCCCTACCCTGGATCATCGATGCCTCACTCTGGATCGTCGAAGATCCGGAGACGTAGGGTTCTGATGTAGGATGGCACGTCATTTCATGCACTTGAGGGTGTGGTGCCTGCCGAAGACAGTAGCGCCAGCACTTCACGATACCCAGTTAGAGGCGCAGAGCAAGAGTGATCACGGCAGACAAAAGCCGTCACGCTCTCTCCGACGCGTGCCTTTCCCGAAGCGAGAAGCGGCGCGGCTGACGTCCCGTCTGCGCTGACCCACGCGATCGTTCGATGGGGAATGTACGCAGCGTACGCGGCTTGGAGGAGCGTGGGGTTCGCCGCGGACTCGCCCACGAGCACGAGCTCCGTGCTCGTCCGGGCAACGCGATCGACGAGGGTCATGACTTGCGAGAGCCCGAACGGATTCTCCATCGCAGCGAGAGCGAGCTCGCCAAGCTCCTTCTCGGCGGCCGTCGCGAGCTCGGGTGACACGAGCGTGCCGAGCCGCACGAAGAGCGTGAGCGCCATCGACGTCGCGCTCGGTATGGCGTGATCGTAAACATCCTCGGGTCGCGCGATGAGCGGCTCGCCGTCGCTCGCGACGAGGTAGAGCCGACCGTCCGCGCCAACGAACTGCGCGCGAATCGTTTCGGCGAGAGCGAGGGCGCGGGCCACGTACTCGCCGTTTCCGGTCGCTTCGTAGAGATCGAGCGCGGCGCAGCCGACGAACGCCTGATCGTCGAGAAAGCCCGGGCCCTTCGCGACTCCATCCTTCGCGTGACGAAGGACGCGATTGTCTCGTGTGAGCACGCGCCAGACGAAGTCGAACGCGCGCTCTGCCAACGCGAGCCACGAGGGCTCGGCCAGGGTCCGCGCGGCGTCGGCGAGCGCGCTGATGAAGAGCCCGTTCCAAGACGCGAGGATCTTCTCGTCCCGAAACGGTTTGGTCCGCTTTTCACGGTGGGCGAACATCGCCGCACGAGCCGTCGCGAGCCGACGCTCGACCTCCGACGGGGCCATCGTGAAGCGAATGGCGAGATCGTCGACCGACGTCGCCAGATGGAGCACGCTCGACGCGGTCCCTTCGAAGTTGCCGTCCTCGTCGACACCGAAACGCGCGCAAGCAAGGGCAGCGTCATCGCCACACGCGGCAGAAACCTCGTCGCGCGTCCAGACGAAGAACTTCCCCTCGTGCCCTTCGCTGTCGGCGTCTTGCGTGGCGTAGAAGCCACCGCCACCATCGAGCATCTCGCGCTCGACGTACCCGACAATCTCTCGGGCGGTGGCCGCATATCGCTCGTCACCGAAGGCTCGGTAGCCATCGATATAAAGGCGCAAGAGCAGCGCGTTGTCGTAGAGCATCTTTTCGAAGTGCGGCACGAGCCAGCGCTCGTCGGTCGAGTATCGATGGAAGCCGCCACCGAGCTGATCGTAGATCCCGCCCGCGCGCATCCCGTCGAGGGCCTTCTGCACGCGGGCGAGGGCTCGGCGGTCGCCGTTCAGCACGCCATGACGAAGAAGCAACTCGAGGCTCATCGTGCTCGGGAACTTGGGGCGCGAGCCGAACCCACCGTGCTCGTCGTCGAATCGCGCGCTGAGGCGCGCGACGGCCTTGGCGAGGAAGTCGGTGGAGAGCGCCGTGGGGTCATGGGTTCGGCGCGTGACTTGAGTGATGGCTGCAGCGATCTCCGTGGACTGAAGGTCGATGTCGGCGCGGCGCTCGCGATACGCCTCGGCGACCGCGGTGAGAATGCGCGGAAAGCCGGGCATGCCATGACGGTCGACGGGTGGAAAGTACGTACCGGCGAAGAACGGCTTCTGCTCGGGCGTGAGAAAGACCGTGAGCGGCCAGCCTCCGCTGCGCCCCAGCAACTGGACGACGAGTTGGTAGATTTGATCGATGTCCGGTCGCTCCTCGCGGTCCACCTTGATGCTGATGAAGTGCTCGTTCATCAGGCCCGCGATACCTGCGTCCTCGAAGCTCTCGTGCTCCATCACGTGGCACCAGTGACAGGCCGAGTAGCCAATGCTGAGGATGATGGGCCTGTCCTCCTGCTTCGCACGGAGGAGAGCCTCCTCACCCCACGGGTACCAGTCGACCGGGTTCTCGCCGTGCTGCTTCAAGTAGGGTGACGCTTCGCGTGCGAGGCGATTCGACATGCCCTCGATGTATAGTGCCAAGCGATGAACGCCGCAGAGGATCCGGTGCGCGCCACGCGCCGTACGCTGCTCGATGGAGTAGGTGCCGAGGTCGTCGCGAGCTTTCCGGGCATCACGAAGCTCGGTGGCCAGCTCGTGGCGGCGCTCTACTTGTCCGACGGGGCGCAGTCGATGGACGCTCTTTGCGCGATGCTCTCGCGCTCGAAGAGCAACGTCTTTTCCAACCTCCGCGCGCTGGAAGCTGCCGGCATCGTCGAGAAGCGCCGCGTCCGTGGGACACGGCACGACGTCTTCGCGCTGCGCGGGCCGTACCCCGACGTGATCGTCGGCGCCTACCTGTCGAAGCTTCGGCGCGTGATCGTCGACAAGCAAGAGCTCTCGCGTCGCGCAAAGAAGGTGCTCGGCGACGCACGAGGCGCGGAGGCCGAGGCCCTTCGCACGCGCATCGACGCCCTCAGCCGCAAATACGAGCGGTTCGGCGTCGTGTTCGAAGCGCTCATGCCGGTGACGGACGGCCCCATCGATCTCGAGCGCTTGCTCGGGCAAGTGCCGCGCAAGCTCATTTCTGCCATCGGCACGCTCACGCGCCGCGCTCTTACTAAGCCGCGGTAATCTCGACGCGAAGTAGCTTGCGGCCCATGAAGAGGTAATCGCCGTGGGCGAGCTCGCGCTCGTCCTTGATGCGGAGGTAGGTCCCGTTACGGCTGTTGAGATCCGTGAGCGTGAACTTCCCGCTCGACTCGTCGATCTTGCAGTGCGACGCGCTCATGAAGAGGTCGTTCGGAAAGTTGAGGTCTCCGCCTTCACGACCGATCTGGAGCGCGTTGGTGCGCGCGAGCACCGACATTCCGAATCCGCCGCCGTGGAGGATCTGCGTGACACGAAAGAGAAACTGATGCTTCGGCGACGTGTAGAAGTACGTGCCGTCGGGGGAGGGGCCATCACCGATCTTCGGCGGTGACTCGACGACGAAGAGCTGCTCGCCGGCGAGGAACTCGTCACCCGAGTCGACGTCGACCGTGCCGCGCACGCGCAAGAACACGCCGTTCAGCGAGCCTTCGTCCCGCACGACGAGCTTGTTGTTCCGATAGAAGAGGTTGGCGTGCTTGGGGGAGACGAACGGGTCATCGGGGAAGACGAGCTGGCCGTTGCGACCGACGACGTGCTGCTCGGCGTTGAGCTGGTACGACAGCCCCTCGACACCCTCACCACGGATCAGGATGAGCTTCGCCTTGCCGGGGATCTGGAGCTGACCGAAGAACTGCGTCCGCGCGTTGAGGATCTCGGGGGGCACTGCAGCGCCACACCGCCCGCAGAACTTGTGCCCCATCGGCACCTGCGTGGAGCATGAACGGCAGAGAAAGTTCTTCGCTTGTTCCATCAGCTCCTCCAGAGACATGCCCCCCGCGACCACACCCCTCGATGGGCTTTGCGGCGATGGCGAGGCCGACGATAGCGGAGGCTCGACACCAAGAGCAATCGGCTGAGAGCCTTCCTTCGTTTCTGGCGTCCCCCGAGGCGTCAAACGGCGTGGTTGCAGGGGCTGGGCGAACATCTCCGAGATGGGCGGGGAGCTGATCGCGGCTCGCACCGCTGCCATGGGCGTCGTGTTGTGCACGGCGGGTTTCCCCTTGTTTACGAACAGCGCCAGGTCGTTGCCACACGCTGCGCAGGCGCTGGTTCGAATGGGGCTGTACGTGTCGCAGCGGCCACAGACGACGCCGATCTCGATGCCCACTCTCCTCGTTTACCACAGAATCGTGAGGCGTTTTTTGCTGTCGAGCCATCCGCTCGCGCCCCACAACCGATAGACGATTCGCTGGCACGTCGACGGATCGACGCTCGCAAAATCACGCGAATCGAGGTGCATCAGGCGGTTGTCACTCACGACATACGCCTTGCCAGGCTCGACCGTTGTCTTCGAGTCGTGGGCTCCCTTTCCCTCGCGAAGAATGGGGTGCAAGGCGCCTCCGAGGTCCTCGAGCATGCAGGTCAGTTCCTCGTCCTCCTGCGTCGCTGGGTTCTTGAGGTGCACGGTAGCGGGCTCGCACGCCAACGATGTCGAAGCGACCTTGCCATTGACGAAGAGCGTGCCGCCCGTGAACTCGACGACGTCCCCACCATGCGCCACGACGCGACCGACTACGAAGCGACTCGCGGCATCGGGATCGAGACAACGAACGAGCGCGCCATCCGACGCTCCTTTCGTGCGCGCCACGAGCACGACGTCGGCCACGCTGAGCGCCGGCTCGACCGAAACGGCGAACTGCGCGTCGTCGCCCGGAATCGTCCAGGGATCGAAGGCGAGGTAAACGATGCCGCAAAACACCGCGAAGACGCCCACGCTCCAGAGCAAGAACCGAACGGCTTTGCGCCACATTTTGTCAGCATAGTTTATTCGACGGCCGGGACTTCGATCGAAACCTCGGCTCCCACGATCTTTCCCGCCTGCTCCACGTTGCGAATGTGTGCGCTGCCGCCGTGGGCCTCGATCACACGCCGTACGATCGCGAGGCCCAGACCGGTCGATTGGTGCTCGTGGGTTCCTCGGTGGCGCCGAGCACCGTCACCGCGGACGAAGGGATCGAACGCCTTGGCGATGAGCTCGGGGGAGAGGCCGCCACCAGCATCGACGATGGAGACGATGGCCCTGTCGCCGTGCGGCTCGACCGTGACCCGAATGTCCCCAGGGCCGCCGTGGTCTCGGGCGTTCTCGATCACGTTGGCCACGGCGCGGCCGAAGAGAGCGGGATCGATGGGGGCGACCACCGCCTCGTCGCCATCGACCGTGACGCGCGTGTCCGTCGCGCTCTCCGTGAACTTGTGCCTGAGGAACGCGACGAGCGGGGTTGGCTCCTTGTGGAGGTCCGACAGCCCAGCGCGGGTGATCGAGAGCAGGTCGCCGAGGATCGTGTCGAGCTCGGCCAAGGCACGCTCGACGCGTTCGATCGCGGGCACCTGCGCCCCTTGATCGCGCGCAAGCTCGAGCGCGACTCGCGCACGACCCAGCGGTGACCGAAGCTCGTGGCTCACGGCGGCAAGCAAATCCCGCTGGTCGCGCACCATGCGCTCGACGCGCGTGGCCATCCCGTCGAACGCGCCGGCGACCTCACGCACTTCGGGGCTGGCTCGTGCATCGATGTCGGTTCGAGCGGTGAGATTGCCATCGCCGAAGCGATGGGCTGCCTCGGCGACGCGCTCGAGCGGACGCACGACGAGGCCAGACACGCTGCGGGCCGCGATGCCGAGCACGATCAGCGCAACGCAGACAAAGACGAGGGGGCGCACGCCCCGACGCGGTGGCGACGCCATCGAAAACTGAATCGCACCGACGACGTGACCGTCACGCACGACCGGCGCGAACATGGCTCCACCATCGAAGATGAGACCCGTCGGCCTTGCGCGAACGGCCGAGGGCAGGTTGATCGCATCGCGACGAACTCGGAAGTCTGCGCCTGTCGTTTCGCGCATGCGTTTGACGGCGGCGTCGACTGCGGCCTCGTCATCCCACTCGGAAGCGACCTCCGAGGCGAGAGCCCGCGACGTCGCGTGCATCGGATTCGACTCGATCTCCGCGCGCAGAACAATCCACCCTTGGCTCGCGATCACGCCCGCGACGACGGCAGCAAGCAACCACACGAACAGGCGTGCGCGAAGACCAAACCGGCTGCGCATCACGCGGACGGTCTCACGAGGACGTAGCCGACCCCACGCACGGTGCGGATGCGCTTCGGATCGCGCGCGTCGTCCTGGAGCTTGCTGCGAAGGTGACTGATGTGGACGTCGAGCGAACGATCCACGCTCGGATCGTAAGCGCCGAACTCGAGCGCGGTCGCCAGCTCGCTGCGACGCACGATGTTGCCCGCGCGCCGGGCGAGAGCCACGAGCAGGCGAAACTCGAACGAGGTCAAGACGAGGTCGCCTTCACCGAGCGACACCTTCTGACCGGGGACGTCGATGACGAGATCGCCCACGATGAGCTGCGTGCGGACGTCGGTCGGTGCCTTCGACCGCCGGAGGACCGCGCGCAGCCGCGACAAGAGCTCGCGCGGATTGAAGGGTTTGGGAACGTAATCGTCGGCACCGAGGTCGAGGCCGACGATGCGGTCGGTGTCGTCACCGCGGGCGGTGAGCATGATCACGGGCACGTCGCTCGTGTCACGGATCCGCCTGCACACGGCAAAGCCGTCTTCACCCGGAAGCATCACGTCGAGCAAGATGGCGTCGAAGTTGTCCTGCGCGAGGCGCGCGAGGCCGGCCTTGCCGTCCACAGCGACCTCGAGAACCACCTCATGGCCGGCGAAGTATTCTCGCAGAAGCTCGGCGAGCTCTGTGTCGTCGTCGACCAACAGGATCCGCATGTTCTCTGGTTGGCGTACGATACTTGCTGCCTCAAGATGAGCCGGCAACATGAAAAGTAATGTAAAGGTCTCGCATATCGCGCGGATGCGCGCGCGGGCGCTCGGTGTGATGGGCCTTGGCGCGCTCCCCGCCTGCAAGAGCTCGGCTGACACCGACGGCTTGGTGATGGTGCCGATGCTCGAAACAGCTTCGTCATCGTCGGCGATAGTCGCCGACGCGGGTGCGGAAGCTTCGGTCGCGACACGCCCGACGCTCGAGCCTCGTTCGCCGAACGGACAGAACTGCACGCGCGAAGTCCATTGTGCGGCGGCGTTGCCATCGATCCCGACGGTTCCGTACGCTCACCCGTACGAGCACTGCGATCCGAGTCCGCTCGGCGAACCAGGCAAGCTGAGCCCGCGCGAAACCAACGAGCATCGGGTGACCGAGCCCGACGTGTGCTGCTACGTGAGCTTCGAAGGCTGCGTCGGGCGCGGCAGGCGCGGAGGTGGAGGCCGCGTGATGATTGGCCGGCCGCTTCGTGACACGCGCGGCGAATGGGTCACGGCAGTGACGTCGTTCCACGAAGGCTGGAGTGAGGGGTCGCGCGAGGCCCTATCTGGCGGGCACGACGAGCGAGAATCGCAGAGCGCGATCTGGGCAGCGAATGGTGCGGCGGAGCACGCGTCCGTTGCAGAGTTTGCCCGACTCGCGCTCTCACTCCTCGCGCTCGGTGCGCCGGCCGACCTCGTTCGGGACGTTCACCGTGCGGCACTCGACGAGATCGCCCACGCGCGCATCTGCTTCACGATGGCCTCGCGGTACGCGGGTCGCCCAGTGGGTCCGGGCAGGCTCGCGGTCGAGCGCGCGGGCGCTGGGAGCGCATCGGTCGCCGCCCTCGTGCGTGACACGCTTCGCGATGGTTGTCATGGCGAGACAGCGGCCGCGCTCGAGCTCCGCGCGATGGCGCGCCTCGAAGCCGACGCGCAAACGGCAGCGCTCATCGAGCAGATGGCCGACGACGAAGAACGACATGCGGAGCTCGCGTGGCGCATTCTTCGTTTCGCGATGGATCTAGACCCGGACGCGACGTCCGTCGAGATTGACCGCTTCGTTGACGATCTCGAGCGCTCTCCCGTCGCCGACGAGATCGTACGGCCCTGTGCGCTCTCTCTCGTCAACCGTCGGTGTTCGTGACGTCCCGCCTGCGGCGGATCCGTCAACCGTGTGTTCGTGACGTCCCGCCTGCGGCGGATCCGTCAACGCGCTTGCGCGAGCGCTGCACGAAGGTGATTGCGCGCGCGAAGGGTGAGCGGGCCGTCCGGATGGATGCGCAACCAATCCTCGAAGGCGTGCGCGGACGCCTCGAATCTCGCCGAACGATACAGCGACACGCCGCGCGCATAGGCCGCGGGATACGACGGGTCGATCTGTGCGAGCTTGTCGATCTTGTCGAGACGCCACTGCTCCGCCGCGATCTGCTCGCCGGCGGCGAGCGCGGCGCAATCGTCTCGCGAGCGCGCGTTCATGCGCGCCGCGGCGAGGGTCTCTCGCGCGGTTTCACCCGCGTGGGGGTGGAGCAAGTAGAAACTGTAGAGGACGCGTAGCTCGTCGGTCGTCGGTTGGAGCTCCGCGATCTGCTCGAATCGCCCGACCGCATTCCATTTGAGCTTGAAGACGACCCGGATCTCACGATCCGTCAGTGCCAATCGATTGTCTTTGACCCAACCGGACATCGTCATGCGCCGCAAGAAGGAGCCCCCTTCGGCCTCGAGCTCGTCGGTCACACGACCTGTCTTTCGCCAGATCGTCACCTCGTCGAGAAAGCGCCGGAGCTGCGCTGCGCGCAAATCGATGATCGCGTCGATGCCCTTGTCGAGCGCGAGCCTTCGCGCGCTGTCGACGTTGCCACGAATTTCCGGCCATGGCGCCTTCGGAGAGCTCTTCGCCTCGGTGGTATTGAACACACGCACCGCCTCGCCGAGCGCGCGCACTTCTGCGGGAAGAGGCGTCGTGGCCGCGTGCAAGGCCCGCGCATCGTCGGCGCGCTCGACCTCCGCGACACGCCGCACGTCGACCTCGGGAAGCGGCACGTCCGTCGGCGGAGCGTCATGCGGGAAGAGGAGCGCGGCGAGGAGGACCCCCGCAAGGATGGGAATGAGCGCGAGCACACGACCATCGTTCGACGACATACTCGGCACATCATCGCTTTTCCGCGGGCGGTTGCGAAGCGATCTTCTTCCGTGTACGCATGCCTCTGTGGAGCTACGACGACATCACCGAGTGCCCTTCACCGAGCCGGTCGTTTTCTCGCCCAAAGGCAGTGAGAAGAGGAACACTGGCGCGAGCACCGACATTTCCCTCGGGGGAATGTTCATCGAAACGGCCCACGCCGAGGCGTTCGGCACCGAGGTCGTGGTCCACGTCCATTTTCCCGGCGAGCCCTCCGCTTGTGCGCTGCCGGGCATTGTCCGGTGGACGAGCACCGACGGGATGGGCGTGCAATTCGGCAATCTGGGTGCGAAAGAGACCTACACGATCACCGAGCTCGTCGCGGCGCACGAGAAAGAGTCCTAGCTTCCTCGTCCAAGTCTCCTTGAGGGTCTGCCAAGTCTCCTTGAGGTTCGACCAAGTCTCCTTGAGAGTCGACCAAGTCTCCTTGAGACGGCTAGTGTTTGACTTCGATGGTCAAGCTGACGGAATCATTGCTGTTTGCCATCTTGGTTCGCTTGTAGAGGACGTTGGGAGCGCAATCGCGGGCTTCGGGTGGAAGCGGCGGGTCGAAGTAGGCCGGCTCCTGGATGCGACCATCATCGAGGGTCGTCATCTTGAGGGTCGTCGAGAACGTGGCATTGGGATGCACGGCGTTCTGTATGCACGTTTGGAGAGCGCTCACGACCTCGTCGGACGAGCGTAGCCATGTCGGCTCGATGATGGGTGCTGCGGTGTTGGAAGCGGGCTTCTGCGACTGCAGCTGCGTGCGAGCGAGCGTTCCGGGCACCGTGGTCGACGACGTCCCCGATTGCGAGCTCGGTTGGTTGAGAAGCGGCAGAACGGCCGCAGTCTCGGCTTCGGCGTGCGGTGTTGCGGTCACCGCCTCGGGGGCTCGCACGGCACCTGCCGCATGGTCCACACGGATGGTTCCTAGATCGCGGGCATCGAGCTCGATGTGCGCAGGAGCAGTCACGAGGGTACCCAGGGTGGAGCCTCGGCGTGGAGGGGCGCCAATCGAGACCACACCCTCGCTGAGATCGACGAGCACCCTGTCACCATCGCGCTCGACGCGAAGGTGTGTGCCGTGGACGGCGACGCGGACCATCGAGCCCGATGAGGCCGTGATGTCGATGGCGAAGGCTTCACCCGAAGGCACCGGAGTCACCTGCGCTTCGGTGGCCCCCTTCTCGAGCGAAAGAACGAGCGGGGAGGTCGTGTGCTCCACGCGGAGCACCGACCCACCTTGAGCCACCCATCGCGCTGCCTGTGACTCGAAGTACGTGTCTTGACTTGCCTCGATGCGGTCACCTTCGGCCAGCTGAGTGCCCACACGGGCGACCGCCCCGTGCACCGACGCTGCACCGGACATCAGTGCTCCTCCCGTTGGGGAAAGCTCTGCTCGTGAGTCATCGACACTCGCTGATGGGTGCATGAAGAGCAACGCTGCCGCTGCCGCAGCCAACGTGAGCGCGGCTCCAATCCAGATGACGCGCCCATTCGGTGGAGCTTCGTCCTCCGTGAAAGTACGCGGCTCGCGTTCGATGCGAGCGAAGAGTTTGTCGTCAATCGACTTCCAATCCGGCTTCGGAACGTCTTGCTTCATGTCCCGAATCAAGTCGTCGAGCTTCGGCGGGGGCTTCATGACTCACCCCGCGAGAAGGTTCCGCGCAGCTGGGCGAGCGAAGGTTCGTCAGCCATCAAGGCTTCGAGCTCACGCCGAGCGTAGAAGAGTCGCGTGCGAACCGTGAGCACGGGAGCGCCAACGATCGTCGCGATCTCCTGAGGTGAGATGCCTTCGATCTCGTGGAGAACGAACACCGTGCGCTTCTTGTCGGCGAGCCGATCGAGGAGCTTGGCAAACACGCGGACGCGCGCGCGACGGTCGGCGTCTTCGTCGGGGAGCACGCTGTCACCATCAGGCGTGTGCTCGGGGGGTAGCTCCTCGGTGTACGTCGGGCGGCTGCGCGCAGCTCGGCGATGCATCAGAACCACGTTTACCGCGACCCGATGCACCCACGTGCTGAACTTGGACTGGCCGCGAAAGTCCTTCAGGCTGCGAAAGACCTGAACGAAGACCTCTTGAACGACGTCATCGACGTCGGCGGAGCCGCTCAACATGCGGTAGACGAGCCGTGCGACGTCACTGCGATGCCGTTGGTAGAGCGCACGGAAGGCGGCGGTTTCACCTTTGGCTGCCCGGGCGATGAGCTCGCTCTCTTCGCTCATTACAGGGACAAGGCGTGTAAACGGGATGGCGGGGGCGGCACTCACTGACGGTTTCGATGCCGTTTCTCCGTCTTCCATTCACCCCGACCTCAGGGCGTCAAAATAGCGTGCGAAGCTCGACTTTGTCGGCCTTTTTCACCTCAAGGAGGTGATTGATGGCGCGAAGAATGCGGCCCTTGGTGGGCCCGCTGATGCCACCGCCCGTGAGAGCTGCGTTCATCGCGCGCTGCGTCACGCCACGGCCACTCCGAGGCTTGCGCTCCTCTTTCGGGCCGGCTTCCCCTTCCCCGCCCTTGGCCCTGCGGCGGTTGAGCTTGATCTGATGGTCCTCCGGGCGAAGGGTCTCGAGGGTGTGAGACGCCGACATCACGCGTCGGGGATCGATCTTCTTCGAGGTGAGAAACGTCGCGAGCTTGCTGGTCGCAGCGGCTGCGGCCTGGGGCTTGGGCTCGGGCTTGGTAGTGGCCTTTTTCGTGGGCTTTGCTTCGGTCATTGGGGGCGGCGAACCTAAGGTTCTAGGCCCACGTCCGCAAGCGAAATCGGGCTGTCAGCGGCACGGTCAATTGGCGGGCGATGTGGCCAGTGGCCAGTTGGCCGGGCTCACCTCGGCGAATATCGGGCGATTCTGCGCGGCACGCGACGTGCGAACGCGGGCTTTGTCTTGGACCTTGTTCTCGTGCTCGCGTGCGCCTTGCTCGGTGGGAGCGCAGCTGTCGCTGCGTTCTGGCCCGCGATTGCGCTCGGGGCTGCAACGCTCGTCATTCTGCGGCCGAGTGGCAAGCTCGCGATGGGTGTGGCCATCGTGGGGTTTGGGCTTGGCGCGGTGCGCGCAGAACGGACGATCAACCAGTTCGAAGCATTGCGGGTTCGCGTCGCTCCCACATCGAACGGGCTCGAACGGTGCGAGCTCGTGGGTCGCATCGCATCGTCACCCGTCGTCGTGCGTGGCACGCCGCGCTTCGACGTGGACGTTGGGCGGTCGACCTGCGCGGGTAGCCTGGAAGGTCGCGTCACCTTGTATGGTGGGCTGCCAGACCTCGCACGCGGCGATCGGGTCGACGCGACGGTGCAAGTCGGCCCGCTCGATCGCTTCGCAGACCCAGACCTTGGCGATGTCCGGGTGCGTGAGACGCGGCGAGGGATCGTGCGAACGGGCAGCGTGGTCGAAACCGCGAGCGTGCGGCCGGCGCTCTCCCCACTGTCGGTGATCGACCACGTGCGCGCCAAGGTCCGGGCGCGCATCGAGGCTACGTTTCCAGAATCAACAGCAGGCCTGGCCCGCGCGCTCGTCCTCGGAGAGGCTGATCTCGACCCGGTCGACGACGAGGCGTTTCGTGCGAGTGGCCTCGCCCATCTGCTCGCGGTCTCGGGCATGCATCTGGTGTTGGTCGTGGTCGGCACGGTCACGGCGTTGCGAGCACTGCTCGTGCGCGTGACGGCGCTTTCGGAACGCATCGACGTTGGGTGCGTCGCAGCCGCGCTCGGGATTCCGTTTTGCTGGGCGTATGCCGACTTCGCGGGTGGAAGCGGCTCGGCTCTCCGCGCGTCGTGGATGCTGACTGCCGCGTTGTCCGCGCGGGCGCTGGGTTGTCGGACGACCGCGACGCGCACGCTCGCGCTCTCGGTGCTCGGCGCACTTGCGCTCGACCCACTCGCGCTCTTCGATGTGTCGTTCGCGTTGTCAGCGTGCGCGACGGCGGGCCTCATGACGTTTTCGAAGCCGCTCGGCGATGCCCTCGTCACGCGCGCACCACGATGGATCCACTCGCCGCTCAGACAAGTGGCGGTCACGCTGGCAGCAACCATCCCGTGCGCTCCGGTCCTTGCGACGTTCGCACCATCGCTGCCGCTCGGGTCTGTCGCGGCCAACCTCGTGGCCGTACCGCTCGGCGAAGCCGCTGCGCTTCCGCTCTGTCTCTTGCACGCGCTCCTCGGTCCGATTCCGTCGGCCGAGCGTGGGTGTGCGGTCGCCGCGTCCGGCGCTCTTTGGGGCGTGCGCGGTGTCGCGCGGGCGTTTGCGCAGCTGCACGCGCTCCAGCTACCCGTGCCCGCGCCGAGCGCGTGGCAGCTTGCGACGATCACGGTCGCGTTCCTCGCGATCGTCTGGGGTGGCCGCGCGCGTGTTCATCTCGCCTTTGCTGCATGTGCGGTCTTGCTTCTGCTCGAGATCCCCGTGCGCACATACGGCAAGCCAAGTGGCGTGCTGCGCGCCACCTTCGTGGACATTGGTCAGGGCGATGCAGCGCTCGTCGATCTGCCAGACGGAACGGCCATGATGATCGATGGTGGGGGTCTCGTTGGAAGCCCCCTCGACGTGGGGCGTCGCGTGCTGGCCCCGTTGCTCCGAGCGCGTCGGCGAGATCACCTCGCCCTCGTGGTGCTCACCCATCCGCATCCCGACCACTTCGGAGGCCTCGATGCGGGGCTCGCCGACATCGCTGTCGACGAATTCTGGGACACGGGCCAGGGCGAGCGCGAGGAGGTCGGTGGCGCTTATGCGACGTTGCTCGGTCGACTTCGCGCGCAGCACACAAGGATTCGGCGGCCCGTCGACTTGTGCGGGTCTCACGTCGTCGGTGGCGCTCGCATCGACGTCCTTGCGCCGTGTCCCGATGCATCGTCTGATCGTCCGCCGAACGACAACTCGTTCGTCCTCAGGCTCGCATACGGCAAGCGCGCCATCTTGTTCGAGGGCGACGCTGAGCGTGGGGAGGAGGGCGATCTCGTCGAGCGGTTTGGTAGCCGCCTGCGAGCCGACGTGCTCAAGGTTGGGCATCACGGAAGCAAGACGTCGAGCACGCCTGCCTTCCTCGCCGCTGTGTCGCCAGCAATCGCTGTCGTGTCATGCGGCGTGCGCAATCGTTATGGGCACCCATTCCCGGGAACGCTCGGGGCCCTTCGCAGCATCGGGGCGAAGACACTCCGCACGGATCGAGTGGGTGCCATCACGATCACGACCGATGGCACGACGCTGCTCGTTGACGACGCCCAAGAAGGGCCGTAAGCCGCAGACCATGTCGGAGCGCATCGTTACCATGCTCAGCCGCGAGCAGATCCAGAAGCGCGTCGGTGAGCTCGGCGCGGAGATCACGAAGGACTATGCGAACGGCAAGCTCGTACTGATTTGCGTGCTCAAGGGGAGCTTCGTCTTCGCCGCTGATCTCGCCCGCGCCATCGACTTGCCCCTGCGCATCGATTTCCTCGGTGTCCGCTCCTACGGTGAGGGGACGGAGTCGAGCGGCGTCGTTCAAATCACGCAAGACCTGACGCGCCCTATCGAGCACGAGGACATCCTGATCGTCGAGGACATCGTCGACACGGGCCTCACGATCGCCCACCTGATGGACCTCTTGCGGACCCGGCAGCCACGCAGCGTCAAGGTCTGCGCGCTCCTGCACAAGCCCGTGCGATCCCGCGTGCAAGTGAAGATCGACTATTTGGGCTTCACCATCGAAGACAAGTTCGTCGTCGGCTACGGCCTCGACGTCGGTGAGCGTCACCGCAACCTGCCGTTCATCGGCGTGGTCGAGCGTTCATGAGCAAACGGCTCGCATACCTCGAGAAGCTGACGAGCGAGGGGGCGACGGATCCCTTCGTGTGGTACGGGCTCGCGCTCGAATACAAGACGCTCGGGCGTCTCGACGACGCGCTGCGCACGTTCACGAGCCTGCGCGAACGGACTCCGGACTACGTGCCGATGTATCTGATGTGCGGGCAGATGCTGTCTGACGCCGGGAAGAGCGATGCGCGTGCCTGGCTCGAGGCGGGCGTGACGGTTGCGCGGGCCAAGCGCGACACGCACGCGTTGGGTGAGATCGAGGCCGCGCTCGACGCGCTGGCTGACTAGTCCTCAGTAGTTTCGCCGTAGAATTTCTCGCCGACGAGCCCTTCGGGCAAGCACGACGCTCCTTCCGCGACGCCGCCACCGTACCCTTCGGCCTTCATGAGGGCAGTCACGGGGTTTCGCAGCGCGAGCGGGACGGGAAGGGCGCCGTGCTGTTCGATTGCGGCTTTCGCGCGCTGCCACGCGTGCTTCACGGCGCTCGATTTCGGCGCGGTGGCGAGATAGAGCGCGGCGTGCGCGAGCGGATAGATTCCCTCGGGCATACCGATGCGGCGAAACGCTTGGTCTGCGGCGTTCGCGACCACGAGCGCTTGCGCGTCCGCGTTGCCTACGTCCTCGCTCGCGAAGATGATCATTCGGCGTGCGACGAACAGCGGATCGTCACCCGCCTCGAGCATGCGCATCATCCAGTAGATGGCCGCGTCCGGATCCGACGCGCGCATCGCCTTGATGAACGCAGAGACGACGTTGTAATGCTCCTCGCCCGACTTGTCGTAAAGCAGCGGCGCGTGCGTGTGAGCCTCGAGGACGGTGGCTAGATCGATGCGGGGCGTGCGCCCTCGAGCGTGCTGCGCGACCATCTCGAGGGTGGTGAGCGCGCGGCGGGCGTCACCCCGCGCATCCGAAGCCATCGCCATCAGCGCCTCGTCATCGACCGTGAAGTCCATCGCGCGAAGGGCTTGATCCTCGGCGAGGGCATGGCGCAGGAGCCCGATGAGGTTCTCCTGCGAGAGCGGGTCGAGGCGAAACACTTTGCAGCGTGACAAGAGCGCCGCGTTCACAGCGAACGACGGGTTCTCGGTGGTCGCACCCACGAGGACGATGGTCCCCGCCTCGACGTGCGGAAGAAACGCATCCTGCTGCGATTTGTTGAAGCGGTGAATCTCGTCGACGAACACGATCGTGCGTTGCCCGCTTTCCGCTCGGCGCTGCTTCGCTCCGTCGACGATGGTACGGAGCTCGGCGAGGCTGCCGAGCACGGCGCTGAACTGAACGAGCTCGGCTTTCGTCTGCCCCGCGATGACACGGCCGAGCGACGTCTTCCCCGAGCCGGGTGGACCCCAAAGGATCATCGACTGCACGCGGTCTTCGCGGATCGCGCGCTCGAGAAAGCGTCCCTCCGAGAGGAGGTGGCCTTGGCCCGCGTAGGTTGCCAGCGTCGTCGGTCGCATGCGATCCGCGAGCGGTGGGCTCCCCGGCAGAAGGCCCGACCTCACCCCATGCGAAAAAAGCGTGTCGGTGGGTGCCGATGAAGATGATGCGCGCCGCGATGACACGGTGCGGAGTATAACGTGCTCCCATGCTCCGTTCGGTTCGGCGTTCGGTCGCGGTCGCGCTAGCGTCGGCTGCCGCGTGCGCGCTTGCGTCGTGTGGGGCCGATTCCCATTCGACCACCACCCCCGAAGGGCCCCGCGGGACGAGCATCGAAGTCGCCGATTTCGAGGTCAACGGTGACGGCATTGACCGCTTCGCGTCGTGCCCACCACCAGGTGAGCTCGGGCAAGACTGGTACCCGATGGTCCCAGATTGGACGCCCCCGGGATCGATCTCGGACGACGCTGGAGCTCCACCGAGCACGACCGAGCAGCGTGGTCGAACACCAACGGAGCGCGCGATCGAAGACACCCGCGCGCCATTTCGGAGTTGTTACCATCGTGGGCTGGTGCACGATCCGACGCAGTACGGTCACGTCGCGATCGTGCTCCGCGTGGGTCCGAATGGGCGCGTCGCAAAGGCGGAGTCGTTCGGCGCGTGCGAGCTCCAACACGACGTGCTCGCGTGCATGCGCGATGTCGGCAAGGCACTCCGCTTCGATCCTCCGCCAAGCGGGAAGGATACGGTCGTCATTCCTGTGGTGTTCGAGCCACGGGGAGGCGCGGATTCTCTGTCCTCCCACAACGACGATTACACCGCGCAAGCTTACGTGGCGCTCGAGGGGATGAGCGCCGAGCTTCACGACTGCGAGTCACGCGCTCGCCATGCGGGCAAGGACGTCGAAGCTTGGGGTGTGTACGACATGGCGATCGATGCGCGTGGCGCGGTCACGTCCGCGAACATCGATCCGTACCATGGTGATCAGGAACTCCTCGGCTGCGCAGCCGAGGTGTTGCAACGCATGAAGCTCGCGCCACCCGACGGCGGGAAGGGCAAGCTGCTCGCACGCATCACGTTCAATCCGCGTGCGGGGACGCGTTGATGGAACGACCGCGTGCGCTCGTCATTCCGTTCGGGGTGCCTGACGGCGGGAAAGGGCTCGGGCTCGGGCTCGCGTCGCTCGTGCATTCGTTTGCGCGCGTCGGCGATGCGGAGGTGGCGCTCGCGCAGATCCGATCGCACGGAAACGATGGTGGGGTGACCGGTATCGTCGAGGCGTTCGTCACGGGCGCGCAATGGCGCGCCATGCCCGGAGCGGAAGACACGCCCGCCCACGTATCTACGGTGCTCACCGGCACATTCGAGCCTCCGCGTGACGGGCGAGGCACGTTTTGCGTTGTCGCGTTCGATGCGAAAACCGGAGAGCTACGCGCGAAGTTCGAAGCCATTCTGGATGCTGACGGGGTGGGTCACTCGATTGTCGTTGCACTCGAGTCGCTCTGTGCGCGCGTCGGCGGTGACGTTGGGGCGCTACGTGGCCTCGCTTCGCTGGGATGGGACGCCCTCGAGAGCGTCATCTTGGCGGAGACGTGGCGGGTGCGGGCACTGAGTGGCGCAGATCCGAGCGGTAGCGTGGCTGCGCTCGCGCATCTCGGTCGCGCTGTAGGCGAGGCCCGAGACTCCACGTTTCCGGCCGAGCGCCTTGCGACGATGGCGCTAGAGATGGCACGTCGCGGGCCTGACGTTCGTACCATCGAGGCCGCGCTGCGGACGCTCGACGCGGCGAGTGCAGAGGCGCCCGCGAACGCCGCGCTCGAAGCCGCGGCTGCGGCATTGTCGCTCCGACTCGGGCGACCTGCGGACGCCATCGTGCGAGCCGAGCGGGCCGTCGAGCGGGATGCGGCGCGCGCGTTCTCTCACGCCATTCTCGCGGAAGCCAAAAGAGTGAGTGGCGACCTGCGGGGTGCTGGAAACGCGATCACTGCCGCGATCGCGATTGATGAACGCGATCCACACGTGCAAAACGAACGGGCGGCGATTCTCGTTGCGACGGGGGACGCTTTGGGCGCGCAGGCCCAGTGGCAGAAACTGCTCGCTTCGCATCCAGAGCACGTTGCGGCGTTTGCGAACCTCGCCTCGATCGCCATCGACCGCGGTGACGCGACGTTGGCGCAAAGCATCGTCGATCATGCGCTGGCCACCCGTGTAACGGCGCCCATCGAAATGCTGCGGCTGGCCCTCCAGGTCGCACTTCAGGCGGAAAACGCGAGCGTCGCTCGCGGTGCGCGGATGGCATCGCTCTGTCGATCGATCATCGAGCGCGAGGGCAAAGACGGCGGTGCGGTGCTCTTGCTCGCCCGCGCCCTTGCCGAAATGGGCGACCGCGATGCGGCTCTCGTCCGGCTTGCCGCGCTCGAGCAGGCTGCGAGAGGGACGGCTGTCGCGGCAGAGGCAGCGCGGACGCGCCTTCACATCGAGGAGCCGCTTGCCGCTGCAGCGATTGACGCGACGATTCGCGCCGTCAGCGAAGCCGCTCCACACGATGTCGTGTCGCTCGACGCGATCGCGACCCGCGCCCGTCGCCTCGGCGTGGAGCACGATAGCTGGGTGGCACACCTGGCCGCTGCCACGGCTGAGCGGAGGCTTGGACGGCTCGCACGCGCGGCGCTCGATGCAACGAGCGCGCTGGCTGCCGCGCCCACCGCTCCGCTCGCTCACGTGGAGATGACGTTGGTGCTCCTTGCCACGAAGGATTCGGCAGCTGCAGTGACCCATGCGCGACGTGCAGTCGAGCTCGACGCCGGCGCACCGCGCACGTGGGCCGTGCTCGCGGAGGCCCTTGCGGCCTCAGGCAACCGCGACGAAGCCGTGACCGCAGTGTGCCGCGCCGTTGCGATGGCGCCTGCCGACGCGCACATTCGTAGCCTTCGCGATCGCATCGTGCGACCCGAACAGGCGCGACCAAGCTGGATCGACAAGCTCCTCAAACGCTAATCTTTCGCGATCGCTACGCTAGGCTCCGCGATTCTCGATCACCGAAGATGGCCGTGCCGACGCGGACGATGGTTGCACCGCAGGCAATCGCGCTCTCGAAATCACCCGTCATTCCCATCGAGAGCTCCGGGAGACGTGAAGCGCCCCCGTGACGCGTGCGAAGTGCGGCGAGCTCCTCGAAGATTCGCTGGGTGATGCCCTCACCAATAGGCGGCATGGTCATCAGTCCGCAAAGACGGAGTCGGTGGTCATGATCGATCACGTCCAACAACTCACCGAGAGCGCTCGGCGGCACGCCGTGCTTGCTCGCTTCATCGCTGAGCTTCACTTCGACGAGGACGGGCAGTCGTGGCCGCCCGGCTGCGGTCGCACGCTTGCCGAGCTCGGCTGCGAGCTCGGGGGAATGCACTGTGTGCACGACGTGCGCACAGCGTGCGACGATCTTCGCCTTGTTCGTCTGAAGGTGGCCGATGAAGTGCCATTCGATGCCCAAATCAATCAGCGCGCGCGCTTTCTCGTCGAGCTCCTGCGCATAGTTTTCTCCGAACAGCCGTTGACCCGACGCACACGCTTCACGAATCGCTTCGACTGACTTGCCCTTCGATACCGCGACGAGCTTCACGGTCGACGCGTCCCGCCCCGAGCGCCCGGCGGCCAGAGCGATACGCTCGCGAACCGCGACGAGGGCTTCAGCAATGGTCATCGAGAATCGCGAAGCGCAGCGGAGCGACGCCGAGCGTGAACGACGAGCGTGTCGCTGCCAGACGTGAGCGGTGTGCGAGCGAAGTCACCGTACATGTGCTCGATCGTGAAGCCGTTGTAGTGAAGCAAGGCCTCCCATTCTCGCGGGAAGAACTGCCGGTGCGCGAGCGGAATCGCGAAGGTGTCACCCGGTGCCGACACGGGTGTGAGCTCCGCCGTCACGAAGAGGACCTGACGGGCGCGGTCGTAGTCGAAGTACTCGCGGTACTGTACGACGCCAGCGCTCGGGTGCTTGAAGCGCGGCGCGTGAAACGCCCGCATGGGATCCCGTGCGAGGTCCTCCGGTAACGGCATCGAGATGTCCATGACGAACCTCCCACGCGGCGCGAGGTGGTGACGCACGCGTGCGAGGAACCGCTCGACGTCGATGCGCGTGTAGAGATGAAGAAGAACGTTGAACGGGGCTACCACCAGTGGGAATCGGCGCCGAAGGTTCAGACGCCGCATGTCCCCGAAGCGCGCGACGACGCGCTTGGCGACTTTCGTGGGCTCGAGCGCCAAGCGGCGCGTGAGATCCCGCAACATCGCCCGAGAGTGATCCACACCGACGACGCTGGCGCCTGCGTGCGCCATCGAGATCGCGATGCGCCCGCTGCCGATTCCGTACTCGAGGACCGTGCCCGCACGACGCGCGAGGTGGGTGTAGTACGCGATGTCCTCGATGCGACGTCGATGGGTCTGCGCGTAGAATGCCGGGTCTTCGTAGTGTGCGAGCGCGCCGATGACGAGCTCGTGATCTCGGTGTCGACCCCTCACCTAGCGGCGGATCCTCAGACGCTCTTGAGTGCCTGACTTTCGATCCACTCCGACACCGCATCGTTGCTGGCGCGATCGTAGTGAACATGGCCGGCGGCGATCTCACGAAGCGCGGTCACGGCGGCCTTGTTCTTCGAGTGGACGAGGGCCTCGCTGCCCTTCATGAGCTGGCGGGTGCGAATGGCAGCGAGGATAACGAGGGCAAAGCGGTTCTCTTCGCGCTCGAGGCAGTCTTCTACGGTGACACGGGCCATGGGGACGGACGATGTAGCTCCGTTCGACCCCCCATGCAAGCTCCTCCATAGATTCGTCAGGCTACCGCGGCCTTCCTACGTCGGGTAATGAACGGTCTCGCGCTTGGAGGAGTGGCCGAGTGGTCTATGGCACCGGTTTTGAAAACCGGCGATCTCGCAAGGGATCCGTGAGTTCGAATCTCACCTCCTCCGCTGTCCGTCACTGACCGCCGCACTGCGTAGAGCATTCCGAGCTGCACGCCGTGTCGCACAAGCAGGTAAAGTAGTCTTCGAACGCACTCTCGCCGTCCGGGTACTGGCTGAGGCAGTTGCTTTGGCACGTCGTGTCGCCGTTGCATGCCATTGCGCAGGTCAGCAAGCTCTTGCAGTCACCCGTGCAGGATGTGTAGCTCGACGAGCACGTCGCCCCGTCGGCGCTCGCTTGGCACGTGGTGCACGAGTTGCCGGTGGACGTCTGACACATCCCACCCACGCACGCCTTGCCGTTGCAGGAGTTTCCGCACGAGCCGCAGTTGTCCGCGTCGGTCTGTGTGTCGACGCACTTGCTGCCACACGACGTCTGGGACGTCTGGCACGCCTGCAGCGCGATGGACTCGGTCGACGTCGTGATGAGGTCCAGCCACGCCTTGCTCTGTACCGTTGCCGTGGCGAGCGAGCCGACCGTCTTCAAGTCTTGGTGGCGTTCGAGGCGAAGACGCTCGAGCGAGAGCGTGAGCGCGTTGACGCCTTGGCTCCCGAGCACTTGTGAGATGACCGAGCGTGGGAGGGTGAACGTGCCGCTCGCGTCTTGAGCGAGACAGCGTGCGGACGCACCTGCCCCCGTTGCCAAGACGTAGACACGATCGCTTCCCGGCACCCAACCGAGGGTGAGGTCCGACGAGCCGAACACGTCCGACAGCGCAAGCTGATCGAGTGACGGGCTCGCCTCGAGAAAGGTCGTCGCGTGGAAGTCGATGTTGAATGACGAGAAGCCCGCGTCGGTTGGCCCTGTTGCTTGAGCATGCAGATCGGCGCCCGGTGCGAAGGGCGAGCCGTCGTCGGCCGCTTTCCAAGCATAGGGTGGGTAAACGGCGACCGACATCGTCGTGCCGGAGATCGCGATGGGTCCGGCGTCGAACGTTTGGGTGGGTTGGCAGCTGGACGAGCCGTCACCGGCAATCGTGCATTGCTGGTCCGAAGGACATGTGAGCGTGCACGGTGCGACGCAGGTCGCGTTGCATGAGGCATCCCATCCACATGAATCGCCCGTCGCACACGAGAGCGAGGTGCAGTCGGGGGCCTGCGTGACGACACACGTGTCCGTCGTCGTTTCACCGCACGATGTGAGAATCGTCGTGGTGTCCGGAATGAACGAGATCGAAACGCTGGGCGTAACGGTACTCGAACCGGGCGCATGGGTCGCGCCGAGCGCGATGGTGCCCTGGGCACGCACGGTCAGGTCCGTGAACGGGTCGACGGTCGTCGAGGTTCCGGCGCAAGCAAAGGCGAAGGCGAGCAGGCTGCTCGCAACTAGTTTCGAATGACGCATCTTGAAGTGCCTCCGGCGCATGTCTACGCAAGCGCGCGAAGAATCTCCCCCGCATCACGTCAGACCAAGAGTAGGAGTGCTTCCGTCGGGCAACCCGTCGTCTCGGACACTGCCCTTGCGTAGAGGCGAACTTGGGCCTCGTAGGCCGCCTTTGCGTCGTCGAGCTCCCGGTCGGTCTTGAAGTCGACGATGATCCACTTCTCCCCGCGACGGAAGGCGAGATCGAGCACACCCTCGATGAGCACGTCGTTGTCCCGAAGCAGTACGGGGGATTCACGGCGATGCTCGGCACTGGCCGCCTCGCGCAAGAGCGGGTGGCGAAGGGCTGCGATTGCGGCAGCCGCCGCATGCTTCACGTCCGCTTCACTCGCGCCGAGCATACGGCCTGCCGCCTGCGATGCCGCCACGACCTCGGCGTCGCCGCCATCGAGACGGACCTCGGCGAGGATGGCGTGAACCAGGACGCCGAACGCCTTTCCACGTGGACGACCCTCGCGTACCGCATCGGTTCGATGCACGGCCACGGGCAAGAGTGACACCGGCCCGCCGAGCTTGCTGCGCGTCGTCACGATCTCGACGCGATGGGTAGGCGTGCTTCCGCGTTGCGTGCACTCGGCGCGGTGTTTCTGCCAGGCGTCGTGCTCGCGCTCGCTCTCGGCATCCCGGCCGCTTGCCTGGTCGACCGCGAGGATGCGCTGTTGCCTTAGACCTGCGTCCTGGTCAGCCCGAAGCCGGAGGGACCGCGGGTCCCACCAGACGACGGTGTGGGTGCCAGCCTGCGGGAAATGCAACCCTGGTCGGACTGCGCTCCGCTTGTCACGCTCCGACTTGCTCGGCCGTTCGA